>Ga0326727_10025250_pt1 | contig 11159 bp, 12 predicted proteins | sample MB2enrmetagenome_FD_207643 | JGI IMG/M metagenome (GOLD analysis project Ga0326727, IMG submission 207643) | Lab enriched peat soil microbial communities from McLean, Ithaca, NY, United States - MB29MY | ecosystem: Environmental > Terrestrial > Soil > Wetlands > Peat | place: USA: New York... | reverse complement strand
TTGAAGCGCTGGCCTGGCATCGCACGTAGACATAAACCGTTTCGCCTTTGCCGTCCCGCTCATCCTGCTCCAAGCGGTTGCGCAAGCGTCCGAGCAGGTGCGTCTTGCCGCTGCCGGGTTCGCCGGTCACAACTATAGATGTTCCGCGGTCGCCCGCACGCATGGCGCGCAAACTGCGAACGATGATGCGAAAGGGCTCGTCGTTGATGCCAGGGACATCGGCCATCACTTCACTCCACGGCGAACCAAACGCCGCACTGGTGAAGGGATTCGGTTGAAACGGAATGACGGGCCGGCGCCTATCGTTCGTAGATGGAGGCATAGTAGGTTCCGAGTCCATCCGTGACGAGTTCGTCTCGCTCGCTCGGGGGCAATGCGGTAGCATGGCCGTGCACCGTCAGAAGCGCCCGGCGATTCTGTTGCAAGAGCAGCGCGGCTTCATCGAAAATCTTCTTGGGAATGTGGGCCAGCTCCGGTTGCTGCCGCAGCCGGTAAAAGGTCACCGTGGTTCCCGGCGCGAAAGCGATTTTTGTCATGGCCTCGAAAATCTTCTCAGCCACTTCCTCGACATTCTCCTGCAGGGTCGCAGGCGGCAGCGTCTGGACTGAAGCCGGCTTCAGCACCCCAATCAACTGCTTCTCTTTGACCAGCGCCTTGCATACCGCGCCGATCATCTTGGCGTCCACCTTCGCTTCCCCGGCGGCTCGTTCGATCAAGCCGTCCGTCGTAAGATTCTCGCGTCCGGCCAGGTCCAGCAGCAGCGACTTCGCATCACGATGCCAGTACAGCTTACCCCACGCGAACACGCGACTCGCTGCAAGATCCTCCGCCAGAAGCACAGGGATCTCGCCGCTTTTCCGCTTCAAAGATTTTGCCAGCGCGGCCGCCGTGATAGGTTGCGCGGCATTCTGTATCGCTTGCAACACGCGCTCGCGCACGATGATCTGCGGGTCGCCAGTCCAATAGAGCTTCGCGCCCCACGCGAACACCCGCCCCGCCGCCAGATCTTCCGCCAGTAGCGCAGGCACGTCGGAAGCCTTTATCGGCGCTTGCGTTTGCTTGACCAGCGCCGGCGCGGTACGCGGTTCTGGCGCATCCGCAAGGGCTGCCATTATACGCTCGTGAGCAACAGACTTAGGATCCCGGTGCCAATACGCCGGTTTCCCTTTTGTCCCCCAAGCGAATACGCGCCCTGCCGCCAGATCCTCGGCCAGCAGAGCGGCTAGATCTTTGGCGTTAATCTTGTGCGTCAGTGCCGGCAACTTGGTCAGTGCAGATGCTTGGACAGGCTCCCCGGCCTCGGTGATGGCTTTTAGAATGAATTCCCTGGTATCTGTCTGCTGCATCGCACTTAGAAGCTCCAGCGTATCACCCATTTGTGCAGGACAGACGACAGAATCATCTGCTAACAATGGAGAGCATGGTAAGAATGCCACTTAGTAAAGAGACATGGCGGGACCGGCTGGCCATTCCCGCGATCGCCGCTCCGATGTTCCTGGTCTCGGGCCCGGATCTGGTCGTTGAGACCTGCCGGTCCGGACTCATGGGCACCTTCCCCGCGCTCAATCAGAAGACCAGCGAAGGGTACGCGGCATGGCTGGAGGAAATCCAGGAACGGCTCGGAGCAGCAGCGAGTCCGTTCGGCGTCAATCTTATCGTCCACAAGACCAACGGACGCCTGGCTCGCGACGTTGAGATCACCGTTCAACACCGCGTGCCGGTGGTGATCACGTCGCTCGGCGCAGTGCGTGATGTGGTCGACGCCATTCATTCCTACGGCGGCGTGGTGTTCCACGATGTCATCAATCTTCGCCACGCGAACAAAGCCGCTGAAGCCGGAGTGGACGGGCTCATCGCGGTGTGCGCGGGCGCGGGTGGACATGCCGGTCTGCTGAATCCCTTCGCGTTTGTGGCGGAAATCCGCCGCATGTTCGACAAGACGCTGATTCTTTCCGGCGCGATCACCAATGGCCGGCAGATCGCCGCGGCGCAGTTGATGGGCGCCGACCTCGCGTATCTGGGCACGCGCTTTATCAATACGCGGGAGTCCCTTGCGCCGGCCGGCTATAAAGAGATGATCATGGCGTCCACCGCGCGGGACATCGTGTACACGCCGGCGATCAGCGGTGTGGCCGGGAATTTTCTGCGCGCCAGCATGGTCGCCGCCGGAGCCGATCCGGACAATTTGCAGTCGTCGGTGAAGCTGGACATGTCCTCCGAGCATGAGGCGAAAGCCTGGAAGGATGTGTGGTCGGCCGGACAGGGAGTCGGGGATATTGAAGATGTTCTTCCCGCGGCCGAGCTGTGCCGGCGTCTGATTGCCGAGTATCGCGAGGCGATTAGCGGGCTGACTCACCTCGTGTAACGCCCTCCTATCCCGATACTTCTTGCCCGTGCGATTCATGGGACTTACACTTGATCCCATGACGTTAGGCGAATTGCTGCATTCCAGAAGCACCGAAAATTCGGCCCAAACAGTACTCTATTGCGAAGATCGGACGATGTCGTGGGAGGAGTTGGACGTGTCCACGACGCTGCTGGCGGGGTGGTTCCTCGACCAGGGATTGCGATCCGGCGAGCGCGTCGCGATTCATTGGTCGAACCACATTGAAACGGTGCAGTTGTTTTTCGGTGTGTGGAAGGCCGGGTTGATCGCCGTCCCCATCAACATCAGGCTGAAGCCGCCGGAGATCTCCTATATTCTGGAGCATTCGCAAGCTCGCATGTGCTTCAGCGAGCCGGCATTGGCACAGCCGGGTGCTTTGCGCGAGTTGCCCCGGCTGGAGCCGCGCGATGTGGCGCTGCCGGAGGTCGATCCGGATCAGGTCGCGGCGATCATGTATACGTCCGGCACAACCGCTCGTCCCAAAGGGGTGACGCACACGCATCGCACGCTGATTGAGGACAGCAGACTGATGGCTGCGGCGGCCAACCGGCTCAACAGTCACGACCGAACGCTGGTCATCACCCAGATGATGCACGCAGTCGGGCTCTACTGCACCACGCTGCCAACCATTCAGTCCGGTGGATCGGTTGTTCTGCTACCGGCCTTTGACCCGGCGGTGGTTCTCGATGCCATTGAACGCTTCCGCTGCACCTATGCGTTCGCGCTGCCGGCGCTGATGCATATCGTCGCCGAAGAGCAGGCGCGGAAGCCCCGTGACGTGGGCACCCTGAGGACGCTCCTGGCGGGCGGAGACAGCGTGCCGGTCAGTTTGCAGGAACGTGTGCAGCGATTATTTGGGAAGCCGCTTCAGGAGGCGTATGGGATGACGGAAGTCGTTCCGCTCATCGTGACTCCCAAAGACGCGATCCGGCAAGGAATGATGGGGGTTGCTGCGCCGGAAGTGCAAGTGCGCGTCGTCGACCTCGACGACCGCGATGTACCGGACGGCGAAACCGGAGAGATCGCCGTGCGCAGTCCGGGAAACTGCATCGGCTACTGGAACGATCCGGCTGCGACCGAGGCGCTCCTGTGCAATGGCTGGCTGCATACCGGCGATCTTGCCTCACGCGATGTCGACGGTTATTACGCGTTCCAAGGCCGCAAGAAAGAGATCATCATCCGCGCCGGCTCGAACGTTTCTCCGCAGGAAGTGGAAGCAGCTTTGTACGAACACCCGTCGGTCATGGAAGCGGGAGTGGTCGGCATGCCCGACCCAATCCTCGGTCAACGCGTGATCGCCTTCGTTTCCCTCCGCCCGGCAGACGCCCCGAGCGAAGCAGAATTGATCGAATTTGCGCGGCAGCGCCTGGCGGATTACAAGACGCCGGAAAGGGTTTTGTTTATCGAGCAGCTACCCAAAGGACTGACGGGAAAGGTGCAACGCCGGGCTTTGAAAGAGATGCTACAGGTCCAGCCAGACCTTGTCGAGAAGCGCGCGGTAGCGCGGGTCTGAGCGAAGCCGGTATAGGGGTATATAGACCCGCGAGTACCGTAGCAGGGGTTCGCGCTCTTCGAACGATCGATCGAGAAGCGCGGAAATCGCATCAGCGGTAGCGGAAAGCAGGTGCGCCGTCACCAGGGCCAGCGGCGGGACGTAGCCGGTTTGCGCACGCTGTTCGAGCTGATGGCGGATGTTTTGAGCTCGTTCCCCGTGTCCGGCGCCCGTATAGGCCCACGCCGCGAGCCCGAGCGTCGACGCATCCTCCGGAGCCGCGGCGAGGACCCGATCGGCGGCATTGGCCGCGCCCGCCCAATCGCCGCGAACACCGCGGGTCATGATCTGAAACCAGTACACCTTCAGCGGGACGTCGGGATCCGTCTCCAGCACCCTCGCTCCCTCGGCTTCGAACTCATCGTACAAACCGCGGAGCGCGTAGTTGACAGCCGAATCGGCGTGAATGTTGGGCGACAACGGGTCCAGTTCGAGCGCGCGCAACAGCCATTCCCGCGCCTCGTCGAAGCGGCCCAGAGGGTTGAGATAAGCGGTCGCGTACTTGGACTTCGCCAGCGCGTAGCCGGGGTTGAGCTCAAAGCAACGGAGAAACTCGGCTTCGCATCGAGCGGCGTTCCAACTCCATGCGCTTTCGATCATGGCCAGCGAGCAATGCGCCTCCGCTAGCAGCGGATCGAGTTCCAGCGCCTTCCGCGCCGCCGCCTGTGCTCGCGGCATCATCTCCCGCGGCCGTCCATAGCCCCAAAAACCTTGAAGGAAATAGGAGTCCGCGAGGCCGGAGTAAGGCGCGGCGTAGTTAGGATCAAGCTCAATGGCCTGATGAAAGAACCCGGCAGCTTTGCGCAGCGCGTCGGGATTCCATCGATGCCACCAGTAACGTCCCTTGAGATAGAGCGCGTGCGCTGCCGGGTCGCTGGTGGGCTGGCGGTCGCGGCGGACACGGGGGAACTCGATCTTGAGCGCATTTACGATGGCGGTCGCGATCTCGTCCTGGACCTCGAACACGTCGGTGATCCGCCGTTCGTATTTCTCTCCCCAAAGGTGGCAGCCGTCGTTGACATCGACGAGTTGCACGTGAACGCGCACCACGTCATGATTCCGCCGCAGGCTCCCTTCGAGCACCGAGTTTACCTTCAGCGCGCGCCCGATCTCGCGCACGTCGTCCGCTTTGCCTTTGAAGGCGAAACAACTGGTGCGGGCCACTACTTTCAGCCCGCGTACCCGGGAGAGCGCGGTGATCAGCTCGTCGGTAATTCCATCGGCGAGACACTCGTCGTCCTCCGATCCTCCGCAGACCAGCGGCAGAACCGCGATGCTGCCTTCAAAAGCGGCGGATTCGCCCTTCCGTGCGAACTCGGGATTGTAACTGCCTCGCGGATAGCTGATCCGGACAGCATCGTTTGCGCCTTCCGCGGCGTAATACTCGTCCAACTTCTTGCGCAGGCGGGCAAACTCCACGCGGACGATCGAACTGGCCTCGGAGTTATAACCAGGAGCTCGTCCGAAAACTTCGACACCCAGCACGGATTCCTTGAGTTTGTCCCCACGACCCGCAAGAGCCTGTGACACCGTGTAACTGAGGAGTTCACGCAAACGCGCGGACCCTTCGAAAGCCCGGCTCGCCGCGACCTTCGCGATTTGCTGGCGGATTGCGTCGGTCGGAGGCGGCTCGTGGGACGCCATGGCGGTCTGCCCATTCTACCTTGTCCCAGGACGATCCCATGTAACGGTCGTGTATCGGGTTACTTCTTGCTCTCGCCAGACATCGGACCTATACTCACACCCATGACGTTGGCGGCAGCGGCTCTCGCCGCCGTCACGTAGGAGGGGAGTGACGGGTTCGTTGCGCCGACGATGAACCCGCGACGGATGGTTTCATCCACACGCCATGCCAGTAGCATCTGGGAGGAGGCTCTCACTATGCCAAAGTTTCTCATTGAAGGTTCCTACTCCGCCGAAGGTTTGCGCGGACTTGCCAAGGATAAGGCCTCGGGGCGGCAGGCAGCTCTGAAGAAAGCATTTGAGACTTTGGGGGGCACGCTCGAAGGCCTCTATTACGCGCTCGGCGACGAGGACGTGTACGTCCTGTGCGAAAGCCCCGACAATGTTAGCATCACGGCGTTGTCGTTGGCGGCTTCGGCCAGCGGTCTGGTTCGCACCAAGACCATCACGCTGCTGACGGTCGAAGAAATGGATCGCGCCCTTGCCATGAATCCCGGATACTGGGCGCCCGGCGCGAAATAGGCGGCGGAAACCCAGGTTAACTAATGCAGTCCTCACACCTATGGTCGATGCCATGAGGCTGGCGCGGATTTCATCGCGCTGACGTGGAATCCCAAACGGATGGCTGCATCCGGCAGATTCACCACGGAAGGAGAAAACGAAATGCCCAATGTTTTACTAAAAGTGTTCATGGGCCTAGCGGTCACGTCGATCGTCCTGTTCGGGGCTGATAACTGGAGCGGGACCTGGAAGCAGAATTTCGCCAAATCCGAGCAAACCCCGCCACTGAAAAATCCGTATAAGAGTTCCATTCTTATCTGGGAGTCGTCTGACGGCGGGACTAAGGGGACGGGCACCTCGGAAGGTCAGGACGGTACAACTCATAACTGGGGCTGGACCGCCAAATCTGGCAAAGAGTACGCCGTCGCCTTCACCGGACTTCCCTGGGACACCGGGTCCGGCAAACAGGTGGACGCCAATACCCGCACGTTTGAAATTTGGAAGACTGGAGGCAAGTTCCGTGCCACCGGCCGATGGGTCCTCTCCGAGGACGGCAAGACCCTGACGTCTACGTACAGGGGCGTCGACGGCCAAGGTCAGCCGTTCAGCGTAAAAGCCGTTTTCGAAAAGCAGTAGAAAAATCGATTGTTCCGGCGGATCGCGCCGCGAGCAGGTGGTCGGACCGACAGTCGGATCTCATCGCGCCGACGAGGGATCCCTAACGGATGGCCGTATCCAACAGATCCACCAAGAAAGAAGGGACCAACCATGACACCACAAACAGCGCCTGTTCAAACATACGTGAGTCAGTATGACGCGATTGTCAAAACGATGAAAGGTTACGTGGACGGATTGAGAGAGGGCAAAAGCGAGCTGATGCGCCCTGTCTTTCACCCTGCCGCCACTTTCTTCGGTCATTATCCCGGAGGCGTGATGGATGGCTCGACCCAACCACTTTTTGATTGGGTTGACAAAAATGGCCCTGCTCCGGACATCCAGTATCGTTTTGCCAGCCTGGAAATCTTCGGAAAGATTGCTTGCCTACATCTCGAACTTGAGGGCTTGTCCGGCAGTCTGGCTGGAGAGGGAGTATCGATGTCCGATGTTTTCACGTTGATGGTGACTGAAGACGGCTGGAAAATCGTGCAGAAAGCCTTCCACTGGAACTTGTGAACGCGGCGCGGCTTCCCGTGAGGGATTTATCACGAAGCTGCGAGGGCGGAAGCCAGGTTGTCCGCATACAAGGGCGTCGACGGCAAAGGCCAGCCGGTCAGCACAAAAGACGTCTGGGACAAGCAGTAGCAACCGAGGGACGGAGTTCATCGCGCTGTCGATGACTCCGGCGCCGGATGGTCTCATCCAGCAGAAAACCATCAATAGGAGGAACAACGATGCCTATTTACGTAACGCTTGCGCAGTTCACCGACCAGGGAATCCGCAATATCAAGGAAGCTCCGCAGCGTGCCGAAGCTAACGCCAAACTCGGAGCTACGTTCGGAGTCAAACTGCTCGGCGCATACTACACCATGGGTGAGTACGACATGGTGGCCATCATCGAAGCCGAGGACGAGCAACTGGCAACGGCCGGGCTACTCGTGCTAGGAACGCAAGGCAACGTCAAAACCACGACCATGCGAGCTTTCTCTCCGGCGGAGTTTGCCGAAATCGTTAAGAAGATGCCGTAAGGCAGAGATAGGAGAAAAGAAGATGAAATTCGTAATAACCTGGAGCATCCTTCCCGGAGCTTTTGATGCGACGATCAAGAAATTCCTGGAGACCGGCGCCCCACCCCCCGCCGGCGTAAAGCTGCTGGGGCGATACCATGCTTTCAACGGAGGCGGGATCGGCTTTATCATTGCCGAATCGCCCGACCTGGGCGGCATCAGTCGCTGGCTGGCCGACTGGATGGAGCTTTGCTCCTTCCAGATCGTGCCTGTCATGGAAGACGCCGAAGCGGCTGCCATCCTTTCGGGGCGTAAATAGGTTTGCCGACTGCGGTCGAGTGCCTGGGCAGGCCACACAAAACGATGACCTGCCCCACTGGATACTGCGCCAAATTACTCAGTGCAGAAAAATGCCATAGCAAAAAACCACACCTTCGCGTACGAATTGGGCTAAATCGCGCGAGTCACTAACTCACTCACCTCACGCCACTTAGATACCTTCTGAGACTTGCTCATTTACAACTATTGACAGAACATTTATTAATGACCTGTGTTCGTCTGTACAGGAGCCCATAGCAAGATGGTCATTGATGCCGAACTGATGAATAACCTGGCCGCCACCCCGGTCGAGAAAAGCGCGATTACAGCGTTGAACGTGCTCAACGAAGCCTACGATTACAAGAGTTCTTTCTCGCGCGGATTGCGCATCGATCTGAACGGCTTGAGAATCCTTCTGATCTCCGGAACCGCCAGCATCGACGAGCATGGCAATAGCGTCCACATCGGAGATTTTAAAGCCCAGCTTCGGCGCACCTATTACAACATTACCGGGCTCCTCGAATCCGAAGGCGCGACCTGGAAAGACGTTGTCAAGACCACCTGCTATCTGCGCGATATCGACCGCGATTACGCTGTATTCAACGAAGGGCGCACCGAGTTTTTCAGGGAACAGGGGCTCGATCCCTACCCTGCTTCAGTCGGCATTCAGGCCCACCTCTGCCGGCCGGAACTGCTGGTCGAAATCGAAGCGATCGCCATGTTCCGTACCGAAAAATGCGAGTGTAAATAAAGCGGAGGCTGCCGTGGTACCGGATGCTCCAGTAGTTCCGCTCTCGGCGGGTCTCGAGTGGGCTCCTGATTCCTGGCGAGCCAAGCCGGCTCTGCAACAGCCGGTCTATCCGGACGAACCAGAACTTCACCGAGTTGTCCAACAGATCGCGTGCCTGCCTCCGCTGGTGACCTCCTGGGAGGTCCGTGCGCTCAAAGCCCAACTGGCTGAGGCGGCACGCGGTCAGCGTTTCCTCCTGCAGGGCGGCGATTGCGCCGAAAGCTTCGAACTGTGCGACGCTCCCACCATCGTCAACAAGATCAAAATTCTGTTGCAGATGAGCCTGGTGCTGGCGCACGGCAGCGGCATGCCGGTCACGCGTATCGGGCGCTTTGCCGGACAGTACGCCAAGCCCCGCTCGGACAACTTCGAAACCCGCGACGGCGTCACCCTCCCGTGCTATCGCGGAGACTTGGTCAACCGTCTTCCCTTCACCAAAGCTGACCGCACGCCGGACCCGGCGCGCATGCTGCAGGGTTACCAATGCGCCGCTCTCACCTTGAACTTCATCCGCAGCCTGGTGAATAGCGAATTCTCGGCGTCCAGCCATTCCGAATACTGGGACCTCAACACCGTCCGCCATCTGCCGGCCATCGAAGAATACTATTCCATCGCGGCCAACGCGCCGGACACGCCGTTTAACCGCGCCGAATTCTTCTCCAGCCACGAAGCCCTGCTGCTACCTTACGAACAGGCGCAGACGCGGCGCGTTCCGCACAACGAAGGATGGTACAACCTCTCGGCCCACTTCCCCTGGATCGGTATGCGCACCAACGATCCCGACGGCGCGCACGTCGAATATGCCAAGGGCCTTGCCAATCCCATCGGCATCAAAGTTGGCCCGTCGATGACCGCCGATCGTCTCCGCCGCCTGCTCGCCATCCTGAATCCGGCCGATGAGCCCGGACGCATCACGCTCATCCACCGCTTCGGCTGCGCCCATATCGAGAAACAGCTTCCTCCGCTGATCGAAGCCGTGCGCCAGACCCACAAGTCCGTTTTATGGTGCTGCGACCCCATGCACGGGAATACGCAACTCACCCGGGACGGCATCAAGACGCGCCACTTCGAAGACATTGTGTGGGAAGTCAGCCAGGCCATGGACATCCACGCGGACTGCGGCAGCCGTCTGGGCGGTATCCACATCGAGTTGACCGGAGACGACGTGACGGAGTGCGTCGGCGGCCCGCAAGGGCTCACCGAAGCCGATCTCAGGATGGACTACCGCTCGTTAGTGGATCCGCGCCTCAATTACGAGCAGTCGCTCGAACTGGCGCTCTTCCTCGCCCGCAAAATGCGCCGCGCCCGGCATCCGCGCGTGATGATCCTGCCCCGCAGCGGCCGGGGCATCCGGGTCGCCAGGTAATTCCCCCATGCTCAGCCGGTGGCAGGCAACGTCGTCGACAAAAATTCAGTGCGCCCGCGTCGTTCGCCAGGCTGTCCCACTACCTTACCTTACGCCGTTCGGCTAATCCCATAGTCCCTCCGTAAGAGAACTGCGCAATCTGCTGGCTCATTTCGAGGACTTTTTGCGTTGTGCTAGCGTCAGACTAGATGCTTACTCGCAGAGCTGCAGTACTGCTGGCGGCGTTTGCCGCTACCAGTTTCGGGCAGAATACCCCCCTCGACCGTTACGTCGCCGCACCCGATTCCCATTACAAATATGAGGTTCTGAAAACCATCCCCGGCCAGGGTTACACGGCCTACATCATCGACTTGACGTCCCAGCAGTGGCGTAGTGAGAGCGAGGTCAACCGGCCGCTCTGGAAACACTGGCTCACCATCGTTCGGCCCGACGATCTCAAGGGCGACATTGGCATGCTGTACGTGAACGGCGGTACCATCACCCAAAAGATTCCCGAGGCGCCCTCGCACGATTATGTCGAGGCAGCCCTGACATCGCATTCGGTAGTCGCGGGAGTGTCCGGCGTTCCCAATGAGCCTCTCGTCTTCACCGGCGAGAGCAAGCCCCGCACCGAGGACCAGATCATCGCCTACACTTGGGTGAAGTACCTCAAGACCGGCGACGAAACCTGGCCCCTGCTTCTGCCCATGACCAAAGCGGCCGTGCGCGCCATGGATACCGTCACGGCTGTCTGTCCCACGGTTAAAAGATTCATTGTGACCGGGGCCTCCAAGCGCGGCTGGACCACCTGGCTGACCGCCGCGGCCGATAAACGCGTCATCGCCATCGAGCCCATGGTCATCGATATGTTGAACCAGATCCCCTCCTTCGAGCACCACTATGAAGCCTATGGATTCTTC
>Ga0326727_10025249_pt1 | contig 11159 bp, 4 predicted proteins | sample MB2enrmetagenome_FD_207643 | JGI IMG/M metagenome (GOLD analysis project Ga0326727, IMG submission 207643) | Lab enriched peat soil microbial communities from McLean, Ithaca, NY, United States - MB29MY | ecosystem: Environmental > Terrestrial > Soil > Wetlands > Peat | place: USA: New York... | reverse complement strand
GTCGAAGCCGTTGCGAAGATCGCGCTGATTTCCGAGCTAACCGCTAAGAGCGAGCTGGGGATCTTCGTCACGAGAGTTCTCGCAACGGGCGCATCCGCTCTTTGGCCTGAGTATAGCCCCGAAATGGATGCCTTTGAAGGCGGGTACTCGACACCCTGGGGAAGGCTCGAAGCAGCCCAGGGTTTCATGGCGCTGGCCTGCAACAGAGACTTTGACCTGGAGTGGGCCTACGCTGGGATTGAGGTCCTGGCAAAGGATCCGGTGCCATCGGTGCGATTTCAGATTGCGCGAAGTGTCCTTACCCTGCACGAGCGAGCTCCAGAGGAGATGTGGGCCATCATTGAGATTCTCGCCAGAGATCGAAATGCCCGCATCCGTCATGAAATCGTTCATAACCTCGACCAAGCGGCGCGTGCTTACCCCGCACGAGCGCTCGGCCTCATCATCGAGGTTCTCGAACGCACCGACGCCGCGGATACCGGCAGAAATGATTTGATTGCTGGTTGCATCGCCTCACTCACCGAACATTCCGTCGGTCGCGCAGATGGTACGGCGGAAGTTGCTATCGCGAAGATTGTTTCCGGATTACCGGAGAGCGCAAAGTTGGCGGTCAAGATTTTGCTGCCCTTGAGAAACGCTATAGCCTACGTCGAGGCCGAGAACCCCGAGCGAGCAAGAGGCATCCGAGAGCGTGCGGCTAGCCTTTTTAATCAGTTAGTTGCGGCATCAGTTCTGCCAACACGGGCGTTCATCGAAAGAAGACTACGCCGGGAGGATCTCTCGGAGCAGGATGAGGAACAGTACGAGGCACTCCTACACCTTCTCACGGTCAGTGGTAGCGAGCTATATTTCGGACTCGGTGTCTTTCAGGAGCACACTTACGGATCGACGCCGCAGATTACGTCTCCTGTGCAGGCGGAGGCTTATCGAGCAGTCGCTTCAAGCCTCGATCTGATCGCGGATATAGGGGAACCTCAGCTGGCTCACAGCCTGATGCAGATCCTCGAAATGTTTATTCCCGTCGACCCCGAACGGACGTTTTTACGGATGGGAAGGGTTGTGCAGGCAGCAAAGATCTGGGGGTATCATAATGAGTCAGTTGCGGTCGATGTCGTAGTGCGGGCAATACGGATCTATATCGCCGATCACCGATCAATCTTCCAACAGAATCCGGAATGCCTTCGTATCCTGCGGGAGATTATGGAGGTCTTCATGGAGGCGGGCTGGCCCTCAGCCCGGAACTTGTCATACCGCCTGGATGAAATCTTTCGCGGCTAACGATCCAATAGTTTTCCAGTACGAGTGCCGAATTTGTCATCTGTAAACTGGAAAGGCAATCAGATAATCCTTCACCATTGCGCTGACAGCCTATCCACAATATCCCGCCGAGATAGTACCCGCGAGCACAGCTCCCAACGGTCCCTGTCGGGATCAATGGTTTCCTGATACCGCAATTCAAAAACGTCTCGCGCACGATTCCGAAGGTGGATGTACTCATCCATCATTTTGTCCAGCTGCTCGGCGCTCTCGATCCAATCGTCTTCAATGGTGTCCGGCAGGCCCCCGAAGATGTCATAGCGGTCCCGCATGCGACGCGAGAGGACTTGGTAAACCGTTTCATCCTGCGTCTCGTGATAGACCAAGTTGAGCATATCCACCGTGCGCCGCGCTTGTCCAAGACGTTTGATTCTTCCCAACCTCTGTTCGAGTCGAGCAGGGTTCCAAGGCAGGTCCACGTTTATAAGGGTGCCAAGCGTCTGCAGGTTCAAGCCCTCACAGGCCGCGTCAGTGGCGACGAGCAAGCGAATCTCCCTGCTTTTTACAGCCTTTTTGATTTCTTCTCTTTCAACAGATGCGAAGTCTTTGCCCCTGAACAACCCACTCTTACCCGCACCCGCGTAGACCCCTACGGGTTCTCCTGGCAGCGCTATCGCCAACTCCGCACCCAACGAGTAGGAGGTGTCATAGTATTGGCTGAAAACGATGCAGCCATGCTCCAGCCAAGTTTTGCCTTCAGTCCGATTTTCCGTCAGGAAATACCGGACAGCGCCAACCTTCGGGTCACGAGCTTCGGGACGCGAGAGTTCTTCCGCTATGGTCCGAAGGTGCCCCGCTTCCTCAGATGTCAATCCGCTTAGCGCGTCTTGCATTTCCTGCGATTGATCCTCGTCCTCGAACACTTCGCGGCGCAGCATTTTCAAGGCGGTGCTTCGACCAGATGCAAAGCTGGAGCATATCCTTTGCAGAAGCATGGTCTTCATAAAGCCAGCCGCTTTGGTGCGCTTCTGCAGCACAGCCGTAAACGCCTCGGCTGCTTTATAGGCGAGATCAAATGGAAGGTTTGTCAGCAGTCCAAGGCCACTGAATTCAACTCCGGAATATGTGCCAGGAGGTGCGTCTTGGTTAGGGTGTATCTCCACACCAATTCGTTCCAAAAGGCCCGCTTCTTCAAGCGTCTGGCGCCGGCGTAAAACTGTGTGGCGAACAAAAGGGTTGTGCTCGCGAAGGAAGCCGGGCTGAAGGGCTTGCCCTAGCGCCTGCTTCTCCAGAAACCCAAGCGAGCCGAAGCCGCGATCAGTGAAAAAGGTTCGATCAGGTAGCCCCAACTGTAACCGCAACATTGCAAACAGCGCATCTTCGCTTGCAGGGGGAACGGGGTTACGAAGCCATTCCCAGGCGTCGCGCTCATCCGCAGGAGTCTCCTCTCCCTTCACGATGGGAAGGGACTTGTCACAGTCGGGCCAGCGACCAAAGAATTGACGTCCAAGAACGAAGTCCACACCGGAGTTCAGAATGCTCATCAAGTCCCACAATTCATTAACTTCAGTTTGAATTGGGGTTGCAGTGCCAAGCAGAAGGTTCTTGGTACGCTGCCCGATTTTCAACATGAAGTCAAGCAAGTTGTTGGGCTCTTCCTTTTTCGCCCCTAGACCGCCCCGCCGCCGGGCCTTGTGCGCTTCGTCCAGCACTACCGTTCCATACTTACGTTCAAGCAGATACCTGCGTTCTTCTGAGTCGTGGAAGATCAATCCGGTGGAAACAATTGCGATGCGGAAAGGGCAGCGCGCTATGTCTTCCGGACCGCGCGTCTTAATGGTGTGCCCCTTGGGATCAGTCCAAATCTTCTTTGTCGATGACCAGACAGCGCTCGGGATGCCAAGCTTGTCGACCAGTTCGACTTGCCATTGCTCCGTCAAGGTCGAAGGACAGAGAATGAGCACCGGGCCGTCATCCAGCAAGGCAGAGATCATTGCGCTGGCCGCAAGCGAAAGCGTCTTGCCGACGCCAACCTCATCGGCGAGCAACATGCGTGCCTGTCCATAGGTCTCGCGGTGCTGAAGGAACATTGTCACGAACGAGCGCTGCCACGACTGAAGTTGTTCTCCACCGCGGTAGATAGGACTCTCGGCCAGCGCCGCGCCCGGTAGCTCCTCTGGCGTCGTTTCCTCGAAGCGGATCTCTACGCGGTCGGCGACGCGTTTGATCTCCTCAATGATGGCATCGGGGAGCGGGTAGGCATCATTCCAGAGCGCGTCAAACTCCTGCTCGACCCACTCAACGCCGTCCTGCGAGGGATCTTCCCACAATATCTCGTAGTTGTGCGCGAAGGCGCTCTTGGTCTCGTTGATCGATCCGAGAAAGCAGGTCTTTGATCCGTCGGCGGCCTCGATGACTCCGGCCTTGCCGTGGACGAAGACGCGATCTTTGGGAACGACGCGAATCTCAACTCGCCCGCTGGTCAAGAGTTCGTGGAGGCGGCGATAGCGGTCGCGATGCAGCAGGGCCTCGACTTCCGAAGGGGCCTCGTTCCACCGCTCCTTCAGAGCGGTCTCGCGGGCGTGCTTTGAGACCGCAACATCGGCCGCATCAAGCTCGCTATTACAGACAATCTGAACTTTGGGAATCGCCGAGATTTCCTCGCCAACCAACTCGAAGATCGAGCTGCGGAAGTAGCCGGCGATTCTCTTGTAGCTGCTGGCATCCTTGAGCCGCGCGCCCAGGAAAGCGTGGTCAAGGCGCTGGCGGCGCGAAGAGAAACGATTGATCCTGTCGCTCATGATTGATCCAACTTCATCCGAGACGCTGGCTTCTGATCAGTTCATATAGGACGCGCGCGTTGCTGGCCTCTTCGGGCCGCCGATTGTCGAGCCGCTTCGCCAAGTAATCAGCCAGCTCCGCTGCCATTTCGCGCTGAGTCGTGTCGGCGTAGTAGTCCGGAACATTCAGTGTCAGATGGGCGAGCACTTCGGCGCCATCCACATTCTTCGTGAGTTCCATCACCGCATAGAGTACGGCGCGAAGCACTGATTCGTAGAGTTCCGATCCCTCGCCCATCTCCGCGCGGCCGAACTCAATTGCGCTCTTGAGTCGCGCCTCATTCGCCTTGTCACTAGCGAGAAGTGCTCTGAAGTTGCGGACCTTGAATGCCTTCGCAAAGTTCTGATAGTTGTCGAGTGTCTTTGCACCTCTTGCTTCCATGTCCAACATCTTGAGGTAGAAGCGCTCGGCGCCAGTGAGCCGATTCCAGGTCGCACTGTAGACTCCCTGCGGAACGAGGCACCGGTTGGCAGTATCCACGGCAAAAGCGATGAGGCCGTCTACAAAGGTGATTTCCCCCTTCACGCGCGGGCGGCTTGCCTCGGCGGTCATATCGCGGCCGTCGATCACTGCGTAGCGCGTGAGTACGCGCAGAGCTGCCGCATAACCCGCCATTTGAATATCGGCGTCCTCGAAGACATTCTCGTCCCGATAGAGTCCTTTTGCGCCTTGATTGAGGCCGGCCAACGCCTGAACCTGCGCTTCCACCTCTTCCTGAATCTCCCAGGCAAGGTCGTCACGGGTGGTCTTGAGTGCCCCTTGACGCTTACGCAAAACGAGCAGGACGGTCCCCTTAACATAGCTGCCCTCGCGCAACGCGCTTTCGGTCTCGGTGACCACGTACCATGCGGCGGTCACGTGCAAGCCAGACGCCCAGACGATGTTGGCCATGTCAGCCCAGATCGAACCGGACTGGTGCGTAAACATGATGACCTGTATGCCGTTCTCTGGCATACACTCAGCCATCCGCCTGTAGGCAGACACCATACCGCGACGAAAACCCTCATCCTCACCCTTGATGGCAAGTGATCGACGGCTGTCCCAGACCCAGTCGGCAAACTCGGGCGGTGGGTTCTTGCGCAACCATGCGATGAAGAACTCAAGGATCTCCTCGTACTTCACTGCATCGCCATAAGGCGGGTCGGTTACAAAAACATCCGCCGATTCTTGCAAGTCCGCCGCCCCATGCGACATGATCTTCAATGAGATCCCATGATGAAAGGGATACGATTTTAGCCGCAGATTCACAAGGTCCACGGCGAAACGTGAGCCGCGAGCGCCATAGTTGAAAAGCGTATTCAGAGCTTGGTTATCGAAGGTTCCTTTTACGCCACCGCTTCGACCATCGCCGTCACCGAGACTCCAACGCGTAAGGCGCGAACTTGAATTCAAGACTTGAGCTAGACTCAGTTTCAGACGCGCATCACTATACCGATTCGTGAGACCTGCGATCAATAACTGTCGGGGATTAAACAAATGGTGCCAATACGTCCAGCCGCGCGTCCGAATGGGTTCATCTGTTTTGTCACCTGCCTCGATACGCATGGCCGGAATCCATCCCTTTTCTTGCCAATCATCGATGTGCTCCGCGATAAACTGGTCGACTACAGACTCTCGCTCAAGGTCTTCGCAGGATATCGAGCGGAATTCGTATTCGTCGAGTTTTCCCTTCTTCTTGGGTCGCATCCATTGAATGCAGTACAGACGTTCCTGGAGGATATCGCCGGGCCGAGGCTTAAAGTCGCTCTTGTCCCACAGACGCAGTCGATTACTCGATTCTCCGTCGCCCTTGCGGTAATCCCCGCGTAGCGTCGAAATCTTGGTGCGATATTCGACTCCATCGACCGTATGAATGAGATACGGGTCTTGGCCCCTGCCATCGGTGCGCACGGTGCCTTCCTTTGCCGCCGCTAACGCCGATTTGCTTAGTCCGGAACGAACTACAATGTCGTATCGCTTATGAAGGGGATCGGGGACTAGTTCAACTGCCGTGCGAAAGCCTTTACTGACCATCCGCGTTGGTAGCAACGGTACCATCCAGCCACTCTGCGGGCATTGAGCTTCTACGCAATAAAGATATACCTTAGCCCGCCAGCCATTGTCGTCAGTTTCGATGTTGAGTCGGTCGATTTCAGCATGGACACGACGCACAAGCTCCTTTTGTTCATGAGCTAGAGTTTCGCGATCCTCCGTGCGAGAGCCAATGATATTGAAGGCGCCCCATGTCAGCATGCTAGCAATTGGATTCAAATCCGACGCGTAGACATCGCAGCCTAATCGCGCGGCCTCAAACGGGATTTGTCCAGAGCCGCAGAATGTATCGGCCACGCGCGGCCGGTGGCCGTAGCGCATGATGCCGAGTTGCTCAACGAGTTCAGGAAAAGAACCAGCATTTGTCCCAAGGTGCGCGTTGACTTCACCCCAAATGTGATTGTAGACGGAGTCGAACACTTCCTCAGGACGCTGGGCTAGATCTACACGAGCGCGATATGAAACATTGGGTAAAAGCCGAGCTTCCAACTGTCGCCGCTCTAGGTCACTGATGTCCTGACGCCATGCGACCTTTACCTCGCTGTAGCTTGGATTTGACCAGTCAACAGGCGCAGAGGCGGGTAGTACCCCCACCGGTTCCATGATGAAGTAATCCGAAATGTAACTGATGCAGAGTGTGGCAAGTATTTCCTTCGGCTTGGGCCGACGCTTCCAACGCACAGCCATGGATTCGTCGTCCATCGCCATCAGTTTCTCAAATATGTATAAATCCTTCGCTGGATTTTCAGATGCCGGGAGTAGGCAACCGAGAATACACGCTTTGTTAAGGATAAGCGGCTTTCGGCCTTTCCAATAGCTTCCAAGCGCCGTGAGAGTCTTGCCTTGGACGGCCATCTGTTCTTTATACGCTTCTGCGGAGAGCTTCTGGACAGGCAGAAGCCGCTCGATGAGCGCAGGGGCGTCTTTGAGAGAAAAGGGGATGACGCTTTGACTCATTTTGGATCCTCGAAGAGTGGCAGCGGCGCCTCGAAGAGGTCCTGCTCCACGGGCCTGCGACGCTTGCGTCCAGGCGCTGGCTTTTCGCCGTCTGAAAGTGCATGAAAAAGAGCGCGCCGCCAACCACGTTGGGTATCGCTCGGCAAGCCAGCCTCCGCCACGGTCATGGCAAAGAGCCACCAGCGTTCTTCGGGACGCAGCGCGGCCCACTTGTTGCAGATGACGGGGATCAACTCCTCGTTCGCAGTCTCGGCCGCCCAGGCAAGCACACACAACTCCTTGCCGAGCAACCGGTCAACAAGGTTGGTTCCGCTGTGCCATCTGCCGGTGACAACATTGGCCGCTTTGAGGCGGTCGTTGAACTCGCGGCGGGCAGTGTCCGCAACCCCAGACCAGACATAACGAGCGAGCGCTACCCGCTCTTCCTCGCGCGGAATACCGCCCTCCAGGCCTCTATAGCCGTAATCCTCAACGATGACGACTGACTCGCTCCGCGAATCTGGAATCTCTACACGAAACAAATGAGCGCCAAAACTGACTGGTGCGCCGAAGTCTACGGTCGCTGTCTTTTCGCTCATTGTTCAACATCTCCTGTGTGCAACTCAATTCCCAACTTCGCGGCAAAGTCTTGCAGGTCGTGTCCAGAAGGAAAATGCCCTTTGCGGAAGGTCATATTAACCGGTGTATCGGGTGGGAACTTCTCCAACACCTTGGTAAGCAGCGATTCAATGAAACCTGCTTCTACCGGAATATCTCCCACATGCACAGCGATCACCTGGTTGCCCTGACCGACGTTTAGCATGATGCCTTCGAATGTCGCGGATTTGTCCGCAGCTTGTTTTAGTCCCTCAAAGGTCTTGGCCCGCGAATCAAGTTTGCGGCCGCCGCGCGAAACCAGATGGCCGGGTTTTACCTGATCGATCTCCAGGCCTTTCTTTCCCTTGGCCGGAAAGTGAAAGTCTTTCTTGGTCTCAATCTTGTCGGACTCGGCAAAGGCGCGCAACAGTACCTCGCCATCTCCGATCAGGATTGGCCCTTCGTAGGTTGTGCCATCGCGCGGCTCGCGGCCATCGAGTGAGTAACGAATATCGCCATTGGGGGCGACAAACAATTCCACGGTTCGCTTTCCGTCCTTCTCAGAAAGCTGGTTCCGCAGGACCAGCTTGTTGGTCCACGTGACCGGATCGCCAGTCTCATATTGACCGGATGGATCGCACACCAGGAAGTTCACACGGCGAGCAGATGTAGTGTAGCTTTGATCCTTGAGCTGCGGACTCGATTCTGAAACTGGCGCGTCCTCAGCGTAATGTATGCGCGGCGCAGGGCCGGCATTCTGTGGATTGACGCGAAGACGTACCGCCCCCTTGTCGTCGGGCTCGGACTCGGCTATGACTTGAGCTGACGTCTGCTTCTTCTTCGGACTCTTCGTGACATAGCCATTGCCGAGATCTTCCCAGAGTCCGCGGTTGCACGCGACAGACCTGAGGGTGTCGAGCCCTTTGGGAGGGAGCCAACTCATACCGGCTTGCTCTGAATAGCGGTCTGTTACATCAGCCCATCGAGCATCGTCCTGGTTCTCTGGCCAAAGCAAATCCTGTGCCTTGTCACGGATAGCATCGAAGTCTTTGGTGACATCGAGGTAGAGCTTCAACGGGTCAGAGGTCAGCGTTTTCTCGATCTGTTCCTCGCCGTTGAAAGGCTTGGCGGCATCGCGCGTCATGTCCAGCGCCTTGGAGGCAAGCTGAGCTGGCTTGCCGGCTCGCTGAATTGGGAAGAGAACCTTGTCGAAAAGGCTGAGTATCGTGGAATTGAAGTCTTGCTCGTATGCCTGCTGCTTCCGCTCCAAGTCTTCGCGCTGGGGATGTCCCTTTGGAATGCGGCCGTCAGCCTTCTGCGCCGCGAAGAGTTGGCGCGCAGCTTTTTCCACGCTGCCCATCGCCGTCTTCTCTCCAGTGAGGACGCATAGGTTGTTCTTCTGACTCAAACCATCGAAGAACTTCTGAACCTCTTCGGGCGGGATCTTCGAGTCAGGGCTGACAACAAGAAGCATACGTCCCCTACGCACACGATCAGCGACGTCTTCCAACTTCGGCAGCGGCAGCACATCTTCATAGCAGGTCTTGCGCGATGCCTTGAACATTTCACGCAGGCGGTGCCGGATCAGGTCGTCAACCTGGTTCTGTGGCGCATCGTGGGCAAGGCTTTGCAGGAGCTTTGTGAGGTTCTCCTGCCGATCGAAGTAGTAACGACCTTCTGGAGTGTGATGCACATACCATGCAGCCTTCTCCAACTCTTCGAAGGCAGCCAAGAAATCCGATGGCTCGCGCAGTGGCGAGACAAGGCATTCAACCATTTCCTCGCGAGTGAGGCCCTTCACCGCATTGACTGCTGTAGAAAGGCTGGCAGTGAGCAGCAAAGCGCCGATCTGAGTTGCTGCCTCTTTTCCGGTCTGCAGGTCGATGATCTGGGCGTGCGCAGATTGTTGGGCATCCCAAAGATCCTTCGCAATCACGTCGCGCATACCGGAAATCTCTGTCAGTTTGTCGCGCACTTCTGCGATGCTGAGATCGAAGTGTTGCGCTCCAATCAGAAACACATCGTTTGCTTGGCGATCCCAGACCGACCGAAGCAATCGGGATACCAGTTCGATCAGTCCGCGCGTTTGCTTGAACTGCTCGTTTTCCTTGAACAACGCAATGACGTTCTTGAGCCGCGGGTGAAAGGGATAAGTCGCGGCGATCTCATCGGCAATCGCTTCCGCGCCGCGATCAGCGGTCTTCGATTTGGCGGCCTCTTCCAGCTTCCGGCCAAAGATCTCTGCAATATCACCAATCTCGGCCTTGTCGGGAAGTGACTTGAAAAGGCGCTTACGGAGGATGTCGTAGACCTCATTGGCTGCGAGGTCAACCGGCGTGATGATGCGTTCTTGGCGTCCCACCTCCGCGCGTGCGTCTTCAAGCGCTTTGTTGATAAGTCGGGCACCTGAGTCATAGGCTGCCGCGAGGTCGGAAACAACGACGCACACGTTCTTCTTCTTTCCCGCGGCAGTGAGCAAATTGGCGAATGCTCGTGTAGCAATATCTGCAACCGTGCCGTTCCCAACCTTCTGGGTATCCAGGTAATGGAAGTAGGGCGGCATCTCATCGAGCAAGATCAGAACGGGCTGGTCGCCATCGAAAAGGTTAAGCCAGTCCTTCTCGTCCGGGGCCTTCGGGCCGCTCGTCCAGAATGCTCTGAACTGGTCCCCCTTCCCAAGTTGGCTGGCAATCTCGCCCCAGAAGAAATGATCAGGATTGTTACGGCCGTTAAACGCAGCGATCTTAGACGTACCCAAAGCCGAGGCACCTGGCATTCCAGCACAATACTTCTGGCGAAGCGCAGGGTACTTGGCAAGTAAGCCGAAGCCAACAAGAAGGTGCGTCTTGCCGCCACCCATTGCCTGTTTAAGGTGAAAGACAGCTTGAGATGAGGTACCAGCCAGGCGTGCAATGCCCTCAGTGATGAGGTCTTGCATACCTTGTGTGATGAATGTCTTCTCGAAGAACGCTGTTCCGTTGCCCTCATTGTTGATCAGTTCATCAAGTTGCTCGATCTGATCGCCAAGCTTGATGGAAAGCGCATTGTCCTGTAATTGGCAGGCGTCTCTTACTGTCTTCATTGTGGTGTCACTTCCCCCGCAAGTTGCCTATCGTCTCCCGCAGATTCAAGCCAACTCTATGCGAATTCACCAAAAATGGTGCCGAGTTCGCCGGACGGAAGAATTTGCTGCTCAGCAGAATCCCGGCTAACGCTCATCATCGCTTCTGGGACGCAGCCAGCAGATCGGCAACATGCTTTTCTGCTGCATCACGAACCACCCAAGCCAACGACACTTTCTTCTGCTGTGCGATTCCTTCCAGAGTTCTGTAGAGATCGGGCGGGAAGCTGATTGACGCCCGAATCGCCGTCCTTCTTTGAGTCTTCGGGCTCTCTTTCTGCGACGATTTCTGTCTCATGCAGGCCTCTCTCGGTACAGTCACCACTTTACACCACTTTGGTGACATTATGCGGTCGATTCTTCCTCCCTTCTCCGC
>Ga0326727_10025248_pt1 | contig 11159 bp, 9 predicted proteins | sample MB2enrmetagenome_FD_207643 | JGI IMG/M metagenome (GOLD analysis project Ga0326727, IMG submission 207643) | Lab enriched peat soil microbial communities from McLean, Ithaca, NY, United States - MB29MY | ecosystem: Environmental > Terrestrial > Soil > Wetlands > Peat | place: USA: New York... | reverse complement strand
ATAAATCATCTCCAGTTGTTTCCTGTCATTTTTCATATTAGCTTCTGAAACCATCGGAATCAATACCTGAGAGAGGGATTTCTTGGGGATTTCAATAAAGGTAGCTATAAAAAAGGCAATCGAATAAATACCGGCATCTTTCAATCCCTTATAAGAGCTTAACATTAAACCGTCAATATTATTTATTATTGTTCCACTTGCATTAAACATTAGAGCAAATGCGGAAAATACGAAGATACTCTTTAAATATGGACTTTTAAAAACCCCTGTATTAGGCTTTAAGAATAAATAATTCCGTGAAAATGTATAGAAAATTAATATACAAAGTGTAACGCCGTAAAAGCCTACCAGCAAATTAATAAACCATTTGTATTCGAACCTAAACAAAAAGAAAAGCGCTAAACAAATTGCAGCAAAAATTCTTGTTAGTAATTCTCTTGTAAAGGTTGGTACAACAGGATTTTGTTGAATAACATTATAAGATTCAAATATAGTAATCAGCAAAGTTATTAGTGTAAATGGAATGATTAAATAAAAGTAGTTAACCAATGCCGGCGAGTTTTTAATAAATGCATCTACGAATAAATATTTTAAATTCAGGTACAGAGCCACAAATATTGCAAAACCGGTCATACCTACAGTTAAAATAAAGAATAGAAAGCCGTTATGAGCGTTTTTAATATCTTTAAAATAAGGGAAAAATCTATTGGGTATATTTCCGGCGCCTAAGGAAGCAAACATAGAGAATATTAGCGCTACATTTATAATGGTTCTGTATAATCCGATCTGTTCTTCCGTAAGAATAGCAGGTAGCAGCCAAAGCGTATTAATAATACCGAATCCTATTCCCAAATAAGTAATAGAAACGGTTTTAACGCTTTGACGGATTACTATTCCCATTAATTCCCTGATTTATTATCAATAAGACAAAAATATTGAATTCAAAAAAAACAGCATGTTTAGGTTAATTAATTTGAAATTTAAATTTATAATACATCAGACCATTACCTAATTAATATCATTCAAAAATTAATTCAAACGGCTAAATATTTAATATTTAACTAGTTGTTCCGATGTTTTTTAATAAACTACTTTGCGCAGAAGAATTGGGTACACAGTAAAAAGTTAAAATATTATTAATTATTTTGCCTTGTGTAAAACTATCAACTTTTTGATATATACAAATATAACAATTTTGATATTAACGGTGGGAAATTTTGACTAAAAGATTAAACTTTTCATTATATTATTTCTGCAAAAAGTATTTTTAAGAATCAAGTTCTCTTGCTTTTGGGAGATTCTTATAAATATAACACGGGTCAAATAAAAGAGAATTTTTTTGAGCTTCTTTTTTCAATGAATCAATCATTATTTTATTTTCGACTAAGTTTTTAATAATAATCCTTAGCTTGAGGTAATCTTCATAAATTACAGATGAACTTTTAAGCTCATCAATTAAAGCATAATCAATGGGTAATATTCCCGGTTTAGCCGCTCTTATCATAGTGAATATTATACCAGTATCTTTTGTTTTTCCATACTTGCTATATTTATTAAGAACTACGTTCATGTTTCCAAGGATTATATCCGCTTTGGATAGCTGCGCATCAAATTCATCAACCGGAATGAAGGGAATATCATAATAATTCACCTTGATACCATTTGCATTTAACCTTTCCGCCTGCTTAATAATTTCCCTTCCCTGTTCAATTTTTACTACACATCCTAGTAAATCAAGTTCAACTTTACCCCTATAAAAATCAATATCTTCTTCAAACATTTTTAAAACTGAAAAATAATCTCTTCTTAATTGGGAAACCCAACCAGGGATACAAATCCGTAAACAATTATTATTTATCGAATTATCCTTTAAGTTTTTATTAAATACCGAAAAAGGGATTACATCAATTCTTTCTTCGCTAACATATTTCGATAATTCATTTTTCAAATTTTTATTTAACACCACAAATCTTCCGCCCGAATACAAAATCTTATCTACGATTCTGGCTCTCCATTTTGTGTAAATAAAACTAACTTTTAATTTATAGATGATCCTGGGTGAAAAACTGAAATCATTTAAAATATTATAAATTTTGTATTTTAATTTCAGTAGAAACCAAGAGTCAATATCATGAATAAAGAAACTTAGCGCACAGTTGAAATTAAAATTATAAAAGGGTTTAAAATATTTTTCGAGAGTAGCAATAAAAAGTAAATTCAGATTTAATTGATTTACCTTTTCAAAAAATAAGACTAAGGATTCATTCTTATTTTTAACAACTAATTTAATGTCCCCTATATTTTCATTTAGTAATGGCTTTAAAACTTCTGCTAACTTTTCATGTGTACAAATAAAAATTTCATTTTGAGAATCTGAGGCATAAATCCGGGCGATTGAATCAACAAGCGTATAATGACCTTGCGGCATTATTTCCAATATTCCGATTTTCATAAATGCATGTTATTAACATATAATGAATCCCATTCCTTTAGCCTACCATCATCTTTAAGCGATGGGAAAATATCATAAAGAGTAAAATTTTGATCCCGTAAAAATTTATCTAACTCAAAATATTTCGGCGAGTCTTTATAACCATCATGGTTGTTCATTTCAAGTACAATTACGCTTGTTCTAATCAATGTATTAACAGCGCCTTTTAAAACTTCGAGTTCATAGCCCTGTACATCGATTTTTAGAATACCTATAATTTCATTTTCCGGGATTGAAATATCAAGTTTGGTAATTTCTATTTCCTCGGTACTTTTTTTGTTTAATGCATTCGAAAAGACTTTACTACTATTATCGATATTCAATTCAAATATCGAAGAAGATGCTAAACTTTCTGCTATATTGATTACTGATTTACCAACATAATTTCCCGCCGCTTTGGGAATTAGAGAAAAATTAGGAAATTGTTTTTTTAAATTATCAATTTTTAAACAATTTTCTTTTATAGGTTCAAATATCCAAATTTTATTTGAAGGAAAACTTTTTGAAAATATTATTGGAGTTATTCCATCAGCCCCTCCCACATCTATAATTGAAAAGTTATTTTTTAAAAATTGTTTAACTAATCTAATTGATTTATGAATATGCTCATAATTGATAAGATACTCATTTTCATAAAAGTAGCAAACTTCATCCTTTAGGGAAATTGTAAAAAGATATTTCAAGACATCTTTGTTTTTCTTTATGATTGAAGCGAATACATCAACAAGGAATTTTATAATAGGAGTTATAAACATCATTATTTTTTAACCTAATTTAATTACGGATTATTCAATTAATTTGGGGTAAATAGATAATTATTTCCATGACTGTAATGTTCATTGGAAATATCGGACTTACTGTTAATGAAGTGGTTTTGCTCACCTGTCTTGGCCCTAAAACACCAACAATGGGAAAAGTTGTAAGCGATAATTCAACTTCTTTTTGAAATATTCTTTTAATTATATTATGTAAATTAAAAAATTAACTTTTAATTTACAAGATGTGAGTTCATTTAAACTTCTTAACAATAATTATTATAGCGGTGTTCATACCAAATCTTTTTATTATCATTGTAAGTATTACTTACAAATGATACCATTAAACCTCATATATGGATTATAACACTATAATGAATCCCATATATCGTCTACGGAGCTTAAAATCAACTCATATTCAATGAAAGCCGGGATTTGGTTTAGGGCTTATTTATGGGGTAAAATTCATTCTCTTTTGATTTTTTATATTTATATTGAAGCTAATTTTCAAATAATTTACCAATAACCTTAGCAATTGCAATCATATCTTTGGAATTTAATTTTTCAAACCTTTATCCGTAGAAGATTTCAATTCTAAACATTATTTTTCAAATCACAACTAATTCTTTCTTCTCTGATCTAATTACATAATCAAAAAAATTTATAGTGAGTATATCTTCAAGTATAACAAATTTATTCCATCATAACTATATTATATATATCACATTTTCATGCATTGTCTTATTGCAGTTCAATCCTTATTATGTCATCTTTTATTTCGATATTGCTTTTGCTATTTCTTGATAAAATATATTCAGATAATTTTTGAATTGTCGGAAAATCATTTTCACCGTTAAAATACCGGGCATCGTCTATTAGCAAAATATGTTGTAATTTTGAATTGAAAATCACATCTAATTCTTCATAAATTGGGCATTCTTTTTCCCCTTTTGCCGTTATTCCTCCTGAATAATGTCCATCTAACCAAAAGATTGCCTTTTCATTTATTTTAGGAATTAAATCAACAAATACTTTACCACTATCCCCATGAAAAATTTTCACATGTTTATCTTTTTCAAACCGTTTAACAGCTTTTTTCCAAAGAGCTTCCCCTAACTCAATAGAATATATAGTCTTAAAATTTTTCAATTGAGCTTTAATCATATCGCCCATAAAGGTACCGGTTTCAATTAAAATTGAGATATTACGTTTTTTTTGATATTGCTCTATTGCCAATTCCTTAATTCTATGTGGAGGAGGGACGGGTTTTCCCTGCATTTTCCATGCAATTAGTTCTTTTTTTTCAACAATTGCACGCCTTTTTTCTAAAAGAGGCTCAGGTATAAGATTATTAATAATTGTTTTTATTTCCCATGAAATTATTTGTTTTTTCTCAATAATTGCACGTCTTTTTTCTAAAAGAAACGGAGGCAAAATTTTTTGGGTAATTGGTTTCATTTTTTACTTCTTTTTAGTTTTAAATCTTGACTAACGTCAAATTTACTTATAGTTAAATTGATTAATATAAAATACTTACAATTTGCAAAATAATTGCATATTTGTATTGAGTCAAGCGAAAAGATAACGTTTATTTCTCATTAGTGTGATACAATATTAGATTTATTTAAACTCCATATTAATCCTTTCTCATCGAGTTTGGTCCAGTTTTTATTAGCGGAACCATCCAGTTCTTGATGTTGAGATAGAATAATCAGATCATATTTATTGGGGTTAATTTCATTAAGATTTTTTATAACATGTTCGTTAGTTCCGAGTATCGCTTGTGATAAATCAAATTTATCAGGGTAAAATTTTTTATTATATGAGGACTTCAATGCACCATATTCAAATAAATACCGCAAAGTAGAGCTACCGCTGCCATTTACATAAATATATTTATACTCACCTAAATTTACTTTACTTAAAAAGTCATATGTTGCATCATTTTGTTTATATCGCAGTACCGGTACGGTACTTAGTAATACAATTGTAGTAATGCAGCTAATTATAGTTGTCCACGTTAATATCCTGTTTAACAAATATTGATTAAGTTTATTACTTAGTTGTAAATAGAATATACAGCCTATTGCCGCTACACAAAGAAATGATAAAACATTTAATGTAATACACCAACGAATACCGGCATGCCATGGATTTATCCCCAAAAATGAAAGGATAATAAATGCCAGATTATTAGCAATAATTATTAAAAAGAATAAATCAAACTTATTTGCAATATTTCTATTATATCGTTTACAATAAAGATATAAACCAACAAAGAAGATAAAAGGTATATTAAAAATAATGAAAGCCGGAAAGTCAGGGAATGCTGTAATATTTTTATATTTCAACATATAGCTCAAGACGTACACCGGAGGTTTTACATTTGGAATTTGATAACGAAAAGTCAATGTATATATTAATATTGAGCTTACCAATAAAGGAAAACCGAATGAAAAAGCAGAGACAATGAATTGTTTTGTATCCCGGGAGTTTTTAATTACTAAAAATAAAATAATTAATACCGATATTAGGATTGGAATATTCACAGCATACCGTGAAGTCATAAATATTGCCATTAAACATCCAAATAACATTAACCCCCGGTTATTTATCTTTACCTTAAATCGTTCTACAAAATAAACAGTCAGTACAGTTCCCAGGTACTCCATACTGTAAGGACGAACTTCAAAAGCATAATGTATTAATAGAGGGGATAAAGCAGCAACAAATGACATAAAAAGAGAAATCGTAAGATTATTAGTCCATTTAAAAGTTATTAATGAAAAGACCATCATTGTTAAAATAAAGAATAAAAATGGGAGCAATCTTAACCATATATGTGCATTCGCAATTTTTGTCCAAAAATGTAAAATAATTGTAAACCCTCCCGGGTCTAAATTATATGCAGCATTTTGATGAATAACATCTTTTATATTTCCTTCAGCCTGTAAGGGGGGTGAAAAATGATTGAGCCCTTTTGCCATCCAAAACTGACCTGATTCGTCGAACCATAAATTAGGGCTATCAAGATTCCGGGATAATAATATTATAACAATAATAAAAGTTGCTGCTATTATAACGTAATTAAAATAATTCTTGGGCATTATTAAAGTTCGAGTTTTAATAGAATTTGGAATTTCCATAGCTAATTTAGTTTCACTAACATTTTAAAGATTCATTCTGCAGCATTGTATTGATTACGTGTTGATATACTAAATCGAAATTTAATAGTTTGAAACAGTGATTTGGCGGCAGATTTCAATAATTTCCATTTTCGGATAGATACTTCGCCAGTCTGTCTTAATTTATAAGGGATTGGAGTTTCAAATATTCTCAGTTTTTTTAGCGCTGCGTAACCTGATAAAATTACATTAGGAGCAAAAGTATTGTCCGGTAATAAATTAAAAGCTTCTTTGAACGCAGAAGCTTTATATAAACGATATGGTGAATTTACGTCATTTATTCCTATCCCATATAAAATCCTCACTGTAAAACGTGAAATAACGGTTATTATTTTTCTTGCTAATGGACTCTCTCTATTTGCGCGTGCGCCTACAAGGAAATCATATTTTTCTCTTTTATCCCAGATTTTTTCAAAATGAATACTTTCAATTTCATTATCTGAATCTATTTGGAAAATCCATTTACCCTTTGCATTTTTATATCCTGTTAAAATAGTTGGACCATGCCCTGAATTTTTTTTATCAATTACTAATAATTTGGGATATTTTTTTTTACATACATTCAATACCGCAAGAGTATTATCTCTTGAGCCATCATTATAGACACAAAATTCATAATCAATATTTAAACTATCTAATTTATCAACCCAACCGGAAATTACAACATCTAAAATCTCTTCTTCATTATAAACGGGCATAACTATAGTTAATTCCATAATCCATTCTTTTTTATTTTATAAAAACAATATACTTTTTTGTTAAAAAATTAAATACAGTAACACCGACAAGAGCAAATAATTTAGAATACAAATAATTTAGAAGAAACAAACCGGTGAATAAATACATTACTACTTGATTTAATATCAATCCCAAAAAAGTGAGCAAGATAAAGACACTAAATTCGGTTGAATATTTATTAAACCTTCCACGAAAGAAAACCCATTTAATGCTTAAGATATAATTCAATGAACTTCCCAAAAGGAAACCTGCAGCTGCGGATAATAAATATCCAACGTGAAAAATTTCCACGAGAAACCATAGGGTTAAAAAATCGACGAGTGCAGTAAAACCACCGATCAAAGTAAAACGAAGTACCTGAACAAACCTGTTTTCCGAAATATTACTCTGGAATAAACTTGCAAGTTTCATTAAACTTCAATTCCGGCGATCTGTTTAAACTTTGAAATACTCGAGGCTATAACCTGGTGCATGTCATAATATCTGAATTCTGCAAGCCTGCCGATAAAAACAACATCTTTTTCCTGTAATGATAAATCCTGATATTTCTTAAACAGCGATTCAGATTCTAAATTTCTTATTGGGTAATACGGCTCAAAAAGGCTATTAGTTGAATTTGAGTATTCCTCAAAAGCAATTGATTTTTTGACTACTTTTTCGGGAGTAAACCATTTATGTTCATGAATTCTTGTGTAAGGTACTGATAAATCTGTAAAATTTATTATCGCTGTGCCTAAAATTTCAGTTCCACGTATTTCTTTAAAAGAAACCGTCCTATATGGCAAATAACCAAACCGGTAGTCAAAATAGTTATCTATAGAGCCGCTGAAAATCAATTTTGTATAATTATTTCTCCAAGTATTTTTAAATTCATCAAAACCAGTGTTAAGAAATATTTTAATATTTAAGTGATCCAGCATTCTTTTAAAAATCCCGGTATAACCATCAGTGGGTATTCCCTGATAAATATCATTAAAATAATTATCATTATAATTAAATCTAATTGGAAGCCTTTTGGCTGTAGACACCGGAATTTCTTTTGGATCTTTTCCCCACTGCTTAATCGTATAGTCACGGAAAAAAGCATTGTAAAGTTCCTCCCCTAAAGATGTTAAAATATAATCCTCAAAGTTTTCAACCTGGTCTTTTTTAATTTTTATACTTTCAATAAATGATTCTGCTTCATTTGGAGTAAATGTTTTATTAAAAAATTGGTTTATAGTATGTAAATTAATTGGTAATGAATAAATACATCCGCGGTAATTTGCCTTAACCCTGTGAATATAGCTATAAAATGATGAAAACCGGTTAATAAATTCCCAGATGATTTTCGAGTTAGTATGAAAGATATGCGGCCCATATTTATGAACTTCTATAGAAGTTTCTTCATCTTTATAAGTAAAACAATTTCCGCCAATATGATTCCTTGAATCAATAATATGAACTGATTTTCCTGATTCTGCTGCTAACCTTGCGAAGGTAGCACCTGCAAGACCGCATCCAACAATTAGAAAATCGGCTTTTTTTGAATTAATAATATTCATAAATAAAAAATTATTATATGCAACGTACTTAATTTACAATTGTCCCACAGGGGTACCATTGGCAGGCTATGAGTTCAAGTACTTATTTTCTAACTATATAATTTACACCTGCGCCCAGCTTATTTGTTCCGGAATAGTCTATATACATCATTAAAAACGTAAATGGCAGCGCAACTATATAGTATAGCGGTAAAAGTATAAAAAATAATTTTGATACGTCAAGCATTTGCATAGGGTACTTAATACCAAGCCGCCATGATAAATCACCCCAAAATCCATAAGTATATCTCGATCTAAACACCGAGAAACCAAGCGGCGTTAATTTGGATTCAAGATCCTCAAACGAGTATCCTTCGCGTGCATGTTCACCGATAAAGCTTTCTTCACTTTCATCATGAACATCACTTCCGCCGTATATAGAAGGAGTGTTTATAAGTAAAAATCCACCGGGCTTTAATGCCCTGTAAAAATTTTGGAATACCTTTACATCATCGACAATATGTTCCATTACATCAACTGAAACAATAAGGTCAAATTTATTTTCATGTTTTATCTCAGTCAGGTTTTCAATTGCAAATTCTATTTTGTTGATATTCTTTTTTTTGAAAAATTCATTGCAGTCATTTATCCATTCTTTCTTAACATCAATTGCATAGATTGAGTAAGGCTTAAGATTCCTTGACATGAAATAAGAATATTGTCCGTATCCGGCGCCCGCATCGTATATAGAAATCTCTTTATCTCCAAGAATCCTGCGCAGGCTTCTCAATTCCCTTCTCACATACCATGAACGCAGGAACATTATATCCAGCAATTTGTAAAATACTATTCTAAATGCCGGGAACTTTCTTATTATACCGGCAAATATTTCTTTTATCGGGTCGTAAAACATTTTATTAAATAAAAAAATTTAAGATATTATAATTATTCTTGACTTTTACGTACAAGATCAGATAAACCGTTAACAAAATTTTCCCATGAATATTTTTTTACCTCCAAGGCAATATTTTCAACAAATTCTTTTTCCCTGTTTTCGATGTAGAATTTCTTTATTGCTTCTGCAAGCGCTTTAGGGTTTTCTTTCTCAACAATGAACCCGGTTTTACCGTTTTCAATAACTTCACTTAGCCCGCCTACATCTGCGGCTATAACCGGTTTGCTAAAGTTTGTAGCAATCTGGACGATACCGCTCTGTGTTGCATTCCTGTATGGTAATATTATACAATCGGCAGCCGAAAAATAATACTTTACATCCGAAGTAGGAATAAAATCCGTAAACATTAAAAGATTTTCTTTTATACCCAGATCATCGATAGTTTTTAGATATTTATCTTCATTTGAGTAAAATTCACCGGCAATTACGAGCTTAACATCTAACCCATTTTTAAGCAAAGCCATTGCATTAAGGAGTATGTCCAGCCCTTTATAATCCCTAATAAAGCCGAAAAAAAGGATAAGCCTGTCAGCGGAAATAGACAGATGTTTTTTAGCTTCATTTTTATTTACAGCTATACCGAAATTAGAATAAACGGGGTGAGGAAGAAACTTATTTACAGCACCCGGTTTAAGGGTTAACAAATCGGTGCGGACTTTTTCCGAAAGCAGCACAAAATAATCCACAGTTTTGAAAAAATACTTTATTAATGCAAGATCCCCTATTTTTCTTTCATGGGGGATCACATTATCACAAATAGTTAAAACTTTTGTAATATTATTTTTTTTTGCGAGCCGAGAAATAGTTCCGAAGCAGGGTGCAAAAAAAGGCATCCAAAATTTAAAAATCAGAAGATCAGGCTTTTGTTTCCGTATCATTAAACCAACCGCAATCCAGTTAAAAGGATTTATCGAATCTACCAAAACTTCGGCGGGAATCTGTTCGACAGTATCTGCCGATTCAATCTGAGATTTTCCGGGAAATAAAATTGAAGGATATTGCCGCTTAAATGTTATAACTTTTACTTGGTTAGCCTTCATCAGTTCCTTATAAAGCAATCCTATAAAGTGAGCTATCCCCCCTCTAAGCGGGTATGCAGTAGAAAGTATGACTATCTTCATTTTTCCTGACAGTTAATAATCTGTTTCTATATAATTGATACAAATCTAACCGGGTTTGTAAACAGGAAGGCCATCATCCTCAATTAATTTTTCAACCTTTATCTTTAATAATATATTCTTTTTCATCAACTGAGTTGCGTACCAGCATTTCACCCAATAAACCGACAGAAAACAGTTGAATACCGACTATAATAAGAAGCATACCAAGAAATAACATTGGACGGTTACTTAATGAATGGCCTGTTATCCAGTCGTAGGTTAAGACAGCATTTAATATTAAGCCGATAAAGAACGAAAAGGCTCCAAAAAATCCAAAAAAGTGCATCGGCCGTTTTATATATCTTGTAGAAAAGATTACAGTAATTAAATCGATAAACCCTTTAAAAAATCT
>Ga0326727_10025247_pt1 | contig 11159 bp, 10 predicted proteins | sample MB2enrmetagenome_FD_207643 | JGI IMG/M metagenome (GOLD analysis project Ga0326727, IMG submission 207643) | Lab enriched peat soil microbial communities from McLean, Ithaca, NY, United States - MB29MY | ecosystem: Environmental > Terrestrial > Soil > Wetlands > Peat | place: USA: New York... | reverse complement strand
GCATTCTGCTTCCGGGCCTTTTCTTTGAGACCCACGGGCATGTTCCATTTGTCAACGAAGAGAAGCGGCTGGAACCGGTCGACATGGAGTACGCCAATCGCGTCATCGACGATGTCACCTATCATCTGCCTCCCGGTGCGGCCGTGGAGGGTGCGCCGCAGGATGCTTCCGTATCCTGGCAGGGCCATGCCGTGTTCATCATCAAGAGCAAGGCCGGTCCCGATCAGATTGAAATCGTCAACTCCCTGGCCAGGGGTTTCACCATCGCCAAGCCGGAGGAGTATCAGGATCTGCGCGGCTTTTACCAGAAGGTGGCCGCGGCCGAGCAGGCGCAACTGGTGTTGACCATCGCTCCGGCGCCTGCTGCGGCTCCGGTGGGGAAGGGAAACTGATGCGCGCTCCGAAACCAGAGTGGAGGATCAAGAGCTGATTTCATAGTTACAGAAGAACGAGGGCCCCATGTATGCGGTTTCATATTCTCCTGCGTAGCACCTTCCTGCTTTTGGTTGCGGCGTCGCCTCTTGTGCTGCGCGCGCAATTCCAGGACCCCACTCCCGACGAGCTCAAGATGACCTCTGATCCCAAGGCGCCGGGGGCAGTTGCAGTCTATCTGTACCGCGAGGAGACCACAGACGACGAGCGCCACTTGCAGACTTACTATGTGCGGATCAAGGTGCTGACTGAAAAGGGAGAGGATCTTGCCTCGGTCCAGGTTCCGTTCGTCCCTGGCCGCGCCAAGGTGGGCAAAGTCGAAGGCCGCACCATTCACGCCGACGGCACGGTAATTCCCCTCACCGTGAAGCCGGAAGACCTCGAGAATTTCAAGAGCAAGTATTTCCGCACGGATTCTTTGGCGTTCACGCTTCCCGCCGCAGAGGTGGGCAGCATTCTCGAGTACCGGCTGCAGATTCAATATACCTACGGGGCTCCTTTGCCGGCTTGGCAGCTCCAATATCCCTATTCCATCCGCAAAGAGCATTTCCTTTACGATCCGGGCATGGTTCAAGGCACCCTGTTGGGCGCGATTACGCCGCCCAATGCGCCGGTCTCGCTTAAGAAAGACCATGGCCGTTTCACGGTGGACCTTGCCGATGTTCCGCCGGTCCCTGACGAAGACTGGATGCCCCCCATCAACACCATCCGGTGGCGCGTCGAGTTCTACTACATGTACACATACGCTGAAAACGCGAAGGAATTCTGGGAAAAGGCGAGCAAATGGTGGAGCGAGGATGCCGAGAATTTCATTCACGAATCGGGCGCCATCAAAAAAGCTGCGGCGAGTCTTGTCTCCCTCAATGACAGCGACGAGCAGAAGGCGCGCAAGATCTACGCCGCGGTGATGAAGCTCGACAACACCGATTACAGCCGCGTGAAGTCCGATGCGGAGCGAAAAAAAGACAAACTAAAAGAGATTCACAGCGCCGACGATGTTTGGAAGGACCAATCTGGCGCCGGTAACTCGATGGCTCTGCTTTATGTGGCGCTGGCGCGGGCTGCGGGACTGAAGGTTTGGCCGATGGAGGTAGTGGATCGCGACATCGCGATCTTCGACTACAGCTATTTGAATCTTGATCAGTTGGACGACTACATCGCTGTGGTCGAAATTGGCGGGAAAGATGTGTTTGTCGATCCGGGCCGGAAGATGTGCCCTTTTGGCGAGCTGTATTGGACGCACGCGCTCACTGCCGGACTTCGCCAATCTGGAACCAGCGTCATCGTTGCACTAACCCCTGCCAGCTCATACAAAGACAATGTCACCTACCGCACTGCGGATTTGACGATTGACGCGCAGGGTAATGTGACAGGCTCCGCGCGCATCATTCTCTCCGGGTCCGACGCCATCTACTGGCGGCAACTGACGCTTAAGGAGGGCGACGACGCAGCGAGAAAGGCGTTCACTGACTCGCTGCGCGACGATTTTCCTGAGGGCATCGAGGTCGATTTCGATCACTTTGTGAGTCTTGACGATCCTGAGAGAAATCTCATGGGCGTCGTGAAAGTCAGCGGCCAGATGGGCACTGCGACCGGCAAGCGCTTTCTGCTCCCGGGCCTGTTCTTTGAGACGCGCGCCAAGCATCCCTTTGTAGCTCAGGACAAGCGCACCGTACCGATCGACGTTCATTATCCGAAAATGGAGACCGACGACGTCACGTATCATCTGCCGCCCGGGTACACCATGGAGAGCGCACCCCACACCGATGACGTGAAGTGGCCTGGATTCGCGACTCTGAGGATCAACTCCGCGCCCAAGGAAGATACGCTCGAGGTGGCGCGCGTCTTTGCGCGCAATTTCACCTTGCTCAAACCTGAAGATTACAACGATCTCCATAGTTTTTATCTCAAACTGGCTGCCGCCGATCAGCAGCAAATCGTGCTGGTACGTGCTGCAGCAACCAAAGGGAATTCACCATGAGTCACGGGTCCTGTTCGCGCTTTCATCTTGCATCTGCCCTGGCTGCCGTACTATTAGCTTGCGCCGCCGTGCCAGCGCACGCCGGCTTGTTCGGCAAAGACAACCCCGTCCCGCAGTGGGGACTGGACGCCGCCAAAACTCCCACGCCCTCCTACGACAGAGACGCCGCCTCGGTGATTCTCTTCGACGAATACCTGGAATCTGTCGACGACCAGGGCCGCGCCGTGGAGCGGGAGCGTGAGGCAATTCGCATTCTCAAGCCGCAGGGCCGTGATACCTCGTGCGAGGTCTCTTACGACGTCGACGAAAAGGTCAACTACTTCCGCGAGTGGACCCTGACTGCCGACGGCAAGACCTTTCAGGCCAAGGATACGGACTTCGCCGATTTTGGCGACACCTCTGTGCCTGTCATGCTGTCCACCGAGCGCAGGCGCGTGGTGCACGCTCCGGCCACCGACGTGGGTGCGACCCTCGTCTGCGAGTCGGAGGAATTGCTCGAGCCTTATTACCAGGAAAAGGACTGGCATTTTCAATCTCCCGTGCCTGTGGTGTTCGAGGCGTTGGAGATCGATCTGCCCCCGGGCCGCGCGCATACCGAAGCCTGGCACAACCAGGAGCCTGTCAAGGCGGTCGAAGTGGCGCCCAATCATTGGCGCTGGGAGATCAAAGACGAGCACGCCCTGGATCTGCGCGATGTACCGTCGCGGCCCGATTGGGCGGCTCTCGCGGCGCGCATGACCGTGCAGTGGGGCAACGCGGCGGTTGACGGCAAAGAAAACCAGTGGCGTGCGGTCGGACAATGGTATTCGTCGCTCGAAGCGGGCCGCCCCGATCCCACTCCGGAAATCACCGCCCAAACGCAGGAACTGGTCGCCCACGCTCCGGATTTCTATTCCAAGCTCGTTGCCATCACCTCCTATATCCAGAAAAACATCCGCTATTTTGTCGTGGAGCGGGGAATTGGCGGCAATCAGGCGCACTTTGCAGCAGACATTTTTCGTAATCGATACGGGGATTGCAAGGATAAGGTGACGCTCTTGATCTCGATGTTGCAGGTGGCTGGGATCAAGGCGATCTACGTGCCTGTGGACCATCGCCGCGGACTCCTTGATCCGTCGGATCCTTCTATCCTCGGCGATCACATGATTGCCGCCATCGAAATCCCGCCGGACGTCAACGATCCGCGCTTGCAGGCGATTGTTACCGTCAAGGGCGGCGGACGGTACCTCATCTTCGATCCCACCGATGAACGCACACCCGTCGGCAATCTGCCCTCCGAGCTACAAGGCGGCTACGGGCTGCTGGCAGCCGGACCCTCAAGCCAGATCATGCTCTTGCCGGTGCTTGATCCTTCGGCCAACGGTACCGATGCCACCGGCAAACTTACGCTCGATGCCGACGGCACGCTGAGTGGTTCCATCGATACCTCGCACTTCGGGCCCGAGGGCGCCGACCTGCGTCTGTTTCTAAAGCACACCGACGAAAAGGAGCGGCGCGACGCGTGGGAGACCGTGATTGCGCGCGACCTGCCCGGCGTGGTGCTCGATTCCTTTCAGTTTGTCGAGCCGGACGCGCTCTCGAAGCCGCTCGAATTTCACTTCAAGGTAACCGCGCACCAGTACGCGCACGTGGCCGGGCCGCTGCTGCTGGTTCGCCCGCGCGTCCTGGGTTCCATGTCGATGCACTTTAACGACAAGCCGCGCAAGGTTCCCATCGACCTCGACGCGACCGGCCGCTGGCACGATACTTACGACATCACGCTGCCCGCCGGCTACGTGGTCGACGAGACCCCCGATCCCGTCGACATCGACATGGATTTCGCCAGCTACCATGCGTCGGCGACGGCCCAAGGCAACGTCCTTCATTACGAGATGGTGTACGTCGTGCGCCAGGTCCAGATTCCCGCGGATAGAGCAGCCGATTTCCGCAAGTTCGAATCCGCAATCCTCGCTGAGGAGAAGGGCACAGCCGTGCTCAAGAAGCAGTAGCCAGCAGGAGAGACCGCCAAAGGGAGAAATACGCGCGGGCAGTTGCTAACGCTGCATCCCTTCCGCGCAGCTATCATCCAACACATATGAACGCTCCGCTTTCTTCTCGCTTTCAGCTTCGTTCCGTTGAATTCTCCAATCGCATCGGCGTTTCGCCCATGTGCCAGTACTCCAGCCACGATGGCTTCGCAAACGATTGGCACCTCGTCCATCTGGGCAGCCGCGCGCAGGGCGGCGCGGGCCTGGTCATGCTTGAAGCCGCGGCCGTCACCCCGGAGGGCCGCATCACGCCCGCCGATCTCGGCATCTGGAAAGACGAGCACATTCCCGGCCTTCGCCGCATTGCGGAGTTCGTGCACTCGCAGGGCGCACGCGCCGGTATGCAGCTGGCGCACGCCGGGCGCAAGGCCAGCACGGCCGCGCCCTGGGATGGGCACGGTCTGGTGTTGCCCGCCGATGGCGGCTGGCAACCGGTCGCTCCCAGCGCCATCGCTTTTGCGCCAACTGACTACGCCATTCCCGCCGCGCTCGATCACGCCGGCATTGCGGCTGTTGTCGAGGCCTTTCGCAACGCGGCGCGCAGAGCCCTCGAAGCCGGCTTCGATTTCGTAGAGATTCATGCCGCGCACGGTTACCTGCTCCACGAATTTCTCTCGCCGCTTTCCAATCTCCGCACCGACAGCTACGGCGGCAGCTTTTTGAATCGCACCCGCCTCGTGCTTGAAGTGGTCGACGCCGTGCGCAGCGTGTGGCCGGAGCGCTTGCCGCTGTTTGTGCGCATCTCCGCCACCGACTGGGCCGAAGGCGGTTGGAATCCCGACGAATCCGTCACGCTCGCGCGTCTGCTGCGCGATCGCGGCGTCGATCTGGTGGATTGTTCCTCGGGTGGCAACGTGGCGGATGCAAAGATTCCTGTTGCCCCCGGATATCAGGTCGGCTTTGCCGCCAGAATCCGCCGCGAAGCCGGCATCGCTACGGCTGCAGTCGGACTCATCACCGAACCCGCTCAGGCCAACGCCATCATCGCCGATGGCGAAGCAGACTTTGTGTTCCTGGCGCGCGCCGAATTGCGCGATCCCTATTGGCCGGTGCATGCTGCGGCGGCACTGGGCGAAACCGTGAGCTGGCCCAAACAATATTTGCGCGCCGCGCCTCCGGATTCGACTGCGCGCCCGGCCGTGACTCGCCCATAGCTGCAAATTCTCCATGAGTGGGCCGATTTCGTCCCGGTTTTCCTCTGCCAAGTGTGGTTCATGCGGCTCTTTCGCTTTCCAAAGAGCGAAAAGTCTGTCCTATACTGCAGGTAGAGCGAGGGATCTCCACGGACGTGATGGTTTCCTCGCCAATTTCTATGGCAACACAAGCGAATCGCAAGCGCGACTACGCACCACCGCCCATCCCGGACCGTCTTTATTTCAAAATTGGAGATGTCGCGCGCCTGTGCGGCGTGGAGTCGTACGTTCTGCGCTTCTGGGAGTCGCAGTTTCCGCAACTGAAGCCCAACAAGAGCGGAACCGGCCAACGGCTCTATCGCCGCCGCGACGTGGAACTGGCGCTGGAGATCAAGCGCCTGGTCCACGCCGAAGGCTACACTCTGTCCGGTGCGCGGGCGGTTCTCGGGCAGGAGCAGCGCCGCCCCGGCAAACGCCCCGCAAGCAATCTTGATCCCGAGGCCGTGTTGCTGTTGCCTGTCGATCAGAAAAAGCACTTGGATGGAGTTGCTGCAGTGATCGGCCACGTCCGTGCTGAGTTGCGCGAAATCGCCAACCTGCTGGCCTCTCCGGAGCCGCAGCCGGCCCGCCGCCGCAACCGGCTCACCGCCATTGCGCCCGCTACCGGATCGCTGTTCCCGTCGTAGACCCTCCACAACAGAAACCGTCTATGTGCAAAGACTCGGGCGGCCCTACGGGGCGCGGTCAACTGCCCACCGCTATCCCAGGACAGCGCCCGCTGGCGCGAGCTTGTCCTGGGCTATTCTCGGTCGCCCCTCCGGGGCGCATGGACAATGCCGGAATTATTCCGCCGCGGTTTCTTCGGCAGCCGCAGCAGGCTCTTCCGCAACCGGCTCGGCGACGGCCGGCTCGGCTGCAGCAGTTTGAGCAGCCGCAGCTTTCTCTTCCTCAGTCACTTCGGCCTCAACCTTCACGGTCACGCGCGCGGTCACTTCGCGGTGCAGCCGGATGGCCACCTTGAACTCGCCCAAGCTCTTCATCGCGTCGCCCAGTTGAATCTTGCGGCGGTCGACCTCGAAGCCCTGTGCCGCCAGCCCTGCGGCAATATCGGCCGATGTCACCGAGCCAAACAGATGGCCATGTTCGCCGGCCTTGCGCGTAAAGCTCAGCACCACGGGCTCCAGCTTGGCCATGAGTACCTCGGCCTGCGTCTTTTCCGTGGCAGAGCGCCGTGCGGCCGCGGCCTTCATCTGCTCGATCACGGCCTTGTTGGCCGCGGTGGCCTGCATGGCCAGCTTGCGCGGCAAAAGATAGTTGCGCGCGTAGCCGTCGGCCACCTTCACCACTTCGCCGCGAAAACCAACGTTGGCTACGTCTTCCTTCAGAATTACTTCCATGGGAAATTCTCCAAATCTCAATTTCACCTTCCGCCGCGGCGGAGGCTCTTTCGCCCCTGCGGGGCTCCCGTTGGTAAGACCGGCACTTGTCCCCCAGGCTCACGCCTGGGGCTACCGTCTGCCGCTCCCTTTGGGAGCTGACCAGATGCGCCAAACTCAACCGACAGGCGCATCCATGGGCACTCAGGATCACAACGCGATGGTTCGCCCGAAATTAGTGCCTGGTCGCAAACGGCAGCAGCGCAATGTTCCGCGCCTGTTTGATGGCGCGGGTCAGACGGCGCTGATGCGTGGTGCAAACACCGGTCAGCCGCCGCGGCACAATCTTGCCGCGCTCGGCCACAAACTGCCCCAGCAGCTTAACGTCGCGGTAAGGAATCGCGTCGATCTTCTCGGTGCAGAACTTGCAAACCTTCTTGCGGCGGAAAAACTTGCCGCGCCCGCCGGGCCCGCCCGAGGGCCGGCCTGCACCGCGCGGGCCTGAGCTCGGACCGGAGCCCGAACCGGGGCCCCGTTCGGATGGGGCTTGTGGAGTTTGAGGTGCGTCCGCCGCAGCGGGCGCCTTTGCTTGATTTTCTTCAGACATCGTGTTTCCTCTTTGCTCTCTTTGTTCCGGCACCGCCGGAGAATCTTTTAAGGGGTCAGGTTCCAGGGGTCAGGGATCAGAAAAACAGCCTTCGCATTCTGCGAATCCTAGTCTCCTGGTTCCCTCGTTCCCTGGTTCCCTCGCTCCCTGTCTTTACGCCTGCACCGGCTCTGCCGGCTCGGCCGCAGCCGGGCTTGGCGCGGGAGCCACGGGAACCGCCGCGGGAGCCGCCGCGCGGCGCACGCCGCGCAGTGCCTTCACCTTGGCCAGGCGCTTCTCTTCCTCGTCCATGCGCACGGTGATGAACTTGATCACCTGCTCGGTCACGCGCAGACGGCGCTCCAGTTCCAGCACCACCGCGCCGCCGGCCTCAATGGTGAGCAAAATGTAGTTGCCGTCGTTAAACTTGCGCACCTGGTAGGCGAGCTTGCGCCGCCCCAGCTTCTCCGCCGACCTGACCACACCGCCGCCGGTCTTCACCGTTGCGCTCAGACTTTCGATCAGCTTGTCAGCTTCTTCGTCCTCCACATCGGGCCGGACGATAAACATCACTTCATACAAACGCGACATCAGGTTTCCTTTTCCGCGGAAACACCTCGTTTCCGCTTACAGCTATCAGCTCTCAGCAATCAGTTCCTAGTTCACAGTTCGCAAGTTGCAAATCGCGCGCCGGCGTTTTCTATTCCCTGCTCCCTATTCCCTATTCCCTGTTGCTCTTTACTCCTCCGCCTGCCCATTCCGGTCGCGGCGGTTGAATTCGTTCATCGCGGCTGCCACTCCCACTTCGAGAATGCGTCGCGTGGCCGTTGCCACCCGGTCCAGCACCTCGTCCAGCACCGCCAAATCCGCCTTGCGCATGGGCGATAGCAGATAATCCCTGCCCGGCCGCTTTCCGCCTCCCGCCGCAATCGCTTCAGGAGGTAAATCCGGCCCCACGCCGATGCGCAAACGCATCCACTCTTGCGTGCCCAGGGCGCCGGTTACGCTGCGGGCTCCGTTGTGCCCCGCGGGCGAACCGCGCTCCCTGATCTTGAAGGTCCCCAGCACCAGATCGAGCTCGTCGTAGATCACGAGCAGATCCTGTGCCGGGTCGGCTTCAAACTCTTCAACCAAAGCGGCCACTGCTGCGCCGCTCAGGTTCATAAACGTCTCCGGCTTGGCCAGAACCACGGGCCGCCCTGCGATTCGGCAGGTCGCCGTAGTGGCCCGGCAGCGCCGGTTCCCGACCACTACGCCCTCCTGGTGGGCGATGCGGTCAATGGCCATGAATCCCGCGTTGTGCGGGGTCCACACATACTCCAGACCGGGATTGCCAAGCCCCACAATCAGGAAGGGGCCGCTCCGGCTGTTTGCGCCGGAGCCCCCGGCGAGCGCTTTCTGCTCACCAGGGACGCCGATTTCGCTTGTCGTCCCCAAGGTCTACTTCTTTGCCGGAGCTTCGGCCTCGGTCTTGCCCTTCTTCGCAACCTCGGGCTCAGCCGGTGCAGCTCCTGCCTCACCCGGCGCAACCGCTCCCGCAACCGCAGCGCCTTCCACCACTTCCGGCGTCGCAACCACTTCCTCGCGGATGTGCACGACGTGGGCCACGGTGGCATCTTCCGGGGTCACGTACTTGATGTTGTCGAAGTGCGGCAAACCGCTCACACGCACCACCTGGTGCATGCCCAATTCGCTCACGTCCACCGCGATGTGGCTGGGAATGTCCGCGGGCAGGCACGCGATTTCCACTTCGCGCAGCACCTGGTCCAGAATGCCGCCCTCGGCTTTTACGCCAATCGGAATGCCCAGCAGTTTCACGCGCACGCGCACGCGCAGAATCTTGTCCAGAGCAATGCGCTTCAGGTCGATGTGGATCAGCTGGTCCTTGATCGGCTCGCGCTGCCAATCGACGATCATGGCTTTGGCTGTGGGCTGGCCGGCAACTTCCACGTCAAAAATCGTGTTGTGGCCGCTCTCGGAATACAGGATCTTCAAAATCTGCTTGGGATCCACTTCCACGGCAACCGCTTCGTGCCCGGAGCCATACAGCACCGCCGGAATTTTGCCCGCAACGCGTACGCGGCGTGCGGCATTCTTGTTGAACTTGCCCTTGCGGGGCGTCGCTAAAACTACTTCTGGCATGATTTGTTTTTCTCGTTTCTTCTTGAGATCGGGCACGGATTGAAGTCCGCTCCCTTTGTGAAAAGCAGCTCTTAGCTGCTCGTTGCTGTTGCGCGGCGAATCGTTTGCACCGCCGCCTTGTTGCTTCCTCTTTCGCCTTAAACGCGAAAGCCAATCTCTCAACCCACAGCTAAAAGCTGTTTTTACGAGAACAGCGTACTCACGCTCGTCTCCATGTGAATGTTCTCAATGGCCGAACCCAGCAGGCCGGCGATCGAAAGCACTTTAATCTTGCTGACTTTTTGCGCCGCTTCGCGCAGCGGAATCGTGTCGGTGACGACAAGCTGCTCCAGCCGCGAATTCGCGATGCGGTCAATAGCCGGGCCCGAAAGCACGGCGTGACTCGCGCAGGCATACACGGCCGCCGCACCGTTGGCGTACAACGCATCTACCGTTTTCACCAGCGTGCCGGCGGTGTCCACAATATCGTCGATGATCAGGCAATTCTGGCCTTCCACGTCGCCCACCACGTGCATCACTTCCGCAACGTTGAGGTCGGTGCGGCGCTTATCCACAATCGCCAGCGGCGCGCCCATCTTTTGCGCAAAGAATCGCGTCCGCTCGACACCGCCTGCATCCGGCGAAACCACCGTCAGGTTGGGAAGGTTCAGTTCCTTGAAATGGCTCACCAGAACGGGACTGGCAAAGATGTGATCGACGGGAATATTGAAGAAGCCCTGAATCTGCGCAGCATGCAAATCGACAAACAGAGCGCGATTGGCGCCCGCGGTAGTCAGCAGGTCGGCGATGAGTTTGGCGCTGATGGCCACGCGCGGGCGGTCCTTGCGATCCTGGCGGGCGTACCCGTAGTAAGGAACCACTGCCGTGATGCGGGCCGCCGAGGCCCTCTTGAGCGCATCGATCATAATGAGCAATTCCACCAGGTGCTGATCCACCGGATAGCAGGTGGGCTGCACCACAAAAACATCCACGCCGCGCACGTTCTCGAGCAGTTGAAAGTAAACCTCACCGTCGGCGAAACGCTGCAGCTTGACCTGACCCACCGCTACGCCGATATGCCGCGCCACTTCCTCAGCCAGCCGCGGATTCGCCGTCCCGGAAAACAACTTGAAGCGCTTATCCTCGCTCAGTTTTGAGGGCTTCTTGCGCTCTGGCGCCGGATTCATCTTGCCGTCCTTCGCCTTCGCCGCGTCTAATTTCGCCAGATCGGGCGCTGCAGAATCTTTTTGCGAACTGTCACGCACCGCCGCGGGCTGTTTTTCCTGCTGCTTGCCTTCGACCAAGGTTCCGGTTTCCATCTGAAGCACCTCCATGCTGGTTGGCTATGGCTGCGTTTCTTGTCCGAGCTATTAGCGAAGCGCTAAAAGCTGTTTTCTGGCTGGGCGACCAGGATTCGAACCTGGATAAATGCCTCCAAAGGGCATTGTCCTACCATTGAACGATCGCCCACCAATACGGTCAGCCGTGGGCGAGTTTCGCTTG
>Ga0326727_10025246_pt1 | contig 11159 bp, 10 predicted proteins | sample MB2enrmetagenome_FD_207643 | JGI IMG/M metagenome (GOLD analysis project Ga0326727, IMG submission 207643) | Lab enriched peat soil microbial communities from McLean, Ithaca, NY, United States - MB29MY | ecosystem: Environmental > Terrestrial > Soil > Wetlands > Peat | place: USA: New York... | reverse complement strand
CCAGTTTGCCGCCAGCCTCGTCGTAAACCGTTGTGTTCACCGCTCCCGGAGCATCGTAGGTCGTGTAAGTTCGGTTGTTCGCATCGTACGTGTAGCCGTGCGAATGTCCCGAGTTGTCCGTGTAAGTCCCGGCGACCATGTTTCCCGCGGCATCGTAAGAATAGGCCGTGGAATTCAACGACCCCGGCGGATCGAGCGTGGTCAGGACGCGATTTCGTGAGTCGTACATGTACGACGTGACGTGTCCCAAGCTGTCCGTGGAGCTGCCGGTCAACACGCCGTTGACGTCGTCGTAGACCGTCGTGGTGACGGAATTCGGGACATCGTAGGGCGTGTAAACGTGAGACCGGGTGTCGTAAGTGTAGCCGTGCGAAAGGCCCATACTGTCGGAATAGGTGCCGGCCACGACTCGATCTTGTGCGTCGTAGGCGTAAGACATGGTAGACGCGGCGCCCGGGTAATCGATTGTCATCGGGCCTGCGCTGGCATCGCTGCCAAGCAGGGCCAAGAAAGCCACGCCGAGAAGCAGGTTTCTCATAGTTGCGGCTCCCGGTGCAAGACGTGCAGTTTCGGGATGCAGGATATACGTGGTCGCAAGGGGTAAGGGATGAGTTTACGCAGCTGTAGCAGGTTGTCAAGCAAGATTCGACGCCCAGGCTCGCGGCTCGAATCAGCTATTCGATCGCTGGATTTTGCTTTGGCCCGAGCAGCGTCCGAATCGATAGCGTTCCAACGGGCTCCGGCGTTGCGGAGCCCGCGCCGCCCGTCGTGTTACGTGGCAAGATCCGGTGCTGCTGACAGCATTGGACGAGGACCGGCGAGTTGGCTGCGGATCTTGTTCTTATTCATCCTAATCGGCATCGTTATTGTCAGTCATGGCTGCCACGGCGAACATGTGGACGACGAGCTGTCGGCCACGGCGGCCGAGGTCGACGCGCGACAACCCTGACGAACATGCCGGTGCAAATCGCCGGTCCTCGCTAGCAGCGAACCTAAAATCGCGGCACTTCCACCGGCAACGGTTGCGGCAGCAAGCCGATCGGATCACCCTTGATGTTCGTTGGCGAGCCCTGAGGAGCGGTACGGAATGAGAGCGCTTGCAATTGGCGAATCATCTTCTTCATTTCCGGATCGTCGGGGCTGTCGAATGCGCCGACGGTGACATAACTCGCCGACCGCGTGTGCAAGACATATGCATCCAGACCGATGTGTTTGTCACGCAGAAACTCGGCCAGCTTGTGCGCCTGGAAGCCGGCCGCCGTGATACCGTCGCCTGGCTTGGGCCCCAGCATGCTGTCCCGTTGCACGACGCTGCGAGCTTCCGCCCGGTTGTCGATTTTCCCGATCCCGGGGTACTCCTTAACGATCAACGTCCAGGACTTCGGATTCTTCAGCAGGCTATACGGTTCCGGCGCGTTCAGCTCCTTCCAGAGCGGATCGACCTTTGGCGCGTCTACTTTCGGTGGCGGAGCGGTCGGGTTCCGGGTTACAAAGCAGTTCCTTAGCGGATTGCTAATGATCGATTTCTGGTCTGCTTTCTTTGTTTTCGGGTCAATTTCGGTGAAGGTAATCCTGTCGTACGCTTCCTGGCCGTTACTCAAATGAAGTGTAGGCGTCGGCAGTTTTTTGATCTTGGCTAATGCCGCGGTCGCTGAATCCATATCGGTGAAACCGCCGATGAGAACGGCACAGCATTCCTGATAGCGAGCGTGTCGGAACGGCAGCGGTACCCCGTAATACTCTTCTTTCTTTCTGTGCTCTTCCAGCTCTCGCTGGCGGTCGGCGTCGCCGCGATCATAGACGTGGGCTGCAAGTTTGTGCTTGGTGCGCAACTCCTCGACGAGTTGATCGGCCAGGTAGTGGGCATCGCCTCCCATGAAGCTGGCGGCACAGATGACCCACTGGCCGGCTTCAGGCGTGATTGCGTACGGATCGGCCTTCTCCGGATCCGCCTTCACTTGCCCGCCCGTTAATCCAGCCACTACCACTGAAAGTAGCAATCCTTGCACATGCCGCATTTTGACTTTTCCTCCCCGGTCGCGGCCCCGATCGGGCCCGGCGGTAGCACGCTATGGCGCGGCTCATACCACAGGATTGGAGGTCAGTCCAGAGGCCAATTTGCCCCCAGGGTACGCCGTTGGGAAACCGTGATCTGTTCAATGCCGAGCTTGCCCAGCTTGAGCATCCGGTCGAGTTGCGACTGGCTGAAGGTGGCCTCTTCGCCCCCGGCCTGGACCTCGATGAAATCGCCAGTCCCTGTCAGCACCACGTTCAAATCGACGTCGGCGACATGATCTTCCTTGTAATCCAGATCGAGCAGCTCTTTCGAATCGAGCAGACCCACACTGACTGCAGCCACGCTGGACCGAACGATTTCGCGCGGATGGGGAAGCGGCGTTAAAGGCGGTGCCGAGGAAGCGCGCGGCCGGACAGGCAATTTGCGGACGGCATGAAGAGCGTCGACGAGCGCGACGAATGCGCCGTTGATCGACGCTGTGCGTGTGCCGCCATCGGCCTCGAGCACGTCGCAATCGATCCAGAGTGTGCGCTCACCGATGCGATCGAGGTTCACGACCGCCCGCAAGCTGCGGCCAATCAGGCGTTGAATCTCGACCGATCGCCCGTCAACTTTGCCGCCCCGGTCGCGAGCCTTGCGGCCCTGCGTACTACCCGGAAGCATGCCGTATTCGGCCGTCAGCCAACCCTTGCCGGCTCCGACCAGGAAGGGCGGAACAGCGGCTTCCACCGTGCAGGTACACAGCACGGTCGTTCGGCCCATGCGCACGAGAACGCTCCCCGGGGCCTGCTTGGTATAGCGGCGGCGAAAGGCAAGCGGCCGTAATTCATCGGGCTGACGTCCGTCGTGACGCACGGTCATTCCTCTTTCAAAACAGGTGTATTTTTGTTGTCGCTCAGGATACAGCCTCGACCCTCTATTTCCACCTCGCAAAGTCGGGTGCACGGGCAAGCGGCTCTCGAGCCGGAGGTCCTCTTGGGATTCCTCCGGCTGCTTTGGTAGGCTGGTGCGATGCATTCGAAAGCGCCAGGCCGAGGAGAGTTGCCATGTTACGCGTCAACCTGCTCAGCGCGGTTCTCATCTCCGGCTTGTTCATTCCGGTAGAGCGGCGCGAGAAACCTGCTCGACCCGATCCCAAAACGCCGACGTTGGCTGTCTGCCTACAGATTCAAGCACTCCGAACGCTCTACTTGCTTCGTGCCAAGCCCGAACAGCTCAAAAAACTGCAAGCGATCGCGAAGGAACTCGCCACCCCGGATCGCGATCGCGCCAAGCCACACATTTCCGAAGAATACCGAGCCGTCCTCGACAGGCTGCACGGCGCGTTCGCAGCCGACAACGAGAAACAGGTCGAGGAACTGGAAGATCGCCTCTCGGAGCTGACCGAGTCGGAGGAGCCGGAACTCGACGACGGCGTTGCGATCACCCCATCTGCTCGTAAACACGTCGCGGAAGTCCTTCGAACGCTCCGACCGCGGCAAGTTGCCGAATATGTGGGAGCGATCTCAGAGGACATTGGCGACCCGCAGGAACGTCTGATCGCCGCGTTCGAGCAAATCCGCTCCGATAAAACGGAGAACTGGGAAGAAGTCCGTGACGAGCAGGCTGACGATCTCGCCTGGCTCTTGGGAGGGCTCGATAGCGCGCGCTTCAAGGCGATCCACGATGAGGTTGCCAACCTTCTTACCGACGTCCACAAGCTGGACAGCGATACGTTTACCAAACAGCGTTCAGACTTGGAGAAGAAGGCCCGCGGCATCGGCTCTGATGTCGCCGCCACCGACGTGCTGCGACACGCGATGGAGCGAGCGCTGGCTCAGTTACTATCGAATCCCGAGCTGGGGCCAGCGGTTGAGGCGAGGTTGAAGTCTGCGAAATGACGGTGCACTACCGCGAGCGGATTCTACCGACCAGTTCGAGCCGGTGGGCGAAGACCTCGAACCCGTACTCGCGCAGAACTTGTTCTACGTTCGGGCCGAGTTTCTCGATAAGGCGCGGGTCGTACTCCAGCGGCAGGTCAATGATTTCGCCGGTTTGATCGCAGCGGAAGTGGTAGTGTGCCTCGGATCGGCCGTCGTACCGAGCCGGGCCGTTGCCGTCGCCGAGACGCGTCGCCATGCCGGCATCGACAAGAGCTTCCAACGCCTTGTAAACCGTCGCCAGGCTGATGTTCTGGATCTCGGCGCGGACCGACGAGAACACCTGTTCGGCGGTCGGGTGCGAAGTGGCAGCGCACAAATGCGAGTAAACTGCCTTGCGTTGGCGCGTGTAGCGCCAGCCGGCATCTTCGAGACTGCGACGCAGAACGTCGTCTGCCGCGCCGGCAAAATTCGAGTGAGGTGGTTGCGAGAACATCATATAAGCTCAGTCTACGAAACCGCTTCGGTCCGTCAAGCGCTCGCAGGGGTTGCATTCCCGCGCGATTCCACTGAAATAAAAGGGTGAGATGAATTAACTCGGAACGCGAGTCAGGAGGAGTTGCGTATGCCTCTTTCACCCACCATTCGCTTGCTGCTGGCAGGGTTGGCCGGGCTCGTGATCGGAGCTGCGTGCAGTGCCGCGGAGATCCACGGCGTCATTTCGGCAATCGACCTCGACAAGAACGAGCTTCGCATCGACGGCCGGGGCAACACGCGCGGTTCGACGATCGCTTTTACTCTCGATGATAAAACTCTCGTCCTCTTCGGTCGGGAGAAAGGTCAGCCAGCTGATTTGAAAGCCGGCCGTCGCGTGCGCATCGAGTACGAAGAGGACGACAGCGGCCACCGTCTTGCACGCGTGCTTCGGGTCAGCGGACGGCCCGGTGCAACTTCAGTGGCCACGCCGGTCGCCGCACCGGCAATGCCGGCCGGGGGGGACGGCATCACCGGGACATTGCAGCGTGTGGCCCGCAGCGATCGCGAAATCGTCGTTATCGGCCCGGGCCCGAAGGGTCCGGAGACTGAGACTACAATCGCCGTTCCCGAAAACGCGAAGATCGTTCGCGAGGGAAAGCCGTCGTCGCTTGACGCGTTGAAAGAGGGAGATGCGGTCGCCGTGCGCGTGGAGCGTAACGGCAAGCGAGTTACTGCCCTCGAAGTGCAGGTCGGCCCGGGCGCAGCGCTGTCCGCGACACCCGCTCAGGAACGCGGCCGGCTGGTCCCGCGGATTCGCCAGGCATTGCATCTAGCTGACGAAGTGCTGCGACGCATGGATCCGGATGGTTCGCCGGAGAATCCGCAAAAGCCTTGATGAGTGCTTTGGCAAGGCGTCGCGAAGCGCTTACTTGCCGGCGTTCCGCGCCACGTTCAGATAGCCTGCACTCGATTGAAAATAACGCTTCTGGCGGGCTTTCGCCTGCGGAGCCGGTTCCTTTTGCAGCGCTTGCAAGTCGGCCAGATTGGCCACGCAGAACGGGCAGGCGACCGTCTTGATGTGGAAGTCGATGTAATCCTGCTGAGCATCGTCGAGCACTTGCAATAGATAACTGCCCAGCTGCTCACGTGCAGGACAGCTCAGACGCTCGCGCCGCCATACGGCTCCGAGAGAATGATCACCGCGGTCACGCTCTTGCATCGCCAATCGTAACGCCCGCCGCAACGGTTCCGAGCTACGCAATGCTTGCTCGACGCGGGCCGTTTCCGCGTCGGTCAGTGCGTCGTCCAGGTAGGCGTGCAACTGTTCGCGCGTTATTTCCGTCATGCCCGCAGCCTCGGAGTGCGAGTAGATAGCAGTACCCCATTCAAACATTCCGTTGGAACTCCGTCAATTGAGCAAGCGAGGAAGGATGCGAGCGTAGCGGCTTCGGCTTCGAGGAAAGAGATCGCGAGCGCAACGAGGCCTGCTTTACTGTGCGCAGCAGCTGCAACTCTGTTTCACCGGACGCCAGCGCGGTTGCACCGCTACCCTTGGTGCATTCAGAGAGAAAGAATGCTGAGTCCCTGGCATTGCAGGCAACTCTGTCGTCGCAGCGGGTGACCCGGATATAACGCTGTGTTGATCGTGGCGGACGGATGCGGCGCATCGTCAGCAACGACCCTTGACAAAGGGGCTCAAATGCGGATGGACGAATGTGTCAACACCCACCGATTCAACCGATTGGACCCTTTCGTCGTTCGGAAGAACGGCCGAAATCGCCTGGAGACAGGGCGCTATGTCATTTCTTCCGAAAGCTTTTAACGGCACCGTCGGGCGGAGGCGCCTGCAGCAAACAGTTGTCACCTCAGTTCTTAACTTTGCTGTCTTCAGCAGCTTTGGGGTTTTTCTTCTTCTCGGCCAGCTTTTCGCGAAGCTCGCGTAGTTTCTTGAATTCGTCGAGACTGAGGAAGCCGTCGCCGTTGGTATCGAGGCGCGTGAACAGCTTGTCGATGAGCTCCGGCTTGTCGCTCATTTTCCCGTTGAGGGCTTTCTGAATGAATGCGCGGAATTCGTCCTTGCTCAGCTTGCCGTCTCCGTTCGTGTCGATGCGTTTGAATACCGCTTCGGGATTGCCGCCCCGGGCCGGCTTCGCTGGCGTGTCTGCGAAAAGAGATAGGGGCTGCGAGCAAACCACGACCAATCCCGCAATGAGTGTAAGCCTTCGATTCATCTTCATCTCCTCGACCCGATCTGGCGTCGGCAAGCGAGGTGCAAGTGCCTATTGCTGGAATGTGAGGGAGCAGCCAAGACCCTGAACCATTAAACCCTTATGTTCGTCGGATGGCCCCGCCCGCCTCGCTTTGAATGATCAACTTACTTTCGACTTACGGGCTCCGCAACTGTGTATTTTTCAGCCGCGGCGGACGGATTCCCGGGCTACTCTTCAGCACATTCGGCGCGTCTTCATCGAGTCTTCATATTACCCTCATTCCAATGCCCCCACCCCGCCATAGATTGAACGCGCTCCACGAGAAGCGAGCACAACGGCAAATCGAACCCGGTAGTTGTCGAAGGGAGGAGTCACTGTGCGGAACCTTACTCGGACGATTGCGGCCCTCGTCACACTGAGTGTGTTGAGCGGTTCGGCGTGCGCTCAGGACAAGCTGAGCGGCTCGGGCTCGACGTTCATCAAGCCGATCATGGACAAGTGGATCGCGGAGTACACCAAAGCCAGAGGCGGCAGGATCAACTACCAAAGCCAGGGTTCGGGAGCCGGCATCAATCAGATGACGAACAAGGCGGTCGACTTCGGTTGCACCGACGCCTTCATGAAGCCGGACCAGCGACGCACGGCCAAACAGAAGGGCGGCGAAGTGATTCACGTCCCGCTGGCAATGGGTGCTATCGCCATCGCCTACAATTTACCGGGTTTGGCGCAACCGCTGAATCTGACGGGCGAGGTCTTGGCCGATATCTACCTGCACAAGATCGAGAAATGGAATGACCCACGCATCGCCGAGCTGAATCCGAAGGTCGAGTTGCCGAATCTGAATATCGCGGCGATTCAGCGGGCGGATGCCAGCGGCTCGACCGCCATCTTCACCGAGTTTCTGTGCAAGCACAGTTCCGAATGGGAAAAGACCGTCGGCACCGGCACCAAAGTGAATTTCCCGAAGGGCGGAGTGGCCGAGAATCAAACGGCGGGCGTTGCCGGCGCGATTTCCAAATCCGTCGGCAGCATCGGCTACATCGAACTCTTCTATGCACTTCAGAACAAGATTCCTTTTGCCGCTCTCAAGAACAGCGACGGGAAATTCATCGAACCGAGTCTCGAAAGCGTCAGCGAAGCAAGCGCCGCAATGGCAAAAGCGAAGAAGATTGAGGATCATCTACGCTACAGCCTCGTGGATGCCCCGGGTGCAAATTCGTACCCTTTGAGCGGAACGACCTGGGCCGTGCTGTTTGTCGCGCAAGATGACGTCGGTCAGGCCAACGCCCTGAAGGCGTTCCTGACTTGGATTCTGCACGACGGCCAGTCGTACACGAAGGCCATGCATTACGCCCCGTTGCCCGAGGAGATTGTCCGCATGGCCGAGGCCAATGTGGCTAAGATTCACGGCAAGTGAATCAAACGCGGCACGGTTGCGGAAGCGGAGCGCCGGACTCCGCTTCCAGTACGATCTGGAATATTCTTAAATGTCGCAGCAACTGAAGTCGAATCGCAGCGAAGCACCCTCCAAGTTCAGCTGGAGTGCACGAGCCCGATCGTGGCTCGGTATCGGGTCGGTCGGAGATTGGCTCTTTCGCCAGGTATGCGCCTCGGCTGCCATGGTCGTGATCTTGCTGGTCGCGCTGATCGTTCTCCTCTTGTACAACCAGGCAAAACCGGCCTTCCAAAAGTTCGGCACCGAGCTGGTGACCAGCACACAATGGGACGTGAACTACGATCCGCGCACGCACCCGGATGACCCGCTCTACGAGCCGAAAATCCAGAGAGCCGACGACAGTGACGCTGATTTACCGGACGAGGAACCGGAGAAGCCGGCACCTGAGATCGGCCGCTTCGGCGGTCTAGCATTCATCTATGGCTCGGTAATCACGTCGGCGCTTTCCATGTTGATCGCGGTCCCGTTGGGAGTCGGAACCGCGGCGTTCCTCGCCGAAGTTGCCCCGCCCTTGATCAAGCGCAGCGGGTCCTTTCTCGTGGAGCTGCTGGCTGCGATCCCGAGCGTCGTCTACGGCTTTTGGGGAATCAACTTCCTCGCCCCGATCGCACAGCAGACGTTCGATCGCATGGGTTGGGAGAACAAGGCCGGCAAAGGCATTCTTTCCGCCTCGGTGATTCTGGCGATCATGATCGTGCCGTATATCTCGGCGGTCTGCTTCGACGTCTGTCGCGCCGTGCCGCGCTCGCAACGGGAAGGAGCGCTGGCGCTGGGATCGACGCGCTGGCAGATGATCTGGAAAGTGGTCCTTCCCTACGCCCGCCCCGGCATCATCGGCGGTTGCTTCCTGGCGTTGGGTCGAGCCATCGGCGAGACGATGGCTGTGACCATGATGATCGGCAATGCCCAGGGGGGGATCGAAGTCGTCTGGCTGGCCGGCTTCTTGCCCCTCCCAAAGTTGTCGGCGACGGGCAATACCATCCCCAGCGTCCTGGCCAATGAACTCGCCGGAGCGGACAGTCAGAACTGGACTTCGTCCTTGATCGCGCTGGCGCTGTTGCTCTTAGGCGTGACTGTGTTGATGAATGTTTCCGCCCGATTCTTGCTCTGGCGCGTTGGGACCGCGCGGCGCGGCCGATCACTGCTCTCGCGCCTATGGCCCACAAGGCTGCCTCCTTTACCCGAGAAACCGCCCGTTCGAGAGAAAGTGCAGCGGGCGTCGTCTCGAGGCGCGGCTTTCGTCAATCGCCTGATGCTCGGTGGAAGCTGGTCCGCCGTCAGCGTCGGCCTGATGACTCTGGGAATCCTGGCGATGGTCGGTATCCTCACCGAAATCGCCACCAACCGAGGCGCTTTTGGAGAAATGGACCCGCGCCCCGCGATATTCCTGGCTCTAACAGCTATTGGAACCATTGTGGTGCTGTCCACAATGGGCGGGCTCGGTTTCTGCCTCGTGCTCACTTGCGTACCGCTGTTCCTCATCGTCGGCTTCATCACAGTACGCGGCATCGGCGCATTGAATCTCGACTTTTTCATCAAGACCCCCGTTCCATTGGGAGAACTGGGCGGAGGATTGGCCAACGCCCTGCTGGGCAGCGGGATGATTGTCGGTCTGGCGACACTCTTCGCCGTGCCGCTCGGCCTCTTCGCGGCGATCTACCTCGCTGAGTTCAGGCAAACGAGGTCGGCGAGCGCGGTGCGCTTTTTTGGCGAGCTACTCAACGGTGTGCCATCAATTGTCATCGGAACATTTGTGTATGCATTGGTACACTGGTTCATCCAAGCCGGCTTCCTGGGTCAGCGTCATCAGTTTTCCGGCTGGGCCGGCGTATTCGCTCTGTTCTGCATGATGCTGCCAATTGTCATGCGTGCCTCCGAAGAGGCTCTGAAACTCGTCCCGCAGACGCTGCGCCACGCGAGCCACGCCTTGGGCGCGCATCATTGGCAAACCGTGCTAAGGGTCTCCGTGCCGGCCGCTCTGCCGGCGATAATTACCGGCGCGTTCCTGGCCCTGGCACGCATTGCCGGCGAGACCGCACCGCTGCTGATGACCGCGTTCGGCAATGAAAACATCTCGACAGGCCCTTCCGATCAGACTGCGTTTCTGCCGCTGTATATCTATCGCTATTCGATGAGCGGCGAGCCCACGCTCGTTCCTCAGGCCTGGGCGGCCGCTCTGGTACTGCTAACGTTTGTGATGGTGCTGAACGTCGGTATTCGCTTGATAACGGGCAAGCGCGTCGTGCTAGCGAGTCAGGCAGACTGACCTCTTCGCATTCACTCTCCGGCAGTCTTTGGCTTGGCCACTTCGCGAGATATCTGCCAAACGCGGACCGAGCCGTCCTCCCCGCCCGATGCGAGAGTGCGCCCGTCCGGCGCGAAGGCGACGGTCGACACCGTCCCGACATGACCTTCGAAGCGGGCTTTTTCTTTTCCCGATTCTCTGTCCCAGACGCGCACCGTGCCATCGCGCATCCCGGCAGCCACTTGCTTGCCGTCCGAGGAAATGGCGACTGCCGATGCGGCTCGCGTCGCTCTGCTATAGCCGCGGACCGGGTCGCCGCCGCGAATCGGCCACAACCAGACGCCGCCCTCGGAATCGGCCGACACCAGGCCCAGATTGTCCGGAGCTACCACAAGATGCAGTACCGTGGCGGTGGTATCGCAATGAGCCTCCATCCGTGCCGTTTCGGTTTCCCAAACTCGAATCGATCGCCCGAAGCCACCTGTCACAACATGTCGGCCGTCGGGACTGAAGACGGCACAATGCACGGCCCGCGTACGGTCGCGGTCGTAGATCTGCATCATCTGACCCGATGCCGTCTCCCAACGACGAGTCGTTCCATCGCTGCTCCCGGTCAGGATGCTCAGGCCGTCCGGAGCGATCGCGACCGAGCGAATCGCTGCCTGGTGCCGAAACCGCGCCAGCTCTTTACCGGTCGAACATTCCCATAATTGCGCGGTGCAATCGGCGCTGCCTGACAAAATCGACTGACCGTCAGGCGAGACGGCCGCTGCCAAGACCGGGCCCATGTGACCTTCGAAGCGGCGCACCTCTTTACCCGTCTTCGCATCCCAGAGTCGCAAGTCACATCCGTTGGGTCTCCCGGCTCGATAGCCGCCGCCGGCCGAGAGGATGT
>Ga0326727_10025245_pt1 | contig 11159 bp, 11 predicted proteins | sample MB2enrmetagenome_FD_207643 | JGI IMG/M metagenome (GOLD analysis project Ga0326727, IMG submission 207643) | Lab enriched peat soil microbial communities from McLean, Ithaca, NY, United States - MB29MY | ecosystem: Environmental > Terrestrial > Soil > Wetlands > Peat | place: USA: New York... | reverse complement strand
CGGGCGGGGATGATCGCCCCCGACCAGACCACCATCGCCTACGTCGAGGGCCGGCCCTACGCGCCGCGCGGCGCCGACTGGGAGGCGGCGGTGACGGCCTGGAGCGAGCTGCGCAGCGACCCCGGAGCGCGGTACGACCAGACCGTCGTCATCGACGCCGCCGCGCTGGAGCCGACCGTCACCTGGGGCACCACGCCGGCCCAGTCGGTGCCGGTCACCGGCCGGGTCCCCGACCCGGAGAGCTTCGGCGACCCCGCCGCGCGCGAGTCCGGCCGCCGGGCCCTCGCCTACATGGACCTCGTCCCCGGGACCCCGATCGAGGAGATCCCGGTGGACGCCGTCTTCATCGGCTCGTGCACCAACGGCCGGATCGAGGACCTCCGGGTCGCCGCCTCGGTGCTCGAGGGCCGGCGGGTGCGGGATGGCCTCCGGGTCCTGGTCGTCCCCGGCTCGGCCCAGGTCAGGGCCCAGGCCGAGGCCGAGGGCCTCGACCGGGTCTTCCGTCGGGCCGGCGCGGAGTGGCGCAACACCGGCTGCTCGATGTGCCTGGGGATGAACCCCGACATCCTCGCGCCCGGGGAGCGCTGCGCCAGCACCAGCAACCGCAACTTCGAGGGCCGCCAGGGCCGGGGCGGGCGCACCCACCTGGTCTCGCCGGCCATGGCCGCGGCCGCCGCCGTCGCCGGCCACTTCGTCGATGTGCGCCGGCTGAGCCCCCTCCCGGAGGAGCAGGCATGAGACCGTTCCGCTGCGAGCACGGGGTGGTCGTCCCGCTCGACCGCTCCGACGTCGACACCGATCAGATCATCCCCAAGCAGTTCCTCAAGCGGGTGGAGCGCGCCGGCTACGGGACGTTCCTCTTCAACGACTGGCGCTACGACGACCAGGGGGCGGAGCGGCCGGACTTCGTGCTCAACCGGCCCGAGTACCGGAGCGGCACGCTGCTGGTGGCGGGGCGCAACTTCGCCTGCGGGTCGTCGCGCGAGCACGCCGTCTGGGCGCTCAACGACCAGGGCATCCGGGCGGTGATCGCGCCCTCCTTCGCCGACATCTTCCGCAACAACGCCCTGAAGAGCGGGCTGCTGCCCGTCGTCCTGCCCGAGGAGCAGGTCCGCCAGATCCTCGACCTCGCCACCGAGGAGCCCGGGGTCGCGGGCACCGTGGACCTGGAGGAGCAGACGGTCACGGTCGGCGACCTCGCCTTCCGCTTCGAGATGGACGCCTTCGAGCGGCGCTGCCTGCTCGACGGCCTCGACGACATCGGCCTCACCCTGATCCACGAGCCGGAGATCAGCGCCTTCGAGGCCCGCCGGCCGGCCTGGATGCCCGACCTCGGGCGCGTGGCGGAGGCGGGCTGATGGGCGCGCACGTCGTCTCACTGCCCGGCGACGGCGTCGGGCCCGAGGTCACCGCCGTCGCCCTGGAGGTGCTCGCCGCGGTCTGCGCCGAGGGCGGGCTCGACCTCGAGGTCGAGGAGCAGCTGATCGGAGGGCGCGCCATCGACGAGACCGGCATGCCGCTCCCGGCGGCGACGCTCGATGCCTGCCGGGGCGCCGATGCGGTCCTGCTCGGCGCCGTGGGCGGCCCCCAGTGGGACCAGCTCCGCGGCGCCCAGCGCTGCGAAGCCGGCCTGCTCGGCCTGCGCCGCGGCATGGGCGTCTTCGCCAACCTGCGCCCGGTGCGCGTCCACCCCCGCCTCGTCGACCGGACCACGATCCGGGCCGAGGTGGTGCGCGGGACCGACATGGTGATCGTCCGCGAGCTGACCGGCGGCGCCTACTTCGGCGAGCCGCGCGAGCGGTCGGGGAGCGGCCCCCAGGAGACCGCCCGCGACAGCACCGTCTACACCGCCGCCGAGATCGAGCGGGTGGCGCGGGTGGCCTTCGCCCTGGCCGAGCGGCGGCGCCGGAAGCTGACGTCGGTGGACAAGGCCAACGTGCTCATCACCAGCCAGCTCTGGAGGGACACGCTCAACCGGCTGGCGGGCGACTTCCCGCGGGTGACGCTGGACCACCAGCTCGTGGATTCCTTCGCGATGCGGCTGGTGCAGCACCCCACCGACATCGACGTGGTGGTCACCGAGAACCTCTTCGGGGACATCCTGAGCGACGAGGCGGGCGTGCTCGCCGGGTCGCTGGGGATGCTGCCCTCCGCCTCGCTGGGAGAGGCGGGCGCCGGCCTCTACGAGCCGATCCACGGCAGCGCCCCGGACATCGCTGGCCGGGGCGTGGCCAACCCCTACGGGGCGATCCTCTCGACCGCCCTCCTGCTCCGCCACTCGCTCAGCCGCGACGACCTCGCGGTGGCCCTGGAGACGGCGGTCGACGACTGCATCGACGCGGGCGCCCTCTCGCCCGACCTCGGCGGTGCGATGGGGACCGCGGCGATCGGCGCCGCCGTGCGCACGCAGGTCTTGGCGCGGCTGGCCGCGGCGGGTGCGCTGCGATGAGCACGCTGCAGATCTACGACACGACGCTCCGCGACGGCGCCCAGGGGGTGGGCATCAACTTCTCGGTCTCCGACAAGCTCCGCATCGCCGACCAGCTCGACCAGCTCGGGGTGGCTGTGGTGGAGGGCGGCTGGCCGGGGGCCAACCCCACCGACACCGAGTTCTTTGCCGAGATGCGCGGCCAGCGGCTCACCCACGCGGTGCTGGCGGCGTTCGGAGCCACGCGCCGCGCCCACGTCCGACCCCAGGACGACGCCCAGCTGCGCGCCCTTCTCGACGCCGGAACACCGATGGTGACCCTGGTCGGCAAGACCTGGGACCGGCAGGTGACCGACGTGCTGCGCACCACCAACGAGGAGAACCTCCTGATGATCTCCGACTCGGTGCGCTGGCTCACCGAGCAGGGCCGCCGGGTGGTCTTCGACGCCGAGCACTTCTTCGACGGCCACCGGAGCGATGCCGGCTATGCGCTGCGCTGCCTGGAGGTCGCGCTCAGCGCCGGCGCCGAGGCGGTTGGCCTCTGCGACACCCGCGGCGGGATGCTGCCCGACCACGTGCAGAGCGTGGTCGGCGAGGTCGTCGCCCGCTTCGGCCCGGTGGCCGGCATCCACTGTCACGACGACTCCGGCTGCGCCGTGGCCAACACCCTGGCGGCGGTCCGGGCCGGCGCCACCCAGGTCCAGGGCTGCGTCAACGGCTACGGGGAGCGCACCGGCAACGCCAACCTCTGCACCCTCATCCCCGACCTCCAGCTCAAGATGGGGATGCCGGTGGTCAGCGACGAGCAGCTGCGCCGGCTCACCGTGATCGCCCGCGACATCGCCGAGATCGCCAACGTGGCACCCCCCCACTCGGCCCCCTACATCGGCACCTCGGCCTTCACCCACAAGGGCGGGCAGCACGTCGACGCCATGGCCAAGGCGATCTACACGTACCAGCACATCGATCCCGACCTGGTCGGCAACCACCGCCAGACGGTGGTCAGCGAGCTCTCCGGGCGGGCGACCGTGCTCACCAAGGCGGCCGACTTCGGGGTGGACCTCGGCGACGACCAGGCCCTGGTGCGCCGGGTTGCCGACCAGGTCAAGCAGCTCGAGCACCGCGGCTACTCGTTCGAGGGGGCGGAGGCGTCCTTCGAGCTCCTCGTCCACCGCGCCCGCGGTCACCAGCCGCCCTTCTCCCTCATCGACTACATCACCCTCGTCGAGCAGCGCGAGGGGCGCGCGCTGGTCTGCGAGGCGACCGTCAAGGTCCAGATCGACGGTGCCGTGGTGCACACCGCCGCCGAGGGCAACGGGCCCGTCAACGCCCTCGACGCCGCCCTGCGCAAGGCGCTCACCCCGGCCTTCCCCGAGATCGGCGACACCCAGCTCTTCGACTACAAGGTGCGCGTCCTCGACGGCCAGGACGGCACCGCCGCGGGGGTGCGGGTGCTCGTCGAGAGCGGCGACCACCACCGCCGCTGGAGCACGGTCGGCTGCAGCACCAACGTCATCGAGGCGTCCTGGATCGCGCTCGCCGACGCCTTCGAATACGCCATCGTCGAGTGCCGGCGGCACCGGGAGGGATCACCGGTGGGTCAGCCGGGGGCCGGCGCCAGCTAGTGTCGCGCTGTTGAAGTCGCGCGGGCTTGGCTTGCCTTCTTGACGCAGGCCCACGGCAATCGGAGGTGTTGAACGTGCGCAAGGTCGTCGCGTACGAGCTGTTGTCCCTCGACGGCGTCGCCGAGAAGCCCGATCGGTTCTTCACCGACTGGGACCCCGCGATGCAGGCCAACCTCGGCGCCGTCATCGCGGCGCAGGACTCGGTCATCCTCGGCCGGCGCAGCTACGAGGAGTGGGCCGAGTTCTGGCCGAGCAGCGACATCGAGCCGTTCGCGACCTTCATCAACGGGGTCGCGAAGTACGTCGCCACCTCCACGCCGCTCGATCGGAAGTGGGCCAATACGACGGTGGTCGACGGCGAGCTGGTCGAGTTCACGCGGGATCTGAGGAATCGATCCGGAGCCGATATCGGCGTGCATGCAAGCATCTCGGTCGTCCAGGCACTGCTTGCCGCGGGCGTCGTCGACGAGCTCAGGCTGGTGATCGCACCGACGATCGTGGGCCGCGGGCGGAGGCTCCTCGACGGCTTGCCGGCGATTCGGCTCGAGTCGATCCGAAGCTCGACCTCACCGACTGGCTATCTGCTCGCCGACTACCGCGTCCTCGGGTAGGCGGGCAGCCCGTCGCGGCCGGCGCGACACCAGGCCGGCGGAGCGCTCCGCCGCGGCCGAGGGAGCGCGCCCACCACGCTGGGCGCGCCCCCCGCCGCATCGGGATTCACCCGGCGGGTCGCCAGCGGCCGATCGCCGGGGTCAGAAGGGCCGGCCGCCGCCCAGGAGGCCGCCCATCAGCCCGCCGGCGGCGCCGCCCGCCACCCCGGCCTCCGCGGTCTGCCCCTTGAGGTACTCGCCGATGGAGTGGGCGAGGATGGGCATGGTCATCGACTGCAGCCAGACCCGGCCGGGGCCCTGCAGCTGGGCGAGGAAGAAGCCGTCCCCGCCGAAGATCTTGTTCTTGATCCCGGGGACGGTGGTGATGCCGAACTGCACGGTGTCCTGGAAGAGCCCGACATGACCGGGGTGCACCCGCATGACCTCGCCCTGCTGCAGGTCGAAGGTGACGATCTCGCCGGACAGCTCGACCCAGGCACGGCCCTGCCCGTGGATCTTCTGGAGGATGAAGCCGTCGCCGCCGAAGATCCCCGCGCCCAGGCCCTGCTGGAAGCCGATCCCGAGCTCCACCCCCTGCATGCCACAGAGGAACCCGTGGCGGTGGGCCATGAAGGTCATGCCCGGCTGGGGGGCGACATCGACGGGGAAGATGGTTCCCGGCAGCTTGGCGGCGAAGGCCACCATGCCCGGCTGGCCCTGGGCGGTGTACTCGGTCATGAAGATGGAGCCGCCGGCGATGGCACGCTTGAAGACGCCGCCGATGCCCCCGCCGCCACCGGCCTGGGTGGAGGTCCGCATCTGGATGGAGGCGGTCATCCAGGAGAGCTCACCGGACTCGGAGAAGACGACCTCTCCCGGATTGAGCGCCACCTCCAGGACCGGCATGGTGGTGCCGACGATCTGAGCATCCATCTGGTGTTCTCCTGATCCCCATCGCGGACGCGGCCCGGTGTCGGGAACGGCCGTCCGATTGCCCACCCCGGTGCGCCTGCCCTGCAGCGGACGCGACCCTCCGGTACCTGGCATGGTATCCGGGTTCGGCGCTCCCCAGGCAGGGAAGGCTTCATCAGGGGAGGGGGCGACGCGGTCCGGGGGGCTCCCGCCGCGTGATGCCGCATCGAGGGACGGCCATGGCTGATCAACCCACTCCGGAGAAGCCCGGTGGCACCGGGGACTGGCACGGCCTGCCCCACGACGTCCGCCCTCCGACGCTGGCCCGGAACCGCTCCCGGTACTGGAACCCCGAGGACGGGCGATTCTTCACCCCGAAGGTGTTCGGCGCCGGCTGGACGGTGAACGTCTACTGGGTGATCCACCCCCTCCGCTACGTCCGCAGGCGCAGGCAGGGGCGCCCGGGCGCCTAGCCGCGGGCCGCGGTCGCGGGGGGCGCGCGCAGCGTGGGGAGGACGGCGACCACGAACGTGGCGGCGAGGGGCACGGCGGCGGCGACGTAGAGGACCGGGCGTGCCGCCAGCGGTCCGCCGCTCGGCATGACGGCGCGGATCCAGTCAGCGGGCACGAACGCGACCGAGAGGATGGCGGCCAGGCCGACGGCCACACCCGGCCGGCGGCGGCCGACCAGGGCGATGGCGGGCGTCAGCAGGAGCATGTCGCCCTGGGTCACGTGGGGGGCGAGGAGGAGCGAGGCGCAGACGGCGGAGGCGATCGCCAGGGGGTCGGTGAGGCGCGACCGGACGGCCACGGCCCCCAGGACGAGGCCGGCCGCAGCAGCGAGGGCGAGGCCGTAGCCGGCGCCGGGGCCCGCCGCGGAGGCGACGATGCTGGACAGGCTCACCTCCTGGGTGCCGGCTCCCGACATCTGCGCCGTGCCACCCTCGAGCATGGCCCGGGGCCAGGCCAGCCAGTCGGAGCCGAGCAGGGCGAGATCGCTGCCAACCCAGACGGCGGCTCCGGCGACGAATCCTCCGAGCGCCCGCCAGCGACCGGTGACGAGGAGCACGAACGGGACCAGCCATACCGTCTGGGGCTTGAGCAGGAGCACGGCGAGCAGCAGGCCGGCCAGGAAGGGCCGCCGGTCCAGCTGCCAGAAGGCGGCGGTCAGGGCGAGGAGGAGGAGGCCATCCCACTGCCCAAGACCGACGCCGATCGCCGCCGGTACGCTGCAGGCCGCCAGCAGAACGGGCAGGCGCGGCGCCCGGAGACGGGCGACGAGGATCCAGCACCCCCCGGCGATGGCGCCCAGGGAGAGGGCGGCGAACAGCGCCTGGGCGGCAAGCGGGGGGAGATCGGCCAGGGGGACGAGCAGCAGCGCGGCGAGCGGGGCGTTCAGGTAGGCGGGGAGAGCGCCGACCGCCTCGGGCCGGCCGCTGAAGGCGGCGTAGCCATGCGCCAGGGCAACCGACGAGTAGATGTCGTGCGCGCCGCTCTGCAGCGCCCGAGCCGCGGCGACGAAGACGCCGAAGTCATAGCCGCCGCGGGTGACGAAGAGCTCCACCCAGACCACCAGGTTGCCGGCCACCAGCGCGAGAGCGACGATCGCGATCCAGCGGCGCAGGGTGGTACTCCTCGGGCCAGCAGCGGGGAAGCCAGCGTGAGGATAGGGGGGCCCCCGCCCGCTCGTGGCGGCGCGTCAGGAAACCGCGACAGAACCGATGCCGGCCGGGCAGGGCGGGACCCGAGCGCCTCCTAGCCGAGCAGCGTCTTGGCGTACGCCTCCACCTGCGCCAGCGTGGCGGTGGTCATCGTGCAGGCGATGCCCACGAAGGTCGTCCCCTTGATGGCGAGGATTCCGAGCGCGGTCTCTGATGAGGTGATGGTGTAATCGTACGAATACGCCTCGTCACCCACCCCGGAGACGGGGGAGAAGGTGAAGCCCGCGGCGGCGGCACTGGCCTGCATCGTCGCCTCCGCCTCGGTGAGGTACGACGTCGAGATGCCGTTGACGATGCTGATCTCCACATCCGACACGGGGGAGGTGCTCTCGTAGTTGCACGAGACGCCGGCGGCGCTGGTCCCGACCGTGGTGGGCGCGGGAAGGCCGGTGAGGCCGAGAGCCGAGTCGACCTGGCTTGGCGTCGGGCAGGAGACGGTGGTCGTGCCCGAGGCCGGGGTGGGCGTGGCGGCCGGCGCGGAGGCCGCCCCGGTCGGCAGGGCGGTCGCCGCCGACGACGACGTGGAGGAGCTGCTGCTCGCGCCTCCGCAGGCTGCGAGCGCCAGCGAGCACAGAACCGCCGCAACCGCGGCGAAGCCCAGACGCGAGGGTGACGGGTGAGAGGGGCCCCGAAGAACTGAAAGGTGAATCATGAAACGACTTTACCAGGGGCGCCCGCCCACCACCAGACCCCGGACGGAACCCCGCCCGAGATCGCCGGGCGGGATCCCCGGCCGGTCGCCTACCCTGTGGCCAGCATGCGGATAGCCATCACTGGTGGCAGCGGGTTCGTCGGCTCCCACCTCACCACCCACCTCGCCGAGCAGGGCCACGAGCTGATCCTGGTCTCCCGCGGGAGGCGCCGGAACCGGACCGCCCCTGCCGGGGTCACGTCCGCCGTGGCCGATGTGGTCGCCGGGACCGGGCTGACGGAGGCCTTCGCCGGCTGCGAGGCGGTGGTCAACCTGGTGGCGGTGATCGTGGAGCGGCGCCGGCAGAGCTTCGACGCCGTCAACCGCGGGGGGTCGGCCAACGTGGCCCAGGCGGCGGTGGCCGCCGGCGTCCGGCATCTGGTCCAGCTCAGCGCCCTCGGGGCGGATCCCGACCCGCGCTTCGCCTACCTCGCCAGCAAGTGGGCCGGAGAGCAGGCGATCAAGATGAGCGGCGTCCCCCACACCATTCTGCGGTCCAGCCTCGTCTTCGGCCCCGGGGACGGCTTCTTCGTCAAGCTGGCCACGCTGATCCGGTGGACCCCGCCGTTCGCCCCGCTGCCCATCGCCGGCAGCGGCCGCACCGTGTTCCAGCCCATCGCCGTCGAGGACGTGGCTCACTGCATCGCCCTGGCACTGGAGCGGGGACCGGGCGACCGCACCCTGGCCATCGGCGGACCCGACTACCTCAGCTACGAGCAGATCATCGACATCATCCGGCGCGAGGTGGTGTCGCTCCCCCGGATCAAGGTCCACGTGCCGGTCTTCGCGATCCGGCCGGTCGCGGCGCTGATGGCGGCGGTGATGCGCGACCCGCTGGTGACCCCCGCTCAGCTCGACCTCCTGGGGCGCGACAACATCACCCAGCCGGAAGCGGTGCAGGCCGCCTTCGGCTTCGAGGCGCGGCGGTTCGCCGATCATTGCGGCTACCTGCGGCGGCGGAGACGATGACCGCCAGCCAGCGACTCGCCGAGCTGGGGATCGCCCTGCCGCCTCCCACCACGCCGGTGGGCAGCTACGTGCCGGCCCGGCGAGGCGGCGGCCTCCTCTTCCTCTCCGGTCACCTCGCCAAGAGCGGGGGCCGGGTGGTCACCGGCCGGGTCGGCGCCGAGGTCGACCTGGGACGGGCCCGGGAGCTGGCGCGCCTGGTCGCCCTCGACCTGGTGGCCACCGCGGCGGAGGCGGCCGGCGGGGTGGACGGCCTGGCCGGCGTGGTCAGGCTGCTCGGACTGGTGCGCAGTGCCCCCGGCTTCGACCAGCAGCCGGCGGTGATGAACGGGGCCTCGGACCTGCTGGTGGAGATCTTCGGCGAGGCCGGTCGCCACGCCCGCAGCGCCGTGGGCGTGAGCGAGCTGCCGCTGGGCGCGGCCCTCGAGGTGGAGGCGATCTTCGCGCTGGCGTGAAGGGTCCCGGATGGCAGCTCTGACCAGAACACCCACGTCATCGATTGGAAAGACACAGGGGGTAGAGTGGGGCCACGATGAACGACGACACGACCCCACTCCCTGACCAGACAGGCTCTGAGATCCCGTCGCCGGCCCCCGACCAGCCCGCTGAGAGCCCCACTCCGCCGAACCAGCCCGCCCCCACGGGGGGCTGGGGATGGGGTACCCAGCAATGGGGACCCGGCGCCGGAGGCGCATCCGGCTGGGGCACGCCCCCAGGCTGGGGCTCTCCGTCCACCCCGTACGGCCCCGGCTACGGGTGGTCGCACGACCCCTGGGCCGGCTACAGCGGCTACCCCCCGCCCCCACCGTCCCCCGCCGACTACCCGTCGGGCCCGCCCAAGGGGAGCCGGATGGGATTGGTTCTGGTCTCCGTGGCGCTGGTGATCGCGCTCGCGTCCGGTGTCACCGGAGCCCTCGTCGGTGTCGCCCTGCGGCCGGCGGCCACCTCGACCTCGGGGGGCACGTCCAACTCGGGTGGCACGTCGAACTCGAATGGCACGTCCAACTCGGGCGGCACGTCCAACTCGGGCGGCAGCTCGTCGGGCTCGGGCGGCAGCATGAGCGCGGCCGCCATCGCCGCGGCGATCGACCCCTCCGTGGTGGACGTCGTCAACACGCTCGCGGGCAATGCCGGTCTCGCCGAGGGCACCGGGATCGTGATCAGCTCCTCGGGCGAGATCCTGACCAACAACCACGTCATCGACGGCGCGGCGAGCGTCACCGTCCAGATCGACGGCCAGGGCCCCCAGCTGGCCTCCAAGGTGGTCGGCTACGACGCCGTCGACGACGTCGCCCTGATCCAGATCGACAACACCTCCGGCCTCGACCTCAAGGTGGCCCCGCTCGGCAACTCCGACACCGTGAAGGTGGGCGACGCGGTCGTCTGCCTCGGCAACGCGGGTGGTCGCGGCGGCACCCCGGCGGAGGTCACGGGCACGGTCACCGCCCTCGACCAGTCGGTCACCGCGAGCGACGAGGATGGGGCCTCAGAGAGCCTCTCCGGCATGATCCAGATGGACGCCGACATCGTCGCAGGGGACTCCGGCGGCCCGCTGGTCAACGCCAACGGCCAGGTCATCGGCATCGACACCGCCGGCTCGGTCAGCAGCAGCGGTTTCGGCGGCGCGAACAGCGCCACCCAGGGCTTCGCGATCCCCATCAACACCGCCGACCCCATCGCCCAGCAGATCGCCTCCGGCAAGTCGAGCGGCAACATCGAGGTCGGCGCCGGACCCTACATCGGGATCGAGGTCTACGACCAACCCGGGGTCTCGGGAGCGGTGGTCAAGTCGGTGGAGCCCAACACGCCAGCCGCCAGTGCCGGGCTGCAGGGCAGCGACGTCATCGTCGCCCTCAACGGCACCCAGATCACCTCGAGCGGCGACCTCAGCGGCGCGCTCGAGGACCTGCACGCCGGGGAGACCATCCAGCTCGGCTGGGTGGACACCTCCGGACAGCAGCACACCAGCTCGATCACCCTCGCCTCCGGCCCGCCCCGCTGATCGGGGCAGGCGCGCCGGCTCAGCACGCGCTGAGCCGGCCGCCGGCGGGGGGTCAGGCGGACCGGCGCGAGCGGCAGGTGGCGATGCGCGTGCCCGCTCGGAGCTTCCAGATCGCGACGCGACGGTGGGCGCGCAGTCCGGCGGAGGCCGGCAGCGTGAGGTCGCAGACGAGGAGCCGGAGGGCGCTGCTGCTTGGCGACCAGGCGCTGCGATCCACCTGCGCC
>Ga0326727_10025244_pt1 | contig 11160 bp, 8 predicted proteins | sample MB2enrmetagenome_FD_207643 | JGI IMG/M metagenome (GOLD analysis project Ga0326727, IMG submission 207643) | Lab enriched peat soil microbial communities from McLean, Ithaca, NY, United States - MB29MY | ecosystem: Environmental > Terrestrial > Soil > Wetlands > Peat | place: USA: New York... | reverse complement strand
TTTGAGATCTTCGGCGGAGGCGGTGAAGTGGGGTCTTGAGCGCTGCCGGGCATGCGGCTTAATATTCACCAATCCACGGCCCAGCGACGCCGTGCTTAACGCCTTTTACTCTACTCCCGGGTACAAGCCGCATGAAGGAGGGTTATCCCAGAGCTCCGCGACTGCATATCTTCTCTCCCGTATTGAACATCACCATCCAGGGCTTAACACTTCCGGCGAATTTCTCGATTTTGGCTGTGGAGGCGGAGCTTTGCTCAGGGAGGCGGCCCGGTTAGGGTGGCAGGTTTACGGCTATGATGTTTCACCCCGAGCCATTGAGGCCTGCCAGGCGAATGGGCTCGCGGTACAAGGGGATATCTCTCAAATTCCCTCCCCGATAGATGCGATTTTCATGTGCCACAGCCTGGAGCACGTCTCTGATTTCAATGGCACGTTAACCGCCGTGGTGCGCGCGCTGAAACCGGATACAGGCCGGCTTTTTATCGCGGTGCCGAATGCGAGAAGCCTCCGGGCAATCCTCTCTCCACAGGTACTTTCACGCTACGCCGGGGTGAACGAGAGATACGCCGCGTTCCCCATTCACTTATCGCACTTCACGGCGCGCAGCTTGATACAACTGATGGCCAGCTATGGGCTGGAGTGTACGGCACTGGAGACATATGCCTTCGGGATCGACTCGTATTTCCGAAGTTGGGACGATACAGGGTCGACTGAGTCTGCATCATCGGTAGTTAAACAGTCCCGGAAATCAGCGATCAAACAGCTGGTTAAGTCGGCCTTCTTCGGGGCTGGACTCGGAGATAATCTCCTAGGTATATTCCGGCGACGCCCCTGAGAGGGTGTCGCAAGGTGTACGGACTGTGCTCACAATGCCTGGAAAGAGGGCATATTCGAGACTTGCCGGGTCTACTATTACCGCTTGGATGTCGTTCCTGCGCCAGAGGTCGCGGGTCTGTAATGTTCATGTAGCCTGAGCACGGTTTTCCATTCCATCGATTCACAACATCCAGTAGGCAGAGCTAGCCGGCGATGCGGACTAACTGCTGCGCTTCCTCGCGCAGGCCGAGGAGAGAAACACTTGGTATGCGGCCGCGCACCATGGCGACCTCGTCGCAACGATTCAAGCGCGGGCAGCTTTGGCAGTCCTTGAAGATTTTATCGGGCAGCTCGGCCTTGTCTTCGACGGCGCGAAAGCCGTATTTGAAGAAGAAGTCGGGGATGCGCGTGAACAGGCAGACAGATTGGATGCCGTGTTCTTCGGCCTCCTCGATGAGCGCGGTGAGGATGCGGCTGCCGGCGCCCTGGCTCTTGGCCGCGGGCTTCACCACGATGGAGCGCACCTCGCACAGATGGGGCCCATAAAAGTGCAGCGCGCCGCAGCCCAGGAAGACGCCGCCATCGGAGAGGGCGACGGTGAAGTCACGGATGTTTTCGCAGACCTCGGCGAAAGAACGATGGAGCAGCGTTCCGTCGCCAGAAAGCGAGTTTACCAGGTCGCAGACGTTGGAGGCGTCTGTGAGGAGGGCTTTACGAACCAGCATCTGCGGCCTCCTGCGCCTTGGTGAGTTCGGCAACGCGTTCTGATGCGACGGCCAGGGCTTGGCGCACGCGTTCGCGCGCTGTTCCTCCTGTCACGTTGTGGCAATCGAGCGTGGCCGTGAGCGTGACAGCGGCAAAAAAGTCTTCCTCGAACTCATCGCCGAACTGGCGGAGTTCGTCGAGGGTGAGAGCACCAAGCTCTACGCCTTTTTCAATCGCAAAGCGTACGGCATGGCCGATCTTCTCGTGCGCGGTGCGGAAGGGAACGCCCTTGTGGACGAGATAGGTGGCAGCGGCCATGGCATTCAGATAGCCCGTCTGCGCAGCTTCTTTCATGCGCTCGCGATTGAATTGAAGAGCGGCTGTGAAGCGCGCAACCAACCGAAGCATTTGCGATACAAACTCGACGGAAAAAACAGATTCCTGGGTCTCCTGCAAGTCTTTATTGTAGGCCAAAGGAAGCCCTTTCAGTTGCAGCGTGACCGCCTCCGCTGCACCGTGAATGCGGCCGGCCTTGGCGCGGATCAGCTCGGTGAGATCGGGATTCTTCTTCTGTGGCATGGCGCTGGAGCCTGTCGAAAAGGCCTCGGGTAGCGTAACAAATCCGAACTCCGCGGTTGCAAAAAGCGTAATTTCCTCGGCAAAGCGGCTCAGATGCAGGCCGACGAAGGTGAGTGATTGCAGATACTCCAAAATAAAATCGCGATCGCTGGTGGCGTCGATGGAGTTGGCTGTGGGAGCGGTGAAACCTAACTCGCGCGCTGCGATGGTGCGGTCTAGCGCGAGTGTAGCGCCGGCTACCGCGCCTGAGCCGAGCGGACAGAAGTTAAGCCGCGCGGAGCAATCGCTGAGGCGTGCCGCATCGCGCAGAATCATCTCGACATAGGCCAGCAGCCAATGCGCAACCAGCACCGGCTCGGCACGTTGCAGGTGCGTGTAGCTGGGCATAACAGCTTCATCCGCTTTGCGCGCTTGCTCAAGCAACGCAGCGGCCCAAGTGGCCAGAGCACTTTGCACGAGGCTGATTTGCTGGCGCACATAGAGGCGGAGGTCGGTGGCAATCTGCTCGTTGCGGCTGCGCCCGGTGTGCAGCTTGAGGCCCAGCGAGCCAACGCGCTCGACCAGCTTCAATTCGATAAAGTGATGAATGTCCTCGGCGGTTGCGTGATCCCGTACCCGCGCTTTGCCCGCCTCCGATGCATGTTCGGCGGCAATCGCATCGAGCGCCGCGCAGAGATCCGCACCTTCTTCGCTAGTAAGAATCTTTGCGGCAATCAAAGCCGACGCGTGCGCCTTGCTGGCGGCAATCTCTTCGTTGAGAAGCGGCCAATCAAAAGTAATCGACCGCTGCCAGTTTTCGAACTCCGCATCCAGCGGCTCGTGAAAACGGCCGGACCACATCTTTCCGGATTGTTGTTCGTTCGACATTACTTTAAGCGTACCTCATGCTATTCGATTCGGAGAGCACCTAAACTGCATCCATAACCGCTGGCGGCTGGGAAGCCGCCAGCACAGCCGGCCAGGAGGCCGGCGCTACAATTTTCAAGTGGCGCTACAGTTTTTGGATCGGCTCTCACTCCTTCTCCTTGCCGCTGTTGAGCTGGGGGATTTCACTGCCTTTGCTGAGCGTGAGGAGGCCGCTTGCGGCGTAGGTAAGCAGCTTGGCACGAGAGTCGGTGATGTCGAGGTTGCGCATGGTGAGTTGCCCGATGCGATCACGGGGGGAGAAGGCGGATTCAGTCTTCTCCATGCTGAGACGCTCGGGATGGTAGGTGAGGTTGGGTGACTCGGTGTTGAGGATGGAGTAGTCGTTGCCGCGGCGCAGTTCCAGGGTGACCTCGCCGGTGATGGGTTTGGCGACCCAGCGCTGGGCGGATTCGCGGAGCATGATGGCCTGGGAGTCGAACCAACGGCCCTGATAGAGCAGGAGGCCGAGCTTGCGGCCATTGTCGCGGTACTGTTCGATGGTGTCCTCGTTGTGAATGCCGGTGAGGAGGCGCTCGTAGGCGATGAAGAGCAGGGCGAGGCCCGGGGCCTCGTAGATGCCGCGACTCTTGGCCTCGATAATGCGGTTTTCGATCTGGTCGCTCATGCCGAGGCCGTGGCGGCCGCCGATGCGATTAGCTTCGAGTAGGAGAGCAACGGGCGAGTCGAATTGCCGGCCGTTGAGGGCTACGGGCGAGCCTTCTTCGAAGCGAATGGCGACCTCTTCGCGTTGGATCTCGACATCCTCTTGCCAGAAGGCCGTGCCCATGATGGGGACGACGATCTTGATCGACGAGGAAAGATGCTCCAGGTCTTTGGCCTCATGCGTCGCGCCGAGGAGGTTGGAGTCGGTGGAGTAGGCCTTTTCCGCGGACATTTTATAGGCGAAGCCGTGGCGCTGCATGTAGGCGGACATCTCGGCGCGGCCGCCAAGCTCATCGATGAAAGCGGCGTCAAGCCAGGGTTTGTAGACCTGAAGGTTGGGATTGACGAGCAGGCCGTAGCGATAGAAGCGCTCGATGTCGTTACCCTTAAAAGTTGACCCGTCGCCCCAGATGTTTACATCGTCCTCTTTCATTGCGGCGACCAGCATGGTGCCGGTGACCGCGCGGCCGATGGGGGTGGTGTTGAAGTAAGGAACTCCAGCCGTCGTGATGTGGAAGGCGCCCGACTGCAACGCGGCGATACCTTCGCGAACCAGAGGGCCGCGACAGTCGATGAGGCGGGCCTTTTCGGCGCCGTATTCGAGGGCCTTGCGCGGGATCTCGTCGTAGTCGGTTTCGTCGGGCTGGCCGAGGTTGGCTGTATAGGCATAAGGGATGGCTCCCTTCTGCTTCATCCAGTGCAGGGCGGCGGAGGTGTCGAGCCCGCCGGAGAAGGCAATGCCAACTTTCTGGCCGACGGGCAGCGATTCGAGAATTACAGACATGTTTATGAAACCTCAAAACAGTTGTCAGTGATCAGTTTTCAGTTGTCAGTTCGCTCCTCGCGAATGTTGTATGCTGAGCAAGATTACAAATCTGATCACTGACTACGAATAACTGGTTACTAGTTACTGAAACTTTTCCACATTCGCCAACCCTCCGAGCAGCAGCAACAGCAGAGCCTTTTGACAATGCAAGCGATTCTCGGCCTGATCGAAGACGATGGACTGCGGGCCGTCAATCACCGCGTCGGTCACCTCGGCATTGCGGCGCGCGGGCAGGCAGTGCATAAAAACGGCGTTCGGCTTGGCTTTTTGCATCAGGGCTTCGTTCACCTGATAGGGCCGGAAGATGGGCGCGCGCTTGGCTGATTCGTGCTCGAAGCCCATGCTGACACAAACGTCGGTGTAGATTGCGTCCGTGCCTTCAGCGGCGGCCTGCGGGTCTTGCAGCAGGCGCAGCTCGCAGCCGTTGTCCAGCGCAATCTCTCGCGCCCGAGTTACGATCTCAATGTCCGGCGAGTAGCCGCGCGGCGTGGCCACGGTGACATTGGCGCCCAGATGCGCGCCGGTGAGCATCAAAGAGTGGCAGACGTTGTTGCCGTCGCCCACATAGGTAAAGTTCAGTCCGGCAACGGAGCCGAAGTGCTCATCGAGAGTCATGAAGTCAGCCAGAGCCTGGCAGGGATGCTCAAAGTCAGAGAGCGCGTTGATCACCGGCACGCGCGAATTGGCGGCCATCTCGGTGATGGTATCGTGCGCGTAGGTGCGCAGCACAATCACATCGACCCAGCGCTCCACGTTGCGCGCCACGTCGGCGATGGATTCGCGCTCGCCCAGAGGCGAACTGGTTTGATCGACGAAGATGGCGTTGCCGCCCATGGTGTTGATGCCGGTTTCGAAGCTGAGGCGTGTACGCAGGCTGGCCTTCTCAAACATGAGCACCATCTGCTTGGCGTCGAGTGCGTGGCGGTACTTTTCTGGGTGGCGCTTTACGTCGTGGCCGAGCTTGAGAATGGCGCGCACCTCGGCGCTGGAGAGATCGGCGACGGAGCAGAGGTCCTCGCCGGCCAGCCGCACGGCGGCGGCAAGAATGTCAGAGTCTTTCTCGACGGAAACAACGGGGGCATGGGGTTCGAGGGTTGCGTTGCTAACCACGTGTTTGTCCTCCTGTGGAGTGGGCTGCGATTGTGGTGGCCGCGGGGGCGGCCTGTTCGGTGAAGATTGCGTCCAGCGCGCGGATGGCGGTGTCCACGTGATTTCGATGCAGGATATAAGGAGGCAAAAAGCGCAGGACGGTGTCGCTGGTGCAGTTGATGACGATGCGCCGCTTGAGCATCTCGGCGACGACTTGCTTGGCCAGATCGGCGGAGTCGAGTTCTGCGGCAATCATCAGTCCCCGGCCGCGCACGTCAATGATGGCGCTGTGGCGCAGGGCCAATGCGCGGAGTTGGGCGAGGAAGTAGTTGCCGACATCGGTGGCGTGAGCCAGCAGATCTTCCCTTTCGATGGCATCGATGACGGCGATGGCCACGGCGCAGGCCAGCGGACCTCCGCCGAAGGTTGTGCCGTGCATGCCGGCGTGGATGGCGCGCGCGGCCTCTTCCGTGCAGACGATCGCTCCCAGAGGGATGCCGCCGGCCAGAGGCTTGGCCAGCGTGGTGACGTCAGGGAGGATGCCATAGTGCTGATAAGCGCACCACTTTCCGGTGCGGCCCATGCCGGATTGAATCTCATCGGCGATCAGCAAGGCTCCGGTGGAGCTGGCCAGTGCGCGCGCCTCGGCGAAAAACTCCTGCGTGAGCGGACGGATGCCGCCTTCGCCCTGGATAGGCTCGACGAGGATGGCGCAAACTTCATCAGAGAATTTGGCGCGCAGGTCGGCGATGTCGTTGAACCTGACAAACTCGACGCCGGGAACGACGGGGCCGAAGGGCTCGCGGTACTTGGCCTTATGCGTAGTCGAGACGGAGCCCAAGGTGCGGCCGTGAAAACTCTGCTCCAGGGCGAGGAACTTGGTGCCGATCTGCTTGCCTTCGCCGCGCAAGAGGCCGGCGTGCGCGCGGGCCAGCTTGAGCGCGCCCTCCCAGGCCTCAGTGCCGGTGTTGGCAAAGAAGACGCGATCCAGGCCGGTGCGCTCGGTAAGCCGCTCAGCCAGCTCCGCCTGGCCCTCGTGGAAGAACAGATTGGAGATGTGGATGAGCGCGCGGCTCTGTTTCGCGATGGCATCCACGATGGCTGGATGGCTATAGCCTAGCGCGTTGACGCCGATGCCGCTCAACAGGTCGAGATACTTCGTACCGTTCTCGTCTATCAAGTAAACACCCTGACCGGCAACGAAGAGGATGGGGTTGCGGTCATACGTGCAAAGCAGCAGCCGGGTTTCAGCGGCTTGAATTTGTTCGAGCTTGGACATTTTCATCTCTCCTGATTCGTTTGTCCCGCGGACCGCTGTTCGTTTGGCCTGCGGACCGCTAGGCCACCATCACTTCGGTGCCGTGAGCAACGCGGGAGCTGCACAGGTCGGGCAAGGAACTGGCAGCTTCGGCGGGCAGAATTCTAACGCGCTTGACGCCGTTCAAAAGAGCCTCGCGGCAGGCGCTGAGCTTGGGCAACATGCCGCCGGAGATGACCTCGCTTTTGGCCATCTCGGCGATCTGGTCGATGGAGAGCCATCGTAGCACCGCGCCATTCGCGCCCTTGACGCCGGGCACGTCGGTAAGGAAGACCAGCGCATCGGCGTGGCAGGCGATGGCGCAGGCCGCGGCCATCTCGTCGGCGTTGACATTGTAGTATTCACCGTCAAAACCAAGCGCCATGGAGGAGAGCACGGGCACGCCGTTCAACTGCCAGATGGCATCGAACCAGCGGGGATCGCTGGAGGCGATCTCGCCCACGAAGCCGAGGTCGGGTGTGGTGAGCTTCTTGCGGGCGCGGAAGATCAGGCCGTCGCCGCCGGAGAGGCCCACCGCCGGGACGCCCAGCGCGCCCAGTCCGGCCACGAGCCGCTTGTTCACTTTTCCGGCCAGAACCATCAGCGCCACGTCGCGGGTTTCAGCGTCGGTGACTCGCAAACCGTTGATGAATTCGCTCTTCATGCCGAGGGCCTTCAACATGCGCGTCAACTGCTGGCCGCCGCCGTGGACCACGGCAACCTGATGGCCGTCGCGCGCCAGCTCGGCAATGGCGCGCGTACACCCCTCCAGAAGCGACGGGGATTCCAGGCCAGCTCCACCCAATTTGACGACGTACTTCATTCCAGGCCCTCCGCGGTTAGTTTCATGCGAGACCTTCCGCTTCGGGCCAGCCGAGCATGACATTCAGATTTTGCACGGCCTGACCGGACGCGCCCTTCAACAAGTTATCCAGACAACTGACGATGACCGCGCGCAGGCCGTCAGCGGCGAGCTGGAAGCCGATGTCCGCATAGTTGGTGAAGACCGAGTATTGAATCTGCGGCAGTGCCTTATTGTAGAGCCGGACCATCGGGCTGCCCGCAAAGAAATCCTCATACACCCGCGCGATGCCTGCCCTGGTCTGCGGTTCGCGGAAATGCACATAGATGGTGGAGAGAATTCCGCGTGGAATAGGCAGCAAGTGCGGAGTAAAAATGATTTCGCTCGCGTCGACGCCGAGTTGCTCCAGCAACTCGCCGGTGTGGCGATGCGTAAAAACGCTATAAGCGGAGAGATTATCGGCCGCGTGCATGAAGTGCGTCCTGGCGGTGGGTGCTTTGCCCGCCCCGCTTACGCCGCTCTTGGCATCGGCGACAATACCGTGCGAAAGATCAACCAGTCCGGCGGCCACCAGCGGCCGCAGGGGGAGAATGATGGAGGTTGCATAGCAGCCGGGGTTGGCAATCAGACGCGCACCCGCAATGCGGGCGCGATGCAACTCGGGCAATCCGTAGACGGCTTGTGCCTGGATACGCGCGGCCCGTTCTTTGATTGACGCGGCTAGCTCCGCGCCATCATCCTCGAAGGCATAGACGGCGCGGTTGGCCGCTTCATTCAGCCGCCATGCCGCACTCAGGTCGATGACGCGCATTCCGCGCTGAAGCGCCTCGGGGACCCATTCCCGCGATTGCTCGTGGGGCGTGGCGAGAAACAGAATTTCAACGCCCCGGCTGGCCAGCAACTCCCATGAAAAGGGCTCCAGCCGGAGGTTGCCGTTGCCGCTCGCATCGGCCAGTTGGGGGTGAATCTCGCTCAATGGGACACCGCCCCGAGCCGCGTCGTTTTCGTCCACGCGACCCGCGAATACCGGCGGCGTGCGCTGGAGGCGGGGATGCCTCAACAGCAACCTGGCCAATTCCGCGCCCGCGTACCCGGTAACTCCCACAACCGCCGTTTGCGCCTTATGAGTCATGATTCCAGCATCGCCCTCAAGCGGGATTCCACATCGCTTGCGCGGCGATGGTCGGAACAGATGATCAGCACGGTATCGTCGCCGGCCAGGGTGCCCACGATTTCCGTCCAGCCGGCATGGTCCAGGGCCGCTGCCAAGGGCTGTGCTCCGCCTGCCACAGTGACCAACACAACTTGGTTCATCGCCCTCCGCACGCGCATTCCGAAGCCTTCCATCATCTCCGCCAGCGAGGGCGGGCTGTTGTCCTCGACCGCCGGACCGGCGCCGTTCGAGAATGAATAGCCGCCTGGGCCTTTCAAGAGGCGCAGCTCGTGAATGTCGCGCGAGAGCGTGGCCTGGGTCACCGCAAAGCCGCGGCGGCGCAGCTTGCGCCGCAACTCGTCCTGGCTGGCCAGCAGGGATTGGGCCACCAGTTCGCGAATCGCATTGTGGCGCAGAGTCTTCATCAATCTTTCCTGAGAACAGAGGCGCGGCCAAGAACGGAGCAACCGCAACCGTATAAATATACATCATGATTGTATAAGTATGCAAGGCCGGATCGTGCCCGGTGGAAAACCGGGGAGTAATTAAGTTTTTGTGGGACGATAACCCGTCCGCGCTGATACACTCTCGAAGTATTCACGGCAGAGGAGTCTCTCTTGGCCCAGACGACCAAAATGACGCAGAACCCTTCGATCTCCACCATCAATGACCTGTTTAGACGCGTTGCCGCGGCCGCCAACCCACGCGCCATTCTCTGGCAGGACGAGTTTGGCCTGTGGCAACCCATCTCCTCTGACCAGATCTACCAGCGGGTTCGCGCGCTGGCCCAGGCATTCCTGGGCTGGGGCGCGCAAAAGGGCGACCGCATAGCTCTGATCGCCGAAAACCGCTGGGAGTGGGCGGTGACCGACTTCGCCGCGCTGGCCATCGGCGCGGTAGATGTGCCCATCTACCCCACGCTTACCGGCGAGCAGATCGCCATGCTGGTGGCTGACGCGGGCTGCCGCATTGCCGTGGTCTCCACGCGCCAGCAGTTCGACAAATTAAACGCCGTGCGCGGGCAGACTTCGCTGGAGCGCATTCTGCTGATGGATTCCGCGGTGGCGCCCGAGGGAGCGGTCGCCTTCAGCGAGGTGATGGCCGGGGCCGATGAGCGCGGCGCAGAGCGCGATCCGGTCTTCGATGCGCTGGCGCGCTCCGTCGATCCCAAGGATCTGGCCACATTGATTTACACCTCCGGAACCACCGGCGAGCCCAAGGGGGTGGCGCTAACCCACGGCAACATTGCCGCCAATCAGAACTGTGCCCCCGCGGAATTCAGCTTCAGCCCCGCGGACGCCCTGATCTCCTTTCTGCCCCTCTCGCACGTCACGGCGCGCGCCCTGGACTACATCATGTATTTGTACGGGGTGCAAGTGGCCTATTGCTCACAGTTCGACAAACTGCCGCAGGCCATGCGCGAGATCCGTCCCACGGTCTTTGTCGGCGTGCCGCGGGTTTTCGAGAAGATTCGCCAGGAGGTGGAGCGGCGCGCGGGGCTTTCGCCAATCAAGAAACGTCTGCTCGCCTGGGCGATCGGCGTGGGCGCAGGGCACATGGATACGGTCTACGACGGCCGCAGGCCCTCCTCGCCGCTGTGGAAGCTGGCCGACAAGCTGGCCTACTCCAAGGTGCGCGAGGCCTTCGGCGGAAAGGTGAGGATCTTCGTCCCCGGCGGAGCGCCACTGGGCATCGATACTGCGAAATGGTTTGCCTCGGTGGGAATTCCTCTTTGGGAAGGCTATGGGTTGACCGAGACCTCGCCGGTGATTGCTCTCAACACGCCTATCACCCATCGCATGGGCTCTGTGGGCAAGCGTGTGTCTAATGTTGAAGTCAAGCTAGGCCCGGACGGAGAGTTGCTGGTCCGCGGGCCGTCGGTTTTTGGCGGCTACTGGCAAAAGCCGGACCAGAATGCTGAATGTTTCGACCCCGAGGGCTGGTTCCGCACCGGAGACATAGCCCACATCGACGAGGATGGATTTCTCTACATCACTGACCGCAAGAAGGAGCTGCTGAAGACCTCGGGCGGCAAGATGGTGGCGCCTCAGCCAATTGAAAACAAGCTCAAGAACAGCATTCTGGTGGCGCAGGCAGCGCTGGTGGGAGACAAGCACAAGTTCATTTCAGTGCTTATTTCGCCCAACTTTGTGGCGCTGGAAGATTGGTCGCGCCACCACGGCATCGAGGCCAGGGATCGTGCCGAATTGGTGGCCGACAGCCGCGTGGTTGCGCACTACGCAGAGATTGTGCGGGAAGTGAACGGCAGCCTGGCCAACTTTGAGAGCCTGAAGCGCTTCCGCGTGGTGGCCGACGAGTGGTCT
>Ga0326727_10025243_pt1 | contig 11160 bp, 11 predicted proteins | sample MB2enrmetagenome_FD_207643 | JGI IMG/M metagenome (GOLD analysis project Ga0326727, IMG submission 207643) | Lab enriched peat soil microbial communities from McLean, Ithaca, NY, United States - MB29MY | ecosystem: Environmental > Terrestrial > Soil > Wetlands > Peat | place: USA: New York... | reverse complement strand
TATCCCGCACAGCCTGAAAAAGATCAGCGCCGCCCGGGCACGCATTGATGCCTACACCGCGGAGCATGGCGGCGAAATCTGGCTCGAAGTCGATGGCGGGATCAAGGTCGACAACATTGCCAGCGTCGCCCAGGCGGGCGCGGATACGTTTGTGGCGGGCTCGGCCATCTATAACACCCCCGATTACGCCGCAACCATCGCAGCCATGCGCGCCGAGCTTGCCGGAGTGGCATGATGCGCGCTTACATCGTCACCGGCTGCTCCCGGGGGCTCGGTCTGGCGCTGACACGCAGATTGCTGGCGCAAGGCGCGCACGTCGTCGGCGTTGCGCGTCAGGCACCGCCCGCATTCGAACCGGCCGGCGACGCGGCCCGGTTCGCTTTCATCGCCTGCGATCTGTCCTCACCCGAAGAAGCGGCCCGGCTGATTCCCCGCGCACTCGAACAGCTGGGCGATGGCCCATTCGATTCGCTTTGCCTGATCAACAATGCCGGCATCGTTACGCCGATCGCGGCGGCGGGCGACTACCCGGATGAAGAAGCAAGCCGGGCCATCGCCATCAACCTGACCTCGCCCGTCCAGATGTGCAACGCCCTGCTCGGACAGGCCCGATCGCTGACAACCGATTTGCGCATCCTTAATATCTCGTCCGGGGCAGCGGTGAGCGTTTACCCCGGCTGGGGCATTTACGGGGCGACCAAGGCTGCGCTGGACCACTTCAGCCGGCATGTCGCACTGGAAAATGCAGGCCGCCCCAACCCGGTTCGGATCGCATCGCTCTATCCGGGCGTTGTTGACACCGACATGCAATCGACGATTCGCGCCAGCGATGAACAACACTTTCCTCAGCGGGCACGGTTCGACGCACTCAAGCAAGAGGGCGGGCTATCGACGCCCGAATCGACGGCCGAGCACATTCTGATCTATCTGCACCGGGCCGATTTTGGGTCCGAGCCCGTTATTGACATTCGCAACCTGACTTTTTCAACTGAAAAACCATGAGCACTCAAACCTCTCACTCACTGCAACACATCAAAGCCATCGCTTTCGACCTGGATGGCACGCTGGTCGACTCCCTCCCCGACCTGGTCGCCGCCGCCAATGCAATGCGCGAACATCTGGGCATGGAAGCGCTGCATGACCAGCGTATCCGCGAGCACGTCGGTGACGGGCTGGCCAGCCTGGTGCACCGCGCCATCACGGACGAACGCGACACCCTGGCCGAACACGCCCAATGGGAAGAAGGCTTCAGTTTTTTTGTGCAGTACTACCGCCAGCACCTGACGACGCACACGACCATTTATCCGGGCGTGGTCACGGGCCTGAGTCTTTTCAAGGCACTCAACCTTCCCCTGGTCATTGCCACCAACAAGCCCGAGCGGCTGACCGTGCCGCTGCTTCAGGAACTCAGCCTGGCCGATGATTTCTCCCTGATCCTGGGCGGCGACACCCTGCCCGAGAAGAAACCTTCGGGCCTTCCGCTGACCCACGCGAGTCAGGTACTGGGTATCGCACCGGAAAACCTGCTCATGGTTGGCGACTCGGCCAATGATGTCAGCGCGGCGCGCGCCGCCGGCTGCCCGGTTGCGGTTGTACGCTATGGCTACGCCGACGCCGAAACGCTTGGCGCCGACCACGTCGTTTCCGACCTGACCGCGCTATATGACATGATCAAGCCCAAGCCATCTGATATGCTTGCCTGATCCTGGAGACCCCACGGACGGCTTCGCGCCGTCCGCAGCCGAAGACCCCCTCAGATGACACAGACCGAATTCGACACCCTGGCACAGCAAGGCTACAACCGGATCCCGGTAACGCTCGAGTTATTTGCCGATCTCGATACCCCGCTGTCGATTTATCTGAAACTGGCCAATCAGCCCTACACCTATCTACTTGAATCGGTCGAAGGCGGCGAACGTTTCGGTCGCTACTCGTTCATCGGGCTCGCCGCCAGTACGCGTCTGCGCGTTACGGCCGATCAGGTTCAAGTCGAATGCGACGATCTGGTCCTGGAACGGTTTCAGGGTAACCCGCTGGACTTCATCCACGACTTCCAGTTGCGTTATTGCGCCGCACCGGTAAAAAACCTGCCGCGCAATACGGGCGGTCTGGTGGGGTACTTTGGCTACGATACGGTACGCCATATCGAGAAGAGACTCTCCGGCATCAAAAAACATGACCCGGTCGGCACACCGGACATGCTGTTGTTTCTGTCCGAGGAAATAGCCGTCGTCGACAACCTCAGCGGCAAACTGACGCTGGTGGTTTTTGCCGACCCGACAAAGCTCAACGCCTATCAGACTGCGCTCGCCCGGCTGGCACAATTGCGAACCCGCTTGCGCGCCCCCGCCCAGATCCCCCTGTCGCTACGCAGCCGTGTCAGCCGCGCGATTTCCGAGTTCGGAGAAGAAGACTACATCAGCGCAGTCCGGCAATCCCAGCAATACATTCTCGACGGGGACATCATGCAGGTCGTGCTGGCGCAGCGCATGCAGATGCAGTACCGCGAAGAACCGATCAACTTCTATCGCGCGCTGCGCAGCCTCAATCCGTCGCCCTATCTGTTTTTCTATCATTGCGGCGATTTTCATGTTGTGGGCTCATCCCCTGAAATTCTGGTACGTCGCGAAGGATCGACCGTCACGGTCAGGCCCCTGGCAGGAACCCGCCCCCGTGGTGCCACCCAGGAACAGGATGCGTCGCTGGCCGACGAGCTGCTGGCGGACCCGAAAGAAATCGCCGAGCATGTCATGCTGATCGACCTCGGTCGCAATGATGTCGGGCGCCTCGCCACGACGGGCAGCGTGCACGTTACCGAAAAAATGGTCATCGAGCGCTACTCTCATGTCATGCATATCGTATCGAATGTCGAGGGTACCGTGACGCCGGAAATCACGAACATCGACATATTGAAGGCGACCTTCCCGGCCGGAACGCTGTCCGGCGCGCCAAAGATCCGTGCCATGGAAATCATCGACGAAATGGAACCCACCAAACGCGGCATTTATGGCGGCGCCGTCGGTTACCTGGCGTTTTCGGGAGAAATGGATCTGGCGATTGCAATCCGGACCGCCATCATCAAGGACGGACTATTATTCATCCAGTCCGGCGCCGGCATCGTCGCGGATTCCAACCCGGAAGCCGAATGGGAGGAAACCCAGAACAAGGCCCGCGCACTGGTACGCGCCGCCGAGCTGGCGCAAGCGGGGCTGGATGTCTGAAAGCGAGGGGGATCTTAACCCGCGCGCGCCAACCGGGCGATATTGAGCCGCCTGTCGGCCTCCACCAGCGCCAGGGCCACATCGAATCCAGGACGGGACACCAGAGCGGCCCCGGTTGAGGCGGTCATCGTCACCAATTTATCCGATTCGATCAGAAACGGACGGCACTCGATCGCTGAGCGCACACGACGCTGTATCCGGGACAAAGCCAGCTTTTCGCAGGGCGCCACGAGCAGCGCAAACGCATCGGCCCCCATCCGGGTCACGATGCCGCCCCCGCGCAGCACCCGCCGCATGCGTGAGGCCGCTTCCACCAGCAATTGGGCGCCGGTCGTTTCGCCTTCGCATTCGAGCATGATGTCGAAATCGTCCAGCATCAGGAGGATCAAGGCAAACGACGCGTCCAGATTGCGCGCATGTTCGACCTCTACCTGTAACAACGCCTCAAGCCCTGCACGGTTCCAGCTTCCCGTAATCGGATCGAGCAGATTGGAACGACGGGCGTGCGACATGAGAAAGGACTCCGGTTGATTCGAGACAAGCGCCCTTTCATGCTGCAACTCGCTCTCCACCAGACTGCCCAGATCGATCAGGATGCCCAGTTCGTTATCGGACAATCCGCGCGGAACCGTATCGATCACACACAAAGTCCCTGCCAGCACCCCATCCGCCAGCCGAATCGGAATGCCTGCGTAAAAGCGGATAAACGGACTGCCTGTCACCATCGGGTTGTCAAGAAAACGCTCGTCGAGCAAGGCATCCTGAACGACAAAGGGCTTCTCTTGCAAAATGGCATGCGCGCAGAACGAGACCTCCCTCGCCGTCTGATCCAGAGCGAATCCCACTCTGGACTTAAACCATTGAAAAGACTTGCCGACGAAACTGATCAGCGCAATCGGCGAGTGCGTGGCATGAGCCGCAATGCGTGTAATCCGGTCAAAACGCTCCTCCGCTGGAGAATGCAGCAGATCGAATGAATCGATTGCGGCCAGTCTCAATGCTTCGTTGGGTGGCAAAGGTGCTGATTGCATGGCAGACCCCGGAAGCGAAAGTAGTCAGTTTGTAATTTTTGTATGGCTGATCCACGCCATATATTCAAGTTATTGTCATAACGGAGTCGATTGCACCCGTGTACATTCCATTACATACCAATACATTCCTCCAATAGACTTCACGCGCTCCTCCTTCGCATAATCTGTCATCTATGAAACATTGCCTGCTTCTTGCCCGGAATGGACGTCCGGAAGGCAGGCTTCCCGGTCTTGCGGTTGGGCATCCGCATCTCAGGCAGACGAAAGGAGCCCGACGGATGACCACCCGCTTCATCACCGTACTGTTTCTCACGTTCGGCGTCGCACAGGCGTCAACCGCCTTGCCTGTCATACCGGGCAAAGCGGCCAGCAGTACATCGAGCCAGCTGCTGCAATACACCCCATCCCGAACGGCGACCGATTCGGGCATGGACGACGATGAGGCGGCACCGCCGATCCACATCCACCATGCCAGTGCCACCCGAAAGAAGCCCATTCACAAACCCGTCACCAAAAAGGTGCTTCAACCGCCCCCTGTTACACCGCCCAAATACAGTCTGTTAATCAGGCCGGCGCTCAATAATGACGATTTGATATATAAAAATAGTTATTGATAATTTCCGGCGCTAACACACTCGCCGTACACTCCTGTTAATCACTGCAAACAGGAGGCTGGCATGACCCGAAAAATCGAGCACTGGTTCGTGGCTGCCGGCCTGGCCGCATTTCTGACGAGCCACACGGCCTGCGCCGAATCCATGCTGAATGTTTCCTACGAACCGACGCGCGCCTTTTACCTTGCCTATGACAAGGCGTTTACCGAGTACTGGCGCCAGACGACGGCGAAAAGTGTCACCATCCACCAGTCTCATGGCGGCTCTTCCATGCAATCCCGGGCGATTCTTGACGGTATTGGGGCCGACGTGGCCACACTGGCTTTAGGATATGACATAGACATCCTGTCAGACCAGGGATTGCTACCCCGCAACTGGCAATCCCGCCTGCCGAATGACAGCGCGCCCTATACATCGACCATCGTTTTTGTGGTCCGCAAGGGCAACCCGAAGCACATCCATGACTGGGACGATCTGATCAGACCCGGCATCCGCATCGTCACCCCCAACCCCAAAACATCCGGCGGCGCACGCTGGAACTATCTCGCCGCATGGGGCTACGCGCTCAGACACCATCAGGGCAGTGAATCCGCCGCCCGCAATTTCGTCAAAGCGCTTTACGGCAACGCCCCCGTTCTGGATACCGGTTCACGCACCGCCACCATGACCTTTACCCGCCGGGGACTGGGGGACGTTCTGATTGCATGGGAAAACGAGGCATTGCTCGCAACACACCAGGCAGGGGGCGACACGTTTCAAATCGTCCGTCCGTCTGAAAGCATCATGGCGGAACCCTCCGTCGCGGTCATCGACGCCAACGCGGCACATCACGGCAACCTTCCCCTTGCCCGCGCCTATCTGAATTATCTTTACTCGCCGACAGGACAGACACTGGCGGCAGAACACTTTTATCGCCCGACCGACCCCCGGATTGCCCTCCGCTATCGCGACCGCTTCCCGGAAATCAGACTGTTCACCCTCGCGGACATGGGTATCGACTGGCGTGGCGCGCAAAAAAAACACTTTGCGGATGGTGGGGTTTTTGACCAGATTTACCTTGGGAATCAAGGCAAAATCCACGGGTAATCAACAAAGGAATGGAATATAATCAAAGAATGAATATTTAATGCCAATCTTGACGGACGCCATCATGGATACTTTACTGACGTTCTTCATCGACAGGGTTCACGGCCCGTACTTCAGCAATTTCCCGATCTATCAAACGCTTCAGGGCGAATATGTCGGCAAATTCATGAAGCACGAAATCGCCAGCCGCTTCCGGACACTGAATCCATCAAGGGCATTGGCTGAACTGGCATGCACCAGCCCGGCCGGCCTGGAAATCAACCTCGAAGACTTGCAGCGCATGTGCCGTGCAAGTCAGTCGGCCGTCATTCTCGATCGGTTCATCCGCTCGATCCATCTGCTCAACCTGATGCGGCAACCCACCCGCTGGGATACGGTTTTTCTCCCCGTCTCCATGGGGCTGATCGATGGCGTCGGACAGGACCACGGTCTGGTGTTTCGCACGATATTGAACTCGCTTGAGCTACTACGCCCCAAAATCGGCATTGTCCTGCCCGACACGCTGCTGCGCTGCCCGGAACGTTTTGCCGAAGTGGCAGAATCGTATCGACAAAATGGTTTTCTGATCGCGGTACACGATCAGAAACAAGGAATTCGCGAGGATTTGCCTTGCATGGCGGCCTAATGCCCCATCGCAGGCGCATAGCCGGCCCATCCTGAAAACCCTGCTACAATGATGACTATTGTGGTTTTGTGGAGAGAGCGTCCATGTTTTTCAATTCGGCGGATCGCAAGCGGATCGTAACAACTTGAAACGGAACTCCGCAAGCTCAAACAGGAAAACGAACAGCTTCAGGCCTCCCTGGACGCGGCACAAAATGAACGCAATCGCATCGCCGACGAAGTAGTGATTCTTCATGACAGCCAGCAAGCGGCTGACGCCCTGCATCACAACCTGGGCATTTATGGAGAAACGCTGCTCGAAACACAGAAAACGCTGGCCGGCCTTGCCAACGGGCTCAAAGGCGACAATCTGAACACCCTCACTTCGCATTCGATGACTCACGCAGGCAGTGAAACCATCCAGTCACTCGTATCACAACTCTCTTCACTCGCGTCCCGGACACGCCTGGCGATGGGCTCCATGAAGGGCCTGAGCAACAGCGCGATCAAAATCGGCACCATCGTCAGCATGATAAAGGACGTTGCCGACCAGACCAATCTGCTTGCATTGAACGCGGCCATCGAGGCGGCGCGCGCCGGGGAAAGCGGCCGGGGCTTTGCAGTCGTGGCCGATGAGGTCAGAAAGCTTGCAGAGCGTACGGCTGGGGCGACCCAAGAGATCTCGGCGCTGGTTGATACCATTGCTTCCGACACGAACTGTGCCTCACGTGACATCGAAGGGCTGGCAACCCTGGCCGATTCATTCGCCTCGGAAGAATCGGTATCGGTCGTCAACATTAACAAAATCCTCGAAATGCTCAGCCAGCTGGAAAATACCGTTGGAAAGTCCGCGCTTCGCAGTTTTGTGGAACTGGCGAAAGTCGACCACCTGATTTTCAAGTTCGAAATTTACAAAGTGCTGCTTGGCCTGTCGGACAAAAACGCCGACGATTTCGCCAGTCACCAACTCTGCAGGCTCGGCAAATGGTATTACCACGGGGAGGGCCACGAACAACATGCGCGGCAGCCCGGCTATGCGGAAATGGAACGGCCCCACGAGGAAGTACACCGCCATGGGAAAGAAGCCGTCACCCGTTTTTACGCGGGTCACCGCACTCAGGCCGCAGCGTCCGTCAAATCCATGGAAGAAGCCAGTCGCCAAGTCCTGGCTTGCCTTGAAAGCATTGCTCAGGCAGGGGAAGCCGCCTTGCGCGCCTGACAACCGCCCGGATGCCTCCTGGCAAAATGCATACCATGACGCTATTTTCAGCGCATCGTGACAGACTTTTCTTAATTTAAGTGTCCTGCAATTCTCTTATCTCATCAAATTATCGGTTTTTCAATGTCCCGCGAATGTGATTTCACCTAAAGATCAAGGGATTATGCATTAATTGTGCAAGCCCCAATGACATGCCATTTGTCGATGACACTGAACTTTCAGGCAGTTCCCCCCTCTATCACGGAAGTAGAACGGATAGCACCGTTGTACTGTTTGCACCCAGCCAAGCATTGCCACCGAGGCAGGGCGCTGTGACGGCGCCGACGCTCACGCCGGACCCGCTCCTGTCGAAACGACTTTCCCCGGCCTGACAGGGTTATTCAACCGGAACGGCGTGCGGCTACATTTTAAACAAAACAACAATTTTAAATGGCAACACTGTTGCAAATAGAAGGAGCAGCTCATGCAAAGCAAAGAAGTCAACTTCGACCCGCGGGCCATGCGCAGAGGTCTTGACCTGAACCAGCAGGAGTTCTGGTCAGCCGTTGGTGTCACACAGTCGGGCGGTTCACGCTACGAGCAGGATCGCCGCATTCCAAAGCCGGTCATGGAACTGCTGCGGTTGCGCTATCAGCTCGGAATCAGACTGGAAGACATCACCGAGCACAATGCCACCATGATCAAAGCCATCACCGAAGGACAGCTCGACACGGGCACGCTCAAACACCAGCTTGAGCAAATCCAGCAGGTCATCAAGGCCAGTCAGCAGTTGGCACAGAGTGCATCCGTCCTCTCCGGCGCGGCCGAGGCCGTCCTGAGCGAACGCGAGAAGAACGAAGCCTGAGCGACGTCTCGTCGATATTTTACGGTCGATGCTCATCCCATCGGCCGTTCAGCATGTCCGCACGCGCATACCAAGGGCATCATTCTTGACCCAATAACCCTCAACAAAATCAAACCCCCACGCATGAAGCATGCCCAAGCGTAATGTTTTAAACACAAACAGCGGCGACTTCTTTCAAAACTGCGACTTCATTTTCCTTCATTCTGACCATTAGCTTTTGAAATATGCAATGATTCGAATATTTGGATGAAAGCTGAATCCAAGCAATCATTCAGTCCCTGGAATCAACCGGCCCGATCTGCGCACGATGCGCGGGACAGGTGAAGTTTGCACTGGAGCAAGGCTCATGTTTGTGTCCGCCCGCAAGTTATCCCGGTTTTTGTCACCGCTTTCGGAAGTTACCCGAGAAGGCGTCGACCTGACCTTGTCCCTCGATGAGACGAGCAGCCTTGGCTGGATCGCGCAACTGCTCAAAGGATTGATGGGCCGTTTCCACGGTGCGCTGGCAAAAATCGCCACCACAGCGATCGGCCTGTCCCAGCAGGCGCCGCGACTGGCAAAGCTGTCCCGAACACTGGAAGAGCGGGCGCGTTCGCAGCAAAGCAATGCGGACAACATCGCTGGCGCCAGTCGTACACTGGCAGAAACCGTGCATTCGATCTCGGCCAGCGCGAGCGAAGCGTCCTCCTTCTCGCACCAGGTCGCCGCGGCGACACAAAGCGCCAACGCAAACGATCAGCAAAGCCGCCAGCAAATAGAAGCCATCGGAACAAGCACATCCGAACTGGAAGCGCAGATGACCCTGCTCAAGACCAGTTCGGATTCGATCAGTGAAGTGGTCGAACTGATCAAGAATATTGCCGACCGCACGCGGCTGCTATCGCTGAATGCCGCGATCGAGGCCGCGCGCGCAGGGGAACAGGGGCGTGGTTTTGCCGTTGTCGCCGACGAAGTCCGTAAACTGGCCGACCAGACCATGTCAGCCACTCAGAACGTCGAAACGCTGCTGGCCAACATTCAGCAGCAGGTCATCGTCTCCAGCGAAACCATGGCCACCATGTCGCAGCAAGTGCAGCAAGGCATCGGCGTTTCTCAGGAAGCGGGCGCCTCGCTCAGCGCGGCTTCTCGCGACATCACCACCCTGATCGATCATGTTCGCGCCATTGCCAATGCCAGCGCACAGCAAAGCCAGCAAGTGAAAGACATTGCAGATCAGATCAGCGGCATCGTCGACAGTACGCACGCCCAGCTGGATGACGCGCGCGAACTCGCCGTCAGCGCCTCTCAAGTCACCGATCAGTGCGATACCTTGCTGACCGAGGTGGGGGTTTTCCGCTTCACGGGCCATCTGCGCGCCCGTCAGATCGTAGAAAAGGAAATCGCCGGCTGGGACCTGACCCGGCTCGAAGGCAACGAACTCGATAGAAAACTGGCTTCACTGCATCAGCGCGAGCATGCCTTTGAAATGCTGTGCATTACCGACGCCACGGGGAAGCAGATCAGCGCCGACGTCGAGGCCGGCGTCATCAAGCCCGAAGGGCGCCAGAACAACTGGAACGACCGTCGCTGGTTCCAGGAGCCGCTACGCCAGAAAAGGATGGTCGTCTCGGACCTGTACCGATCCGTCGACACCAACGAATATTGCTTTACCATTTCCGCCCCGTTGATGGACGCGTCAAAACGCATCCTGGGCGTTTTCTGTGCGGATGTGCGATTCAATAATATTGTTTCGGGTTAAGCGCCCCGCCGGACCGCTCCTCCCCCAGCCAGCCATTGGCGCCCCGCGGATGACGCGGGGCATCAATGACCGGTTGCCATTCCTCCTCGTGGCTTATCCCGCATCGCGCGCAGCAGTCGTCCCCTGCGTCGCCAGGGTAACGGCAACCGTGCCGCCCGGATTCATACAATCCACCATACCGGTCGGCATCAGAATCGTCGCGCCCCGCTCCTTGGTCGTTTCGTAAATGATGTTCATCGCGCGCAACTGCAATGCCACTGGGACCTGATCGTAAATTCGCGCGGCTTCGACAAACTTGTGCGCAACCTCGGCCTCGGCCGACCCCAGAATAATGCGCGCCTGCTTCTCACGTTCTGCCTGGGCCTGGCGCGACATCGAATCCTGCAAGGCGACCGGAATGGCCACATCGCGAATCTCCACGGCCATCACGGTAATCCCCCACTCTGCCGTTTTGGCGCCGATTGTCTCGCACAACTGGATATCGGAGTTTTTCCGGTCGGACAACAAGGCAGCCAACATCGAAGAGCCGATCATCTCGCGCAATGAAGTCTGGGCAACCCGGTCGATGGCCTGCCGGTAGTCGGTGATTTCGAGCGCGGCCTTTCTGGCATCGTGAACCCGCCAGAAGATGATCGCATCCACGTTGACCGGCACAGTATCCTTCGTCAGTGCCTGCTCGGCATTGAATGCCGTGGTCTGAATGCGCTCATCGATGACCGCGACCACGTTATCAATGACCGGAATGATGGCGAACAAACCCGGCCCGCTGACCCCCCTGAGCTTGCCGGCACGCAAAATCACGAA
>Ga0326727_10025241_pt1 | contig 11161 bp, 8 predicted proteins | sample MB2enrmetagenome_FD_207643 | JGI IMG/M metagenome (GOLD analysis project Ga0326727, IMG submission 207643) | Lab enriched peat soil microbial communities from McLean, Ithaca, NY, United States - MB29MY | ecosystem: Environmental > Terrestrial > Soil > Wetlands > Peat | place: USA: New York... | reverse complement strand
AATCCAACTACGCGGTGACCGGCATCTATATGTACGACGCCACGGTTTTCGACAAGATCAAAACCTGCAAACCGTCGCACCGTAACGAGCTTGAAATCACCGATGTCAATAACGCCTACATCCGCGAAGGAACCATGACGTTCTCGTTCCTCGACGGATGGTGGACCGACGCCGGCACCTTCGACTCCCTGCTGCGCGCCGCCAACCTCGTAAACCGCAGCCGTCCGGAAGGTATCGACTCGCCCGAGGACGAGCCCGCGCTGGCCGCGGCCGGAGAACAGGAGTGATTGCCCCAGAGCCGATAACCATCAAACTTCCGCAATGTGAAAAGGGCATCGGCGACATCATTACCTCACCCACTTCGGCGAAGCTGATCGCCGGCGTGCGCTGCGAGCCCATTGCCATCTGGCCCGACGACCGCGGTTATTTCCTCGAAGTACAGCGCATCGGCCAGGGATTGGCAGCGGCCTTCCCTCCTGAAAGCACGCAGATTTCGGCGGCGCTCAATTATCCCGGGATTATCAAGGCCTTCCATTTCCACCGTCATCAGACCGATTGCTGGACTCCCGCGGCGGGCCTGCTGCAGGTGGTGCTGATCGATCTGCGGCCGGAATCGGAGACCTTCGGCTGGCGCAATACCATCTATGTGGGCAACCTCCGTCCCTGGCAGCTGCTGATCCCGCCCGGCGTCGCCCATGGATATAAGGTAATCGGCACCAACCCTTCGATGCTGATCTACGCAACGGATCGCTTTTACAATCCCAGCGATGAGGGCCGCATTCCGCATAACGACCCGAATCTGAATTACGACTGGGAACTGCAGCACAAATGACATCCGGTGGGGCAGGTTTCCGACCTGCCCGTCTTCGTTCTTCTCGTAAATGAAAATCGCGCTCGACGCCACGCCGCTCATACTCTCCTCGGGCGGTCTCCCGCGCTACGTCAACGAACTATCCAGCGCGCTGGCGAGCGAGTTCCCTGACGACACTTACTACCTGCTATCGGACCAGCCCTTCACCCTGGCCCAGGACGCGCCTGCCAATCTGCTTCGCGGGCGCGGACCCCACGCCGCCGCCGATCGCCAATGGTGGCTCTGGGGGATTCGCCAGGCGATCAAAGATACGGGCGCACAGATCTTCCACGGCACCAACTTCGAGGTGCCGTATCTGGGCCGGACGCCCGCCATCCTGACCATTCACGATCTCTCGCCGTGGCGCGATCCCGCGTGGCACGACGCAGCCGATCGCGTCCGCCGCCGCACTCCGTGGCTGGTGCGCTTCCGCCGCGCTCGCATGATCCTGACGGTAAGTGAAGCGGTCCGGCAGGAGGTAGTCGGGCATTTCGGCGTGAATCCTGAACAAGTGCGCGCCGTGCCGCTGGCGGCTTCCGAACTCTTCCGTCCGCTGCCGGAAGCGCCAATCCCAGGCAAGCCCTTCTTCCTGTTTGTCGGTACGCTCGAACCACGCAAGAACGTCGCAGCGCTGGTGGAAGCATGGCTTGAGACGCGGCAACAAACGGGCGCGGATCTGGTGATCGCCGGGCGCAATCGGTCGGATTTCGTACCCATCGCATCCCGCGAAGGCTTGAATTTTCTGGGCGAAGTCGCCGATGCTGAGTTACCCCGGCTTTACTCCGAAGCGCTGGCTTTCGTCTACCCCACGCATTACGAAGGCTTCGGCCTGCCGGTCCTTGAAGCCATGCAATGCGGCTGTCCGGTAATTACGTCGCGCGATCCGGCAGTGATGGAAGTTTCCGGCGGCGCGGCCATCCACGCCGGTTCGGTTATGGAATTGGCGGACGCCATGCGGGGCATCGCGGAAAATCCTCAGTTGCGCGGCGAGAAGAGAGAGGCGGGGCTGCGACGGGCCGCGGCGTTTTCCTGGAAGTGCACGGCGCGTCGCACTCACGAGATTTACGAAGAAATAGCGGGCGCGGTCCGGGCATGAAGAAATCGGTCCTCATGCTCTCGCCCGAGCCGCCCTATCCGCTCCACGGCGGAGGAGCCTACCGCACCGCCTCGCTCGTTCATTACTTCCGCCGCTTCGCCGATGTCGATCTGATCCAGATTTCGGAAAGCGGCGAGCCCGCACTCCTGCCGCCGGGGCTGGTTCGTTCTCAGAAGGTAATCGCCCTGCCGCCGCATGGAAAGGGATGGCTAGCCCGCTATCTGCGGAACGCCGGCCGCGCTATGCGCGGCGTCCCTCCGCTGATCGACCGTCTGAGCGGCCTCGACCATGCAATTGCCAGGGCAATCGGCACGGAGCGCTATGACATCGGTATTATCGAGCACTTCTGGTGCGCCCCTTACGTAGAACAACTGGCCGCCGTCTGCGCTATAACGGTGCTCGACTTGCACAACATCGAGTCCGTGCTTCATGAAAGATGTGCGATCGTTGAGCGGGGACTCGTCGCGCTCGGCCACCAACGCTTCGCCGCCGTATCGCGGAGACTCGAACGGCAACTGCTGCCACGCTTCTCGCTCGTGCTGGTCACTTCCGAGGCCGAAGCGGAGCGGGCCGGCCGTCTCGCACCCTCGGCTCAGATTCAGATGTATCCGAATGCCCTGCCTTGGGTCGCGATGCCACAGATCGTGACCCAGCCAGTGGTCGTCTTCCCGGCCAATTTCGAATATCACCCCAACATCGATGCCGTCCGTTTTATGGTCGCGGAAATCTGGCCGGAGGTGAAGAAGCTCCGGCCCGAACTGCGCCTGAGGTTGGTTGGGCGCGGCGATCGGTTTATCCGGCATCTGATCCCGTCCGGAATGGACATTGAGCTCACTGGCGCAGTCCCCAGCACTTTCGAGGAGATCGCCGCCGCCGCCATCGTAATAGCGCCACTGCGCACCGGCAGCGGGACCCGTATCAAAATACTCGAAGCCTGGGCGGCGGGCCGACCGATTGTTGCAACTCCTCTCGCCGCCGAGGGTTTGCGTGTGCAGGATGGCAGCAACGACGGCGGCAATATCGTTTTGGCACAGCATCCCGCTGCTTTCGCCACAGCTATCGCGCGCTTGTTATCCGACCCCGTTTCAACTCAACGAATGGCGCTCGCCGGGCGTCATACGTTCGAGCGGCACTACACGTGGGAGGCAGCCTGGTGGAATTTAGACGCCAATCTGCAAGTCACGCGGATCACAGAACTTAATCGATATACTGGATGAGTCTTCCATGCGCTTTGCCGTAGATGCCCACGCGATCGGCCGGAACCTGACGGGAAATGAAATCTACGTGCGCAGTCTGCTTCGTGGGTTTGCCGAAACCGACCGCAACTCGGAGTTCCTGGCATACATTTCCGCCACCGGCGCCGAACGCTGGGTACCCGAGCGTTTCGGGATCCGTCGCGTCTCCGCCAACCCCTATTCGCGGCTGGGTTGGGAACTCGCCCGCCTGGTTCGCCACGACCGGCCGGATCTGATCCATGTGCAGTACACCGCGCCGCTACTGGCCCGCACTCCGGTGGTCGTGACGGTGCACGATGTCAGTTTTCTCGAACATCCTGAGTATTTTAAGGGGATACGGCGGCAGCAGTTGCGCTACACCGTGGCCCGCACCGTTCAACGCGCCGCCATCGTGTTGACCGTCAGCGAATTTTCGCGCGATGCCATCCTGCGCGCCTACGATATTTCGCCCGACAAGGTACGCACCATCCCCAACGCGGCTAACCCGGATTTCCGCGTCATCGGACGCGATCGCGCCCAGTATGCGGTCCGACCCCGGCTGGGATTCTGGGCGCCTTTCGTCTTCTCGGTGGGTGATCTGCAGCCACGCAAGAATCAGATCGGTCTGATCGCCGCTTTCGCGCAATTGCTCTCGGCGCACCCCCAGCTGAAACATCATCTGGTGCTGACCGGGAAAGAAACCTGGTTTACACCCAAAGTACGTGCCGCGGCGCTCGCTTCCGGTTTCGCCGATCGCATTCATTTTACGGGCTTTGTCAGCGACAACGATCTGCTGGAACTCTATAACGCCTGCGATTGCTTCGTGTTTCCCTCGTTTTATGAAGGCTTCGGCCTGCCCATCCTCGAGGCCATGGCGTGTGGCCGCGCGGTGGCCTGCTCGAACACCTCCGCCATGCCCGAAGTAGCCGATGGCGCCGGTCTTTTCTTCAATCCGCACAGTGTCGAAGACATCAAACGCAGCATGGCCGACATCCTGCTCGACGCCGAGCTGCGCGGCCGCATGGAGCGTCTGGGATTGCAGCGCGCCGCCCATTTCAGCTGGCAGAAGAGCGCGCGCGCCACCCTCCGCGTCTATGAGGAAGTGGTGGCTGAAGGCATGATCGGCAAAGGCATGGCAGTTCCCGCGGCGCTGGCTGAATCCCCGAGGAAACGATGAAATCGAGCGCAGTGCTCGGACTGCTGCTGATTACCTTTATCCCTCGCGTAGCGGCGCCTGCACCCGCCCTCACCGGATTCCCTTTCACCGACGAAACCCTGAATTACAACGTTAACTGGCCCAGCGGACTCAACCTCGGCGAAGGCCGTCTGCAATCGAAACACACCGATGCCGGCTGGAGTTTCGAGATGACGCTCGATGCGGGGGTGCCCGGATACGCGGTCAAGGACAGCTACACCGCGCACGCCAACGCGGATTTTTGCAGCAGCGATTTCTCCCGTCAGTTTCTCCACGGCGCGCGCAAAGGCGGCGAGACCGAGACCATCGACCGTTCCCATGAAACCGTCTCGCGCGTGACGTTGAACGGCGGGGGCACCAGCGAATTCGCCATCCCCGATTGCATCAAAGACGCCCTCACGCTTCTTTTCTACACGCGCCGCGAAATGGGCCAGGGACGCGTGCCGCCCGCCCAGCAGATGCTGTTTGGCGGGCTCTATCAGGTGACTCTCGATTACGCCGGCGCGCCCATGATCAAGGTTGCCGACAAGCAGGTGCAGTCCGACGAACTGGTCTGCAGCCTGAAGGGCGCTTCCTCCATCCTGCAATTCGAGATCTATTTCGCCCGCGACCCGGCCCGCACGCCGCTGCTGGTGAGCGTTCCTCTCGCCGTGGGCAAGTTTTCCCTGGAGTTGGTCCGCTGAATCGCCTTCGTGTCGCGTTTTTCTCTCCGATGCCGCCATCGAAGAGCGGCATCGCGGATTACTCGAGCGCCCTCGTTGACGAGATGACGAAGCGCGCCGCCGTCACCGTTTTCGACAGTGCGGAGAAGCGTTTCGAACCGGGTCTCTTCGACGTGGCGCTCTATCACCTGGGCAACAACCCGTATCACGATTTCGTTTACGATACCGCGCTCAGGCATCCGGGAATCGTCGTCATGCATGAGGCCAATCTGCATCACCTGATCGCCCACGTAACCATACGGCGCGGCGAATGGGACGCCTACGTGGCCGAATGCGAATTCAACGGCGGCCCCGCAGCGCTGGCTTTTGCGCAACGTGTGAGAGCGCTCGAAGTCGGTCCCGATTATGAGGGATTGGCCATGACGCGGCGGCTGCTCGAAGCCGCACGCGGCGTGATTGTGCACAGCGATTTCGTGGCCCGGGAAACGCGCGCCCAGGGTTTTACAGGTCCCATTGCAACCATTCCGCACGGGGCGTGGATCCCGCGGACCGATCACAACGCTACTCGGCATATGCTTGGACTCGATGAATCCGCTCCGCTGATCGGCGCCTTTGGGTATATCAAGCCGTATAAACGCATTGCGGAATCCTTGCGAGCGTTGCGCAGGCTGGTGCGCCTCGATCCGCGCGTGCGCATGATCCTGGTGGGGGAACCGCATCCGGAATTTCCCGTCGCGCAGTTGATCCGCACACTCGGGTTGAGCGGCCATGTGCGTCTGATCGGATTCGCTCCCATCGAGCAATTCGTCGAGTATATGGGGGCTTGCGACATCATCCTCAATCTGCGCTATCCGACGGTGGGCGAGACATCGGGAAGTCTGCAGCGCGCGCTGGGGTTGGGGAAGGCCGTGGTGGTCAGCGATGTGGGCGCGTTTTCCGAACTTCCCGACGACATCTGCCTGAAGGTGCAGATCGGGCCTGAAGAAGAGGACCTGATCTTTGAGTACTTGAACCTGTTGGTCTCGCGGCCGGATCTGGCGAGGGCGATGGGCGCGAGGGCCAGGGCGTGGGTGGAAACGGAATGCAACTGGGGCGTAGTGGCGGAGCGCTATGTTAAATTCCTCGGCGAATGCGTGACCGGCACTCCCCCCGCCTCGTCTGAAGCGCCGCCACCAAATCAAGCCATCCCGGCCGCGCCCGTTCCCGTTCCTGTTTCCGCGCCGGAAATCGCCGGCGCTTCAGACCCCGAGACTTTGGCAGAGGAGACTGTTCGCGTCGAACCTGAACCGATCGTCGAACCTGAACAGATCGTTGAGCCCGAGCAGGAACCAATCGTTGAGCCGGAGCCAGAGCCCGAACCGATCGAGCCCGAAGTGATCGACGCCTGGGTCGGTCCCGAGGGGCGCAACTACGCGAGTGCCCATAAATCGCGTCTCGTTCATACCCTCGAAATCACGCCGCCCGGCGACGAATCGAAATCGATCCTCGAAATGGGCGCCTACATGCAAATCACACCGGCACTCCATTTCACCCTGGGCTACGGGACGGTGCGCGGCTGTTATTACGGGCCGCCGGGGCGCATCGACCACAAATCGCTGGTCTCCGAAACCGGCGAGATCTTCACCTGCGAGGTCGACCACTTCGACGCCGAGAAGCACGTATATCCTTATCCCGACGAGTCGTTCGATACCGTGCTCTGCTGCGAGTTGATCGAGCATCTTTTTGAAGATCCGATGCACATGATGAGCGAGATCAATCGCATCCTGAAGCCGGGCGGACATCTGGTGCTCACCACGCCCAACGCGGGATCTCTGCGCGCAGTCTCGGCAATCCTGCTCGGCTACCACCCGGCTTTTTTTCCCGCCTACATTCGGCCGCGCGAGGAAGGCGAAGAAGCGGAAGCGCGCCATAATCGCGAGTACGTGCCGATGGAGATCAAGCACCTGCTGACGGATTCCGGATTTGAAACCGAGCGCCTCGAAACCGGCGAGTTCCTCGATTTGCCGCATCCCGAATTCGGCTGGGTCACCCACTTGCTCGAACGCTATAAGCTGAGCCACAATCTGCGCGGAGACGGCATCTACGCGCTGGGGCGCAAGACCGGACCCGTGCGCAATCGCTGGCCTGACTGGCTCTACGCATGAGCGCCGCTTTTCGCCATATCGATGTCGCCCTGAGCGGAAATGTCCTGCACGTGCGCGCCGATATGGCGAATCAATCGACGGATGCCTGGCGGCCTGAGGATGGTTGGGCGGCTGGCTATCACCTCTTCGACGACGCCACCGGCACTCTGGTGGTCGACGGCGACCGCACTCCGCTCGATCTCGATCCCGGCACAACCCGCACGCTCGAGATGAGTGTGGCAACGCCTCCGGAACCCGGCGAGTACTCCGTCTACGTTTCGGCCATGCGGGAAAACGTGGCATGGTATTACGAGAAAGGCTGGCCCTTTCTGCTGGTCGACGTTTCGGTGGGGGAAGACGGCACGGCCACGCTGCGGCGCTCGAGGGTCGCCACCATACGCTCGGTCAGGATCAGGCAACTGCGGCGCGGCATGATGCGCGGCCTGACCCTGCCCTTCGAATCCATCCGGCGCAACCGCGGTTTGATCCGCACGCTGGTCCGGCGCGATATTCTGAGCCGCTACACGGGCTCGTTCGGTGGCGCGTTCTGGGCCGTGCTCAATCCTCTGCTGCTGATGCTGACCTATTTCTTTGTCTTCGGAATCGTGCTCGAAAGCAAGGTCGACAATGATCCCAGCCGCACCCATTTTGCGCTCTATTTTCTGGCCGGAATGCTGCCCTGGCTAGCCTTCAGCGAAGCTGCGGGACGCGCGCCGTTCGTGCTGCTGGAACACCGGAATTTCATCAAGAAGCTGGTTTTCCCGGTGGAAACGCTGCCTGTTAACGTGGTCGCGGCCGGGCTCGTCACCGAGGTCTTCGGGGTGCTCCTGTTCACGCTGGCGCTGTTGCTGATTAAGGGCAGCGTTCCTGCGACGGTCCTCTATCTGCCCCTGGTGCTGATTCCCCAGATCCTGTTCACGACGGGCGTCGCCTGGTTCCTCGCCGCGCTGGCTGTCTTTGTGCGCGATCTCGGCCAAGTCATCGGATATCTGCTTACTATCCTGATGTTCGTCACGCCGATCTTCTATTCGGAGCAAAAGCTGCCGAAAGTCGCGGCCGCCGTGCTGACGAAGAATCCCATTTTCGTGCTGGTGCGCGCTTATCGGGCAACCCTGCTCGAAGCGAGCGCGCCGGACTGGCACGCGCTGGGCTGGTTGGCGCTGGTCTCGCTGGCGGTGTTCCTGTTGGGGCATGCGTGGTTCTACAAACTTAGAAAGTCGTTTGCGGATTTGATTTGAGGCCTTTACTTTTACTTACCTGGGTTTGGCGGCAGAGGGGTTACTTTCCTGGGGGCAAAGCCGCCATAATTGGTGACATGAGAACTGTTGTCATTCCGGCCCTGCTCACGCTTCTCGGAGCCGCCGTTCCCTCTCTGATTGCCCAAGCCCCGGCCTCCCCCTACGTCAGCGTCCTCGGCGTTGTCGAAAAGGTCGACGCGGCCGGTAAGGTGGTGACGGTCAAGCCTGAAAAAGGCGATCCCACGACCATCAAGTTCGACGACAAGACGTCTTTCCTGCAACTCGCGGCGGGCGAGAAGGATATGAAGAAGGCCACGCCTGCCAGCGCCCTGGACATCGCTCCCGGCGACCACGTGCTGGCGCGCGTGCTGACTGTGGATCCTACCGGCAAACCGGCGCGCACCGTCGTGATCGAAAAACAGAGCGATCTGGCGAAGCTAAATCAGAGACAGGAAGAAGAGTGGAAGACTGCGACTTCCGGGCTGATCACTTCCATCGATCCGGCGGCCAAACAGATTAAGATTATGGCCAAAATGCCGGGCAGTCCCGCTCCCAAAGAGGTGGTGGTGGATATCGGCGGCCATGTGGATTTTACGCATTACAATCCCGCGACGGGCAAATACGAGCCGGCCACGCTCGCTGCAATCAAGACCGGCGATCAGCTCCGCGTGCTGGGCCAGAAGAATGCCGATTCCACGGTGATTAAGGCCGAGGCCGTCGGATCTGGTTCGTTCAAGACTATCGGCGTTCAGGTCAAGACCATCGATGTGGCGGGCAACCTGATCACGGGCGTGGAAACTGCTTCCAAAAAGCCCGTCGTAATTGCCCTTCGAACGGATACGTCACTGAAAAAATTCAGCGATGTGAGCGCTTTGATGGTGGCCCGTCAGCTAAATCCAACTTATCAACAGGCGGGTGGACGCGGCAGGCGCGGTGGTGGCGGCGAAGCGCCACCACCAGCCGAGGGCGCGGAGCAGGCGGCGGCTACTCCTCCCGCGGGCGGAGAAGGTGGACAGGGCCGCGGCTTCGGAGGTCGTGGGGGCGGACGCGGTGGACGCAACATGGACATCGGCAAGATCATCGAGCAGCAGCCCGCCATCCAGTTGGCCGATCTTAAGCCCAACGATGCGATTATCGTGACTGGCGCCACCGGTGACGATACTTCCAAAATCACTGCGACAGCACTGGTTGCCGGCGTAGAGCCGATTCTGCGCGCCGCGCCCAGCAATGCGCCCGATCCGTTGGCCGGCAGCTGGAACATGGGTGGTGCTCCAGGCGGCGAAGGCCAGTAGCGCAACAGCCATACTGTCCCGACAGTATGGTTTCAGGCCCTCGCGAAAGTAATAATGGAGGGTCCGCCTCATGATGACCGAACGTTCGTATCGTACTGGGTTACAGGCAGGGTCAAGGGGCTTTCCCTGCCCCTGAGGATTTTCCTATTTTGCTTCTGTGCGTTTTCGGCTTGCGCGCAGATGGCTGCGGTGAGGGGCCAGGTAACGGATAGTTCCGGGGCGCAAATACCCGGCGCAACCGCGTCCATATCCGGCGCAAGCGTTTCGAAATCGATTTCCACGGGCGCCGACGGCACGTTTGCGTTCAGCGGTATCCCACCTGGACCTTATATCGTTTCGGCCACGGCCTCAGGCTTCACCCCACAACAGAAATCCGTCTCTCTGGTAGCTGGCCAGACGCTCGACGTGCCGTTTGGGATGACGGTGGAAGCATCCAGACAGGAAGTTACCGTCGAGTCCACAATCGCTGCCGTGAGCATCGACGCCACTGAAAACGCCACCCAGGTGAGCGTGAGCGGAAGCAGCATGGATGCGTTGCCCAACGACCCCGACGACCTTCAGGCCGACCTACAGGCACTCGCCGGCCCCGCGGTCGGCCCTGACGGGCCGGATCTCATCATCGATGGTTTCACCGGCGGTCGTCTGCCGCCCAAGGAATCCATCCGCGAGATTCGCGTCAATCAGAATCCGTTCTCCGCCGAATATCAACAGCTGGGCTACGGGCGCATCGAGATTCTGACCCGGCCCGGCAGCGACCAGTTCCACGCAGCCGCTTCGTACGGCGACAGCGAGGCGGACTTCAACTCGCGAAATCCCTTCGTGCCGTACAAGCCCGATTTCTACTCCCGGCAGTTCGATGGCAACGTGTCCGGCCCACTCAATAAAAATGCTTCGTTCTTCTTCGACTTCGAGCGCCGCAATATTGAGGACAACGCGGTTGTCAACGCCACCGTTCTTGACAGCAACCTGAATCCCGTCAGCTACCAGCAATCGTTCGAAGTGCCGAATTTTCGCACCGAATTCAGCCCGCGCATCGACTATCAGCTCAACGCCAACAACACTCTGAGCCTGCGCTACAACTACCTTCGGGCTCCGGTTCAGAACGCCGGCATCGGGGGCGCCCAATTCCTCAATCTGGCGTCACAGGCATACTACACACGCTATGACGAGAACAGCGCCTCTATCAGCGAGACCTCCATCATCGAGGGCAAAATCGTCACCGAGACGCGCTTGCGCTATCTCAAATCCGTCAACAAGAGCCTGGGCGACAATACCGTGCCTGCCATTTCGGTACTTAGCGAATTTAATGGAGGCAGTTCACAGGTGGGCCGCGGCGTGGATGCCGAGACGCACTTTGAGGTAACTAACTTCACCACCTTCAGCCTGGGCGCGACGCATTCCCTGAAAGCCGGGTTCCGCATTCGCGAGGCGCAGGAAACTACTCTTTCCACGCAGAATTTCGGTGGCACGTTTACGTTCTCCGGCGAACTG
>Ga0326727_10025240_pt1 | contig 11161 bp, 10 predicted proteins | sample MB2enrmetagenome_FD_207643 | JGI IMG/M metagenome (GOLD analysis project Ga0326727, IMG submission 207643) | Lab enriched peat soil microbial communities from McLean, Ithaca, NY, United States - MB29MY | ecosystem: Environmental > Terrestrial > Soil > Wetlands > Peat | place: USA: New York... | reverse complement strand
TTTGCCGATGTGCGTACATTCTGGAGCCCCGAAGCCATCGAACGGGTAACGGGAAAGAAATTGACAGGTTTAGCAGCTAACGGATTGATCCATCTTATCAATTCAGGATCGGCAAGTATTGATGGATCCGGTCAACAAACCCAAGACGGACAGCCGATGATGAAACCATTTTGGGAAATCACGGATAAAGATGCCGACAATTGTTTGCAAGCCACCACGTGGTATCCTGCCAACCGTGATTATTTCCGGGGGGGGGGATATTCATCGAAGTTTCTTTCAAAAGGAGGAATGCCAGTGACAATGATACGCATCAACCTCGTGAAAGGTCTTGGCCCCGTGTTACAGTTAGCCGAAGGATGGACAGTGGATATTCCGAAGGAAGTGTATACAATCTTAGACGAACGCACCGACCACACATGGCCGACCACATGGTTTACACCACGCCTGACGGGCAAGGACGCTTTTCGCGATGTCTATTCGGTGATGAACAACTGGGGTGCCAACCACGGTGCATTCAGCTACGGGCATATCGGCGCCGACCTTATCACGATGGCTTCCATATTGCGTATTCCGGTTTGCATGCATAACGTGGACGATGAAGCAATCTTCCGTCCCAGTGCATGGAATGCTTTCGGGATGGACGCCGAAAGTGCCGACTACCGTGCTTGCCAAACCTATGGAGGTCTGTATAAGTAATTGACAATTGACAATGTTTTGCAGAAACGTAAATGCTTTGTAACTTTACAATGTAATAAAAGAGCAGGAGTCACCTTGCTCTTTTTTTTATTCACTACCGTGTTGTAGTGACACTCACTACCGCATTGTAGCGACATCCAATACAAGTTTATCCGATTAGCAAAGCAGAAGTCAGGAAGGTATGGACTTTGAACAAAAAAAGAGTAATTTTGATGCTTTATCATTCAAACGAATAAAACGTTATACATTATTCAAATCTATGAGAAGGTTTATTACTCTTGTCACTCTATTTGTCGTTACTTATGCGCTTTTCGGGCAAAACGGTTCACAAACCACTGAACGTTTTACATCTTCATCGGGTGTCTTTACGGTATCAAAATACAAAGACAACATCTACAAAATCAGTTTCCAACCCAATGGCTACGCGCACAATGAATCCATCAGCGATGCAGTGATTCTCAAACCTGAAGTGATTGGCAAAAAGCTACCAGTGATTTTACTTCATGATTCGTTGATTCTCAACCATCGTTTTGTCATTGCTTCTACTTTCAAAGAAGGAGATTATCGTGGCTTTAAGATTGCCTTACATCAGGGAGAACAACTCTTTGGTGGTGGAGAACGTGCTTTACCATTAAATCGGCGGGGATATCATTTGGAATTATATAACAACCCACAGTATGGATATGGCGAAAATACAGAAAATCTCAATTATGAAGTTCCCTTTTTGACTTCATCTGCAGGATATGGCCTTTTTTTCGACAATGTATCAAAGGCCTACTTCGATCTTGGAAAGAAAGATAAAGACATCTTGGAATATGGTGCTTTCTCAGGAGCATTGGATGTGTATGTCATTTTTGGCGATTACAAAACCATCCTTCATTCCTATTATCAATTGACAGGGACACAACCTATTCCTCCACGTTGGGCATTCGGTAATCTGATGAGTCGTTTCGGTTATTCCAGCGACACTCAAGTACGGGGGATCCTGGCAAAGATGGCTCAAGATACCATTCCGGCAGATGCCGTGATCTTCGATCTTTTCTGGTTTGGTGACAGCATTAAAAACACATTGGGCAATTTGGATTGGGAGAATAAAACAAATTGGCCGAATCCCAGGAAGATGATTTCCGATTTCTCTAAACAGGGCATTAAAACGATTTTGATTACTGAACCCTATTTGGTAGAAGGCACTGAAAATTATGAACACTCACTGCCCTATCTTGCCGTTGACAGCACAGGCAAAAAACCGTATTATCTCACACAGTTTTATTTTGGCAAAGGAGGTCTGCTCGATCTTTTCCGTAAGGATGCTCAAGATTGGTTCTGGCAGTTTTACAAACGACAAATGGATAATGGAGTCGAAGGTTGGTGGGGCGATCTGGGAGAGCCTGAAACACACCCTGCTACCATGTATCATAACCTGAAAGATTCAGGCTTTAAGCGGCTCTTTAGCGCTAATGAGGTGCATAATTTCTTCGGACACACATGGACCAAGATGCTGTTTGAAGAATATGCCAAATACTATCCTGAAAAACGGTTGTTTAGTCTCAATCGAAGCGGTTATGCCGGCACACAACGCTACTGCATTTTCCCCTGGACAGGAGATGTAGGGCGAAACTGGAGTGGATTGCGTGCACAATTGCCAGTCTTGCTTGGCATGAGCATGAGTGGTATTCCTTATGTACACAGTGATGCAGGAGGATTTGCCGGTGGTGATGGCGATGGCGAGTTGTATGTACGTTGGTTGCAGTTTGCAGCTTTTACGCCCATCTTCAAACCTCATGGGACAGCTCTTTATCAAATAGATAAGTCGGCTCTTAGCTACCCGAGTGAAGCCGCTTTGATTCCAGAACCATTTCGTTCGTATGCCAAACAGGCTATTTATTTGCGTTACCGCTTATTGCCCTACAATTACACGTTAGGATATCAACAAGCAAAGAACGGGCAACCGTTGATGTCGCCTTTGTATTATTCATATCCAAACGATACCAGTGCAACAAAGATTTTAAATGAATATATGTGGGGAACATCCATTCTCGTTGCACCGGTAATTGAGAAAGGTACTAAAACACACGTCTATTATTTACCGTCAGGAGATTGGTACTCTGCGTTGAGAAAACAGATGTTAGCAGGCCATCAATGGTACACAGATAGTTGTGCATTGACTGACATACCTTATTTCTACAAAGAAGGAAGTTTTGTTCCTGAGAACAAAACGCTCGAATTGGCAGGCCATTACACAGACAATAACCTGAAAGTGATCTATATTCCTTCGTCAAAACCTTCAGAATATGATCTGTTCAACGATGATGGCGTTTCTAATAGCAGTTTAAAAGACAAACGGTACGAATTGCTGCATTTTACATCCAGCGGGTTCAATCAACATGGAGGCACGATTACCGTTTCATCCAATCATGGTCATTACAAAGGTCAACCACAACAACGTAACATAGAATTCGTCATACCGATGAATGCTCAAAAGCCCCTTGTTTTCTTTGTAAACGGGAAACAGTTGAAGTCGAAGGCTGCTGGATTGGCAAAAGACAACCAACATATTAGCTATGAACAAGGTGTGCTGCATTATTTCTTTCCATTTACCGGAAAACCAATCATACTTAAAATAACGAGATAGCAAACCTATTATTCAAAATATGAATATAGCATGCCTGAAGGAAAATTCTCGTATGTAAATCAATTTGGCCTTCACGATAACTAAAAATAAAATAGATATATTTGTCTGGAAAAACGATTAAAACTTTTTTGAATGCCTAAGTTATCAATCATCGCTGCCATTGCAGAAAATAATGCCATTGGTAAAAACAATCAACTATTGTGCCATATTTCTCAGGATTTACAACGCTTTAAGCAGCTTACGCTGCATCATACGGTAATAATGGGACGAAATACATTTCTTTCCCTTCCCAAAGGAGCATTACCACAAAGAAAAAACATTGTAATAACAACACAATCGCTTGCATTGCCCGAATGTTTGGTTGCACATTCGCTTGAAGAAGCATTGAAATTATGCAAAGAAGAGGAGGAGGTTTTTATAATCGGAGGAAGTTCTTTGTATCATCAAACAATTCATCAAGCTGATAAACTGTTTTTAACTTACATTCATGCGCCATTTGATGCAGATGCATTCTTTCCTCCTTTTGATCTAACTCAATGGAAAGTCACATATACAGAAGAACATCCTTCTACTGACGCGAAGCCATATTCTTTTTCTTTTATCAATTACGAACGAATATGATGATCGATAATTGAAACACGGTGCTATTCTGTTGACTTCATAGCGCCAATAATATCATGAATCGACTCAAAATGATGACGTTCCAGATAATCATTTATGCCATGAACCACTTGAAGGCTGATTGTTGGATCAATAAAATTGGCAGTTCCCACTTGAATTGCCGTTGCTCCGGCTAAGAAAAATTCAATAGCATCACGTGCATTACTAATTCCACCCATCCCAACAATTGGAATTTTCACTGCATGAGCAACTTGCCAAACCATACGTAAAGCAATTGGTTTCACACAAGGGCCGGATAATCCTCCGGTAATAGTTGATAACAAAGATTTTTGTGTCTCAGCATCTATAGCCATTCCTAATATTGTATTAATCAGAGAGACAGCATCAGCCCCTTCATCTTCAACCGCTTTTGCAATGGATGCAATATCGGTTACATTGGGTGATAACTTCACAATCAATGTTTTACTATACACTCTACGAACCTCTTTTACTACTTCAGCAGCCATCTCTTTGTCAACACCAAATGCCATGCCACCTTGTTTTACATTTGGACACGATATGTTTAGTTCAATGGCCGGAATATGTTCTAACAAATTGATTTTAGCAGCCGTTTCAATATAATCTTCTAACATGGAGCCTGAAACATTGACCATAAATGCTGTATCAAATGCTTTCAGACGTGGATATATTGAATTAATAAAATAATCAACACCCTTATTTTGCAACCCAACAGCATTCAACATGCCCGAAGGAGTTTCAGCCATTCTTGGATAAGGATTCCCTTCCCGACGGTGTAAAGTTGTACCTTTGACACAAATACCCCCTAATTGGTTGATATCTAAAAAATCAAGATATTCTTCACCATATCCAAAAGTGCCGGAAGCAGCAATAACGGGATTTTTAAGCGTAAGCTGACCTATTTTTGTCGTTAAGATTGCCATACCAACTCCTTTATATTAAACACCGGTCCATCAGTACATACACATTGATTCCCTTCATGTGTTTGTGTAACACAACAAAGACAAACTCCAAAACCACATGCCATTTTATTTTCGAGAGAAACTTCACATTCAATAGATTGAATTTCAGCAAAACGAGCAATGGCTTGCATCATTGGAGTTGGCCCACACGTATAGATTTTATCAAATAAATTTTTTAAGATAAAATGATCGGTAACAAACCCTTTTTCACCGGCTGATCCATCTTCAGTTGTAACAAAGACCTCTCCAAATCGTTGAAATTCTTGTATTTCAATCAGAGCATCAACATTACGTGCACCAATCAAAAAGGTAGGTTTAAAGCCGTTTTCAACCAATACAGCACCTAAAAATAAAAGAGGCGCAACTCCAACACCACCTCCAACCAACAACAACCTTGACTGCATGGTTGCTGGCATTGAAAACGAATTTCCCAAAGGAAAAATAAGGTTTAGTGTATCTCCAATTTTATACTTACTCAAAGAATTAGTACCATCACCTACAATTTGGATAAGCAACCAAATCTCATTTTTTGAATAATCTACATAATTTATTGATAATGTGCGCCTTAAAAAGACAGAAGGAGTGTCATCAATCTTCACCTGAACAAATTGACCGGGCATCATAGACGGTAAAGGCTCTGATTGAGTCAATTTCAATAGGAAATGATTATTTCTTAATGGAATATTCTCAGAAACAACCAAATCTCCGATTAATTTTTTCATTTTTTGTTTCTATGAAAATAGCGATTTGACAACAATAAAGACAATTCAATAATGCACAAGCTAAATACCCAGCATATCTCATGACAATTTTATTGTTTGCAAAAGTAGGCAAAATTCAATATACGTGCAAGAGCCAAAACAATGCAACCTGTTTCAAGAAATAGTATTTGAAGGTACAAATTCTTCAAAAGTCATGTCAGAATAATACACTGTTATCTTCTTAATACTCTTCACGGGAGCCAACAGGGGTAGTATACTATTTGATGTTGCTGCAGGTTCATCCTTCGTAATGGTTTTTGCTTCCTTCCCTGAATTTGGTGGAACATTCGTCTCCGAACGTTTAGATACCGAACCTTGCATATCAAATAATGTTGTTTGGCCAGACACTGAAGATGGACGGTACATAGTACCAAATCCTAATATAAGCCAGTCAGGATTGATTGCAGGAAACGTTTCAAGAATTTTTTGAATAATTTCCATGCTCGGTTTGTTTCTTCCATTTAGTATATGAGAAATAACAGAAGGTTGTGTGCCAATAGTCAACGCAAATTTACCGGAGGTGATATGCTCAGACTCTATTATTTGTTCAATTCTTTCTTTCATAGAGATAAATATTAGATCTCAATTACACTACAAATGTAAACAATATAATTTACAAAAGACTCGCAATACAAATGTATTTAATGAAATATTAGCTATACAAATGTATACAGACAGCAACAAGAGAAATATTGATCAAATAAATTGATATAGAAATAACTATAGGCAAAAACTGATGATTTAAATTATTGAATTAATTATTGATGTAATATCCATATAATAATGATAAATAGCATATTTAGTGCTATACTTAATTGATAAATGGGTTTTAACGCAGAATTCAGCTATAATAAATGAACTCAGTTTAATTGAAACTTAATATAAAACATACAACAATTTGATTATAAGTATTATACAACAAACAAAATCATCATTGATAAAAAAACGAAATGCTATTTTGTAACTTTGTAAATTTGTTGCGAATTACATTTGAATATTTCATATTGTATCAAGTAAAAAATGTACTTATATACATAAGTATTCAAAAACCCTTTATACAAATGTATCTAACGCATAAATATCGACTTTATATAAAATCAGTTTCATGGGTTTAACACTCCTACCCTAATAAATCATGTTTATCTGTAATAAATTTGCTATTTACCTAATCACATAGAAAAAGGCAACACTATGTTTTGTTCATCAAAATACAGTAATTCCGACAATGTTTAATATTTTCTTCCATGCTTTCCATTTTTCTATTTGAAATTTCAAGCTAACAACTTGTTATTTTTGATGTTACAAAAACATTAAACGACAAATGACCTTCTGAGAATTTAATATTTTCATAATCTATGATGAGGAATGAATATTTTACCTCTACAAGAAGGGATTCGGTTCTATCCCTTTTGGATAGCCCGAAATAAATATTTAATTTTGCAAATAAAAAAGCAATCACGTGAGAAATGTAAGAAAACAACTTCCAGTTTTGACAGATGTACAAATAGTAGATTTTGCGGCCGAAGGGAAAGCAGTTGCTAAATTAAACGATTGGGTAATTTTTATCCCATTTGTGGCACCAGGAGATATAGTCGATGTTCAGCTTACAAAAAAAAGAAAAAATTATGCTGAAGCAAAAGTGATTGCATTTCATCACTATTCCAATGAACGGGTTAAGCCATTTTGCGAACATTTTGGAACATGCGGAGGATGTAAATGGCAACATATAATGTATGAAAAACAATTGTTCTATAAACAGAAACAGGTCGTAGATAATCTTCAACGTATAGGAAAAATAACTTTACCTGATATCTCTCCCATTCTAGGAGCTGCACAAACGACTTTCTATCGTAACAAACTTGAATTTACATTTTCGAATAAACGTTGGATGACAGCAAGTGAACTTCAATCCGATGAAAAATTCGAAGGTAAAGATGCACTTGGGTTTCATATTCCAAATTTGTTTGACAAAGTATTAGACATAAAAACTTGTTGGTTACAAAGCAATATGTCAAATCAAATTCGAAATGCAATCAAAGAATTTGCAATTGCTCATCAAATGCCATTTTTCGACATACGAAACCAAGAAGGTTGGTTGAGAAATATGATCATTCGTACCACATCAATAGGAGAATTGATGGTCATCATGGTGTTTTATTATGAAGAAGTTGAAAGCAGAGAAAAGCTTTTGAAATTTGTTGTAAAAGAGTTCCCGCAAATCACTTCGTTAGTTTATATCATCAATGAAAAAGCCAATGATAGTATCACTGATCAACAAGTATATCTATTTCATGGACGTGATTACATTTTAGAACAGATGGAATCACTCCGGTTTAAGATTGGCCCAAAATCTTTTTATCAAACTAATTCGACACAAGCTTATGAACTTTATAAAATTGTACGTGAATTCGCAGAATTAACAGGTAAAGAATTGGTTTATGACTTGTACACAGGCACCGGAACAATTGCTAATTTTATAGCCAAGAATACGCATCAAGTTATTGGTATTGAATATGTACCAGAAGCAATTGAAGATGCAAAATCAAATGCACAACTTAACCACATTGAAAATACACTTTTTTTTGCAGGTGATATTAAAGATGTAATGAATGATGCTTTTGTTAATGAATATGGAGTACCTGATGTTATTATTACTGATCCACCAAGAGCCGGCATGCATAAACATGTGATCGAGAAAATTATAGACTTAAAACCAAAATACATTGTCTATGTAAGTTGTAACCCGGCAACACAGGCAAGAGATTTACAATTATTGGATGAACAATATATTGTGACAAAAGTCAACCCAGTTGATATGTTTCCACATACACAACATGTTGAAAATGTTGTACAATTAAAATGCAGAGCAAATGGATAAAAAAGATGAATCAGGATATAAATCAATCAAAGAACGAAATTGAATTAAATCAAAACATTAAATGCCTGAATGCCTCCATCGTGCGTTTTAGCCAGCCTTTCGAGATGATTGCCACTCTTGTGGATTTATTGACACAGTCATTTGCTGTACACACTATTTATGTAATTGATAATTCGCCCATTAAAGAACCAAAATTTCAATTATTACCTATTCAATACATTACAAATGATCAAAATATTGGATTTGGTCGTGCCCATAACATAGCTATTAAAAAATCAATAGATTGTAATATTAAATACCATGTCATTGTTAACCCTGATATTTCATTCGATTCTAAAATTTTAAGTAGAATAGTGTATTTCATGGAAATAAATAAAACTGTCGGTGCCTTAATGCCCAAGGTATTTTATCCAAACGGGAATCTTCAATATGTTTGTAAATTGCTTCCAACTCCTATTGATTTATTGGCAAAACGTTTCTTACCAAAGAATTGGACTAATAGAAGGTTGAATCGATTTCAATTAAAAGATTCAGGATATAATAATACAATGAACATACCTTATTTGTCTGGATGTTTTATGGTATTACAAACGGATGCCTTAAAACATGTAGGATTGTTTGATGAACGCTTTTTTTTATATCCCGAGGATATTGATTTATCGCGAAGAATTCATGAGCATTATGAAACTATGTTTTATCCGGAAGTGAGTGTGATCCATTCTCATGAGCAGGGATCTTATAATAACCTGAAGCTCTTTGCCATTCACTCAATCAATATGATACGCTATTTTAATAAGTGGGGATGGATAAACGATAAAAAACGAAAACAAATTAACCAACAAGTCCTCGAACAAATTTATTTTATAAATCACAATAAATTATGAATATCAACATTATAGAAATAACAAGCGCTTTTGTCGTTTTGTTTGCCATCATTGATATATTAGGATCCGTTCCCATTATTTTAGGCATTAAACAAAAAAACAATCAAATCAATCCTTTAATGGTTACGACTGTTTCATTTATCGTGATGCTTGGATTTTTGTTTGCAGGAGACATTGTTTTAAAGTTGTTTGGTGTTGATATTAAATCATTTGCCGTAGCTGGTTCAATTATTATTTTTATTATGGCTTTTGAAATGACATTGGGGGTTGAAATATTTAAGATGGACGGACCAGCTAATGTTGCCTCTATTGTGCCTTTAGCTTTTCCATTAATTGCTGGGCCCGGATCGTTTACTTCGTTACTTTCGTTACGTGCCGAATATCAAACTATCAATATTATTATTGCACTAATGTTAAACATGATCTTTGTCTATGTTGTTCTTCGAATGACCGATAAGATTGAACGATGGATTGGCAAAGGTGGAATTTATATTTTACGGAAATTTTTCGGTATTATTTTGTTGGCCATTGCTGTGAAACTATTTGCAACAAATATCGCATCAATTTTTGGAGTATTAATGCATAAATAACAATGTTAGAAACAACGCACCATTCATTTCATCGATTTGGAAAAAGTTTTAGCTTTGCTTTTCATGGACTTAAGATGGCATTCAAAAAAGGTGAAGTTAATATTAAAATTCATGCCATCATAGCAATTACGGCAATAATAATATCTTATTTATTATCCATTAGTCTATTAGAATGGATCGTAATTATTGCTTGCATTGGAATAGTCATTGCTGCGGAGCTATTCAACACTGCCATTGAAAAATTTGTAGATATTGTTTCCCCGGAGTGGAATCCAAAAGCTGGAATTGTAAAAGACATTGCTGCGGGTGCAGTATTAGTTCTCAGTTGCATGGCTGCATTGATCGGAATACTAATTTTCTTACCAAAAATAATAGCACTTTTCCATTGAGATGTGACTCTGAAAATTATGATACAATATTCTCTAAAAGTTTCTGAATTTCAGTGTCCGTCTCAAACAACTGTGTCTGACATTGATGGATCAAGTCAGTCGCTTTTTTGATAATAACCGCCAATTCTTCCATGGGAATCTCATTGTTTTCCAACTGAGACAATAAGCCCTCTAATTCTTCAATTGATTCTGAATAGTTTTTTTTCGATCTCGCCATGATGACATTTATATTTTATAAGCTATTTAATCAATGTAAGTTATATTGTTTAGCATAATATTGCTGATAAGCACCCGTTGTAATATTTGTAAGCCACTCTTCATTGTTTAAATACCAATCAACCGTTTTTTCTAAGCCTTCGGCAAATTGTAACGAAGGTTTCCAACCTAATTCTTGTTGTAATTTCGATGAATCAATGGCATAACGTAAATCATGGCCTGCACGGTCAGTAATAAAAGTAATAAGCTTTCCCGAAGTTCCTGTTTTTCGTCCCAGTTTTTTATCCATGATTTCACACAAAAGCCTGATAAGATCAATATTTGTCCATTCGTTATTACCTCCAATATTGTAGGTTTCGCCATTACAACCTTGATGGAAAATAATATCTATAGCGGCTGCATGATCATTAACATAAAGCCAATCACGTATATTCTCTCCTTTTCCGTAAATAGGTATTGGTTTATTATACTTGATGTTATTAATCGCTAAGGGAATTAATTTCTCGGGAAATTG
>Ga0326727_10025239_pt1 | contig 11161 bp, 12 predicted proteins | sample MB2enrmetagenome_FD_207643 | JGI IMG/M metagenome (GOLD analysis project Ga0326727, IMG submission 207643) | Lab enriched peat soil microbial communities from McLean, Ithaca, NY, United States - MB29MY | ecosystem: Environmental > Terrestrial > Soil > Wetlands > Peat | place: USA: New York... | reverse complement strand
CCGGCTGCACCCGTTCAAGCGCCACACAGCCGCAAGGGGCTCCTCCCTTCTCGAGTATAAAATACCGGGTGCCTTTCTGAAGCGAAGATTCTATCCAGGACGGCTTGCAGTTCGATGGATGTTTTGGACAATTTTCCTCGCTAAGGCAAAACCGATCCGCAACGTCCCTGTATGAATTCCTTATCAGGTCAACGATAATGAAAACGTCAGCTCGAAAAGCGTCCCTTATAATACAATCCATACAGTTCCCTTCATCAATTAACTTCCCTGCCTTTTTGCTTCGCAAAGTTCTCATTATACACGAAGACCCGGCCGGTGGCGCTGTGAAGGCCAAGACTTTTCCTATTAAATGCGCCGGCAGAGCTGCGTAAGTTTGAGCAGGTCAGTTTTTCGACTCAAGTCACCAAACTCTTCTGCCGATTGGATTCTTAAAGCTCAAGAATAGTGGGGCCTCTGCCGCGTAAGCTCCCGTATTCAGCTGTAGCTAACCCGAGAACTCAAAACTCATGCTCAACAGGGTTTACCATGGGAAGGACCGACGCCGTTTTTCTGGAAATAATCGAATGGTTCGACGAGTCTGGAAACGAGATCGTACACAGGATACCGGAGACAGGCTCCGGAGACATAAAATTCGGGGCACAGCTCATTGTGCGTGAGAGCCAGGCGGCTATTGTCTTCTGCGGCGGAAAGGCGCACGACGTCTTCGGCCCTGGCCGGCGTACTCTTACCACGGCCAACGTTCCAATTCTGACCAGAGTCCTGGCCGCTCCATGGGGTTTTACAAGCCCTTTGAGGGCTGAAGTTTACTTCGTAAGTATGAAAGAGTTTCCCAACCTCAAGTGGGGAACCCGTGATCCCGTGGCTTTCCGTGATTCCCAACTGGGGCTTATCCGACTCAGGGCGTTCGGCGTGCTCAATTTGCGGGTGGTCCAGCCGGTTCTGCTCATAAACACCCTCATTGGAACTCAGGGGGTCTACACGACCGAGGAAATAGGAGAGTACCTGAGCCGCGTGATCGTCTCGCGCTTCAACGATTATATGGGCGAACACCTGGACTCGATCCTTTCCCTGCCGGGAAAGTACGACGAGCTTTCGGAAGGGTTGAAAAAAAGCGTTCAGGAAGACTTCGCACACTTCGGACTGGCGATCGGTGGATTGTACACTAATTCCATTACGCCGCCTCTCGAGGTGCAACAGGCCATTGATGACCAAAGCCGCCTGAAAATCTTCAGCGACCTGAACGGATTGGTAAAAATGAAAGCCGCCATGGCGCTGGAAAGTTCTTCTCAGTCACAATCCGTTGCCGGCGCAGGTCTGGGTGTGGGGATCGGCATGATTATGCCGGGTATTCTAGCCGATGCGATGAAAAAGGGTGACAAGCGGGATTCGAAGAACGCAGCCTGTCCCGCATGCTCCCAGTCCGTTCCCAGGAACTCGAACTTTTGTCCATATTGTGGCTATCACATGGTAATTTTCGACAAGTGTTCGAAGTGCGGCGCGAATATTCCGCCCAACGCCCGCTTTTGCGGGCAGTGCGGACAACCAGTTGGCGAAAAGAAAAAACCTGTGAATTGCCCGCATTGCGGAACCGAAAACCTTCCTGACTCGCTTTACTGTAATCACTGTGGCGATAAACTTTGAGAGCCGGGGCTGGAAGGTAGAGCACCCCTGTCCACAGTGCGGCGCCCCAGTCGTGATGGAGGAGACCGACCGGATTCTCCAGTGCGAATACTGCCGAAACCGGCTCTATATTTCCCCCTTGGGACATCTCAAGTATTTCCTCGCCCCTAAGCAGAGCGCTCCCGATCTTTTCTTTTTGCCCTACTGGAGATTCAAAGGGATTGTGTTTTCCAACGCCACGCCTGAACTGGAAGGTAGAATCGTCGACTCGAATCTCCTGGCGTTGAAATTGTCGAATGTCCCGGTCTCTCTCGGAGTTCGGCCCCAGGTGCTGAAGCTTCGCTACGCCGGACCGGGATTAAAAGGGACATTCCTGCACCCCCGGCTTCCCTGTAGAACACTCGCCGCCGGATACGGGGGACACGCGTCCGGCACCTTTATCGGTGAAACCGTAAGCCTGATCTATTCGCCGGTATCAGTACGCGGAAATCTGCTCTTCGACGCAATACTCGAGCGCCCGATCTGCCGGCTAAACGAGCCTCTTTCAGAACTCCCGCCCCCTTTTTCAAGGGGAAGTCTCCAGTCCCCTCCTCTTCCAAATGGGGCGGAAGAAACAGGCGGGGATTTCGAGCGCGAAGACTGGGTAAAGTTTGTTGCGACTTTATGCCCCGATTGTGGATGGGACCTCGACGGAGAAAAGGACACACTCGTCCTCTTGTGCCGCAAATGTGGCAGTGGCTGGCAAGCCGGGGGGGCTGGTCTCGAGCGTATCGAACTCGGTGTTAAACACCCCCCTGACCGCCGTACACCCGTCGTGTACCTTCCCTTCTGGAGATTTACAGGCCGTGTGACCGGGCTGGAACTCAAATCATACGCGGACCTCGTCCGTATAGCGAACCTGCCTCGGGTTATACCGAGCGCATGGGAAGAACGCGAACCCCATTTGTGGGTCCCGGCGTTCAAAATTCAGCCCCATATGTTCCTGCGCCTGGCGAAGGCCCTGACCGTTTTGGACAGGGAGCCCGAACCCGATCCGCAGGCAGAGTTTCCCACCTCGCCTCTTTTCCCGGTCACCCTGGCGCTGAATGAAGCCGAGGCTGGCCTGGAGGTACTCATCGCATCTTTACTACCTTCCCACAAACCCGTCTTGTCAACTATGGACAAACTGAGTTTCTCGGTGACCGGGAGTTCGCTGCTTTATCTTCCTTTCGTTTCCAGCGGAGAAGAACTGATTCTGGCCGAAATCCCCATGAGCATTCAGAAAAATGCGGTTTCCCTGGGAAGACTTATTTGAGACACAGACGGGCATGCCTCATGTCCTCAACTGCTCAGTATTGTCAGCAGAGTCAGTTCAGGCGGTTCTTTAACCAGGTCCTTCACCTTGTCCCTGAATTGCTGCATATGAGATGTGGCGCCATGCTTTTGCAAATGCTCTTTGCTCTGCCAGATTTCATAGAATACGAAAAGGGAAGGGTCTTTTATCGCCTGATGCAATTCGTATTTGATGCAGCCCTCATCCGCTCTGCCCGGTCCAATCACGGATAGAAGAATCTCCTTGAGCGTCGCTTCCATTCCTTCTTTCGCTTTAATCCTGGCTACAACTGCTATTCTGTTATCCATTCTCATGCCTCCAGTGATTCTTTCAGTAGTCATTTCAGGTTGAATTCGATTCAGATGACATTTGCGATTTTTTCAAAGAGTTCAGCCATCTCTGATCTGCTCGAAATTTCCTTGAAGTTTAATTCATTCTACCCCCTTTCACCGCTCACCGAGCCGAGCCAACCGCAGACATACTCTGCAACTTCTTCCCACTCGGGCTCGCCCAGGACCCAGTGGGCATGATTTTCGAACTCCCCGTAGGTCGATAAAGGTCTATACTTTTTTGCCACTTTGCGCACGACCGACGCCGGGGTGATGCGGTCTCTGGCACCTGCTACCACCAGCACCGGGCAAGTTACTTTGGACTTATCGACCTTTGAAGCGCCAACGGAGTCGAACAGCCAGAAGCCGATCTCAAAAGCCGCCCTCCCGGATTCATGGACAAACTTGTCAAAGGTCTCCCGCTGCTCGTTTGCCGGCATCAGGTTCAACATTGAGTAGACCGCCTCGCCAAATTTCGGGCGCATCGGCTTTCGCCAAAAACCCCAGGTTGTCAAAGCGGACCAGAAGCTGCGTATCACGGAGTACTTAAGGGCATTGATGCCGGACGGCGAGGCCGGAGTCAGCAGGACAAGGGCCTTTGCAAGAGAGCGCGCGCCCAGAATCTGGGCCAGCAACCCTCCCATTGAGTGGCCCATCACGATAGGCTTTTCGCCAAGTTGTCCGACCTCTTGTTCCAGATCGGCCGCATAGTCCAATAGACTTTTAGTCCCTAACAGAGGGTCCGGGCCTCTTGGGTCCGAATCGTGGCAGGCCAACGTAGTTGCCACGCACCGATAGCCCTTCGCCTCAAAGAAGCGCCGGTAGTTATCCCAGCACCAGGCGCCGCAATACATTCCGTGAATCATGAAAATCGTGTCGCCCATTTTCGCCCTCCTCACCGCACGGTAAACTGCGCAATAGCCTGCCTACGAAAGGATCGGCAAAGCAGAACAGATCAGAAAAAAAGCTCTTCCCGGCCACTGGATATGGAAGACCGGCCGCTATCGTTTCGCAGGTCTTCTTCTACGAAGCGAAGGGCAGCTTCAAGCAACGCGGCGCGCGGATAGTCATTTTTGTCAGCGAGTGCGGCGAACATAGGATATTTCTGCTTGTTGAAAGGCATTGCCACGGCCAAATGATCTGCATTCGGATAACCGAGCAGTGTTGAGCCCGGAATGATCCCGTCAGAGCAAAGGACCTGGCCGTCGTTGGCCTGGTCTGTATTCGCGAGAACATCATAGAAAGGACGCAGCATCCGGGAGGTATTCTCCCGTGTGGCGAAAGCAGGCAGTGAATAGTAGCGTACGTTTTCAGGCAATTGATGAGTGGACAACCAGGAAATTCGGACATTACGGCGCAGACTCTCCATGGCTTCGGCGCCTTCTCCCGGGGCACAGGAGGAAAGCGGTATCTCATGAGCGAATTTGACGAGAAATTCCGGGAACAAATCCGCGAGTGGAGAGCCGTTTACAGCCCCCGAAAAAGCGATTACAGCAGCCGTCCGCTCGGCAATCGAGGGATATTTCACGAGTGCCTCGAGGGTGTCTACGGCGCCTTTTGAGTGAGTGACGAATATAAGTTTTTCTTCGGCAGGCATTGCCGCCACGGCATCACGGATCAGATCCGCATTGCGGGCGCTCCCCCCGCGTCCTCTTGTCTGAATATAATCGATCTTGTAGCCGATATCCTCCAACTGCTTCCGTGCATCCCCGAAAGCCAGGGATATGTCAGACACGCATTCGGCCAAAAGACCGGGAACGATCACCACGCGAAAATCACTCGACGTTGCTCCCAGCGAAACAGGTCTGCCTGTGCCTGGAGGTTCATCGGCCAGTTTCCAAAGGACGGCAGTGTCGCCATAAGGCTCGCCTGTGGGAAGTTTTGCAGATCGGGCGGAGAGGACCTCCCTGAAGATTTCGCGGAAGCGGGCCCTTCCGTCGGCGATCCCGCCTCGCGCGGCCGGAAGCAAGACCGACGGGGCAATAACTTCAGGTGTAATGGAGGCCTTCTGAGAAGCGCAGGAACCAAGCAGGGTGCCGGCAATCGCCACCAGTAACAACGAGATGAATCGAGATCTAACGAAAGTCATCTTTCATCGTACTCCTTATACCCTGCGTTCGAGGTGGCAGTAGCTGTCTGAATTTTGTTGAGATCCCGGAATGTCCGGATGGTCTCCTGGAGACTGTCTGGAGGACATTTTGAAATTACGTCCAACGCAGCCTCCTGGGTGCTTTTTCTCATGTCGTTTGGCGCGGCGGCTCTAAAGAGATGTGCAGGATACGATTATATTATGGAGTCGTCAATCGAGAGATGTCTGATTCGACCCATTTTTTGCGCCGAAACCCGACACGGAAACCCGAGTTGCTTCAATGCCCCTCCTGTTCGTTATTGTTGAAACCAGCCTCAAAGGTGCTTACCTGATAGTTGGTCCAACGATTTATTCGAAGCTTATTTTTGTTGTGGAGCAGCGGCGTGAAAGGGTGGTCAGGTTTATCGGTAAAAAAACCCTGTTCGTATGGGGATATGGTTTTCCCGGATGAGGTGGAGATTTGCGACAACGGAAAGTGTATGATCTGTAGAAACGGAGCTTTCGAGGAGTTCCCGGATCCACGTCCTCCGAAATACGGGCTTTGCGTTTCAGTCGCGCCCACGTAGTGAATCGTGCATGAGATTCAGGTTTGGTTTTTTCAATTCACGGGTCACCATTCACCGCGTTTTTTTATGTTCTTCGGCAGATTACATAATCGGCAATGTCTTCGAGGATTTCTTTGACCGGGCTTTGCGGGAATGCCCGAAGCGCCTCTTTGGCCCTGGAGCAATGCATACAGGCCTGGTTGTTGGTGTAATCGATCCCGCCGTTGCGCACCACGAGTTCGCTGATCTCTCTGACTTCTTCTTCAGGAATGTGCTCTGAAGTGAAAATTTGCCTCAGTCGGAGCCGCTCAGCGGCTTTTGCGCTTCGAAGAGCGTAGATTAGCGGCAGGGTGGCCTTCCCTTCCTGGAGGTCGTTGCCGACAGGTTTTCCAAGTTCTTCGGCCTCGCCTGTAAAGTCAAGAGTGTCGTCGATCAGTTGAAAAGCGATGCCCAGATTGTAACCATAAGTCTTGAGCGCTTTCTCCTCGGTCGGTCCACCTCCACCGAAGATCGCGCCCGTCTGACAGGCCGCACTGATGAGTACGGCGGTTTTCCTGGTAATCACTTCAAGATATTCATGCTCGCTGATTTCAAGATTATCAGAATTTACGAGCTGTAGGACCTCGCCTTCGGACATCGTGGTCGTGGCGTCGAGCAACACCTTCATGATTCGAATATCACGGTATCCAACCGCAATCTGTATCGACCTGGAGTAGAGAAAATCTCCGACTAAAACAACGGCAGGATTACCCCAGATCGTATTTGCCGATGGATGGCTTCGTCTGAATTCAGCATGATCGACTACGTCGTCGTGCAGCAGGGTCGCCGCATGGACAAATTCGAATACAACCGCAAGCGGAACGTCATCGTTTCCTTCATATCCGCAAAGCCTGGAAGACAGGATCATGAGCAGAGGCCTCAGGCGTTTGCCTCCGCTGCCCATGATATATCGTCCTACGACAGAAATTAATGGAATATCGGAGTCAAGCAGGCGGTTTATTTCCTCTTCGATCCTGACAATATCCTGGGCGACCCGGGCATAAATCTTACCCTTCAGGTTTCCTGGACGGGTGGGCATGAAATTGAGCAGGGCAGAAACGTCCACTATTGGAAAATCCAATTGTTTTGTTTAAGCGGCGTCTAATCTATAAGTCCAAATGAGACGCCCTTTTCCCCAACGAAAGACCAGTCTGGGAATGGAAGCCGTTAAACTTGCCGGGTCTGACCACCTAAGGTTGAGTCCGACAAAAACCCGAAGGAGAATCGCTACCTAATAGCCAAAAATCCTCGCTATGTCAAAGCGTTTAAAAAATATGGTCCGGTCTTGGGGACAGATTGACGCTACCTTTCCGAGAGTTCGACCAGAACCCCGAAGGTCGACTTGGGGTGAAGAAATGCAATCTTTGCCCCGCCGGCGCCTTTTCGCGGCTTTTCGTCGATCAGCCTGATCCCCTTTGCTTTGAGTTCTTCGAGGGCCTGTTCAATATTATCAACACGAAAGGCTATGTGCTGGACGCCCTGTCCCTTCGCGTCAATGAATTTTGCGATTGGGCCATCGGGGGAGGTCGACTCGAGAAGCTCGACTTCGGTGTCTCCCACAGGAAAGAAGGCAGTCGTAACATTCTGTTCCGCGACAGTTTCACTTCCCAAATGCTGGAGTCCGAGAATATCGGAATAGAGCTTTTTTACTTCCTCGATACTACTTACAGCAATGCCTATGTGGTCAACTTTGAGCACTTTCATGAGGCCTCCTCGTTGCTTTTGGGAGTGGAAATCCACTCGCTGACAATCTCCCGCATCAGCGTATAAGGATCGCGTTTCTTATTCATCAATTCCTCGACAGCGGCTTCGAGCCTTCCGTTTTTTTCCAACTCCTCTCGAACGACCCGAAAAAGTTCCCCGTGAATCATCCTAAGCGTTTCCCGCGATGTCATCTCTCGCCTGTTTTCATAAAACTTGCCGGAATCGAGAAGATATTTGCGGTGTGACTCTATGGCGAGCCACAGTTCTTCTATACCGATACTTTCGACAGCAACAGCTTTTTTCACCGGAGCAATCCAGTCGCGTTCCTTGATGTGAGAATCTATCTCGAGTCTAGCGCAAACTTCGGTGCAGAGCTGGTCGGCGCCTTGCTTATCGGCTTTGTTGATCACGAACAAATCGGCTATCTCCATGATGCCGGCCTTCATGCTCTGAATCGCGTCCCCAAAGCCGGGCACCAGGACAACACAAGTGGTATCGGCAATGCCGACGACGTCGATTTCATCCTGCCCAACGCCAACGGTTTCTATCAAGATCACGTCTTTGCCGAGCGCATCGAGTACCTTTACAACATCTGCGGTGGCCTTGGCGATGCCTCCCAGAAAGCCCCTGGTGGCCATGCTCCGGATATAGATATCCGGATCGCTGGTGAGTCCGCTCATCCGGACCCTGTCGCCCAGCAAGGCGCCTCCAGTGAACGGACTGGAAGGGTCCACTGCAATAATCCCGACCTTCAGGCCATCCTTTCGAATGACACGTACCAGCTTGTCCGTTAAAGTGGATTTCCCGGCCCCCGGCGACCCGGTAATTCCCACTACATAGGCTCTTCCCGTGTGAGGGTAGAGCTTCGCCATGCACTCGAATGCCCTTTCATCCTCGTCTTCAAGCCACGAAATGAGGCGTGCGGCCGCTCTGTGAGAACCTTCCATGACTTGGGCCGCGTAATCGATCGACATCGGTCTTAATCGTCCTTAGCGTTTACGCACGTTGCTCTGAATAAAACTGACGATCTCGGTGGTCCGGGTGCCCGGTCCGAAAATAGCCGCCATGCCAGATTTTTTTAGAAAATCGTAGTCTTCTTCCGGGATAATGCCGCCGCCCACGAGCAGAACGTCATCGAGCCCCTTCTGTTTCAGGAGTTCTACGACCCTGGGGAAGAAATAGTTATGAACGCCTGATAGACTGCTCAAGCCAACAACGTCGGCATCCTCCTGCTCGGCCGCGGAAACTATCATCTCAGGGGTCTGGCGGAGTCCGGTGTATACCACTTCCATTCCTGCCTCTGCACATATCCTTGCCAGGAGCTTGGCGCCGCGGTCATGCCCGTCCAGGCCGGGCTTTGCCATGATCATCTTAATTTTTCTAGCCATGGAATGATCTCCAATTGAAATCGTGTAAAAGTGAATGGGAAAAGTGAAGAACGAAGATAGACTGTCCTTCCTGTTCACTGTTCCTAGACGAATTCTTTGGGCCGGTACTCTCCGTAGACCTCGCGCCAGACGTCGCAGATTTCACCGACTGTGGCCTTGGCTTTAACGGCTTCGATGACGTATGGCATGACATTTTCGTCAGTGCTGGAAACCTCGCGCAGTTTGTCAAGGGCCGCTTTCCACTTTGCCTGATCCCTTTGTGCGCGGTACTTCTTGAGCTCGGCGGACTTCATTTCCCCAACTGACATGTCCACCTTTAGAAGACCGGTCGGAGGAGGCTCTTCCATGGTGTACCTGTTAATACCTACATAGACCCGCTCGCCGGATTCAATCTCCTTCTGAAACCGGTATGAGCTGTTCTGAATCTCCTTTTGGATATAGCCGTGCTCGATTGCCGCCAGCGTTCCGCCCATTGCGTCGATCTTCTTGATATAATCGTCGATCTCGGCTTCAATCCTGTCGGTCATGTTTTCAACATAATAGCAGCCGGCAAGCGGATCGATGGTATCGGTCGCACCGCTTTCTTCGGCAACGATCTGCTGAGTGCGAAGCGCCACGGTTACCGCCTGCTGAGTCGGCAGACAGAGCGCCTCATCAAATGAGTTGGTGTGCAGCGACTGCGCTCCGCCAAGGGCTGTGGCATAAGTCTGCAGGGCCACCCGAACGATGTTGTTTAGAGGCTGTTGCGCAGTAAGCGTGACACCGCCCGTCTGCACATGATACCGAAGCATCATCGAGCGTGGATCTTTGGCTTTGAACCGGTCTCTCATGACCTTTGCCCAATACCTGCGGCCTGCGCGGAACTTTGCGACTTCCTCGAGTACGTTGGTGAAGGCGTTGAAGAAAAAGCTAAGCCGTGGGGCGAAACTGTCGACTTCCATGCCCCGCTCGATACATGCCTGGGTATAGGCGATACCGTCAGCGATGGTGAAGGCCATCTCCTGGGCAGCCGTCGAACCGGATTCGCGGATGTGATAGCCGCTTATGCTGATCGAATTCCACCTCGGAACGTATTTCTCGCAGAACTCGATAAGGTCCACCGTCAGTCTCATCGTCTGTTTGGGTGGGTAGATATACTGGCCCCTGCAAATGATCTCCTTCAAAACATCGTTTTGAATGGTCCCGCCCACTTTATCCAAAGGCACACCCTGCTCCTGTGCGATTGCCAAATACATAGAGAGCAACACGCCTGCAGGAGCATTCATGGTCATCGAGGTGGTGACTTTGTCCAAAGGAATTTGGTCAAAAAGGATCTTCATATCGTCGATGTGATCGATTGCCACGCCTACCTTTCCGACTTCACCCATTGAAAGCGGGTGATCGGAGTCATATCCGGCCTGCGTGGGGAGCTGAAATGCAACGCTAAGACCGGTTTGCCCCTGCTTCAGCAGGTACCGGTAGCGCTCGTTGGTGCTTCTGGCGTCTCCAAATCCGGCGTACTGGCGCATTGTCCAGAATCGGCCGCGGTACATGGTCGGCTGTACGCCCCTGGTGAACGGAAATACCCCTGGATAGCCGAGGTCGCGCTCATAATCGATCTCTTTCACATCCAGCGGGGTATAAAGCCTTTCGACCGGAGTTCCGGAAATCGTGGTAAACACAGGCTTCGATTCCGGCGATTTCGAAAGCGTCTTTGCAACAGGTCCCTGATCCCACTTTTCTTTACCTGCCATAATTTTCTGAAGCACCTTCTCATCGAACATAAAAAGACCTCCTCGAAAATCGAAATTTCCAAACGTTCGGTGCATTTCACAGTGAAAAACATGAAGGAATCGGGAGCCATGAAGGGTAGATGCAACTCTACCTCCCCGCTTTGCTCCTCTACCTGGCGATTGGCAGAAACACGTTAAGAGGTGCGGGCGATAAAGTCTGCACACCCAACCAACATCTCTTTGAACCTATACCAACAGTTCCAACTGGTCAACATCAAACAGAGGGCGGAAGGCGAGGACCGGGAAGGAAGAGTAGGGCACGACCTTCCGTCTGCTGAGATGCGGCTTTCAGAACTCCTCGGAGACCGTCATAGTTTCTTCGCCGGAGACTGCTCCAAATTTGCTGCGCTTTAAGCGTAATAA
>Ga0326727_10025235_pt1 | contig 11162 bp, 7 predicted proteins | sample MB2enrmetagenome_FD_207643 | JGI IMG/M metagenome (GOLD analysis project Ga0326727, IMG submission 207643) | Lab enriched peat soil microbial communities from McLean, Ithaca, NY, United States - MB29MY | ecosystem: Environmental > Terrestrial > Soil > Wetlands > Peat | place: USA: New York... | reverse complement strand
TGGCATCCCGCCCAAGTACGAGCAGAAGCGTTTCAAAGTGCAGGACGAGCCGAACCAACTGCATTTGCTCGCATCTACCGACGCGCGCGACGGTTCCTTCAAGATTTATTCCGACGCGGAGTTGCTGGCTGCCAAGCTCGATGCGGGCGGTTCCGTCAGTCACACCTTCAAGCTCGGCAATGGATGGCTTCAGGTTGCGCGCGGCGCCGTATCGGTGGCCGGAGGTATGCTCCAGGCAGGCGACGGTCTCGCGCTTGAAGGCGAATCCTCCATCACCATCGCCAGCCATGCCGGTGCGGAGTTTCTGCTCTTCGATCTGGCGTAAGCGTCGCCACACACAACTCGTCGCTGGACAACTCAGTCGATCACGCGACGCAGGAATCCCCGGATGCCGAATCCGGAGAGCACTGTGAATGAGCAGGTCAGCATCGCCAGAATGATCCACGGATTCATGTGATGCAACCCGGGCGTAAGAGCCGCGCGCAAGCCCTCGCTCATGTAGACGATTGGGTTGATCAGTACTCCCATCTGCAGCCATTTGATACTTTTCAGTGCGGCCCACGGATAGTACACGCAGCCCAAAAACGTGATCGGCATCACCACGACCCCGAAGATCAGCCCAATCTGCTGCGGCCGGACGCTGGTGCCGATGACCAAGCCAAGCGCTCCTGCGCTGAGACTGGCCAGCGCGAGCACGGCGATGAGGAACACCCAGCTATCGACGTGCGCATACACTGGCGTCGCGGGCATATAGTACGCCAGCGGAAAGACCACCGCCGCGGCAATCATGCTCTGCACTGCGGAGAAGACGATCTTCTCGATGGCCACTGCCGCGACCGGCAGAGGACACATGACTCGGTCGTCGATTTCGCGCGTAATGCCGAACTCCTGCGCCAGCGGCAGCGCCACCGCCGCAATCCCCGAAAACATGATGGCCACCGCCATGAGTCCAGGCAGCAGAACGGTGGAGAAGTTGGCCCCTGCGGCGCCGGCCATCGAAGCCGTGGGGTTCATCGCCGCGCCTCCGCTCATGTGAGGCATGATGTAGGTGAAAACGAAGAGAAACAGCAACGGGTTCATGATGACGCGCACCAGGAACGGCACCATCTCGCGGCGCAGCACATGCAGGTCGCGCAGAAACAGCCCCGCGAAGGCGCGCGCGTACAGCACGCCCAAGGACGCAGCGGGCCGGTGCACAGGTCCCGGATGATCGGTTGTGTCGATCTCGGATTGCAGTGCCGCCATGAGTCTCAACTCCCGCAGTTCTATTCGCGAAGGTCGCGCCCGGTGAGCCGGATGAAGACCGTCTCCAAGCTGGTTTCGGTGATGGTAAGGTCGCGCAGGCCGTAGGGATTGCTGGCGCGAACGATCTCCGGCAACTGGCCATCGGCGTTGTCGGCAAAGATGAGGATTCCGCTGGGCGTGGACTCCACGCCACGCACGCCCTGCATCTGCTTCAACTGCTCTTCCAGCGGCGCCGCGCCCGCGCGATCGCTCAGTTCGAGCGCGTAGACCTTCTGCGCGCCGACCGATCCCTTGAGCGCGGTGGGTGTGTCTTCCACAAGTATTCTTCCGTGGTCGATAATGGCCACGCGATCGCACAGCGCGTCGGCCTCCTCCATATAGTGCGTCGTCAGGACGACGGTGATCCCCTCCTTGCGCAGCCGGCCGACCGCGTCCCACATCGCAATCCGGCTCTGCGGATCGAGTCCTGCGCTGGGCTCGTCGAGAAACAATACTTTGGGTCGATGCGCAATCGCGCGGGCGATCTGCAACCGCTGCGCCAGGCCGCCGGAGAGCTGCGACGGATACGAGTCCGCGCGCTCGGAGAGGTAGAACTGTTCCAGCAGTTGGTTTGTCCTGTGCTTCGCCTCGGCGCGCGAGAGGCCGAAGTACAAACAGTGGAAGTGGATGTTTTCGTAAACAGTGCAGGAACGGTCGAGCGTGTTGAACTGCGGCACAATGCCCATGGAACGCCGCGCCAGCGCCGGCGATCGCACCACATCCACGCCCGCGATGCGGACCCGGCCCGAGGTGGGCAGAACGCGCGTGGTGCAAATGCCGATGGTCGTCGTCTTGCCCGCGCCGTTGGGACCGAGCAGACCGTATAATTCGCCCTCGCGCACGCCGAGATCGATGCCATCTACGGCAACAACGCACTGTTTTCCGTCATAGACTTTGCGCAGGTCCTGAACTTGGACGATGTTTGCCAAACCTCTCCCCACTCAACTTCATCGATCTCGTGTGATCCGATTATAGGCATCGGCGCGTCCGATACACTAGGCAGAGCTGCCGATCGCACAGTCTCATGCAAGTCGATCGAACCGGATCGGATGCAATGATTGCCTGTCGGCGTAAAATCAGAGTATGTCACTAGGATCGGAAGGCAAATCGGTCGAAAATCAGAAATCGCGGGCCGCCGTAACCAGGCAAGATCCTGCCATCTCCCACGCGCGCGAGGCCGAGCGCAAGCGACAACGCCAGGCCCTCGAACTTCAGCGTGAACGCATCCTCTCCGAGCGAACTGCCAGCCCACATCGGCGCACCGCGCTGACCAACGCACTCGCAGACGTCGAGGAAAAGCTCGCGGAACTTGGCTGGACCATCCACATGTAATCGCTTAACCGTGACGATGGAAGATGGTCGAGTTCGCTTGGTCGATGGTGGTTAGCACGATCGTGTGGATGTTCACATGCGCCGGACGCGTTGCTGCCCAGACAATTGCATCCGCGATGTCCTCCGGCGTCAGCGACGTGATCTTCTCGTAGACCTTCGCCGCGCGCTCCTCATCGCCGCGAAACCGCACCCGGCTGAACTCCGTCTCCACCATTCCCGGATCAACCGACGTGACCCGCACTGCGGTGCCCATCAGATCGATCTTGAGTCCCTCGCTGATGGCCTTCTCCGCCGCCTTTGTCGCACAGTAGACTGCGCCGTTCGCGTACGTCATGTGCCCGGCGGTAGAGCCCAGGTTGATCACATGCCCCGCTCCCCGCGCCACCATTCCGGGAACCACAGCGCGAGTCACAGCGAGCAACCCCTTTACATTGGTGTCGATCATCTCGTCCCAGTTCACCGGGTCGTCCTCGTACAGCCTGGTGAGTCCGCGGCTCAGGCCGGCATTGTTGACCAGCACGTCGATGGCCGCCCAATCCGCCGGCAGTCCGGCGATGGCCGCATCGACCGCTGCGCGATCGCACACATCCAGCCGGAAGAGCGATACGGCCGCCGCGCCCGCCTCCATCAGCGGCGCTTCCAGCTCCTGAAGCCGCACCAGACGCCGCGCACATAGCAGGAGCCGCGCCCCAGCGCCCGCAAACGCAAATGCCGTCGCTCGGCCAATGCCGGAGCTCGCCCCGGTGATCAGAACAACCTTGCCTGCGAGAGAGTTCATCCTTCTCTTATAAACGAGAGCGCTCCCGCCTGCACCCGGAAACGCGCAAAAGGCCGCACAAGGCGGCCTTCCCAGCAACGATGGCAATGATTGTGTATCCCCTCCGGGCGGACTTGGCGTTACGCGTTGTGCTGGGGTGACGGCGAGTGGCGCTGCACAAAGTGATACGGCGGCCAGGGGCCGGACAACTGCATCTGGCACTCCTTCATCTCCAGGGTTGCCGACGAATACTTATTTTGATACCGCTCCACCGTCTTGTTGTCGATCAGGTGAGCGATGTCCAACAACATCTTGCCAGAATCCGTCCGCTTGCAAGTGATCTCCTCGGCGAGGGGCAGGAACATGCGATGCATCTGCACCGACAGGGCGCGGGCCCTCGATTGGCGCTCCCGCTGCCGCGCCGCGCTCTCGCGCAGACTGGTTAGGTACTGCTGGCCGACCGTCATGTTGCGCGCGGCATAGCCCGGACTGGTATCGTCCATCAGCACTTTCAGGTGCATCTCCGCCTTGCCGCGCAGCCGCTCCACATTCGCCGTGAAGTGCCGTTGGTTCGAGCGGACAGACCGGCGCAGCGCGTCATCGTCAGGAAATGTGGTGCCAAAACGAAAGGGAAGCACTGTGGAGAGCTTGAAGCAATCCGCAATTACGCGTCCGTGGTCTTTGGCTGCGTTCAGGTCCATCCGGGCAGCGTCTTCCGGTGTGTGCTCTGAGACGATGACAGCCAGATCGCTTGCTGGAAATAGAAAGGTCTGGTTGCCAAAGAGACCGGAAACTCCGGTGAGCGGCATTGGGCGGCGATGACGACAAAGCTCAGGAAATGCGTTTCGTTCTGCAATGCAGTAGGCGTACCAGGTCATTGTTCGTCACTCCAAAGCGCACTGCGATCTAACCCCTTACCTGTGGATAAGGGCGTCAAAAAATTCAGCCTACCTGTCCGGGAGTTGTCCGAGCCATGCGGGCCATACCGGCTATACCAAATATGAATTCCTGCGCGTACTTCTATCTGGGATCGATTCGGATACTAAGCTCTTCATCCGACGATTGGCAAGGCTAAATTTCACCAATTCGTAACCATATTCGGTAACTAAATTATCAACACCAGTTAAAATCGGCGTCTAAATATCTTCCCGCTCCACAGGGTGGAGATGCGTTATATCTTCATGATAATAAAATAGATGGAAAGCAAGACTGACTCCGTCCCAGCTCGGACTGACCCTGTCGCCGCGGCTGCATCCCACCTCAAAACTTATTGCACTGTCAGCAATTCCATCGCGTAGGGCTTCAGGTCGAGTTTCACGCTTACCTTACCCTTGCCCGCCGTCGAAACTAGTTTCGTGATCTTCCCGGTCTCCGTGTCCCATACCTCAACCGACTTCCCAGCCGACTTCAGTGTCGCTGTATGCGAGCTGTCCTGCGCTCCCTCATTGAAGAACAGATAAACGTTGGCGTCCTTCAGTTGCCGCGTCATCACCTTCAGCCCAGGATCCGGCATATCCAGTGACACATCCCGTTGCCCCACCACAGCATTCAGCGCATTCTCGATCGCCGCCGGAACTACCTGAGGGCCGGGTGGCGTAGCCGGCGGAGCGCCTGGCGGTGTTGGCGTTGGCGGCAGCTGCGCCGATGTCTGCACTGTCGCCCATGCAAAGTCCGCAGGCACAGCCGCGCGCGAATCCATGATCGTCTTCTGCGAGATCAGAGCTGGTGTTCGCCCCAGGAACAGCACCTTGCCTCCACCCTTCGCAAATGCCTTCAGCCGATCCAACTCCGCCTGCGAGATCACCGCCAGCGACGGCAGAATCACCACGCGATAATAATTGCCGCTCATGGTTTCGAACCTTCCCCGTCCGTCGTACTTAAGGTCCGTCGCCAACGCATCCAGATTGATGATGTCGAAGTCGATCTGCCGTTCAGACAGCATACGCTCGGCCGACACAAACGCAGTATCGGACGCGGAGTCGCCTAACCACATCGAGCTCGATGGGATATATAGCGCTACGGATGCCGCCGGACGACCCATGCTCATCACATAGCTCAACCTCCGGATATGGTCCATCAAAGCGGGCCATCCTGGATCGGACATCGCGCTCGTCGGTCGCGGAGCTGCCGCTGCCGCACCAGGCGCTGCCCCTCCCTGTCCACTCACCGCCGCCGCTTGTCCCGATGCAGGTGTGGTTTGTCCACTCGCCGCCGCCGGTGCCACCCTCGGTGGCCCCTGATTGGACGAAGCCCCGTAGGACATCCCCTCCGTAATATTGATCCCGCGTACGATCTGCTCGTTGAGGACGTACCGCGCCATCGCCAGGTCCGGCGCCGGCCGGTATGCGCCAAAGCTCTCCGTAAACGAGCGCGGATGTCCGTAAATATGCGCTGTGCTGGAAGCCAGCCGCGGATAGTCGGCTATCGTGTCCGTCCATATCTGGTGCCAGATGGCATCGATCCCGGGTACCTCCACATACTTCATATCGCGCTCGAATTCCCCCTCCGACCGCACCAGTTGCATCTCCATCTCTTCGTGGTTCAGATGCACCTGGTACTCCACGCCATGTGCCGCGCACCACAATCCCTGAGGCTTGAAGAATCCGTCGCGGAACATCTGCGAAAAGACGTCGTAGTAGTCCCCTTTGGCGCGTACTTCGGCATCCGTCAGAAGAACGGGAGGAGCAGGCGGTACCGTCGCGGCTTGCATTGTTTGTGGTGCGGCCGGTGATGCGGGCCCGCCTTGCGCCTGAGTAGCCGCCGGCCTCGGACGGCCGCCTCCGCCGCCCGCCGACAGCAACAATGCGCCCAGGTAAGGCCGAATGTCGTAGCCCTTCACCCGCTGGAAGGTATCGAAGAACTTCGGCGTCCAGGGCAGACCGCTAATCGAATAGTCCGGCTCGTCGCCGCGAAAGCCGATGATCGTCTTGCCGAACTCCTCCGGCATCGCCTTGTAGTACCCCTCATGCGTGAACTGCATCCACGCCGCAGTCGCCTCAGGATCCATATAGTCTTCCACTGACTGCGTAGTGTCCTTCAAATGCGTTGCATTCGTCGCGCTGGCGGTGGGCGATGTACGGAAGACGTGCTCCACAACGGCCACGGTATAGTCGGACCCTGCTGGCGCGGTCCATGCTATCTTGCCGTCCGTCACCGCTACCGGTACGCGATCGCCCGTGCTATTGACCGCCACCGCCGCCACCGCATCCTGACCTACGGCCTGGTTCAACTTCTCGCCCGCCTTCACAGCAATCCGTGGACCGATACTGAGCGCCTGCATCCGTAGTTCCGGTTTTTTGTCGGTGATTAAGCCTCCGGCAAATCCGCTTGGGTAGCCTGCGTCGTCTATGATCCACACCCGCAGATCGCGCTTCTTCGCTTCCTCCACCAGCACCTTGAACATGGCAAAATACTCCGGCGACAGATATGCCTCGGGATTGCGTCCCGGCTGCACCGTCACCGCATGGAAACCGAGCCTCACAGCCTTATCCAGATCACGCTGCAACACCTCGCGCGTCACCGCGCCGTTCAACCCGTAGTAGGGCTCGGGGCCATACTCAGGCGGCGGCGCATTCCACACTTTGGCCACTTCGGCCACAGTTGGCATCTGCATCTTCTGCCAGGGATGCTGAGCAACGGTCGACTGCGCGAAGCACGGCTGGGCGAGCAGTACGAATACACATGCAGCAATTGCTGCCATGGCAACGGTCTCGCGGCGATTCCGGCGGTCCTTTGCGGTTGCAATTGGAGTGTTCATAGGTAACTCCCTCATGTGACGCGCAGCAAGGATACCTCGCCTTCGAAAGCTTAGCCACTGTTCGTTATGACAGCCCTCGGATTCGCCAGAACATCACCGGCGTCTGGCAACTCTGAGACCAATCCAATTTGTAGGCGCGGTATTGGTCCCCTGTGCGTCGTGGCCTGCCCGCCAGTGCTACCCTTGAATCATCCCCATGAGTCGAGAAGAGAAACCAAAAACGCTCGCCCAGCCAGCCGGGGAGGCCTCCGCCGGCAACCTTCCCAAGGCCTATGATCCCTCGATCATCGAGCGCCGCTGGGCCGAATACTGGGTCCGCGAGCGCCTGTTTGAGGTGTCGACACCGACCACAGAAGCGGGTGCCCGACATCTCGAAGAGGTGCGGGATGAGGAGTCAAACAGAGTTCAGTGCCGACCAACGGGAGGACCCCGCGAAGCAGGAAAAGGGCGTGTGAACGCCTTCACCCTCCTGCTGCCTCCGCCCAACGTCACCGGCCGCCTGCACATGGGCCACATGCTTAACCAGACGGAGATGGACATCCTCACGCGCTGGCACCGCATGAGCGGCCACGCCTCCCTCTGGGTCCCCGGCACCGACCACGCGGGCATCGCCACGCAGATGATGGTCGAGCGGCAGCTTGCCAGCGAAGGCGCCAACCGCAAGGCGCTCGGACGCGACGCATTCACCAAGCGTGTTTGGGAGTGGAAGCGCCAGTACGGCTCCGCCATCACCGACCAGATGCGCCGGCTTGGCGCCTCGGTCGATTGGTCGCGCGAGTACTTCACCATGGACGACCGGCTCTCCGTCGCGGTGAAGGAGGCCTTCGTCCGGCTGTATGAGCAGGGGCTGATCTATCGCGGCAGTTACATCGTCAACTGGGACCCCGTACAGCAGACCGCCGTCTCCGATCTCGAAGTCACGCATGAAGACCGTGTCGGCAAGCTCTATCACATCCGCTACCCATTCGCCGATGGCACTGGCTCCATCGTCGTCGCCACCACCCGCCCCGAGACCATGCTCGGCGACACCGCTGTGGCCGTCAATCCGAACGACGAGCGCTATACCGCCTTCATCGGCAAGCTGGTCTCGCTGCCCTTGAGTAAAGTCAGTGGTGGCCCCAACCGCGAGATTCCCATCCTCGCCGACGACTGGGCGCAACCCGAGTTCGGCACCGGCGCGGTCAAAGTCACGCCCGCGCACGACCCCAACGACTTCGCCATCGGCCAGCGCCACTCGCTCTCGTCGCTCACCATCCTCGACGAGACCGCCCACGTCGCCCTGCCCGGCTCGCCCTACCATGGTCTCGACCGCTTCGTCGCGCGCGAGCGCATCGTCGCCGACCTTGAAGCCGCCAGCCTGCTGGTCGACGTCAGGGACCACAGCTTCGCCATCGCTCTCTCGCAACGCAGCGGCGCTGTCATCGAGCCGCGCCTCTCCATGCAGTGGTTCCTCGCCGTCAACAAACCGCCCATTAAACCGGGTGCCCCATCCATGGAGCAACGCGACATGAGTGGGTTCGACCGACAATCCATTGCGCAGACCGCCATCGCCGCCGTCCGCGACGGACACATCAAGTTCACCCCCGAGATGTACGAGAAGATCTACATGGAGTGGATGACGAACATCCACGACTGGTGCATCTCCCGCCAGCTCTGGTGGGGCCATCGCATCCCGGCCTGGCACTGTGCCACATGCGCCGCCATCACCGTCGCGCGCCAGACACCCACTGCCTGTGCCACCTGCGGGGCTGCCGACATTACCCAGGAGACCGACGTCCTCGACACCTGGTTCTCCTCCGGACTGCTTCCGTTCACCGTCTTCGGCTGGCCGGGCACCAATAGCCTGACCCCTGATTTAGCCGCCTTCTACCCCACCTCGCTGCTGGTCACCGGTTTCGACATCCTCTTCTTCTGGGTCGCGCGGATGATTATGCTCGGCACCCACTTCATGCTCGACGTCCCGATGCCGGATGGCAGCCCGCGCACCCTCGCCGAAGCCGTCCCATTCCGCGAGGTCTACATCCATGCCCTCGTGCGTGACGCCGAGCGGCAGAAGATGTCCAAGACCAAGGGCAACGTCCTCGACCCCATCGAGATCATCGAGCGCTTCGGGACCGACGCGGTGCGGTTTACCCTGGCCAGCATGGCCTCGCCCGGCACCGATATCGCCTTCTCCGAGGCCCGCACCGAAGGCAACCGCGCCTTCGCCAATAAGATCTGGAATGCCGCCCGCTTCCTCTTCATGAACCTCGACCGCGCCCGCGAAGCCGGCATCGAAGTCACCCTCCCAACAACCATAAATCCGGGTGCCCCATTCAAGCTCCGCTTAGGTGGGATTGCGGTCACCGACTCAAGCGGACCCACCTCCGACGCACTCGAATCCCGCTGGATTCTCTCCCGCCTCTCCCAAACCGCCGCCGCCGTCAACACCTCGCTCGCCGAGTACCGATTCGACGAGGCCGCCAACACCATCTATCAATTCTTCTGGGGCGACCTCTGCGATTGGTACCTCGAGATCGTCAAGCTCCGTTTCAACTTCGAAGTCGCCTCCGAAGTCATCCCCACCAGCGACACCGACGAAGAGTCCCTCACCAAAACCACGGTCGCCCTCACCACACTGGTTGCTGTCTTCGAGTCCGCGCTACGCCTGCTCAACCCCTTCATGCCCTTCCTCACTGAAGAGATATGGCATACGCTCTACGCAGGCCTGCCACCGGTCAAATCCATCGCCCTCACCCAATACCCTCAGCCGCAGGATTACGCCTGCGACGAAGCAGCCATCGGTGAGATGCAGACCCTGCAGGAGCTCATCACCACCGTCCGCGCCCTGCGCAAGGAACTTGGCGTTCCCGAGAAAGAGTCCGTTTCCATCTGCATCCATGGAGACGCCAAGACGCTTGATCCTATCCAGTTCAGCCAGGACATCCTCGCCCGCCTTGCCCGCGTCAGCGGCATCGAAGTCTCCGCCACTGCCCTCACTGGCAACAACGCGCGCAGCACCGCCAGCTTCGACGTATCCGTCCTCTACGAGCGGCAGATCGACATACCCGCCGAGCGTGAGCGTCTTAGCAAAGACCTGACCAAGTACGAAAAGGGTCTGGCCGCCGCCGAACGTCAGCTCTCCAACGATTCCTTCATTGCCAAAGCTCCCGCGCACATCGTCGAAGGGCTGCGCAAGCAGGCCGCCGAGACCCGCACCCTCTACGACAAGACCAAAGCCGCCCTCGATTCTCTTGGGTAAACCCGCCCTGCCCACCCGGCAACTGGCAGTCAATAACTTGCGACCAGCAATCCCGGCGTAGAATCGAAGCCATTATGGACTGGAAATCCCGCCGCATCACCGCCCTGCTCGAAGCCGCCCTCCTGGAGGACAAGGCCGCGCAGGACATCACCACCGACCTCACCATCGACCCCGCCCTGCGCGCCACCGGCACCATCATCGCCAAGCAGGGCTGCGTCGTCGCTGGCATCGGCTGCATCTCCGCCTTCCTCAGCCTCTTCAGCAAGCTCTCCAACAAACCTGTTGGACGCTTCGAGGTCGTCAGCCACCCGGAGATATTCGACGGTGTCCGTGTTAAAAAAGGCCAGGCCATCGCCGTCATTCGCGCCAACGCAGCCAGCATCCTCTCCACCGAACGCGTCATCCTCAACCTGATGCAGCGCATGAGCGGCATCGCCACGTTGACCAATGAGTACGTCAAAGAGGTGGCCTCCACCAAGTCCAGGACCAAGATACTGGACACGCGCAAGACCATTCCCGGCCTGCGCGCGCTGGACAAGTACGCCGTCTGCTGCGGCGGCGGCACTAACCACCGGCTCGACCTGCAGGACGGCATCCTGATCAAGAACAACCACATCTCGCTCGGCGGCGGCCTTCCCGTGGTGCTAGCGCGCGCGCTGGCCGGACGCAAGCCCGGCCAGATCGTCCAGATCGAGGTCCGCACTCCGGCCGAGCTCGAGCAGGCCATCGCCGGCGGCGCGGAGTCCATCCTGCTGGACAACATGACCCCCAAAGAGGTGAAGAAGGCGGTG
>Ga0326727_10025234_pt1 | contig 11162 bp, 7 predicted proteins | sample MB2enrmetagenome_FD_207643 | JGI IMG/M metagenome (GOLD analysis project Ga0326727, IMG submission 207643) | Lab enriched peat soil microbial communities from McLean, Ithaca, NY, United States - MB29MY | ecosystem: Environmental > Terrestrial > Soil > Wetlands > Peat | place: USA: New York... | reverse complement strand
TAGGGAGAGATCATGAACTGTCTAGGATGGGAGAGTACGCGCTGCCAGATCGACTTGGTTTGGGCAGCATCGGCCACACCCGAAAAGATCGCCATGGCATTCGTCTGGTGTCGAAGTCCAAAAGTCTGCGTGCCGGGATCGAGCAGGAATTTCTGTGCCGCCGCCTTCAGGGCATCCGCTTTCGCCTGGAAGCGCTCAGCCGATGCATTATCGCCTTGCTGCCGAAGCAGCCAGGCTCCGTCCGAGAAAGCTTTGTAAAACTCCAGTTGAGTGGCCCGGCGCACTTCCGCAGTGTTCTCATTCATATCAGGCGACCAGTCTACGTAGAGCCAGGATTTTCGCGGCTTGGCGAACAGGTTGCGCTCGTCCAATGCGCCTTCCATGTAGGAGAGAAGTTGAACGAGTGGGTCATGAATGGAGCGGAGATATTCGAGGTCGGCAAAGTGCCGGTAGTAATCCGCCTCTCCCATAACCCAGAAAGCGGAGTAACCGGGAATGGTATTGACGTCCGCATCAACAGGAGCGCCGGCATCGTGGACCAACCGGTCCATGGTGTCCTGCATAAGGAAATGGTCCGCAAAGACCGAATCAATCACTCGTCCACTCACGTCCAGGTCCCCCATCCAGCGGCCGCGGTCGCGCTTGGGAGCGTCCCAGATATCGTCCTGCATGCACAGGTGCGCCGTGTAGGCGCCTACAGCCCAGATGCGGTTGAGCAAGTGATCAGAGGATTCGAAAGCCCCCTGATACTTCACCGGATAATAGATAGCGTCGAGGCGAATGGCCTTGAAGCGCAGGGGCCTGGGTCCCTGAAGAAATTGAATGCGCGCGTATCGGAAAGCGCTCTTGGGTCCATACGCCGTCGCATGGGATGGAACCAGGAGATCGTCAGTGCCAAGATACGGCTCGTGCAACGCCTCTTCCCGTGATTCTCCATAAGCGATCTGCACCGTGAGGGGTTCGTCTGAATCAGAAGCTACTTCCAGCCGCCCATTAATTTCGCGCCCGAAATCCAAGACAAGGCTGGGATGCTCCTCGAGCGGTACTGAAGCCGGGGGTAGACTCACCGCGAATTCGCTGTCGGAATTCAGGGAGGAGTTGGGCGGCGACGTCAAAGCCTCCGCATGGTCGAAGTGCCCAAGGCCTTCGAAAGCGTCAGTGACCTTGCTGGCAGGCAAAGGCAGCCGCGCCAGGAAAGGCGATATGCCATCGTATCCAGGCCAGAGGTACATGTTCGCGTCCGAATTCCACTGAAAGAAGTCGATGTTGCTTTCAATTCCTCCCAAGGCGACCACCGGCTTCCAGTTGCTATCATCAAAATCGGGGCGCTCCCAGCCGCTTTGCGCTTCTGTGCTGAACTTCCAATTGGTCCCGCTTAGGAGGAGAGCTGGGGCCAATTCCTCGGGCCCGCGTGGCAAAATCTTGACCGCCAGGCGGTCGCCCCCCACCACTTGAAGGGCCAACACGTTCTGTGCTCCCAGCAAATGCTGTGTTACATCGAGCCAAAAAACAAAGGGGCGCAATCGAGAGGTAGAATTGTGCTTGAAGTTTCCTATTAACTCGCCATTCAGGTAGACAGCAACCTGCTCGGGCCCCGCCACATAGAGGGTAGCATTGGGTGGCTTTTCCGAGAGGTTGAAGGAGGAACGAAAATAGCTTGGTCCTTCGCGGCGCTCATGGGCACCTTTCGAGGACCAGATGTACTGTTCGGGCAATGGCTGGTGGGTCTGAGACTCCAGCACAGGTGAAGTGATGCCGGCGGTGGGATCCAAAGGGGTCGGTTCCCTCCATTGCTCGAGGGCAGAAAAAGTTCTTGGGGTCGCCGCAATCAGAGACGCGACTCCACAGAGAAGGATCACTAAGCGAAAGCACTTTACAGCAGGCCATGGCATGGGATAAGCCTCCTCGCTGGCGTTTTCATTATCAATCCGGGATTCCCATTTTGGAATCGCAAGCAAGTGAGAGTGTACACCCCACAACCTCATTCTTGGAAGTCCCGACTCGGCTCTTGGAGTGATAAGTAGTGGTTGCTCAGCGCGAGATTGTCATTCCGACCGGAATACTCTGAAATCCCCAGGCTGATCGTTGACTACAACGGGCGGTGCCGCGGGTCAAACTCCCTTTGGAGTGTCAGTCGCTTCTCTCATCGAGACTAGGTTGAACTCGCCCCGCGGCGCTACTACAGGCCGCCGTTGACGGAAGGCCCCGCTGGTGCTACAAAGGAAGAGCGGGCAGTAGGTTTGTCATCAGATTCTGGTTTGATATATCTTCGACGGAGGCGTGTCATGGACAGGCGAGATTTTCTGAGGAAGGGAACCACAACCGCAGCGGGTCTGGCGGCCTTGAACCAGCTTCCCGAGCCACTCGCCAAGGCGGATGAAACAGGGGGAAGTCAAAAGCCCATACCGAGGCGGAAGCTAGGTAAGACGGGCGAAGAGCTTTCCATCGTTGGGTTCGCCGGCGTTGTGGTGATGAACAACAGCCAGTCGTTTGCCAACAACATCGTGGCGGAAGCGGTGGACCGGGGCATCAATTACTTTGACGTGGCGCCAACCTACGGCGACGCGCAAGCGCGCCTGGGGCCGGCGCTCGAACCTTACCGCAAGAACGTTTTCCTGGCTTGCAAGGAAGAGGATTGGACCAAGGAGGGATGCGCCAAACTGCTTGATGAGTCTCTGCGCTTGCTGCGCACGGACCACGTGGACCTGTACCAGTTTCACGGCTTGACCAAGATGTCAGACCTCGAGCAGATCTTCGGCCCCAACGGCGCCATGGAAACCTTCCAGGCGGCCAAGAAGGCAGGCAAGGTGCGGTTCATCGGCTTCTCGGCACATTCGGTGGAAGTGGCTCTCGCCGCCATGGACCGATACAACTTTGATACCATCCTGTTCCCGATTAATTTTGTACTCTTCTCTCAGGCAAACTTCGGACCGCAGGTCATCGAGCACGCCCGGAAAAAGGGAATGGGCATCATGGCCCTGAAAGGCATGGCCAAGACGACCTGGCCTGCGTCCATGATGAAGGATCACCCTCACGACAAATGTTGGTATCAGCCCGCCGATTTTCCCCATGAGGCCGCGCTCGGCTATCGCTGGACACTGTCGCGGCCGATCACGGCGGCTGTCCCTCCAGGCGACGAAAGATACTTCCGGCTGGGGATGGACATCGGCCAGCATTTCGAACCCGTCACCGAAGAAGAGCATCAGAAGCTGATGGCCAGCGCTGCGGGAGTCAATCCGATTTTCCATCTCGGAACCACATAGTCGGGAGATTCAGACCAGATAGTGGAACCTCGCGCCCAACAGGATGCTGAAAACCCGCCTGGCCTTTCATTTCGACCCAGAGCGGAGCGAAGGGGAGGAATCTCGCTCAGATTGTTTTCTTCCACCTCCGCCCCGGCCACGGCGCCTTGAGCTCTACGCAAACCTGCGCTCATGTCCTTCTAATCGCGATTCACCGAAGCCCAGAGCGAGATTCCTCGCTGCGCTCGGAATGACATCCAATCGTCGCCAAGTTCAGCGCCTATATCTGTGAGTAAGGCGCCGGCTTCAGGATAACGTTCGTAATGTTGGAGACGATTTCCTCGAAGGTGTACCTGGGCGAACTGGAGAGCTTTTTCCACTCCGGGGCTGACCGGAAAGCCTCCCACTTCTTGCTTCGGTCCGCGAGGTCTTCAAAGCCGAGCATGTAGGTCAGGTTGGGCAATCGTGACCCGATGAGCGTGTCGCCGTAGAAGACTTGCCAGAATCCGGCCTTTACGAAAACGTCGAATTCCCCGTTGTTGAACATCTCGACCTTCCGCAGGTGGTCCTGATGGGTGGGACTCTCGTAAGTCCGAAGCTCAAACATCCGCGAGCGGTGCTCGGCCGTCGCAGGCGGGACCTTGAGCCGGGGCATCCCCTCAAAAGCCACCATCAGTGAACTTTCCATGCGCACATAGGCAGGCTGTTGGGCAGGCGCATTCAGGAAGGCCGCTCCAGCTTTGAGATAGTCAGCGTCTCGATCAAGAAGCGACTCAACAGTGAGGAGAGTCTCGAGCGAGGCGCTTGGGATCAGAACGTAAAATGAAGGACTATCAGGACCGATTTCGACATTAAAGACCCCCACGCGGCTGATCCCCAGACGGCTCAGCGCCGGCACCAGTGCCTCCCCAAAGAAGTCGTGGGCAAGCTTAACTTGAGCTCCCGTTCGTAAGTGATAACGCCGAAGTTCGTAATACTCGCGACTCTCTCCCGCCCCCTGGCTGCCGAGGGGGTTGGGGGCTGACGCGTTGACAGCGAGAGCTGATGCAGCGAAGGATGAAGCCAGAAAACTTCGTCTTTGCACAACCGTTCCTCCCGTCAATGAATTCACTCTTCAGTGCTTTGTTCCAGTGCGATACCGTAGGGAAACCAATCCCCATTCGGATTATTTCACACCTTCAAATGCCCCGAATAGAATTCTCTGCCCGCGGTCTCGAACCAACGTCCAACCGAGAAAGCAAGAAGGCTAGTCTGGGTTCTCAGGACGGGCGTGGGAAAACCGAAGAGGTGGTTCTCCCTCACATCTTTATAAATCTCACCCCCATTGCCCCGCAAATCGGACAATTGTCGGGGGCCTTTCCGATCTCGATATTGCCGCAGACCGGACACAAGTAGAAGTCCACGTCAGTCAGGTCGTTCCCCTGCTGAAGGGCTTCGAGAGCCATCTGGTAAAGCTTGGCGTGAACAGCCTCTGCCTTCAAGGCATAGGAGAACATGCGCTTGGCGCGGGGATTATCCGTTGTCGCTTGCTCCACCATCGGCGGGTACATTTCAGTGTACTCGTAGGTTTCCCCCGCCATCGCCGCGCGTAGGTTGTCCGAAGTTGCACCGACGCCCTGCATGGCGGCCAAGTGCCCCAGGGCGTGGATGGTCTCAGCTTCAGACGCCGCTCGGAAAAGCCGGGCCACATTGCTGAAACCCTCTTGCTCAGCCTTCTTTGCAAACGCCACGTATTTCCGGCTCGCCTGGCTCTCGCCCGCGAACGCTTCTTTGAGATTATTTTCAGTCGTAGCCATGATGGCCCCCTTTGTTTGTGCGGCATGCTTTGACATCGCGTCCAAACCATGGGCGCGATCAGAGATCAATCGTATCAAACCTTACCGCGCATGATTCCGCTTCCCAGACCTGTATACACTGGTTATGGAAGGACGGCAAGAGACATAGTGACGGGCAGAAGTCAGAAATCAGAAGGCGGAGAGGTGAAAGCGGAAGGCAGATGCTCTTCATTTTGACTACTGGCTTCTGACTATTGACTTTGAAGAGCCGCAGGTCCAGAGGACGGGACCTGCGCTACGCCCCTAAATCCTGACTCCTGCATCCTGAATCCCGCACTTGCCCACCTACCACCTAGGACACGCCGCCTACCGTCTACCACCTACTGACCTTCACCGACTCTCCCGGCACTTTTTGCACTGGCAGTGTAAGACTTCCTGCCCGGAGTGAAGCCATTCAATCTGAACGTTTGTGTAAACAACGTATTTTCATTAGGATAGGCAAATCCAGGATTGGCATAGGACGTGCTGTTTATCACGGCTGGATTGAAATGAACATGCTGGGCCGATGGCGCGATGACGGCCCCAGAAGGAGAAAACAAAATGGCTATTGACCAAGTTCCAGAACAGGAAGTCCTCGAAGTGGAGCCGGAAAGTTCCGCCTCGTATGGCAGGTTTCTGCTGATTTTCGTGGTGCTCGCGGCGCTGATCGTAGGTGAAATCTACACGATCTCCAAAATCAACTCGATGCGCGGCGCGCTGGAAGCGCAGCAAGCTCAGACAAGCAAACAGCTCCGGGCGGAGTTCCAGGATCAGCTTACCGGCCGCTTGAGCTCGATCGAACGCACTAATGCGCAGCAAATGGATGCGCTTAAAGACGAATTGGATGCGGCGTCGAAGCGCATGGGCGCGACGGGGGGCGAGCTGAAGCGCGCCCGCGCCATGGTAGCGCAACTTCAGAACGATGAGCGCCAACAGGCCGAACAACTTCAAGCAGAACTGGCACAGAAGGCCGACCAACAGCAAGTGGGCGCGCTGAACCAGGACGTTTCCGCGCAACGCACCGACCTCGATAAAACCAAGACGGTACTCGAGTCTGTCCGCTCCGATCTTGGCATGGCCCGCAGCGAAATGGGTACCCTGATCGCCCGCAACCATGATGACATCGAGCAACTCCGCAGGCTGGGCGAACGCGACTACTTCGAGTTCACCGCGGAGCGCAGGAATCCTGTGCGCGTGGGCGGAGTCGCCCTGACCCTAACGAAGACGAACGTGAAGCGACACCGGTTCAATCTGGATTTGGTTGCCGATGACGTCCAGGTGGAAAAGAAGGACCGGACCATCAACGAGCCGATCTTCTTCTACGTAAACGGTTCAAAGAGGCCTTACGAATTGGTTGTAAATGAAGTAAAACTAGATCAGGTGAAGGGTTACCTCAGCACCCCGAAAGGCGCCAAGGAAGTTGCGGCGCATTCGCAGGGAGGACGCTAAGCAAATCCAAAAGGGACCCGGTCATCAAGGAGTGGGGCCGGGTCTCCCACCCCCGAAACCCCCAGCAGGGCAGCATAATTTAGTCCACGGCCTCAGCCGTGGATGAGTCAACACCTACACCATTTACCCCATCATAAGCCCCGACAGGGACGACATGTTTTGGCCCACGGCGAGAGCAGGCTAAGGCAGACCCTCTGGGAAGCAAGACTCTGCGCCAACCGCTGATTGATTCCCAAGCGCCGCGTCATTCGGTATGATACAGACCATGGACGTGGCGGTACGATGTCGTAACTTGCGCAAGACCTATGACGGCAGGGTCGAGGCCGTTCGCGGACTCGATTTGGAGATCCTGACCGGCGAATGCTTCGGGCTGCTGGGCCCGAACGGCGCTGGCAAGACTACGACCATCGAGATACTAGAGGGACTGCTCCCGCAAACCTCCGGCGAAGTCGAGATTCTAGGAAAGACCTGGAAGGCCCACAGCCGGGAACTGCGCGAGGTGTTAGGCATCTCGCTACAGGAAACTCGCCTCGCCGAGAAGCTCACGGTGCGGGAAACACTGGAGCTTTTCGCCAGCTTCTATCGCTATCCACGTTCGACCTTCGAGGTCATGGAAGAAATGGCCCTGACCGAAAAGGCGAATAGCTGGGTCGGGAAGCTCTCCGGAGGCCAGAGACAACGGCTCGCGGTAGCCACCGCTCTGGTAGCCAATCCGAAAATACTGTTTCTCGATGAACCTACAACGGGGCTGGACCCGCAAAGTCGGCGGCAGCTTTGGGACATCATCCGTCATTTCCAGCGCCACGGTGGGACCATCCTGCTGACGACGCACTATATGGACGAAGCGGAGCGGCTTTGCAACCGCATCGCCATCATCGATCATGGCCGCGCCATCGCTTCCGGAAGTCCCACCGAATTAGTTGAGGAACTGGGCGGGCATCAGATTGTGGAATTTGATGCCACGGATAATGACCACGTCGCAACGGAGCTGTGGCGGTCGCTCCCGGGTGTGGAGGCGGTCCATGTGGAAGACGGTAGGGTCATGCTGAGCGTGCGTGAAACTCACGAGACCATCCCCGCCCTGCTCGGCGCCTTGCAGAAACGCGGCTCGCACTTGCTGCATCTCACCACGCGCCACGCCAGCCTGGAGGATGTCTTCGTTCGTCTTACTGGGCGCCACTTACGCGAGGAGTGAGGACCGTGTCATTCCGAGCGCAGCGAGGAATCTTGCTCTGACCTAGGCCAGAAAGAACGGAGCGAGATTCCTCGCTGCGCTCGGAATGACACCTGGCGTCCGTTTGGAAAGACGCGTTGCCCTCGCCCGCATTGCCGCCCTCTCCCCCTTGGGGGAGAGGGTGGACCGCCGCCGGCGTTTTCTTCAGCCGGAGCGGGCCAGGTGAGGGGGTGTCAGCTAACTAAACCTGGAAGTGAATACATTGAACACCGAACCCCACACTACGGTCCCCTCCGTGCCGGATGCAAAGTTGCCCACCTTCCCGCCAGAAAACCGTCGTTGGGCGGGTTATGGGCAACTGATGATGGCGCGCACGCGGGAGATGTGGCGCGAGCCGGAGGTCATCTTCTGGGTGTTCGTATTTCCTATACTCTTGGCACTGGGACTGGGGATTGCCTTTCGTAACAAGCCCGCCGAAGTCAATCGTGTGGCCATCGTGGCAGGCGAGGGAGCCGCGCATACGCTCGACTTGCTGAAAGCCTCTCCTCTGAAAAGCTCGGTTCGAACCGACGTGCTTCCCGAGGTCGACGCTTTCAATCAGTTTCGTCTCGGCAGGTACGACCTGGTTGTGATCCCCCACTGGGGCGGCAGCCTTGAATACCGATATGACCCGGGGCGTCCGGAGAGCGTGCTGGCCCGCGCCGTCGTGAATGACGCCATGCAGGCCGCGGCGGGGAGGAAAGATGCCCTGCCCACGTCCGATAACGCCTCCAGCGAGCCAGGGGCAAGGTACATCGATTTCCTGATCCCGGGATTGCTGGGCATGAACCTGATGAACTCAGGAATGTGGGGCATCGGTTTTGCGCTGGTGGAAATGCGCCAGCGAAAGTTGCTCAAGCGGTTGGTGGCGACTCCCATGCGGCGGAGCGATTTCCTTCTTGCGCTCGCCAGCAGCCGCTTGGCCCTGATGATGATCGAGCTTGCATTGCTGCTCGGATTTGGCGTGCTGGCATTTCAGATGCGAGTGATGGGCTCGTGGGCGTCGATTCTCGTGATCAGTACGGTCGGAGCGCTGTCATTCGGGGGATTGGGCCTGCTAACGGCCAGCCGCGCCCAGAAGATTGAAACCGTCAGCGGCCTGATCAACGTGGTCATGATGCCGATGTGGATGTTCTCCGGTGTCTTCTTCTCTTACGACCGTTTTCCTGCCGTCATTCAGCCGCTGATCAAAGTGCTGCCACTCACTGCACTCAATGATGCTCTGCGCGCTACGATTCTCGGGGGCGCTTCGTTTGCGGCCCAGGGCACACGCCTGCTCATCCTGCTCCTCTGGGGCAGCCTCTCGTACTTGCTGGCGCTTCGCTGGTTTCGCTGGACGTAAATCAGGATTCGGGAGTCAGGATTCAGGAGCCGGTAGCGCAGACCTGTTCTTTAGGTCTGCGGTTTTTTGGCAGGGCCTCGTCGCGCATGCCTGATAAAAGCCGCAGACCTAAAGAACAGGTCTGCGCTACCGGCACGGCGTGGTGGAAAGGAGGGTCGAACGCCGTTAGGCGCTACCGCAGTCGCGTTTCGCCCATCAAATATCGGTCAATGCCGCGCGCCGCCTGGCGGCCTTCGGAGATAGCCCAAACAACCAGCGATTGGCCGCGGCGCATATCGCCGGCGGCGAAGACACCGGGAACCGAGGTCATGTGATTCGTGTCGGCCTCCACGTTGCCGCGCGCATCGAACTTCACGCCCAGCGCTTCGATCATCCCATTCTTGACAGGACCCATGAAGCCCATGGCAATCAGCACGAGGTCCACGTTGAGCACGAAGTCAGTCCCGGGAATCGGTTCAAACTTGGGAGGTGGCCCAACCCGAATCGCATGCAATTGTTTCACGTGGCCATGTTCGTCGCCCACAAATTTGGTCGTGGCCACAGCCCATTCTCGAATGCCGCCCTCCTCATGGGCGCCTTCGGTCCGCAACTGCAGCGGCCACAGTGGCCAGGGCGTGTTGGGTGAGCGCTCCAAGGGCGGGATGGGCAGGATTTCGAACTGATGAACCGCCGCCGGTTTTTGCCTGTGCGCCGTGCCCAGGCAGTCCGCGCCCGTGTCCCCGCCGCCGATAATCACTACGCGCTTACGCGCGGCCAGGATTGGTTCGGCCACAGCGTCTCCGGCCAGGCGGCGGTTCTGTTGCGGGAGGTATTCCATGGCGAAATGAATGCCCTTGAGCTCGCGTCCTGGGACATTGAGGTCGCGCGGACTCTCGGCGCCTCCCGCCAGCAGGATGGCGTCGAACTCCCGGCGCAAATCTTCCACTGGAAGGTTTCGCCCGACGTGCTTCCGGGTTTTGAAAACCACTCCTTCCCGTGCCATTTGCTCGAGTCGCCGGTCAAGGATGCGCTTTTCCAATTTGAAGTCAGGAATGCCATAGCGCAGCAGCCCGCCAATGCGGTCGGCCTTTTCGAACACGGTCACCGTATGCCCGGCGCGGTTTAGCTGCTGCGCTGCGGCCAAGCCGGCAGGTCCCGAGCCGACGATGGCCACATACTTGCCGGTCCGGTCGGAAGGGGGTTCGGGATGGATCCAACCCTCGCGGAAGGCATGCTCGATGATTGTTTGCTCGATGTTCTTGATCGTTACAGGAGGGTTGTTAATACCCAAAACGCAGGCAGCTTCGCAGGGCGCCGGGCATACCCTTCCGGTGAATTCGGGGAAGTTGTTCGTAGCGTGGAGGCTGCGAATGGCTTCCTTCCAGCGATCGCGATAGACGAGGTCATTCCAATCCGGGATGACGTTGTTCAGCGGGCAGCCCGTGTGGCAGAAAGGCACGCCGCAATCCATGCAGCGCGCCGCCTGAAGGCGCAGCTTCTGTTCCGGGAATTCCTGATACACCTCCTGAAAATCATTGACGCGCTCAGCCACGGGCCGGCGTCCCGGGACTTCGCGCGTGTACTCCATGAATCCGGTCACCTTACCCACGCAGCACCTCCCGGGTTGACTGCTGAGCCGAGGCATGAACCGGGGCCAGAGTTGCGGAGGCGCGTGGAACACCCAGCACTCGCTTGTACTCGTGCGGGAAGACCTTGATGAACTTCGGCAGCATCGCCTCCCAGTTATCCAGAATCCATTTCGCCCGCGGGCTGCCGGTCAACTCCTCGTGGCGAGCTATCAAGAATTGCACGAGCTCGGAATCCTTGGAATCGGTGAGGGGCTCGAGGTCCACGCCGGCGCGGTTACAACGCACCTGGGCGAACTCTCCGGTTTCATCCAGGACATAAGCAATGCCGCCCGTCATGCCCGCGGCAAAGTTGCGCCCGGTCTTGCCCAGCACGATCACTGTCCCCTTCGTCATGTATTCACAGCCGTGGTCGCCGACCGCCTCCACCACCGCCGTGGCTCCGGAATTGCGCACCGCGAAGCGTTCGCCGGCCATGCCGTTGAAATAGGCTTCGCCGCTCGTGGCCCCGTACAGAACCACGTTCCCCACCAGGAT
>Ga0326727_10025233_pt1 | contig 11163 bp, 8 predicted proteins | sample MB2enrmetagenome_FD_207643 | JGI IMG/M metagenome (GOLD analysis project Ga0326727, IMG submission 207643) | Lab enriched peat soil microbial communities from McLean, Ithaca, NY, United States - MB29MY | ecosystem: Environmental > Terrestrial > Soil > Wetlands > Peat | place: USA: New York... | reverse complement strand
AGAGCCGGCGCAATCCTACAACTCGATCTTCACCGGCCAGGTCTTCCAGATGTCCGAGCAGTAGTCGCGGATCGCCCGGTCCGATGAGAACTTGCCCATGCGAGCGACGTTCAGGATGGACATGCGTGTCCACGCGTCCTGGTCGCGGTAGGCTTCGCTGACGCGGTCCTGGCAGTCGATGTACGACTGATAGTCCTCCAACAACAGATACTCATCCTGATTGAGGAGTGAGTTGTAGAGTGGCGCGAACAGGCCGTGGTCACCGTGCGAGAACTCACCGCTGGTCAGCGCATCCACCACCTCGCGCAGCTTCTCGTTCCGGTCGTAGGGAGCGCGCGGAGAGTAGCCCTGGGCCTTGCGCTGCTGCACCTCTTCCACCTTAAGCCCGAAGAGGAAAAAGTTCTCCTCGCCGACCTCCTCGCGGATCTCCACATTGGCGCCGTCCAGGGTGCCAATGGTCAGCGCGCCGTTCATGGCGAACTTCATGTTGCCGGTGCCCGACGCTTCCTTGCCGGCCAGCGAAATCTGCTCGGAGAGATCGGCGGCCGGGTACACCCGCTGCCCCACCTTGACGTTGTAGTTGGGCAGGAACACCACCTTCAGCCGGTCCCGCACCAGCGGATCGGCATTGACCACTTCGCCGACCGAGTGAATCAGCTTGATGATCAGTTTCGCCATATGGTATCCGGGAGCGGCCTTGCCCCCGAAGATGAACGTCCTGGGCACAAGGTCCATCTCCGGGTTGCGCTGGATGCGCTTGTACAGCGTCAGGATGTGCAGGATCTGCAGATGCTGCCGCTTGTACTCATGCAGGCGCTTCACCAGCACGTCGAACATGGACGCGGGATCGGTCGCGATGCCAACCCGTTCCTGTATGTACGCCGAAAGCTCCAGCTTGTTGTGGTGTTTGATCGCCTTCCACTCCCGCAGCAACTCTGGATCGCCCACCATCGATTCAAGCCGCCGTAGCTTGTCCAGATCGTGTATCCAGCCCGGTCCCACCCGTGAAGTCAGCAGATGGGCCAGCCTCGGATTGCTGAGCACCATCCAGCGCCGCGGCGTCACCCCGTTCGTCATATTGCGAAACTTCTCCGGCGTCAGCTCGTAGAAGTCGCGCAGTACGCTCTTCTTCAGCAGCTCTGTGTGCAGCTCCGCAACCCCATTGATGGCATGGCTGCCGAGCGCGGCCAGGTGCGCCATGCGCACATACTTCCCACCGTTTTCATGGATCAGCGAAAGGTTGCGCACACGCTGCTCGTCGCCCCAATAGTGCATGCGCACACCCTCAAGATGGCGCCGGTTGATCTCGTCGATGATCTCCAGATGGCGCGGCAGCAGCGCCCCGAACAGGCTCAGCTCCCACTGCTCCAGCGCCTCCGGCAGCAGGGTGTGGTTGGTGTAGGAAAGCGTGCCCTGCGTCACCCGCCAGGCCGTCTCCCACTCCATCGCGTGTTCATCCACCAGCAGGCGCATCAGCTCGGCCACGGCAATCGCCGGATGGGTGTCGTTCATCTGGATGGCAAACTTGCGCTGCAGTTCGGTCAGCGGGCGGTTCATGGAGAGCTGAATCTTCAGGATGTGCTGCAGCGAGCACGACACAAAGAAAAACTGCTGCGCCAGCCGCAACTGCTTGCCCTGAATGTCTTCGTCGTTAGGGTAGAGTATCTTCGAAATGTTCTCCGACGACACCTTCTCCGCCACCGCGCCAAAAAAATCTCCCATGTTGAAGGTGCCAAAGTCGAAGGAGTCGACCGCCTGCGCCGACCACAGACGCATGGTATTCGCGGTATTCGTCTTGTATCCCAGAATCGGAGTATCGTGCGGGATTCCCCGCACCACTCGGTCCGGAAGCCAGGTAACGTGCCGGCGGCCGGCAGGGTCGGTGTAGGATTCGGTGCGCCCCCCGAACTTCACCTCGAACGCGTCTTCCGGTCGTTCCAGCGCCCAGGGATTGCCCAGCTTCAACCACTTGTCGGTGGTCTCCACCTGCCATCCATCTTTAATCTGCTGGTCGAAGATGCCGTACTCGTAGCGGATTCCGTAGCCGATTGCGGGGATGTCCAGCGTGGCCAGCGAGTCCATGAAACAGGAAGCCAGCCGCCCCAGCCCGCCATTGCCCAGCCCCGGCTCCTTCTCCTGCTCAATCAAAACATTCAGGTCGAGGCCCAGCGTACGCATCGCCTGCTCGGCCTCGTCGTAAATCCCCAGGTTGATCAGGTTGTTGGCAAGATGCGGCCCGGTCAGAAACTCCGCCGACAAGTAGCAGACCACACGCACGTCCTGTGCCTGGTAGTTCTTTACGGTGGAGATCCAGCGTTCAATCAGGCGGTCGCGCACCGTCTGCGCCAGCGCCATGTACAGATCGTTGACCGTGGCCCGCTCACGGTAGCGGCCCTGCACACAGAAGAGATTGTCGAGAAAGGATTGTGCCAGAGCACTCACGCTGAGGGCAGTTCGTTGACTCTTAGGCGCATCTATGGGTGGCGTTATAGCTCCTGTAACTTCAGACATCGACTTGCTCCCTGGGGTCCCGCACGCGCGACGCAGCTCGGTTATTCGCAAATCATCGGCACTTAGCAATATACAGTTCAGCCCCTGGTGGAAATCAGCCTCCCACGGAAGGGGGATGCGCCACCGCCGCGAACCGGCATGGCGTCTCCGGTAACTACAGGACATACATCGGCTGGGTACCCCGTGTCTCGATTCTGAGACGTGGGTCTCCATCTCTCCCCCGCGCCTTACTCCTCCGCCGGCTCCGCCAGCCCCACCCGCACCCGCTCCACCTTGCGGTCGGTGGAGGCCAGCACCTCGAAGCGCAGCCGCTTGCCCTGCACCACTTCGCCGGGCTGAGGGATGTGCCCCGCAATCTCCGACACCAGCCCGCCCAGAGTGGTCGCCTCAATGTGTTGCGGAAGATAGATCGGTCCCCGCGCCTCGCGAGCCTGCTCCCGGCCGTCCTCCTGCGAATCCTCCTCGCCCGCCGGCGCACCCTCCGCCTCATCGATCTCCGGCTCCGCGAACAGTTCGCGCAGCCGCGAGAGTTCGAAGCTGCCCGGCACCACAAAGCTCCCATCCGCCTGGCGCACCGGCTCGTCCACCTCCTCGGCCTCGTCATGCTCGTCCGCGATCGAACCCACAATCGCCTCCAGCAAGTCCTCAATCGTCACCAGCCCGGCCACGCCTCCGTACTCGTCGATCACGATCCGCATGTGTTGCTTCTCATGCTGCATCTCGCGCAGCAGCTCGGAGACTTTTTTGGTCTCCGGCACAAACTCCGCGGGCCGCTGCAACTGGGCCACCGTCTGCTGAACCGCGTCGGCATCGCGCACATGGAGCAGGTCGCGCGCAAACACAATCCCAGTCACGTGGTCCAGCGTTCCGGCAAACACAGGCACGCGCGAGAAGGCATTCTCCTTCAGCTTCTCCAGCAGGCCCGTCAGACTCAGCCCATCCGGCACAGCGAAGATCGCGGGCCGCGGCGTCATCACCTCGCGCACCACCTTGTCGCCAAACTCCACCGCCGAGCGCACCAGATCCAGGTCGCTCTCCTCCAGAATGCCTTCTTCCTCGCCCGCCTCCAGCAGCGCGTCCATCGCCTCCGAGGGATGCTCCTCCTCCTCGGCGTCCTCCGGCTCGGCCAGCGCCACAATCGACAACAGCAGCCCAAGCAGCAGCGTCACCGGCAGAATCAGGTAGAACAGCGCCTCCAGCAGAAGTCGTATGCGAGCGATCCAAAGCCCGCGCGTGCGCGCAAACAGTATCTGCGGAACCAGCCGGTCGAAGACCAGGATCAGCAGCACCAGCTCGATGAGCGTAATCGCACCCTCGCTCCACAACGTGGCCATCCCGTAGGCCACCGACCCATACAACTGCAGCCCCATCAGCAACGCAATCGCAGCCAGAGAAAGCTGCCGCAGCACAGACGCAGACAGCGCCAGGCTCTCCCGCCCCAGCCTTAGCTTCGGCTCCACCTCCTGCGTCCACGCGTCGATGTTGTTCTGGTACTCGCGCGCCAGGAACTTGCCCATCTCGCTGTACACGCGGTCCACATACGCGGCCAGTGCCAACACCGCCAGCAGCGCCGCCAGCGTCAACCCATACGCCCCGCTCACGCCCGCACCCCTGCTGGTTTGTCATTCTGAGCGGAGCGCGAAGGGCGAAGTCGAGGGACCCCCGCATTTTGCTTTTGTTTGTCCATCGGAGCGGCAACCCGTGCAATCAATCCCGTCTCCAGCCCCAGATCCCGCCGCAGCTCGGCCTCGCGCGCCGCCATCTCGCCCGCATCCGCTTCATGGTTCAAGCCGGCCAGGTGCAGCACCCCGTGCAGCAACAGCACCCTCACCTCATCGCGCAGCGAGTGGCCGAAGCGCGCCGCCTGACCCGCCGCCGTCTCCAGCGAGATCGCCAGATCGCCAGCCACGCCCACTGCATTCCCATCGCCCGCCGGAAACGACAACACATCGGTCGCAGTATTCTTTCCGCGAAATTTTCGGTTCAGCCGGCGCAGCGTCGCATCGCCGGTCAGAAGTACATGCACCTCGCCCTCGAGTCCCACCGCTGCCCGCGCGCGATTCACAAACCGCGCAAGCCCGGTCTTCGACAGCCCCAACTTCTGCCAGGGCCTCGCTTCGCCAGCCAGACTTCGCGGAGCTTCCAGGGTAATCATCTATTCTTTGATGCTACTAGACCTTCTTCGCTCGCACCTTGCCGAAGACCACGGCGAGTTGCATCGACATCAGCAGCGCTCCCAGCCCCGCTGCAATCCAGCCCTTCCACTCTGCACATCCCACTGGCCAGAAGAAGTGCAGCAGAAGCGCTCCGGCCACAAGGTTGCCAAATCCCCATAGCACATTGCTCAGCGGCGAAGACTCGCCCACTCCCGGCGGCTTGGCAAACGGCGACTGAAACGGGTTGCCGCTGGTCCCCTGCACAAAATGAGGAACTCCATTGACCAGAAATGCGCCACTTATAAAATTCAGCGGATACAAGTACCAGTGCATCGGCACAGCTCTCTTTCATGGCCCAACTGCATCTTGCATGACCCTATTGTAATTTGCTGTTCACGGTTTCCTGGTCACTGTTCCCGGTTTCCTGCTCCACATCGCCCAGCTCCAGCGGAATCTGCTGCGCCCGCCCGTAGCTGTCGTAGGCGCGCACAATCCGCTGTACCAGATGGTGGCGCACCACGTCCACCTCCTCGAAGTGGCAGAATCGGATCCCCTCCACCCCCTCCAGCACATGCAGCGCCTCGAACAGCCCCGACTTCTTCGGGTTGGGCAGATCGATCTGTGTCATGTCGCCCGTAATCACCGCCTTGGAGCCGTTGCCCATGCGGGTCACAAACATCTTCATCTGCTCCATGGTGGTGTTCTGCGCCTCGTCCATGATGATGAACGCATCCGACAGGGTGCGTCCGCGCATGAACGCCAGCGGCGCCACCTCGATCACATTCCGCTCCAGCAGCTTGTCCACCTTGTCCTGGTCCAGCAGGTCGTAGAGCGCGTCATACAGAGGCCGCAGATACGGATCGACCTTCTCCTGCAAGCTGCCCGGCAGGAAGCCCAGCCGTTCGCCCGCCTCCACCGCCGGCCGCACCAGGATGATCCGGCTCACCTTCTTCGCCATCAGCGCCGACACCGCCATCGCCACCGCCAGGTACGTCTTGCCAGTCCCCGCCGGCCCCAACCCGAAGATCATGTCGCACTGCTCGATCGCCTCGACATACTTCCTCTGGTTGGGCGAGCGCGGCTGCACCATTCGCTTCACCCCCGCCGAACGCTGCTTGCCCGCGTCCACCAGCGAGCGCAGCGTCACCTCCGGGTCCGCGATCACCAGCCGCAGCATCCCCTTCAGCTCGCCGTTCTGCAGCGTCACGCCGCTCTTGCGCAACGCCTCGAAGTCGGTAAAGATGCGCGTTACCTGCTCCACACTCTCCATCGCACCGGTAATTTCAATCGAATCGGAGCGCAAGTCGATGGTTACCTGAAGACCGTCCTCCATCAGCCGGAGGTTTTCGTCGCGGGTCCCGTACAGGGGCTCAATGCCAGGCGTGATCTCGAGCGATTTTTTTATCAAGTAGTTGTCTGACCTCCGTCAGGACGTTCGCAATCTTGTTAAGATGAGTCACTGTTTTGATAGGGCGGGACTTCAGTCCCGCCGAAAGCATTGTTGTATTGACCGATTCCGTAGCTGTTTTGATAGGGCGGGACTTCAGTCCCGCCGGTTGCGTAGCCCTTGAAGCGCGGCTTTAGCCGCCGAGGGAATCTCGAACGCACCTTCAAATCTTTCCTGTATCGGATGTGGGAGAGCTTCGGCGAGAGGCACAGGCTCCGAACAGCACGGCGTATCGTCAGCGGGCTTGCGATCGGATTGGCGAGGGTTGCCAATTATTTGCCGAAGTTGCGCACAGAGTAGTTCTCGCTCTGCGCCTAGTCAAGTCAATTTTAGATGTATCCCGTACCGCACCGGATACACCTTGTTCTTTGCAGCTACTATTACTAATTAATTGTCATCCTGAGCGAAGACGCTCACAGTCTCATCGTGAGAGGTCGAGTCGAAGGACCTGCGGTTCGTATTGCCCCTCCACCACCCTCCGCCCTTTCTCTCACCAAACCTCATCCCGCGCGTCTTTCCTGTAGGATTCTCCCTCAGAAGGATTTTCCCTCACCATGAGAACGTGTACGCCGCACCATCCAGCCTCCCTTCCATCTTCACCGCTCTGCAAGAGCAGCTCGGCCTCAAGCTCGTGTCACAGAAAGTCCCCGTCGACACCCTCGTCATCGACCACGTTGACAAAATCCCCACCGAAAACTAGCGCGAATCATAGAACCGCACGTCCTGCTGCCTCGTTCAGTAAGATAGAGCTATGTCCCAGGCCATCCGAGTCCACTCCTCAATCCTGCCGTCCAAGGTGGTTCCGTCTATGAAGCAAGCATTCGCGATCCTGGCCCTCACCCTACTCTGCAGCCCGCTCTTCGCACAATCCGCCACCGCACCTGCCGCCGCCCCGGCCACATTCGAGATCGCCGACGTCCACGCCAGCCCGTACCGGCGCCATCCGGCCATACGCTTCTCCGTCCACGGAGACCGTCTCCTCATCCGCGACGCCACCTTGGTGGACCTCATCGCAGACACCTACGCGGTCTACCCCTCCAGCGTATTTGGAGGGCCGCAGTGGCTCGCCTTCGATCACTTCGACATCTTCGCCAAGCTACCCCCCGCCACCACGCGAACGTCCGTGATGCCGATGCTCCGCCCCCTCCTCGACGACCGCTTCAAGCTGGTCGCTCACACCGGCACGCGGCCTCTCCCGGCTTTTGTTCTCTCCGCCGGAAGCAGCCCCAAGCTGAAGAAGTCCGCCGACTCCGCCGGGCCTGGTGGTTGCCAGTACCAGCAACCCCCAAAGGAGGCCCAGCTCACGAACACCATGAACATCAAGTTCTCCTGCCGCAATACCACCTTGCAGTCGTTCGTCGATTTTCTGCACGAAGTTGCCTCGCCCTACCTCACCCGGCCCGTGGTCGATGCCACCGGACTCAAAGGCGGCTACGACTTCGACATCGAGTGGACGTATCAGATCCCCAAGGATGCCGACGGCGTCACCATCTTCCAGGCCATCGACAAGCAACTCGGACTCAAGCTGGCGTTGAAGACAACGCCGCTGCCGGTCGTTGACGTCGTCAGCGTCAACCAGCAGCCCACGCCCAATGTGGCAGACATTGACAAACTTCTGCCGCCTCCGCCGCCTGCCGAGTTCGATGTCGCCGTCATCCGCCCCAGCAATCCCAACGAAACGCGCTTCGGGATGAACATCCAAGGCAACACAGTAAATATCCAGTACGCCACACTTCTCACCCTCATCTATAACTCCTTCAACACCCCCCCGGGAAAGATAGAGAACAAACCAAAGTGGCTCGACGGCCAGCACTACGACATCATCGGCAAAGCCTCCACCGGCGACGCGTCACCCATTCCGGGTGTGGGACCTAGCGTGGACATTGATGATGTCTGGGAGATGACGCGCTCGCTCCTCGCCGACCGATTCAAATTGACCACCCACACCGACCAGCGGCCCTCCGATGTCTACGCCCTGCTCACGGCAAATCCAAAGATGAAGAAGGCCGATCCCGAAAATCACCCCACCTGCCACGAAGGACCCGGTCCCGATGGAAGGGACCTCAGGCTCGACAACCCGCTGCGCAACCGTCTCATCTCCTGCCAGAACATGACCATGTCGCAGCTCACCACCGAGCTTTCGTCCCTCGCGTCGGGCTATCTGCCCGCCCCGGTTATCGACGCCACCGGTCTCGACGGGGCATACGACTTCACCCTCAGCTTTAGTAAGCAAGTTGACCTAAACAAACCCCTAGCCGCGCCATCGAACGGGGACGGCTCCGCCTCAGCCTCCGACCCATCCCTTGGCCCCATCTCCCTCTTCGACGCTATGCAGAAGCAGCTCGGGCTCAAGCTGGAGAAGAGAGAAAAAGTTCCCATGCCTGTCCTCGTCATCGACCACATCGAAGAGAAGCCCACGGAGAATTAGCCCCGCCGCGCAAACCCCCGGTTGACCCCGCCCCCCGCCTTCCGTAGACTGGAACTTGCAGGAATGGGTGTGTCTGCCTCCGCCTGCATCCCAATTCCCCGGCGTCGATAGCAATCGCGCGGGCCCAGAAAAGAGTTCACAGTTTATGGCAAATCATGTCTCCTCGTTGAAGCGCGCACGTCAGACCGAAACCAAGACTGCGGGAAACCGCGCCAACAAGACCAAGCTGCGCGGCACTCTGCGCACCCTGCGCGAGGCCATCGACGAGGGCGACAAGAAGACCATCGCCGCCACCTACTCGTCCACCGTCTCCGCCCTCGACAAGGGCGTTCAGAAGGGCGTACTGCACAAGAACACCGCCAGCCGTTACAAGGCCCGTCTCAACGCCCGCGTTAAGGCCCTCGTCGCTCCCACCAAGGCAGCCTAACTAAGCTCTCGCATCGCAAAGCCAGCCCCGATCCAGTGGCTGGCCTTTTTGCGTATGCCCGCTTCTTACCGCGACGTACTCCCTGCAGGCATCTCGTCCGGCCCATACAGCGTAGGCCGCTTGCGCGCGGCTCCCGGCTCTGGATCGCCCAATACCACAGCTCCCGCCGCCACCGGAGTTCCCTGATCCCCCACCGAAGCCGCAGCCTGCGCGGAAGAATCTCCACCCGTCTTACTCGCCGCGCTCGCCGCTGTCTCCGCCGAGCCACTGTCCACAGTGGATGCACTCACCGCCGCGCCATTCTCCGCACTCGACGAACTCGCCCCACTGGCCGCATCCGTCGCATCCGTCGCCAGCGGCGTCGAGACCCGCTCCAGCGACAGGTCGATCCGCGCCCCCGTGTCCTGCGGAGCCTGCGCCTCCGCCTGCTTCACCGCTGCCTGGTCCTGCCCGGTCAGCGGAGGCAGAGCGTATACCTCTACCGCTGCTTCGTGCTCGGTGTACTCGTCGTAATCCTTCGTCGCCTCATGATGCACCAGCGTCTCGCGCACCACGGCCAGCCTCATTCCGTCCCCCGACAGGGCAAAGTTCCCGCCCGCTCGCTCCACTGGCGTGCAGTCGATGCGGAACAGCAGCTTGCCGTCGTAGCTCTGCATCACGCGGACCTCCTGCGCACTCACCATGTTCTCCGGCAGCGGCCCTTCGGGATCGACCGCTCCGGTCACCACAATCCGCCCCAGCGCAAACCGTCCCGCCGCCGGTGCGAACGAAAACACCGGCGCGGTCTGCGTGTCCAGGAAGTTCTGTTGCCACATCTCCTCCCCCTTCAGGTTGAAGCCCGCCAGGTCCTGCCTCGCCGAGCTGCCCCTGCATCCGATGGCGACAAACTCGCTGTGCCCCACAAAGGTGGACTGCGGAAAGCAGGTCGTGTCGAACTCCGCCAGCTCGTCCACCTTGCCCGCATGCTCGTCGAAGTCAAACAGCCATCGGTCCTTGCCGCCCTCAATCACATCCAGAAATCCTGCCGTCGTCATCGGCAGATCCACCGCCGTGCGCGCGCGGATCGCTCCCGCTGACACCGCCAGCAACCCCTCTGCGCCCTCTCCCGTGCTCTTCATCCGGTAGAAATTGATCTGCACTGGAGCCGGGTCGGCCGGCGTCCCGTCGCTCGCCGCTCCCGTGTTGCCCGGCGTACGACTGGTCGTCTCCACCGTCAACAGGTCCCCGTCCGCCGACACCTGCAGCGCCACAATGTTCCGATCGACGTGCAGCAGCGGAAGCTCGCGAAACGCATTGCCCGCGCCCACCCCTTGCATCGGCGCCAGCACCGTCAGCCGGTCGCGCACCCGCAGCAGAAACCGCCCGTGTCCCAAACTCCACAGGTACTGTCCGCGGTCGTGCAGCCGCCACTGCGTCTGGGCCAGTACCTTGCCCGACGGCAGCTCCACCAGGTTCGCTCCAACCATCCGGTCTTCATCGTCCGGCTGGTCGTCGGCCTCGCGCTTCATCAACTGGCGCAGGCCAAACGTAATCAGCAGATGGCCGGCATCGACGAAGTGAACGGTCAGCATTGAGCTGCCGCCCAGCATGAACTCCGGCAGCATCGTCTGGTAGCCCATCGGCCCCAGCGGTACGCGCGCCATCTGCTCCGGGTCGCGCGCCCGCGCCACGCCCGGCGACAGCATCGTCCACGCTGCCAGCATCGCCCCCACGCGTTTGACCGCACTCTTCATCATCCAGTCCAGCCCTCAGAGCGCACTTAGAGCGATAATAGAAGACTGGGTCGCCTTGCGGCTTGGTTGTTTCCTCTGGTTGCCCTATTGGACCCAAACCACCTGCTCCACAAATCTCTTCCTGCACGGAGAATCCACGCATGAACGCAACATCCATCCGCCTCGCCTCGAAGCGCACCGCCTTCCGCCGCGCCCTCTGGAACGCCGCAACTGTAGCCCTCGTCTGCCTCGTTCTCGCTCCCTGCGCGCTAGCCCAGCAGACACCCGCGCCCGCCAAGGCTGTGCCTGCGACCGTTTCAGAAAAGCCCCTCCCCGGCCTCGACCTCTCCTCCATGGATCTCTCCGCCGATCCCTGCACCGACATGTACAAGTACGCCTGCGGAAACTTCAACGCCAACCACCCCATCCCCGCGGACCAGCCAGACGTAGATCCCTTCTACGTCCTTTACAACGTCACCACC
>Ga0326727_10025231_pt1 | contig 11163 bp, 12 predicted proteins | sample MB2enrmetagenome_FD_207643 | JGI IMG/M metagenome (GOLD analysis project Ga0326727, IMG submission 207643) | Lab enriched peat soil microbial communities from McLean, Ithaca, NY, United States - MB29MY | ecosystem: Environmental > Terrestrial > Soil > Wetlands > Peat | place: USA: New York... | reverse complement strand
ACCATGATTTGTAAGGACTGCTTCACGATTTCCGCATCTTCAGAAGTAAGGAGGTTGAATAATTCGGTTATACGTTCTTTGCACTTCTGGCTCAATTCAGCCACCAGCTCATCACCCTTGGGTGTTGTACACAGTAAAATAATCCGCCTGTCATTGGGGTCCCCGGTTCGTGTTATTAGATTTTTTTCCAACAACCGGTCGATAATCCCAGTCACATTTGTAGGGGTGACTTTGAGAGCATCCGCCAGCTTGCCGGTAGTATTAGCACCACGATTGCTAATGAAAAACAAGGCTTTAAGCTGCCCAATACCCAAATGCAGGCGTAACCAGGCGTCAAGCTCGTATTGCCGGCGGTCATGATCCACCTGCCTTTGCAATTCAATAATCTCTTTAAAAAGTTGTTTTTCCACAGCATCCATTATACCTCTATGATAATTAATATTTCATTGACAATAATATTAAAATTCATTAATATCAATCGCCTATACGAATACCAAATATCTCAGAATTATTGTATGTGGTTAACCCTATATTCAGACCAGTGTATATAGTCTCATAGGGACTTAAAATGCCTGTCTACCCAAGCGTGTCGCCATTAAAATAATAACTTATAATAGCCAAGAGAACTTCGTTTTTGACTCTGATTGAATTACTTGCTATATTTGATACTAATTTAAATTCGAAAATCTAATAGGGAGGGAGAAAATGCCTATCGTACGCGTAGATTTCTGGGAGGGAGTTGGAAAGGATAAAGTAAAAAAGATGATACGCGGCATAACAAACGTTATGGTGGATTTAGGAGTTCCCGAGCAGGCTGTGGAAGTAATTGTTTATGAGATACCAAAAACTCACTGGGGCGTTGGGGGTGAACCAGCTTCAGAAAAACTCAAAGATGTAATGCCGCCAAAATAGAAAAATTGAATATGCCCATTTAATCTAGAAACTTCATTTTGCTAGCTTTACTGGGACTTCTCGAATTGGTAATGGCGGTTTGGGTTGCGCCCAAAGAAAATAACCCGACCAATGATTTTGCCCAACTGCTTAGTCAGATGGAACATGGATTTCAATATAACGATGGTACAGCACTGCAACGCCATGGCTCTCGAAAATTTGCAGCCCAGGAAAAAGCCAAGAAAAATGAAAAGAAGGAAACTAAAATGAAACTTGAGAATAAAGTAATTGTAATAACCGGGGCAACTCGCGGCATAGGACGGGCCATCGCAGAATCCTGCGGCAAACAAGGTGGTAAAATCGTTATCTGTTCACGCCGTGAGGAAGCGGTAACCGAAACAGTCTCCACTTTGAAAAAGAAAGGCATTAACATTTCTGGCATCGCTGCAGATGTAGCGAAGGGTACAGACTTAGAAAAACTATTGCAGCATTCAATAGCTCAATGGGGGAAAATAGATATTTGGGTTAATAACGCTGGTTTATCCAGTGGCATGAGGGCTATCCATGAATTAAGCGAACAGGAGATTAAAGATGTAATTAATGTTAATTTGACCGGGACCATAATAGCCTGCAAATTGATTCTGGATTATTTTATCAAGAATCAAGGCGGAATAATTATTAATATGGGCGGCAGGGGTAGCAACGGAAATGCGTCTCCATTCCTTACAACATATGCCGCAACAAAAGCGGCGGTGGTCAGTTTGACAAAAAGCCTGGCAAAAGAGTACAAAAGGTATCCTGTTTCGATTAATGCCGTTGTACCGGGGATGGTGGCGACCGATTTCTACCGTGACATAAAAATAGGGGCTAATCAAGAAGATAACCTGGACAGTATCCCATACGTACTAAAAGCTTTCGGCGTTCCTGTTGAAGAAGTTGGAGATTTTTTTACAAAGATCTCAGCGCAACAACCAGGTAAAGTAACTGGAAAAACATATAATTTATTAAAGGGGGGAAGACTTGCTCGTGGGATAGGGCTCATGATGTATTACCGTGCAACCGGTAAAATCAAAGCGAGTATGTAGACAAGCATCCCTTTGATCAAACTGGCGAAAAATCCAAACGCCTTGAATAGCTGACCTTTTATTCTTCATGGCTATTGTCTTGGGGTCTTCAATTTCCCTTTTAGTTTTACACTTAAAACAATAGGCTGACATTGCACGCTCCTGAATTAATAACTCCTTCTAATTCGGAACATAGACCTTACAAGGTTTAATGTCAATGTCTCTCAATTATCCACGCTTTTAATACAAGCCATCCTTGGGCATGTAGACACCAACCACCTCAGTGTTGGTTCTTGATCGTCTATTTCATAACGTAAGTTTTGGTTGTTCCTCATTAGTACCTTGCGGAAAGGTCCTAGTAGCAATTGAAAGAATATCTTCGTTTTTGGCAAGCATGCAGGCGATGACAATGATCTGGACGTAGAAAAAGTAGTTCAACAAACTGCGCCACGCAAAGAATAGTGGTAAAACGGCGAGCATCGGACCTGCGAAGGGATATTTTTTTGCTTTGAGGCTGTACCAAAATGCTCCCCCGATGAAGACAATAGCTTCAAGTATAACGAAGGGAAGCGACGAACGAATGTTGATAAATCCACTTACAACCAATGACACAATTCCTATTCCATTAGGAAACATCGGACTAGTCATGGGGGCAAGTACAGACGATAGCCATAACTTAGGGCCCATAATAATGAAATAGGCATTAATTAATAAAAATATCCCTGCAATCATGCTCATGGCCAATAAAAATGATCTAATCCCTGATTTCTGCCACAAGAGAATAAGATAAAATGGCAGAAAAAACCAGGCAGTCTGTTTGGTAGCAACAGCCAGACCCATTGTAATTACTGATAACAATTGATTTCTATCTAAACTCACCCAGGCAACGAGCAGCAGCGGAAATACGATACTCCCTGTTTCACCTTGGGCAAGGCTATTCCATAATTCCAGACTGATAGCGGCGAAGACTATAAAGAGTAAGCGTTTCTTCGGCGGTATCTTCCAAGTTGCGTAAGCCAAACCTGCAACAACAAAGACAACAAAAACAATTCTGATATCTTTAACGCCGGCCGCGACGAACGGTGCCGGTAAGAGAAATAGGCCAGCCGGATAACACACCTTTGACTCGATCTCAGGTGGAGATTGGGAAGGATGATGGATTGCAATGTTCCAAATCTCCTTTAGCTGAGTTTCTGAAGGAGCAGGGAAAACATCAATCAACCGACCGGTACGCAGGGGCGTGATTCGGTCAGAGGATCCGTTATATTTAAGCATCGCTGTGACTATGTTGGCATGAGCATAAGGGTTCTTGCCATCAAGTAAGTTCTCCCCAGCTTGGCGTTCAAGAGCTGTACTATCATTATAATGAAACCCCCCTTCCATCTGATGGAGCAACACAGCAAAATTACCGTTTGCATTATTCCTTTGTGCTATTGGCGCAACGAGTACTGCAGTAGTTAATTCTGCGATCCCTAGCAATATAAATAAGACAATGACGATTAGTGCACCGCATTTTATGACTCCTCGGTGATTACCAAGAGCCTTATCAGTATGTGGGTTTACGATAATCAGCATGAAGATAAACCACAAAGTAAACAGCCCAAATCCCACCAAACAGAAAACATTTTGATTTAGAGAATAGCCAATACCGGATATAGCAGCCGCAATCAACTGAATTGCCAGCGCGAAAAACATCAGAAGCACATGCGGAGTTACTTCGTCGGGGAACAGGAGATTACGTCCTGACAACTCTGGTTTTATCTGTTTTCCCATAGGAGCTTCCACCAGCGCATTTTCCCCCGTTTCAGAATTGGCGTACTTTATTGACCAGATGAAGCACTTTGACTATTGACATTAAGCGCTGAATTAAAAAATTCACTGACTTTGGTGATGTACTCCACCGGGTAGTTCCGGTAAGTCTCGACATGCGGCGTGGCGTCAACTTCCCAGAGAACGTCGGTCGGGTTGCCGGATGCCTTGTCTAATGCTACATCATCAGCAGTGGAAACTAGACCATCATCTTGCTCATGAATAAAAAAGATAGGGCATTGAATTTTGCCCACTACGTCAATGGGATTAATCTCCTTGTAACCATAAAACACTTCTGCAGCAGTCCGCACTGCCGGGAGGAAAGCATCGACCAGCAGCCGCGGAATACCATGGTTAGCCGCCTGGTTATAGACCATACTCTCCACGCTGGGGAAACAGGCATCAAGCACCAGTGCTCCGATTTTATTTTGACTGGCAAAGATACAGGCATTGGCAGCACCAGAACAAAATCCGATAAGGCCAATTTTATCGGCAGGATATCCCATACTTTCCAGATAATCAACTGCGCCGCCGATGTCTTTATTTTCGTTGGAAAGAGAATGTGCTGTCCCCCCGGAATCGCCCCGACCGCGTAAATCAAATAACAGAATGTTGTAACCTTGTTGCTGCAGATCGTGTGCCAAACTCAAGGTATCAACCACCGGATCGACACGGTTCTGAAATCCACCATTTATGATAACCAGAACGGCATTAGTGGATGACGGAATAAACCAACCGTCAAGGGGAACTTTATCCACACGGCTTTCAAATGATACGTTCTGAAAAGTCAGACCGACTGAAGCCGGAGACACTATCAGTGGCAGTCGCGGGATGCCCATGGCAGCTGCCGCACCAAGAACGGACGTGCCCGCATACACGGCCATAATAACTGCTAAACATGTGACCGCTATCTTTATTCCGCGGCGTCGGGCCTGAGTTAATTGCAAAATAAACTCCTGGTAAACTTAAGAGCCTGAATGTATGATAGGTAGGGAAACACCACCGTAATACAATCGGATCTATTCATTACAGGTTCAAGCCGTTCTCCCCATATTATCTCTAGTGCTTACTCGAGGTCAAGCGGATACCGGCATGTATCACGTTTATCACGCAGGAGAACTTGCCGGTGGCATAAAGCAGATGCATCGGTGTATAATTTGTCCATAATCCTGGACCGGGAGAACTATTTGGACACGGTAGCTTTAGTATTTGGCGTTCTTGCTATCTTTTTTTGGCCGGTCCCATATGCCGGTTTTCTGGTAAGTATTATAGGTATCGCGATTGGCTTTGCCGTGAGACGGCAGCGTAAAAGTAGCGTAGCGACGGCTGGCATCATTCTATCAGGTGTTGGTTTGCTGGTTACCTTAATAAACCTAAAAGTCGGGATCTTGAACGTAATTCTCAGACAATATTTCAATAATTGATATTTACCGATATAAATTTATGCCAATCTGGTCCGGAACCGTTTTATCCTTATTTCTTGCCTATACTAGCCAAACTCAAAATTATCCACCCGAAGATATCCATGATAGCGCCAACAATAATTGCCGCTAACCCGCCAGAGTAAACCTGCCGATATAGAAATGGATAACCAGAACTGGAAAAGTTGATGGGACTATAAGCTAACCGGAAATAGATGCCCATACCAAAAATAAGAAGACCCAGAATAATCAGTGCGATCCCTGTTATCGAAAATAATCCGTTTTTCCCCTTTAAATCCCTGGCAAAGGGGAACTTAAAATCGGGTGTCAGATATTGCATCAACTCGTCATAAACTTTCTGTCGATAATCACCACTCAATTGAACTAGGTTGATTGAAGGGTTGTCCTTGGCGAAAAACCGGAGTAATTCATCTTCGGATTGGCCCACCTGGGTGAAAATCAGATCCTTCGACTGATCTTTGATCATCCGCTCAAACCAACCTGCCTTGGTACGAAGGAAAATTCTGCCCTCTTCCGGTTCATCCGGACTGGTGCCGTAGACTTTGATAGGAGTTACTTGAGGTACTTTTTTGTTTGTTTGATTGCTTCCTTCTGTCATTTTTCACCTCACTAACACTTACCATAATCAATTATAGTTGAATATTGCCAATTGTATCATCTTTTTCCGGGAGGTGCAATCACGTATAATTGTTGGATCGATTGTCATGTTCTTAATTTAGCATGTAAAGGTATAATAGGTATCAATAACCTAAACTACCGATTCAAGATAAAGGAGATATTATGCAATACTTTATAGGGTTTATTGTTGGGCTAATAATCGGCGTGGTTGTAGTCTTAATCGTCACTCAACACCAGCGAAAACAGTCTGAGCAGTCATTCTCTATGCTTTCACAAGATGTGTTAAGAAAAAATTCCGAAGACTTTCTGAAATTAGCAAACGAAACTCTTGCGAAACAGGCACAAACAGGAGTCGGCGAACTGGATAGTAAGAAACAGTTAATCGACCAGACCTTACAAGCTATAAAAGGAGACTTAAGCAAGGTAGAAAAATTAGTCAATGATTCCGAAGAAAAAAGGGCTAAGGCATATGGCGAGGTTAGTTCGGGTTTAAAGAGTACGGCTGAACAGACCAATAAATTACAAGAGACTGCAGGTAAACTTCAGGCTGCTTTAGCCAATACCAAAGTCCGTGGACAATGGGGAGAAAGGATGGCCGAGGATATACTTCGTTTTGCTGGATTTGTGGAAGGGGTTAATTACCTGAAACAGAAAACACAAGAATTGATAGCCTCTAGACCAGACTATTCCTTTTTATTGCCTCAAAGTATGAAGTTAAATATGGATGTAAAGTTCCCCCTTGATAATTACACTAAATACTGTAATGAAGAAAATGATGCGGTTAAAGAAGGATGCAAACTGCAGTTCCTAAAGGATGTTCGGCAACGAGTCAAGGAAGTTACTACCAGAGATTATATCAATCCAGCTGAAAATACATTGGATTACGTCTTGGTTTTCATTCCCAGCGAACAAATTTATGGTTTTATCCACGAAAACGATAAGAGCCTTATGGATGATGCCTTAAAAACCAAGGTTATCCTCTGTTCTCCATTGACACTCTACGCAATTCTTTCAGTGATTAGGCAACAAATGGACAATTATAAAATGGAAAAGACCGCTGCCCAGATGCTATCGCTTTTCGGAACATTTAATAAACAATGGGATGAGTTCAAAAAATGCATGGAAGCATTGGGAAAGAAAATTGAACAGACCCACCAGGAGTATGACACGTTGTTTACGACACGTACCAGAACGCTTGAAAAACCTCTAAAACAGATAGATGAGTTGAGAAATCAAAAAGGCATTCCTGAGGCTGGATTAGTCGAGAATGAAAATACGGCTGACCCCTCTATGGTGAACAAAGATAAATAATCAAATTCTAACCCCCTGTCGCTTTTGTGGTTATTCTTGTGAGTGCTGAATGAACCCATTATCATAATTGAACAGATCACAAAATAGGTTGTAAAATAGGGGCAATCAGATTTTCGAGGAACGCCAATGAACAGTATGTTAATTTTTATAATAATTGGTGTAGTGGATATCCTGCTGGCGGCAATATTTTTTGCTTGGGCTATTCAATTGGGGAGGAAAAAAAACCGTAAACCACCAATTGAAACATCAAATGAGAATTTGATGGGCTTTCCTTTAAGAAAAAAAGACAAATCTATAAAATATTTAATAGCAACTCTCGCATGGCCGCTCGGTTCGAGTTTGGTGATCGGCCTTATCCGAAAGTTTAGTACTGCTGGTTGGACTCCCTGGTTTGGTTTAATCTTTACAATAGTTTTGGGCGGAATTCTTTTCTGGATTGTTTTAGGTCATGCGTCCGTCTCACACTCCGGATAAATGTAGCGAAGCACATGTACCTCTGTAATTGGAATACAATAAAAACAAGAAAAATCAAAATCTGTTTAGACAACTGGAACACCCATAACATCCGCTGCCACGCCCATCACTGCATTTACTATCACGACAACTCAAACATCCACATCTTTAGCTCAGGTCAATGTAAAGTTAACGACAACCAATGATTCCGTAGCTAATCATATAAGCATTTTCGCACCAAAATCGTTAACCTGCTCTATATCTGGGCACAGGGAGAAGGGCAGACTGGTGACTTTGCCCTTCGGGGACGCTCCAAAATGCAAGGCAATCGCAATTAGGGAGTACTTTCCATGCCACACCCGGGAACCATATTTTACTATGGAGGTACCCCATACAATATTGAAGTAGAATGAAGATTACGCTAATGAAGATTACGATATTGACGTTTTGAATATTTGGGATTACAATTGACACAAATTTGACGATCGTATCCTTGAACCTCAACGGAGAGCTATTTTGAGGGTTTTTTTGCAGATTATCGCGTGGTTAGGGGCGTTAATTATAGGATTAGCCGTGTCTATGGTATATTCGGCTGGTGGGTTCGATGTAGACATGTACGGCATGGGTTTATTAATTGCTACGATGGTTTGCTTTTTGGGAGTATTTCTTTTGCTTTTAGGTGGACTAACTTCCAGAGGCCGTTTTCTGTGGATAATTACTTTGTTGGTTGCAATAGCTTACCTAGCCGTCCTTCCAAGAGTTTGGATGCCACATCAGAAAATTGAACAAAACGTAGGGTGGTTAGATTGGCAAGACTGTGTTTTTAGTGCATTCCCAGGAGTTATCTGTTTTATCGGGGGTATAATCATGCGTCGGCTTACTTTTAAAAATCCTTGGAATTCAGCTCGGAAACCTAAAAACACTGTTTAACCACTTAAAGATTACGCTTCATTTACCAATCAAGGAGAACTGAAGCAACTTTTGAATAGGGGAGAAATCGAATGAAGGCAATATCGTTTTTTATGGCGTTGTTTGTATTGTTAATATCTCTCACTTTGGTGATGTTTGGATGTAAACCAACATCCACTACGATTTCTACAACTACGACCAATTCAACTTCAACTCCAACCACTCCACCCACGACTACCACGACTACACCGTTTACTCTTGAGCCGGGAATGGTTTCTCTATACTACTGGAAGGTAACTAGTACGACCTCTGGAAGCTATGTGGACGTCCCCGGTGAAGGAGAAATACAAGTATCTGGGTCAGCCTTCGGAGGTTTTTATCGCAGTGTGTTCAATACAGACAATGATTCTCTTGTCTATTATACCGGTAATGCCATAGGCGGCTATAATGTAGAAGAAAATGACGGCCACTTATTTCTGATCCTAGCTCCGAACGATTTTAGCAATATTACAATCTGGCAGGCAGATAAAGTCAGCCCAAACATTCTCAACGAACCTGGGACAGTAATAGGCACCGGGGGTACTTTTGCTATTGTAGGCGACTATGTCTATTACCATGTCCTTAAAGACCCGTGGACCTATTTCATGAAGCAGCCACTCGCCGGAGGAAGCGCTGTCACTCTACTGCATGGTGAAGTGGGCGGTAATATGACTGCGGAAGACAACTACATGGCAAATTTCGGATCACTCTATTCTGTCGGTGACAATCTATTCCAAGTAATTACCGCAAACTCCGGGGAGGAGGTAACAATAAACCAACTGGATCTCTCGACGGGGAATATTGCAAAGGGCACAACATGGCAATTCGATACAAATGATTATAGTTCTCCAAAGTTCTTTACGGACGATCAGGCGCTCTATTACGCCGCAATGTCAAAGAATGCATCGACTTCAAGTACTGGAGAATCTCAGTATGAAATCGACATATATCGACTAACCTCTTCAGAGTTTAATGCCGGGCAAGCGTGGGAACAAGTTACCAGTATTGACGCTGGTAATGGATCCAATGCCCCAGAAATACAATTTGCCACTGCTAACAATAATTATGTACTCTTGGCTTACAGTACAACGGATCAGCCAAGTACATATTTGTTGTTTGACCCTAATTTGGACCAGATAGCTCAGGTATACCCCCCTGATGACCCTGCCAGTGGACAACTTTTTGTGATGCCGGAGTCACAGGGTACCCCGTCGTCCACTACCAATTCTCCTGTTAACGCAGGGATTGTCGGCCCACTCACATTAGCGCAAAATTGTAATCTGACAGTGAGCGTTAGTCCTCAAGGAGGAGGTACCGTCTTAGTGCAGGGTAACGTGGTTGTAAGCACTACACAGACTCAGGAATTCCCGGAGTTTACCAAAGTGACGCTTGCTGCCACTCCCGCCAAAGGCTATAAATTTAGTAATTGGAGTGGTGACATTAGCGGTGCCACGAGTTCATCAAGCATCTCTTTCAATATTGACTTTAGTGGGGATATTGTAGCTAACTTCACCGCTACACAATGATCACCTACAACCATTACATCAGGATCTGCCACAACTTGACTACAGTAAGGTTAGACTACCCACTTGAGTTGAGAAAGAACCTTATTTATTGACATTCGTTAAATATTTTTTAGCAAGCAAAACCAGGTCCTTAGGCTTGATAGGTTTATTCACCCATTCCGTCACTTCGAAAGGTACGGGTTGGTCCAGTGGTGATTCTACGTAGGAAGTCAGAGCTACCACCGGGATCTTGGCAATCGTTTTATCTCTGTTAAATTCATCCGCAAACAGATATCCATCCATTACCGGCATCGTAATATCGAGGATAATAAGGTCAGGCTTTTGCTTTCTTGCCTGCGCTAAACCTTCCTTCCCATTTAGGGCAATAATAACATTAAATCCTTCTCTCTCAAGTACTCCTTTCTCCACTGCTACCAGATCAACATCATCATCGACAATGAGAATTTTGGACATATTATATACCTCCCATTAAGTTATTATCATGATCATTATATATTCTTTTGTTTTGGTAGGGTGAAGATAAATTTACTGCCTCGACCAGTCTCTAAACAAGGGCTCTCTGCCCAGATCTTGCCACCATGAGCATTAATAATCCGCCTCGCTATAGATAACCCCAATCCCGAACCCTTAGCTTCAATATTGCTACCCCGGTAGAATTCATCGAATAATCTGGGCAGATCTTTAGAGGGGATACCAATCCCGGTATCGATGACCTCAAATCGAACTTCATTCTCATTATCCGAGAGCCTAATATCGATTCCTCCTTCTTTGGTATAGTTGATTGCATTATTGGTGAGATTGGTAATCACCTGCTGTAATCGGCGACTGGAACCGTAAATAATGGGTGACTTTTCAGGAAGTTCAACTAAGAACCGCAGACCTTTTTTCTCAGCGAGTAGGTCCAGACCTTCAAGTGAATGATTTATGACATCATTTATAGATAACTCCGTCATTTCCTGTTTGAGTTGACCTAGTTCTATACGAGGAATATCCAATAAATCAGTGATTAACACGAGGAGCCCGTCAATACGACTTAAGCAGCGCTGAAGCCACTCTTTCTGTTGTTCAGCAATCTCTCCAGCATATCCATCCAGAACATAA
>Ga0326727_10025229_pt1 | contig 11164 bp, 9 predicted proteins | sample MB2enrmetagenome_FD_207643 | JGI IMG/M metagenome (GOLD analysis project Ga0326727, IMG submission 207643) | Lab enriched peat soil microbial communities from McLean, Ithaca, NY, United States - MB29MY | ecosystem: Environmental > Terrestrial > Soil > Wetlands > Peat | place: USA: New York... | reverse complement strand
CACTAAGGGAGGAAACCTATGCCATTCTATCGTTTGTACTACCATATCATTTGGGCAACCAGAGGGCGCGAACCCCTAATCACGCGGGAAATCGAGCGTGAGGTCGTCGAAGCTGTCAAAGCCAAGATCATAGCTATCGGCGGTAAGGCATATGCTGTCAACAGCGCTATAGACCATGTTCATGTTGGCGCCACTATACCGCCGAACATCGCGCTCTCTGATTTCGTCGGCCAAGTGAAAGGGGCATCCTCCTATCATATTAATCACCTACCGGGGAATCAGCACAAAATCGCATGGCAGCGCGGATTCGGCGTAGTCTCATTCCGCCGGACGGAAATGGAAATCGTAGTCAACTACATCCTGAATCAGAAGGCACATCACTCTCAGGGAACTATCTTCCGCACGCTGGAGAACTTAGGCGAAGAGAATGACGACAAACATTCCCATGTCCGAGAAGAACATCCGCCTTATGTCGCCAGCGGAAATGATACATGGGAGGACGACGAAGAGGCTGCGTCGGGCTAAAGCCCGATTCTGGAAGACTGAAGCATTCGTGCCTCAGACTAAAGCCCGAGTCTATGGAATTGAAGCCGGCTAAAGCAGTCTTGAACTATTACCCATATGGCTTGCCTTAGCATGATTAACTTAGGACAACCGGGGACAGAGCCTCCTTCCCTGGTGGATGCAGACGATCCAGCAATTGCAATCATTCAACAAAAAAGCTCAGTCCCTGTCTCACGGAACTACCACGGATCGCCGGACGCGTACCACGCCAAACCCATTATCGAGTAATCTTGATCTTCAACAAAGCCGTCGCCGTTGAGGTCCGCGTTCACATTATAGTTCGAGTCTCCGACTGCGGAGTACCAGGCTTCTCCCAGGAGTGAGTAGTCCTGGTCCTCAACGAAGTTATCTCCGTTTACATCACCGTTAATCAGAGTGAAGTTGACCGTAGATTCTCCGCCTACATTGCCCGAGAGCGGCATGGCTTTCGCGAGCCAGTGAGAGGCCTTAGCAGTTGCAATGTAGCTTCCTACGGAGCCTGCACTGTTCAAGGAGAATGAGTAGTTTCCGGCGCTATCCAAAGCGACGGTATGAGTTTCTACAAGGTCACCGGATACGTCGCAAATCTTGATGGTGACGGGAACGCTTGTCAAGTCACCCTTGTAAAAGGAAAGGGAGACATTGCCTTTCACAATTGCTGACAGGGGAGGAAGCAGAGCGCCAGCCACCACATTTCCGATCCACGCGGCCCCAGACGCGTCCGGGTGAATCTTATCCGGGGTAAGGTAACCGTTCTGCACCATATAATTGGTTGATGGCACAACTGCACTATTACTCACACTGCAGCCCGTCGCGCGCCAGAGGTCGCAAATCGCGACATTCGCTGGATATTTGTCTGCAATTGCGTAACAAACTGTATTGTACTGAGCCCAGTGATAGGGCCAGGTGTCGTCGAAGATATCGACGTAAGGGGGAACTCCGGAACGGGCAATCTGATAGCTCGGCACAAGAAGTATGGAGGCGTCCGGGTGCAGGGAGATTATGTGGCTGCAAATATAATCCAAACTCCCCTGATAAGCTCCAGGCTTTCCAGTACCGTCACCGTTGCGTGCGATGTTGTAGTTATTGATGCCGCCATAGTCTATCACATACACACCTACGTGGTGATTTGAGGGGATATCCGTGGAGTACACGCTTCTCGCGGTATCATCAAATCCGATCGCCCAGTTATCTATGCTCATACTGTTGCTGGCCCAAGTACCGTAAAGCGTTTGTTGGCCGGAAGAACTATCTAAGATGGTAACGCTGTCCGGCACGTAGAAAGAAGGAAGGCTCCCGTTCACTCTAAGGGTGATCATACGAACACCGCAATTAAAGTCGCCGTTGTAATGAAATAATCCTGCAATGTCGAAATACTTCGTGCTGTCGGTCACGGAAAGAGTGTATTGATAACCGCCCGACGGCGCACTCGAAAGGCTCCATGAGTTCACGCCGCTCGCCCTCCTCGCCATGCGAACGGAGCTATAGTCCACCCCACTCGCGCATGCCGATATGGAGGAATCTACTAATGTTAGGGTTTGACCGGCCGGCTCCATGGAAATAGAGCACCCAGAATAGGCTCCTAACGGATGGCTCTGTATGATGCCCTCTATATCCGTTGCAGGCGGAAGAAACACATCGCCGCTTGAGCTTGTGGTTATCGTTAGCGTCATCAGAGGAGCGCTATATGCAGAATATCGCCACCCGCTATTTCCTAGGAGTTCGCCTCCGCCACCATAGGCGCTGCCGCCGTATGCGGATATCCCGGCATTAACCGCGCCGTTCGCGTTGGTAATGGAGATAAATCCAAGGCCGCCAGGTACGCCACAGGGGTTAAGGCTTGCTTGAAGTAGTTGACGACACACCATTGATGGAGGGGTTTTATAGAATTCATTCAGGTAGGCTCCGGCTGTGGTTGAGTCACCAACCCACACAATGTCCACGCCCCCGCAGCCGACCGCTGCACGGCTAAGGGACGCCCACCAGGAGTTGAGAGCCGACGAGTTATATACATATGACGAAACGACCGGTAGAAATTGCGAATAGGCTATGCTGTGCCCAATACAAACCAAGAGCACGCTGATGCAAACCATAGTGTTTCGGAGCTTTCTTGCAACTACTTTCATTATCCTATACTCCCTGCTACCGCAGATCCCAGGCCACTTTATGAGCTACCAGAATCTTCGTATGAACCTTTACCACGGATCGCCGGACGCGTACCACGCCAAACCCATTATCGAGTAATCTTGATCCTCAACAAAGCCGTCGCCGTTGAGATCCGCGTTCACACTATAGTTCGAGTCTCCGACTGCGGAATACCAGGCTCCTCCCAAGAGTGAGTAATCCTGATCCTCCACGAAGTTGTCCCCGTTCACATCACCGTTAATCAGAGTGAAGCTGACCGAACCACCGGTGTTTGGATTCAGAGTAACAGGCATCGCCTTCGCAAGCCAGTGGGACGCTTTGGCGGTAGCCGTGTAGCTGCCCGAGAGACCGGATGTGGACAGGACAAAAGCATAGTTTCCGGCGCTATCCAGGCTTACGGCATGAGTCTCCACAAGGTTGCCGGATGAGTCTCGAATCTTGACCGTAACCGGCATAGTCGCAACGTTGGCATAATAATTGGAAAGCGTCACTTTCCCACTCACCGTGGGAGGTGCAAAAGTCGTTGAAGCAAGATTAACCAGCGAGGCCGCCAATTCGTTGGCGTTGGCAAGCGATATCGCTTGCCCGCCATTTCCGCAGAGACCAGCCATGAAAGAGGTATCTGAACCGCTCGATGGCACAACGCATACCGTGTCAATTGTAATACCGTCCAGCGCTGCGGTAGCCGCAGCGTTGTTGGCGTCTGTAATGAATTGATTGGTAGCAGACTGGCCCCCTACGCTATGCGGTTCGCCGTCACTGATTACTATGATAACCTTCTGGTTACCGGCCGGTCCGGCCTGCAACTGGTTTATCGCCCAGTTTATCCCAACGGCAGTTTCAGTGTCGCCCCAAGCAGTGTCATTCCCTATCAGTTGCATGCCCGTGCTCATGGTTGGGGTTAGGCTGTACCCTGTGCCGGTTTGAAAATTGGTCAAGGTCATTAGCAAGGGTCTTTCCTGAGCCTTGCTGTCACTGACGCCGTTCGCATCGCAGAGCCTTGGCATGCCGCTTGTGGTGGTAGAGTATTTTGTCCCCTGGTTTATCTGCGGATACGTGTAGTAGTAGGCGTTGAAGTACGCTGCCCCCTGTTGTTGGAGCCAGGACAACGGCAGGACGGCATTGAAGACGACGAACCCTCCGCAATCCCCGGGGATGGAAAGCGAGTTGCAGTATTGAAACATCTGGTTCACCGCCGATGTCGTCACGCCCCACTCGTTTTGGAAGGAACTTGAGCCATCCTGGACGATGACCAGGCTGACCGGCTGCCGATAAGAGCCGAATGAACCGCAGGATACCACGCATGTGAATCCGACCGACAAGAACAAAACCAAAATTACGACCCGTAAAGCGCCAAACCTTTCCATTTCTTATCCTCCATAAACTGATTAGCTAGTTATTAATCCATCCTATCATTCGCTAATCGTCTGGAAAATTCCTTCCTATGTAAGGGAAAAATAAGAAAGGTTGTTTCTTTGAGGAAATAGGGACTGAGTCTTCTTTTGACAATGAAAGTAGAGAACATTATGCATCCACCATCAAAAAAAAGGCTGTGCCCCTATTTAACGAAGCGCCAAAAGTTGCCGCTGAAGAGGTCGTGGACGTCGCGTTTGACCTCATCTTCGGTCACGTTCCAGCCGGTCGCTGCCAGGTCCTCGTATTTATCCGCGAGCGCCTCGCCGACAATCTTGCGGGAATGACCCCACTTGTAGATCAACTGATCCAGTACGCGAGCGTCCGAGTGCTGAGGAATCATACTTAGACCGAGGAGTTCGAGGCGCATCCTGGTGATCTCGTCGATCAGGCTCGGATTGTTGAGGAACCACCAGCAGCCGAAGATCATCAAATTGCGGAATTTGCGCGCAGTCGCGCAGAGTTCATGCACGTTCTCGCGCGCCAGCATGGTGACAAAGAACTTGTTGTCCGGGTAGTTGGAGCAGAGGTGTTCGACAGCCTCGATGTGCGACCTGCCCATTGAGTCACCCGCCATTCTTAGCTGCGGGTTGGTCAGCCGCTTCACCCCGATCATCATGGCAAGCGGTACTCCGGTTTCCCTGCTCACGGGAAGCACGCACTTGTCGATCAGGCGCCCGACAGCCGAGTCATTGGGAAATTCGAATGTCGGCGGCAACGAGATGGCCATATAGACTGGGTTTATGCGCTCGATCCACTCGGCGAGGAATCGGCGAACTTCATCGACCGTCCGCACTCCCAGGTCGGGAGTGACATCGAAGCCCCATTCGCGCATTTTCGGCACGGCGGTGTCCCACAAGTTAACCATGTCGTCGAGCCTTAGTGCAGCCGGAAAGCGTTTGTCATCCCTAACACCAGCAAGCCAGAGCGGCCGTTCGAGGTTATCGAATGGATCGTTGGTCATAACGACGGATTCCAGGCCCGCCAACTCGAACACACGATCGAAATACTCGTCGGCGCCCAAGGTACGGAAGAATGATCGGTATGTGTTGAGATCGCGGCAGGAAGCGTCGAGCCCAAACCGATTGAAAACCGTGAGCACGCCGCGGCAGGATTCACTTATCGGGGAATGCTCGATGAAAAGAGTCTGCCATATGAGATCAGCCTGTTCAGGCTTGGACATGGCCCAGAATGTATCGTACGAAATATCGATCCAGCGAAACGTCTCCGCCACGAGGTAGTGGTATGTCAGCAGTTCATCCACACCCCATGCCGCCAAGGAGCCGAACGCCGGCGAATACAGGTGCGTGTGCATATCCGTGATCTTGACATCCGCAACGGCCTTTGTGACCAGGTTTCGGATTGAGATTGGCTTTTGATTCATGGAAGACTCCAGATTCTGGGGCATTCAGACATTCAGTTTTAGGGTGTTCGGCTATTGTTCGTGGTTATCAGTATGCTTGGATTCGGAGCCAGGCCGAAATCGGCAGGGTCTTCGCCCTCAAGATGCAGTGAAACCGCCTCTCGAAGATTGTCGAGAGTTTCGGCGACTGTGTGGCCCTGGGTGACGACCGCTATCTCGACACACTCAGCCACATACTGCTCTTCGCCATGTCTGATGACCGCCTTAATGGTGTGTTGAAGACTTCTACTCTCCATCAGTCAACCTCCCATTCCCAAAATGCCTGAGTTGATGTCAGACCGGTTAGACTAATCCAACCGGCCTGACACAAATACCTGGATACCGTTCCTAAGCTATGTATGTATTCGCCGTGGTGTTGCCGCCTCGGCCCGTCCAGTTGGTATGGTAGAACTCGCCGCGGGGCTTGTCAACGCGCTCGTAGGTGTGCGCGCCGAAGTAGTCGCGCTGGGCCTGGAGCAGATTCGCCGGCAGTCTCGCCGACCTGTAGCCGTCGAAGTACGCCAGCGCCGAGCCGATTGCCGGCATCGGAATCCCTGCCTGAGTCGCCGCAACAATGACCCTTCGCCATGCTCCCTGGCGGGTAGCCGTGGCGTCTCTGAAGAATGGATCGAGAAGCAGGTTGACCAGGTTCGGATCCTTGTCAAACGCCTTCTTGATATCGCCGAGGAAGGCTGATCGGATGATACACCCGCCTCGCCACATGAGGGCGATCCCGCCGTTGTTCAGGTTCCAACCGTAGGTCTTGGCCGCCGCTCTCATTAGCTGATAACCTTGAGCGTAGCTGACGATCTTGCTTGCATACAAAGCCGCACGGAGATCATCGATCATCTGAGCCTTATCCCCGGTGAACGGAGTGGTGTCTCCCGCGAGAACCTTGCTCGCCTCGACACGCTCGTCCTTCAAAGCGGAAAGGCATCGCGCGAAGACCGCTTCGCCTATCAGAGTGAGCGGCTGCCCCTCGTCCAGGGCGGCGATGGCCGTCCACTTGCCGGTACCCTTCTGGCCGGCGGTATCAACGATCAGGTCAACAACCTCATTCCCCTCTTCGTCCTTGTAGCCAAGGATATCGCGGGTGATTTCGATAAGGTAGCTGTCCAGTTCGCCCTTATTCCATTCGGTGAAGACCTGATGCATCTCGTCGTTTGACATCTTGAGGCCATCTTTCATGAACTGGTAGGTCTCGCAGATCATCTGCATATCGCCGTATTCGATGCCGTTATGAACCATCTTCACGAAATGGCCCGCGCCATTTTCGCCGACCCAGTCGCAGCATGGCTCGCCCTGGGGAGTCTTGGCGCAGATCGCCTGGAAGATATCCTTGACGGCGGGCCATGCCGCCGGGCTTCCGCCGGGCATCATGGATGGGCCTGTCAGCGCGCCCTCCTCGCCTCCCGATACGCCGGTGCCGATATACAGCAAACCCTTGCTCTCCACGTATTTGCATCGTCGGATGGTGTCCGGGAAGTGACTGTTGCCACCGTCGATGATGATGTCGCCTTGTGAAAGGTGCGGGATGAGCAGCTCGATGAAATCATCGACCGCCTGGCCTGCCTTGACGAGCATCATGACTTTGCGCGGGGACTCGAGATTGGCGGTCAATTCCTCGATAGAATGCACACCGATGATCTTCTTTCCCGCTGCCCGGCCGTTGACGAAGTCATCGACCTTCGACACTGTCCTGTTATAGACGGCCACGGTAAAACCCTTGCTCTCCATATTGAGAACCAGGTTCTCGCCCATTACGGCCAATCCTATCAAACCGATATCTGCCTTTTTTGACATTTACTTCCTCCATTGTATTGTTGACATTCGGGGAGATACTCACCCAAAGAGGAGGAGTGTGAGGAGTAGCAGGAGCAGAAGGAGTATCCGGAATTCCGGATTCCCTTACTCCTTTTACTCCTCATGCTCCTCCTACTCCTTAAGCTGTGAAGTGAGTGACCACCAGAATTTTGCTTATCCGCCGATTCCCGTGCTTTAGGAATGGCGTAATCTGTACAATATCTCTCCGGCCTTGGGCACGTAGAGTATGCCTTCGTCTTCACGACCCTTATAATCGTCAACGCAGATGTCGTCGGGGTTCATGTACCCGAGGTTCACCTGCTTGCATCGCTCTTCCGGGATGCGAGTGGCAAGGATCACATCGACCCTCGGCTTCTCGATCCCATTCTCGAACGTTCCGATACCCCGCACGTGCGTGGAATGCGCCACCACGCCCCACGGGTAATGCTTGAACTTGTCCCACTGCTTGGAAAAGTAATCGCGCGTGTGGTAACCGATCTCATCCAGCACCTTGCCGTGGGTATAGGATATCTCCGTGATGTGCGGCGCGTATATGATCAGCTTTCCGCCATCCGCGACCACCGGCTCCAGCTTGTACATGCACTTGCCGCCGGTCCAGAGGTCGTCATACATCGCGGGCGCGCACGAAAGCACCGTATGAAACGGCTTGTCCACATATTTGATATGCAGCTTATCCGACAGGTCGGCTGCCGCCGACCATGCTTCCTCCGGCGTGCCGTAGTACATACCGGCGAGATCCGATCCCTTCACCACCAGCGCAAAACAGCTCTTTTCCACCTGCAAGTACGACGCCGCTACATCCACGACCTTGCGCACCGGCGTATACTTGGAGCCGATGATCTTGGGGTTTGTGATGATCGCCCCGAGCCAGTGGAAGAAGTCGATGATCTCCTGCCCGGCGATTCCGGGGAACAGGTACTTGTTTCCGCCTGAAAAGCCGACCACCTCATGCGGAAAGACCGGCCCGACGATCATTAGATGATCGTATTCCGTGGCAAGTTTGTTTATAGTGAGATTGACGCTCATGCGAAACAGACCGCCGGAAATCTCCTCGATCTGGTCTTCCGATATCTCTCCAAGGCTCACCAGCGAATCCGGGTCCTTCCAGAGATGATTGAAAAACCGGGTCTTCGGAAACTTTTCTTTGTGCTCAGCCTCTGAAATGCCCACGCGCTCATATATATGCTCCATCGGCATAGGCGGATGCGTACCGAGTGCCACAAGCACATCGAATGCCGCGCACTTATCGGCCAGCAGCCCGTAGAGCGTCCTGAACATAAGCGGAATCGGGGCGGTCCGTGTGTGATCGGGGATGATTGCGAGCACGCGCTTGCCGCTGAGGTTCGCGCCCTCGATCGCATGCGTCGCTATCTCCACCACCTGCTCGGTCGTCACCAACCGATCCTGATATCCTTCTCCAATAACCATAATCTCTCCAAAGCTGTAGGGGAACGGATTTCCGCGAAGTCCTGAGCCCGTCGAAGGGTGCCGTTCCGTCCTGATCTGCGGGAGGGCACAGTGGCCCTCCTCTAGTCTAACACTCTTTCTCAAAACGGAGTATTGGAGTGTTGGAGTATTGTCCGGATTCCAGACCCATTACTCTCATACTCACTACTCTATTACTCCCCTATCCATGGGTTTTCCACGGTGGAACTTCCGGCAGGTAGCCCTCAAACTCCTCGATCAAACCGGCTTCGTACTCACCGGCATATGTGCCGTTGATGAACTTGTCGTAAGCCTCGGCGTAGAACTTCTTCCACGATGCTTCCTCTGCGCCGGGATTGATGGGATAGAAGAGCACGCCGTTCGATTTCGCCGCCTTGCGGTCGCCCGGCGCGTCACCGATCATCAGCACGTGATCTTTCTGCCATCGGCCCTCAATCGCGTATGCGAGATGCTCGGTCTTCGTGCCCATCTCCTGGCCCGCGATCACTTCAACAAAACCATCGATTCCGTGCTCCTGCCACTCGCGAACGAGCGCTTCCGTGGGGGTCTGCGAAACCACAATCGCATCGGCGGTCTTCCGAATCTTCTCAAGGCTCTCACGCACGAACGGGAACGGCGGCACGTTGAAAACAATGTCCTCGACCGTCTTGTTGACTGCCTTCGACCAGGCGAGCGTCTGCGTCAGGAACGGATCGCCGGTCTCCGCAACCTTCTTCTCCAGCGCCGGGTTACCAAGCTTGCCTTCTGAAGCAATCCACTCCTTCAGGGTAGCGTAATTCGGAAGCGCGACGCCTCGCTCCCGAACCTCATCGCGATCCTCGAGCAGCTCGAAGATCTTGATGAGAGCGGGGAACCGGTTGACGCCACGCCATTTCGAGTACAGATTAACGAACTCCCCGGCCTCTCGGGCGTATTTCGCAACGGGCTGAAGCCCGAAATACTTGCAGGTATTCGGTATGAAGCACTCTTTCTGCTTGATCTCCATGGTATCGAAGATGCAGCCATCCGAGTCTATTCCGACCAGGAACTCATGTTCCTTTTTCAATTCCTTAAGTGGCTGAGCAGGATCGCTCATATGTTGGTTTCTCCTTGTGTGTTTACTAAAAGGAAGCAGCTCTTCCGGTTACAACTACTTACCTATGGAAGGTACTTCGGTAGCATCCTGTTCATTCAGGTAATGGATGAAACCGGGCTACTCATTATTTGTTTATCTCCGTGGCGACGATCTCACGCCCACAAGGGGCTAGGCTACGGCTGACTCAGTCCACGGCACCCGGTCGCAGATTCATCGGCAGAGCCGACGGACGCTCGCAGGTGCTTTCGAGCCTGACATGCTTTTCCTGAGACGATGCGTCATGGAATGCATGCATGATATCCAGTACGTGATATGCCATGTCCCCGTTCGCTCTGTGAGGTCTGTCGCTCCGAATCGCGCTTGCCATGTCAGCTACGCCCAGGCCACGGCTGTTTTCAGCATTTCCGTGGCTCAACGGCACGTCTTTCCATTCGCCGTTCCGGAAGATCTTCACCGGTCCGCCGAATGTGTTGGGATCAGGAACGGAAAGCGAACCCTCGGTTCCGTAAATCTCGATTCTGGGCAGTTCAGCCGCCCAGACGTCAAAGCTGGTGATGATTGTGCCGACTGCGCCTGATGCGAAATCCACGATTCCGGCGACGTGGGTCGGAACCTCGACCGCAACCCTGGTGCCTTTCTTTGGCTCGCTGGTGATCAGGCGTTCGGCCCGCGTCATCTTGGCGGATCCAGTCACGCGTACGACAGGACCGATCAAATTGATGAGGGCCGTCAGATAGTATGGCCCCATATCGAACATCGGCCCGCCGCCGAGTTTGTAGTAGAACTCCGGATCGGGATGCCAGGACTCATGGCCGGGACACATCATGAAGGCGGTTGCGGCGACCGGCGTTCCGATCCATCCATCATCGATCAGCTTGCGGCAGGTCTGGATACCGGCCCCAAGAAAGGTATCCGGTGCACTTCCGACCCTCAAGCCCTTGCTCTTCGCCAAGTCGAGCATTGCCTTCCCGTCGGCACGGGTTATCGCCAGCGGCTTTTCGCCGTAGATATTCTTGCCCGCGGACAGTGCTGCCATTCCAACTTCCGCGTGCGCCTTGGGAATCGTAAGGTTGAGCACGATCTCGATTTCCGGATGGCTGAGAAGTTCATCAACGCTCAAAGCCTTGATGCCATACAGCTCGGCCTTCGCCTTGGCTCGATCCATGAAAAGGTCAGCACACGCCGTGATCTCAATCGCATCAAGCTTCGAGCCGTTCGTGAAGTAAATATCGCTGATATTCCCGCACCCAATAACTCCAACTCTTACCGGTTTCATGACTTTCTTCCTCTCTTTGATTATGCAATCCCTATTTCAC
>Ga0326727_10025228_pt1 | contig 11164 bp, 12 predicted proteins | sample MB2enrmetagenome_FD_207643 | JGI IMG/M metagenome (GOLD analysis project Ga0326727, IMG submission 207643) | Lab enriched peat soil microbial communities from McLean, Ithaca, NY, United States - MB29MY | ecosystem: Environmental > Terrestrial > Soil > Wetlands > Peat | place: USA: New York... | reverse complement strand
CAATAAATTTCGAAGGAGGGCCATGGGGGTGAAAGTTTTATTCGATCACACGTTGACGCACCCGCTTGATATCAAAGGAGTCCGGGAGGTGGTAAAGTGATTATTCAAACACCCACGAAGTTTTTTCTTGTCAGCGGTTCGTCCGAAGGATTTTCGCTATTGAATGCATTTGACGGTGCCCTTCTCGCTTCGGGTGTCGGAGATACCAACCTGGTGAAAATGAGCAGTATACTTCCTCCCGGCTGCGAGGAGATCAAACCGCCTCCGGTTCCAATGCCGCAGGGAGCCCTTGTGCCGGTAGCCTACGCATCTCTTTGCAGCGATGTTCCCGGAGAGGTAATCTCTGCGGCTGTGGCAATAGGCATACCGAAGGATGCAAATCGCGCCGGCTTGATCATGGAATATTCAGCGAGGGCGGAAGAGCATGTCGTCGTGAAGCAGGTCACGAAGATGGTGGAAAAAGGCATGGAGCAGAGGAGCCGGGCAATAAAGACCATACTCCCTATTTCCGCCACCTACAGGGTCGTCACTATTGGTGCGGTATTCGCCGGCGTAGTCTTGTGGGATTAGCTTACGAACCGGTTTAGCGGGAAATGCCACGATATGCTCCCCGGTCGCGGGTGTTCCAGGCCATCGCAAGGGGTCACGGGGAGCGAGGTAGTACAATAGACGCATTCGCGTTGCAATTGTCGTCCTTCCGGCATTTCTCAAAAGACACTTTTTCATGAAATGCGCTTTTTATAACCGCTACATGGGGTCAAGAGGAGAGGGAGAGCCCACGCGCATCACCGTGCTCGGTTGTCCCCTGGACGCGACATCCGCCTTTCGGGCCGGGACAAAGTTCGCTCCGGAAAGCATCAGGAAGGCGTCATGGACCCTCGAGACTTACAGTCCGTACCTGAAACAGGACCTGGATGACGTGATGTTCTATGATGCCGGCGATCTTGAGCTTCGTCCGGGTGATCTGGAATACTCGCTTGAGCTTATAGGAAGCGCCGTGACCGAGACGGTGGGGAAAGGCAAAAAGATTTTGGCCTTGGGCGGCGAACATCTCGTGACCTATCCCATCGTGAAGGCGATGAAAGCATATTTCAGAGACATGGTCATCGTACATTTCGATGCCCATTGTGACCTGAGAGACGAGTATGAAGGTCAAAAGCTCTCCCATGCGACGGTCATGAAGCGCGTAAAGGAATTGGGCGTAGCGGAAATCCTTCAGGTAGGGATACGATCCGGGACAAGGCGGGAATTTGAAGAGGCTCTCCTTGTCGATTCGCCGGCATCCCTTGCAGCCCGTCTGAACCGGAATGTACCGGTTTACCTAAGCTTTGACATGGACGTCCTTGACCCGTCTTTAGTTGCCGGGGTCACGACCCCGGAACCCGGAGGCCTCATGTTTCACGAAGTTGTTGAATACTTGGCTGTTTTCAGGGGAATGCATCTCATAGGCGCAGACATAGTCGAACTATCTCCCGATTATGATACGACTTTTGTTTCTTCCATTTCCGCGTCAAAGATCGCAAGAGAAATGCTCATGCTTTTGCACGCGTAGGGCCACGATTGCACATAGAGTCTCTTGTCCGGGAGAGTCCGTATGAATGAGAGAAAAAACCGTGGAAGAATAATGGTGATCGGGGCCGGTGGGGTGGCAACCGTTGCGGTGCACAAATGCGCGCAGATCCCTGAGGTCTTCACTGAAATAGTGGTTGCGAGCAGAACCCTCTCCAAGTGTGAGACGATCAGAAAAGATATCACTCAGCGATACGGCAGAGAGATTCAGACGGCACAGGTGGATGCCGACAACGTGGCGGAGCTTTCCGCTCTTATAGACAGGTTCCGGCCGGACGTCGTCCTCAATCTTGCCCTGCCCTATCAGGACCTGCATATTATGGACGCCTGCATAGAGACGGGAGTGCACTACATAGACACCGCCAATTATGAGCCGCCGGATTCAGCCCATTTTGAGTATAGCTGGCAATGGGCATACCGGGAGAAGTTCAGGCAGAAAGGGATCATGGCAGTTCTTGGTTCGGGATTCGACCCGGGCGTCACCAATGTCTTTGCGGCATATGGCCAGAAGTATCTCTTCGACGAGATAAATTATCTGGATATCCTGGACTGCAACGCAGGGAGCCACAGCCACCCCTTTGCGACAAACTTCAATCCCGAGATCAATATCCGGGAGATAACACAGCCGGTGAGGCACTGGGAACAGGGGAAATGGGTGGTGACCCCCGCGATCATTGAGGAAGGCAGCGTCCATTTTACCTTCGATTACCCGGTAGCGGGGGCAAAGGAAAGCTATCTTCTCTACCACGAAGAACTCGAGTCGCTTGTGCAGCATATAAAAGGGCTGATAAGGGCCAGATTTTGGATGACCTTCTCCGATAATTACCTCAACCATCTCAGGGTGCTCAAGAACGTCGGCATGACAAGGATAGATGAGGTTGAGTACGAAGGGCATAAGATCGTTCCGGTAAAACTCCTTAAAGCATTACTGCCCGAACCTGCTTCTCTCGGACCTGCCTACACGGGAAAAACAGTCATTGGGAACATCATGAGCGGAAAAAAGGACGGGAAACGCATTACCAGATATATCTATAACGTGTGCGACCATGAAGAGGCATTCAAGGAGACCGGAACGCAGGCGATTGCCTATACGACCGGTGTTCCTGCGATGATCGGCGCGATGATGCTGCTCACCGGAGCCTGGCAAGGGGCGGGAGTATACAACATAGAGCAGCTCGATCCCGACAAGTTCATGGATGCGCTCAATAACTACGGTCTCCCCTGGCAGGTGGCCGAGCATACGCCGCTTCCCTGAGAAGACTCGAGGCTGATCCGGTGGATACCAGCGGAATTGAAAGCACAATCAGGGCAATTACCGCAAAAGATATACGCGCGGCCGGCGAGTACCACGCGTTATGTGACGGCGCGAGAAAAGAGGTGCTTGAGGCGCTCGGCAGTAGTGCGCTCAGGTCGCTGACGCGTTTAATCAAAAACACGAAGGGAAAACGGTTCGAGGCAGCACACGAAAGATTCCTCGAAATCGCAGCCGGCGCCATAAATACCCCGGTTTACCTCCTGGATGAAACCCTTATCGAAGAAAACATGCGGGTCATGAGATACGTGAAGGACCGGACGGCCTGCAAGATACTGCACGCGTTGAAGGCGTATGCCTCTTTCGCCACTTTTCCGACGATGTGCAGGTACCTGGACGGAACGGCCGCAAGCGGTTTGAACGAAGCCAGACTCGGCTATGAAGAATTCAAGAAGGAAGTGCACACGTTCGGAGTGGCATATAAGGAAGAAGAGCTGAGGCGGCTATTCAGGTATTCTGACTCCATTATATTTAATTCGTTTTATCAAGTCGGGAAATACGGGAAAATGGCAAGGAAAAGCGGCGTGGAAATAGGCGTGAGAGTCAATCCTGGTTACGCCGAGGTCGCCACGGAGATATACAACCCATGCGCACCATATTCGAGGTTGGGAATAACCCATGAGATATTCGCTGAGGAATTCCCAAAGCACAAACACATGGTGGACGGGCTCCACTTCCATGCACTGTGTGAGCAAAATTCCGACGTGCTTGAAAGAATTCTGCGCACATTCGAGAAACTTTACGGAGAGCACATCAGGGGGCTGCGATGGGTGAATTTCGGAGGCGGTCACCACATAACCCGCGACGATTACGATGTGGAGCGCCTCATCGGACTTATCAACGCGTTCAAGAAAAAGTACGGAGTGCAGGTATATCTGGAGCCTGGTGAATCGAGCGTCTACAACGGGGGAGTTTTGATCTCATCCGTTCTGGATATTGTAAGGAACGAGAAGGAGATCGCGATAATGGATGCATCGGCGGAAACGCATATGCCGGATGTTTTGCTTATGCCTTACAGGCCGCATATCATGAAGTCAGGCCGGCCGAATGAGTTGAGCTACACCTACAGGGTCGCAGGACCAAGCTGCCTCGCGGGGGATGTGATGGGCGACTATTCCTTCGACCGGCCCCTGAAAAGAGGAGACAAGCTGGTCTTTACCGACATGGCCCTCTACAGCATAGTGAAAAGCACTACCTTTAATGGAATAACGCTCCCGGATATCGCGGTGGTGAGGGATGGGGGAAGAATAGAGGTAGTGAAGAAGTTCGGCTATAAGGACTACAGGGACAGGCAGTCATGATCGTCTGAGTTTCGGCGGCGACGCGCGGCTTTTCAGAAAAGATGTTGAAAAGTTCCGAGAAATATATTACAAATTGTACCTTGCAAGAGACTCTTATTATTTCCTGGAGAGGCGATGAAGTATCCGATAACACGTGAAGGGCACGACAACTTGAAGAAAGACCTCGAGTATTTACTGAACGCGAAACGGCCGAAGATACTTCTGGCTATAGAAGAAGCCCGCGCGCATGGAGACATATCCGAGAACGCGGAGTATGAGGCCGCAAAAGAAGAGTACCAGTTCCTTCAGAAGAAGGTCGGCGAGTTGGAAGAAATGCTCAGGCAGTGCGAGATCGTCGACGTGAAGAAGAGCCCCAATGGCGTCGTCGGCTTCGGCGGTCGTGTTTCCCTGAAGAACCTCGATACCGATGAAGAGGTTGTGTATACCGTGGTGGGGCCGTATGAATCGGACATGAAAAAGGGGAAAATATCGATGAGCTCCCCTCTCGGCCGCGCGCTCCTCGGCAAAAAGATCGGAGATGAGGTGACCTTTTCAGCGCCGGGCGGGGAACGGACCTATGAAATCATCACCGTTTCATGGCCGGCGGTCACGTCTTCGTAATACCGGTTTCCCCGGCTTCTCCTCATCCGAAGTGCTTGCGATAGATTTCCTGGAGCGATCCTTCGACTTCCCGTCTGAAGGCTTCGTAGCGCTTCATGAACGCACGCGCCTCCGGTGTGAGCCGGGAGCCTCCTCCGGAGACACCGCCTACCTTCCGTTCCAGCAAGGCAAATCCGAGCCGCCGCTCCATGGTCTTGAGCATGAGCCAGGCCTTCCTGTAGGACATCTTCATGTCGGCAGCGGCCCTGTGCAGCGACCCGGTCGCCTCGACCCTCTGCAGCAACCTGTCCGGCCCCTCCCCAAAGGCCTTCCCGTTGCAGTCAAGCCACACCTTGTAGGCGATCTTCAATGAGTCCATGGACATGGGCCCATTGTAACGGATAGCGTTGGCGCCTGTCAAGCATTCCCTTCCCGGCTATAACCCGGACGGACGCGCGCGCGTTTGCCTGGGCCTGCGCAGCACCGAAAAACGCGTTTTACCGCATCTTCTTGTAGGTCGAGTAAGCCTCCATAAAGGTGGGAAACCCCGTTGTCTGTATGAGCAGGAGCAGGGCATGCGTAATCTCATCTTCCGTCGCGCCTGCGTCCCTTGCCTTCGCAATATGGGTTTCGAGGGCGATCGGATGGCCGCTCGCGCCGGAGATGGCTACCTTGATGAGCCAGCGTATTTTTTCCGGCAGAGGGCCGGCCTGTTCGTGGATGGTCTTGCCAAGGGCTTCGTGTTTTTGATAAACTCGCTTGAACTCTTTCTTAAAGGTAGTGAATATCTCGTGCAGATCTTCCATGGCCGGCTCCTTGAATTGAGATATGCGAACGGTGTCTCTTTACACCCTAATCAGCATGTGTCCTCTTGTCAAGCCGAACGCAGCAATGCCACGGGCGGGCAGCGGTCACATCAGGTCCGGAAGCTACACACCTTCAGCCATTCGCATGCTGACGGCAGCGGTGAAAAACGGTTTGACTTAGCGTTATAACTAGTGGCATATATCGGTAGGGGAGAGCGATGCTGCGTTCTTGAGGAGGAAGGAGTGAAAATGACCGTCAAATCTCTCGCGTTGTGTCTTTGCCTCACGCTTTTTTTCGCTGTGTCGGCCGTGGCAGGCGTGGTCAATCTGTCCGCCGCCGTCAGCCTTAAAGATGCCCTCACCGAGCTGGCAGACACTTTTACGAAAAGGAACCCGGCCGTGACGTTTCGAACCAACTTCGGCGCCTCCGGGGCCCTGGCCAAGCAGATCGAGAACGGCGCCCCGGCCGATCTCTTTTTCTCCGCCAACGTGGAATGGATGGATTACCTGAAACAGAAAAAACTGGTCGATGACAAGAGCAGCGCGCCCTTCGCCTTCAACGAGCTGGTCTTCGTCGGCAAGCCGGGACTCGCAGTGACCGGTCTGCCCGATGTGGTGAAGCTGGAGAGGGTTGCCATCGGCAGCCCCAGCAGCGTCCCCGCCGGCGATTATGCGATGCAGGCACTCAAGAAGGCAGGCATCGACACACAGATGGAGCAGAAGCTGGTCATGGCCAGGGATGTCCGTGCGTGTCTGACCTACGCCGACCGGGGTGAAGTGGACGGCGCCTTTGTGTACAAGACCGATGCGCTACTGGCCAAAAACGCCCGCATTCTTTTCACCGTACCGCAGAAATTCTACCCCAGGGTGACCTATCCCATGGCGCTTATGCCGGCGGGCGTCAAGAATGGCGATGCCGTTGCATTCGTCAGGTTTCTCCGGTCAACCGAGACAAGGCAGGTGCTCTTGAAATACGGCTTTATCGACAGGTAATTCACCGTGCTGAGCTTCACCTCCGCTGACTACTCGGCAATCCTGCTGTCCCTCAAGGTAGCCGTCACCGCGACCCTGCTGTCGCTGCCTTTCGGTTTTGCCGCAGCCTATCTCATGACGTATCGGAAATTCCGCGGTCGGATTTTGCTCGATGTATTCGTCAACCTGCCTCTGACCCTGCCGCCCGTGGTAGTCGGCTACTTTCTTTTGCTCCTCCTCGGCCGGAACGGATGGATCGGCAAAATGGTGCTTCAGCCGCTCGGCATAAACCTGATATTCACCTGGAAGGCGGCGGTCATTGCCACGGCCGTAGTCGGCTTCCCCCTGATGGTCAGGTCGATCCGGACCGGCATGGAGACAATAGACGAGCGGCTCATCCAGGCCTCCCGCACCCTCGGCGCCGGACTGCTCGATTCCATTTTAACGGTAGTCCTGCCCCTTTCGATGCGGGGCATTATTGCGGGCTCCGTTCTGATGTTCGCCCGTGGGCTGGGGGAATTCGGGGCCACGATCATTGTGGCCGGCAACATCCCGGGGGTGACCCAGACCATCCCCCTTGCCATCTATGAATATGTCAGCTCTCCCCGGGGGGACGTCATGGCAATGGCCCTCTGCCTCGTCTCCATTGCCATCTCCGTTGCAGTGCTTCTCTTCCATGAATGGCTCAGCGTGCGCATGGTGAGGACGGACTGACGTGGAGCTTCAGGTTGGCTTGCGGAAAAGCTACGGCACATTTCTCCTTGATGCAGACTTTGCGATCAATGGAGAGCGGATCGGGATCTTCGGCCCATCGGGGAGCGGGAAATCAACACTGGTCAGCCTGATTGCGGGGTTGCACCATCCGGACCGCGGCCTTATTATGCTCGATGGAGAGGCCCTTTTCGACAGCTGGCAGAGGATCGACGTCCGTGCGGAGCGCCGTCGCATCAGCATGGTCTTCCAGCGCCCCCATCTGTTCCCGCATTTGAGCGTGAAGGGCAACCTGCTCTATGGCTACAAGCGCTGCGCACCCCGTCATCGCAAGATCACCCTGGACAGTGTGGTGGAAGTGTTAGGGATAGACAATCTCCTCGATCGGGGAGTGAAGAATCTCTCCGGAGGCGAGAAACAGCGGGTGGCCATCGGCCGCGCGGTCCTTTCCAACCCCCGCCTGCTCGTGATGGACGAGCCGTTATCGGCCCTCGACGACACCCTCAAGTTCCAGATCATCCCCTTCCTGAAAAACACCTGCCAGGTATTTAAGATTCCCTATCTTTTCATCTCCCACTCGTTGCTGGAAATGAGGATCATGACAGAGCAATTACTCAGTATTGCCGAAGGGCGTATAGTGGAGCAGACCACGGCGGAGGCGCTTGCACGCGCGCGCATGGGGAGAAGTCCGGGCGACTACACGAACCTTCTCAGGCTTACGGCGCCTCGCAGGATCGACGGCTTTTACGGCTATCGCTGGGGAGATCAGGAGTTGTTCGTGTCGGCCGGCAGCGACGAGCCGGAGGCATTGTTCGAACTCTCGTCAACGGACATCATCCTTTTTAAGCGCCACCCCGAGGCTACCAGTGCCCGTAATCTGCTCAAATGCCGGGTGGTTGACGTCTTCGACGCAGGCAACAGAATCGGCGTCGAACTGGAATGCGGCGGCCAACGGTTCATCGGGCAGGTGGTCAGTCAGGCCGCCCGCGAGCTGCACCTTGTAAAAGGAAGCGCGGTCTACGCCGCGATAAAGGCCGCGGCGTTCAACAAGCTGGGTTAAGCCGGGGCATGCACGTGGAAGATGTCGTGAACGGGGAAGGGTGCCGTGACCCGTATGAGGAAACCCCATCCGGGACCCCTTGCCGCTGGCGTGTGCTGTGGGCTACCTTTTTTTCCTACCTGGTGGACAGCTACGACCTGATCGTCCTCGCCATCGCCATGCCCATCCTGCTCAAGGTCCTCCGTATCTCCTTGCCCGAAGGGGGCCTCCTTGGATCGGCGACGATGGCCGGGGCGATCGGCGGCTCGATGATATTCGGCCTCATCGCGGAAAACCGGGGCAGGCGCTTTTCCCTGCTCCTGTGCCTCTCGTGGCTCGGTATCGGCATGGGTTTGGTCGTGCTGGTCTCGACCTGGGCCCGGTGGATGGTGCTCAGGCTCTTTACCGGTCTCGCCATAGGCGGTCTCTGGGGGCCCTGCTCCGCCCTGGTCGCCGAGCACTGGGCGCCCGCTTTTCGCGCAAGGGCCGCCTCTTTCGTGTACAGCAGTTTCGCCGTCGGCGCGGTGCTCGCGTCCCTCGTGGGCAGGCTCGTGCTCGACCTCGACTGGCGCATCCTTTTTTTCGCCGGGACCGGCTCGATCCTGCTGGTCTTCGCCGTTGCGCGGCTCGTCCCGCCTGACAGGAGGCAAAAGACAGGCGCCGTCGGATGCCCGAAAGGAGAAGGCATCGGGATAGGCGCGATCTTTGAGAGAAAGCTGCTTACGACCACAATTCTGGCTACCACGGTGAGTCTCTGCAATCTGGCCGGTTATTGGGGCATAGCCTACTGGATCCCGACGTTTCTCGTACAGGAGAGAGGTCTTTCCCTCGCCTCGATGGCGAACTTCTCCCTTTTCATGTACGCGGGCATGTTTGCCGGTTTTCAGCTCTTTGGCGCACTCGCGGACAAGATAGGCCGCCGCCCGTCGATGATGGCCGCCTTCCTTCTCGTTTCCCTGTCCGTCGCGGTATACATCATCTCCCGTAACTCCCTTTTTCTCTTCTGGTGGGGAGGGGTGGTCGGCGTCGGCACCAGCGGCGTGGCCGCGGTTATCGGCGCCTACTATGCAGAGATCTTCCCCGAGCACCTTCGCGCGTATGCAGGCGGCTTCTGTTGGAACGCAGGGCGCATCGGGGCCGTGCTCGCCCCTTACACCATTGGTTATATAGGCAAGATGCACGGCCTTCAGACGGGCCTCGCCATTACCTGCCTTATCAATCTCATGGGGGTGGGGACGTTGTGCTTTCTGCCGGAGACGCTCAAAAAACGGCCGTGAGGAGCGGCCGGGGTCGGGGAAAAACCTTACTCGCTTCACCTGCTGCTCGGCAGTTGCGATGGACTACGACAGCTCAGGATTGCCGCTCGTAATGGGCGTGACGGTAACTTATTCACTTATTTACGGCTGTCCCTGATGCCATCCCTACCTATACTAAACAATTCGAAATAAGTGGATTACCGAGAATTGCCAGTTGAAACGGAGTATAACATAGAGCTCAGCTGCGCCGCCAAATCATCCGCGTAGGACCACAGCAGACGAAGCCCGGTCGAGACGGCCGTAACTCAAGGCGTCAGCTGCAACGACTGGTTATGGCTATTCATTCTTGATGGCACTCCCTGTCCGATACCCGCTTTTTATTCGGATCGGCGCCATTCAAACCTTGCCCGGCAAAGCTCCTTGCCGTCGCCGGTGCGTCTCACCGAGCACAATTCTTGGTCCTCCGTTCCCTCCGAAAGTACTGTCACTTCGTCCTTCGGCAGCGCCTCTGAAAGGAAGCTGAGTTCAATTGATCCGGCCTCTGTCGCTTCAAGATATTCGTACGAATGGCTATCTATCATCCATTGCAAGTACTTGGCAGAGTTCACATGTCGGTTCACGTCAATATCGGAGAAAAGCACGCGGAACCGCGCAAGCTCCTTGCCGTTGTTCAGTTCCTGCACCTTTTCCAGATTGGTTTCTACCTCATCCTTTCCCGGTTGCCACGGGAAGCTGTCTGTTTTTTCGTCAAATCGTTGCGGCCGGCCACTCGTCCTATCCAGTATCATCCAAGACGAAGTAGCCGAGACCAGTTTTTCGCCTGTACCTGAGGCAATGGCGAAGTCGCGGAGTGCGTAGAGCCTTACTCTCCGCTTTCCCCATGTTTCGATGGCGATCTGCTCACCCCATTTGGGTAGTCGTTTGATGAGTATCTGCGCTTTTATCAACACCCACATCAGGTTTCGTGCTGACAGTTCGTCGTGCCCATAGTTTGCTCCTTTGGCATGGTTCCAGGCTGAGTTCAACAGATACTCAAATAGTGTCTGCGGGCGTAGTCGACCCAAGGCGTCTACATCAAATGACTCGATGAGTTGCTGTTCCTTCCAGATGCTGGGGACTAGGCCCATTGATTTGATGTCCTACACTACGGTTTTTTGTGCATTCTTAGGTCTGCTTACCGGCGCGACTGACCTTACAATTTATATACGACTTTCGTCCTTTCTGCAATGATACGTCCTGGCTGTTGAATGGGCAAGAATGAAATGCATGGCAAATAAAGCAAGTTCCCTTATGTAAAACGCTCAGAGGGTCATGGAGTCAGCCCTTGACTGAGGGCAACCTCCTCTCTTCTCTGCATGGTCCTCGATACGCCCGTCAAGTTAGTCAACTATGTTCCCCGTCCCCAACCTTCTCGTTACCACATGGTCTTTTCAATGTCAGCCTTGACCCGGTCAAAGACCGACTGTGCATCATTCCTCCTTGTCACTTTGACAGGAGAGCGGGAAACAGGGAAAATCTTATAAGGCCGGGCAGTCATCTTAATGGGCCTGAGAGAGATGACACGGCCCGGCCCGTTTCAACCGATTGTCGGCTCCATAAAAAGTAGCCTGTCTCTTAAC
>Ga0326727_10025226_pt1 | contig 11165 bp, 6 predicted proteins | sample MB2enrmetagenome_FD_207643 | JGI IMG/M metagenome (GOLD analysis project Ga0326727, IMG submission 207643) | Lab enriched peat soil microbial communities from McLean, Ithaca, NY, United States - MB29MY | ecosystem: Environmental > Terrestrial > Soil > Wetlands > Peat | place: USA: New York... | reverse complement strand
TGACGGTGAGGCGCGGGTAGGGATTCTCGCGGATCATCTGCACGAGCGGCGCGGGGCGCAGATGCATCCGCTCGGCGTACTTCGAGGGGAACTCGGCGCGCAAGAAGCGATAGAGCTCGAAGCCGGCCTCGAAGTCGCTGCCGACCTCGCAATATTCAACGGCGCTGACGCGCTCGCGCAGGCTGAGGCGGCGGCCTTCGGCGGGAGCGAGCAGGCGAGTGAGACGGCGGCGCAGGTTCGCCGTCTTGGCAACATAGGGCTCGGCGCCTTCGACGAGCGGACGCAGGGCGAAGACGGCAGGCCCAGCCGGCAGTGCGGCAAAGAACTCCGCCTCACGGGCAGCCTCGAATTCGCAGCGGGTGTACACGGCGTGAAGTCCTTGGGGCACAGAAAAGTGTATCGCGAAGGCGCAGAATCGGGAGCCGGTGATCGTCGTCGCATGGCGATCCCGGCATGGCGATCCCGGCATGGCGATCCCGGCATGGCGATCCCGGGTTAGCTCCGCGAACCCGGGGCACCAAGCCAACTGCGGGCAGATTCCAAGCCGAAGGCTTATGTTAACCGCCGCGGCGCGAGCGATGAACACGGGACGAAAGTTTGATGAAAGCTCAGGGAAAAAGCTGCCGATGTACATCGGGATGCATTATTCAGTTAAGGACGGGCTTACAAAGCCTTTGGCAAGCGACATGCATTTGAGTTGTTGAGGTGATGCCGATGACAGGCACAACGGTGGAAGAGGCGAAAGCGGAGAAAGCACCGGAGCTGCGTTCTCCACGGACAGCAGGTGGGGCTCTGCGCGAGCTGTGCGGCTTTCTTTTTCATTTCCCCAACATGGAGATGAGCGAAGACGAGTGCGCGGCGCTGGCCGCAGCGGCGCTCAGCGGAGAGGCCGAAGCCGAGTTCATGGTCGGCACCGTCTTCGATGCCGCCGGCGAAACGGCGCAGGCGATGGACTGGTTCTGGCGCTCGGCCAATCGCGACTATCTCCCGGCGATGCTGCAGTTGATTGCTGTCCGGTAGATTTCGAACTGCCCAACAGGTGGCATCAGTTGGCAGATGTGACGGGCTAGAGTCAACAGCCCCGCTCAAGCCAAACGATGGCTTGAACGGGCCACCTTCCTTCTTCCTAGCGCAGGCTGGCGCTTTTGTATTTCATCCTGAAATCTTCTCCTTCGACGCGCACGATGCGGCACATCTCGTGGAGGCGTGAGCGCATGCGCTCGCCGATGCGGTCGCCGAGCGTCTCCTCGCGCGCGTAGCGGCCGCTGCGGCTCTCGCCTTCAACTCCCGCCGGCGGCAGGTCGGGATAATTCGTGGTGATGATGGTGGTGCGCTTGTCGTTGTAGCGGGTGTTGAGGATGTGGGAGACGGTGTCCCAGACCCACTCGGTTGGCTTGGCTGCTCCCAACTCATCGAGCACCAGCACCTCAACGTCGAAGACCGGGCGCAGCACCTCCATCTCCGTCACCTGCACGGAGCTGTTGTAGGAGTTCTGAATTTCCTTGAGCAGCTCGCGGTAGTCGTAGAAGAGGCAGACCGTGCTCTTGCGGGCGATCAGCTCCTTCATGATGCCGACGGCGAGGTGGGTTTTGCCGCCACCGATTGGGCCGGTGAGCAGCAGCCCGGCGTTCTCCAGCGGATATTCCTCGACGAAGCGCAGCGAGGCCAGGTGCGCCGGAGCCAGGGATCGGAACGGACCCTCGTGCTCGAAGTTCGATAGCTCGCAGTGCCGGTAGCGCCGGGGGATTCTCGCAGCCTCGGTGAGCCGCTCGCCCTGGCGCCGGCGGAAGCACTCGCAGCGCCGGGCCTCCTGCACCATGCGGCCATTACGCTCCACATTCGCCGTTTGCCAGCCGCTGCCGGAGCAGAACGGGCAGGCGGCTTCGCTCTCTTTTCTGTTGCCCATAGCAAGAGCTTGCGGCAGAGCTGCTTTAGATGCAAGCATCCGGCGGCCTTAGGCTTCGGAAAGGCTGTGCGGAAGCTGTGCAATTCGCGAAAATATGCGACTCCCCCACTCTCTGCCCAACAAATGGGCAGAAGGGTGGGGCACCACTTATCGGCGCATTAAGAAATCTGTACTCCAGAATTCTTCCAGAATTCCTTGCATCCGGGGGGAATGGGGCAGCGTCTAACCGAGGATCAGGTGTGGGAGTAGATCCCCGCCCAAAAAGCTGTGCCGATGTCCTCCGGCCCCAGGCATTGTGGGCCGTCCTCCCGTGCCGGCGTCAACCAGCGCCGCGCCGCAAGGTCGCTTTGCTTCATCGCGTCTCTTTTAGGGAAGGTCTCTGGCCGCCCATCCGCCGCTCTCTCTGTTCTCAAGGCGGCGGAGCGGCGAACCAGACTTCTATGAACAGGCGTCGTTGACGAAAAACAAGTTGCCGCACCTGCGACGCCGCACCGAAGAGCCGGCGGCAGCCGCAATGTGGCGCAGGCGGAAACAGCGCAAGTGAACACCAACATTCAGGGAAAGAAGGGGAAAATCGACAGTGACTGCGAAAAAGAACAGCCTCGACATCACCGAGACTTGGAAGAACGATGCGCGCTGGAGCGGCATTGAACGTACCTACACGGCGGCCGACGTTGAGCGGCTGCGCGGAACGATTCACGTAGAGCACACCTTAGCCCGGCTGGGCGCAGAGCGGCTCTGGGAGCAGATGCACTCCACGCCCTATGTGCAGGCGCTGGGCGCGATGACCGGCAACCAGGCGATCGAGATGGTGGAAGCCGGACTGGATGCGATCTACGTGAGCGGCTGGCAGGTGGCCGGAGACGCCAACTCCGCCGGACAGGTCTATCCCGATCAGAGCCTCTATCCCGCCGACTCGGTGCCGCAGCTCTGCCGCCGCATCAATAACGCACTGCTGAGGGCCGACCAGATATGGCATCAGGAGGGTAAGAACTCCCGCCATTGGCTGGCGCCGCTGGTTGCCGATGCCGAAGCCGGCTTTGGCGGCACGCTGAACGCCTTCGAGCTGATGAAGTCGATGATCGAGGCCGGAGCCGCCGCGGTTCACTTTGAAGATCAGCTCAGCTCGGCGAAGAAGTGCGGACACATGGGCGGCAAGGTGCTGGTGCCGACGCAGGAGGCGATTCAGAAGCTGCTCGCCGCACGGCTTGCCGCCGACGTCTGCGGCGTGCCGACGATCCTGATCGCGCGGACCGACGCCAACGGTGCCAATCTGCTCACCAGCGACATCGATCCCGCCGACCACCCCTTCCTGACCGGCAAAGAGCGCACCGGCGAAGGCTTCTATCGCATCCACAGCGGACTGGATACGGCCATCGCACGCGGCCTCGCCTATGCTCCCTACGCAGATATGATCTGGTGTGAGACCAGCGAGCCAAACCTCGACGAGGCGCGCCGCTTCGCTGCGGCGATCCACGCGCGCTACCCCGGTAAGCTGCTGGCCTACAATTGCTCGCCCTCATTCAACTGGAAGAAGAAGCTCGACGATGCGACCATAGCCAACTTCCAGCGCGAGCTGGCGGCGATGAACTATAAGTTCCAGTTCATCACGCTGGCAGGCTTCCACGCGCTGAACTACGCCGTCTTCGACCTTGCACGCGGATACAAGCAGAGCGCGATGTCGGCTTACTCCGAGCTGCAGCAGAAGGAATTCGCCGCCGAGCCGGATGGCTATCGCGCGGTGAAGCACCAGCAGTTCGTCGGCACCGGCTACTTCGACGATGTCGCCCAAGTCATCGCCGGAGGCATGAGCAGCACCACTGCACTGCACGGCTCGACCGAACTGGCGCAGTTTCATGAATCGGAGACCTGCGGCCGCGCCGCCGAGTGCGAGCGCCGCATCCCAGTACACCGCAACTGAACGTTGCAGAACCGCATAAACAGAAGCCCGGCCGCGAGCCGGGCTTCGCTGTTTCTGCAACCATCCGATTACCTTGAGATCAGCAGGAGCGGCGATCGACCGCACTGGCCGCAGGTTACGCCGGTGCCTCTGCTCGCGATCGCACGACGAACAGCAGCAGCTCGCGCCATCTTAGTTACTCCTAAGGCAAAAGGTCTGGCTCGCTCTACCCTGTTCTGGTACAACCTTGCGCGGTTTATCAATTTCTAAGTGGGCCATTGATGCAGATTCCCGACTTCCGGTGTTGGGAGGTGGCAGTGAGATCGCGTTGTCACACACCGCAGGCGCCAATCAGTGAATTTGCATCTCTCCCGCCTGCGCATGACCCAAAACCGAGATCCGCGCGGATTTCATTTTTTACGCCCAGCGGCACGATTCTAACCCCGAAATTGCAGTCTAGCCTGCGTCTCTCGTGGGAGGAGAAAATCCGTGATTGATCACCGGCGATGTTCAGGGTTGAGAGCTGAGAGTGAGCCGATTTCTTGCCGTCAGGCGAAAAAACGACTTGGAAGGTTTGCGGTAGTCGCTTGGATGATTTTGTGGTGCGGCAAAGCCGGCTGCCGCCCCGAACGCTGGTGATCCAACCAGTGGTTCGAAATACGTCGGCGCCGATACCTGCAAGAGCTGCCACGAAGATAAGTTCAAGGACATCGAAGCGAGTCCGCATTACGCAACCAGGCTGCGCAAGATTCGTGGCGAAGAGGGTCATGGCTGCGAATCTTGCCATGGACCCGGCTCCGCTCATGTGGACGGAGGAGGCGACAAGAGCAAGATATTCAACTTCAAAGGAGTGAGGCCGGAAGCAGTCACAGAGCGTTGCATGGCCTGCCACGAATCCGACCCACAGCAACGTGAATTCATGCGTTCCACACACAATGAGAACGGTATCTCCTGCACATCCTGCCACTCCGTGCATCACGCAAAACTGGAGCACCTGCTGATAAGAACACAGGTTCAGTTGTGCTACTCCTGCCACGCAGAACAGAAGGCTGACTTTCAAAAACCGTTCCATCATCCCGTGGAGGAGGGGCTGATCAAGTGCGCTGACTGCCACAATCCGCACGGCACGTTGATTGCACGACAGCTTCGGTCAACGCCCGACCAGGATGCGGTTTGCTTCAAGTGCCACGGCGACAAACGTGGGCCGTTCGTCTTCGAACACGAGCCGGTCAAGGTTGAAGGGTGTACGTCCTGCCACTTCCCACACGGTTCCACGAATCCTCGCATGCTGAGTACCGCTCGCACGAACTCGCTGTGCTTGCAATGCCATGCAGCTACGTCTGCGATTGGGCACACTCAAAACACGAGGATTCAACAATGCATCGACTGCCACTCGAACATCCATGGCTCGAACTTAAGCAACGTCTTCTTCAAATAAGGAGAACAGGAGAAAAGCGATGGCAAATACCAATCACAGTTCGCCGCGGCTACTCCTTTCCAGAAGAGGATTGCTGCAAGGAAGGTGCCGTATGAACAAAGGATGCCTGGCAGGTGTATTGCTTATGACGCTCATCATTCCGCCACTGGCGATTGGCCAGGATGATGCCGGACAGGCAGACGACCATTCCTCCATTGGGCATGTCTGGCGCGACTATGTGGTGCAGCAGTCGGTCGAGGTCGGTGGGCGCATTACCAGAGTCAATGGCAATTCTCAGATGTATGACACGTTTGTTAACCTGCAGACCGGTCCGCGCCTTCTTGGGCAGGAGTTGTGGATGCGCCCGATGACCCGGGGCGAAGGGCTCTTCGACAATTTGTATGTGAGCAGCTTCGGATTCGGTGGCGATCCGTACGATATGGCTCGCGTGCGGATGGAGAAAACAAAGTGGTATAACTTCGTCGGCGTTTACAGGCGCGATCAGAATTACTTTAATGATGATCTGTTTGCGAATCCGCTGACGCTGAATCCGGGCGTTACCAACTGCAGCACAGTCGTCGGTGGCGCGGTGAGCCCCTGCACGTCCTCGCCCGCGTTCAACACGAAGGCCAACTACTTTTACTCGAATAGCCCGCACTTGCAAGCCACTACGCGCAATATGGGCGACTTCAACCTGGCCCTGTTCCCCCAGTCGGCTTTCCGTATCCGCCTGGGCTTTGCATTCAACGACAACAACGGAAGGGTCGATTCCAGCCTGGAAGATGTCGCCATCGATTTGACGCAGCAACTGGAAATGCGCTCTCAACGTTATTCGTTTGGTATTGACATCCGCCCCCTGGCTCGGACCACCTTGAGCTTTGACCAGTCTCTTGAGTACGTCAAGCTCGATACCGCTTACGTGAACAACCCGGTGAACCCGTACACGCTGGGCACAGGTGGTCCCAGTGTCTCTATCCCGATTTATTTTCCACCGTGTACCATCACCGTCGGAGGTCTCCCTCGCCCCCCGATCACTGCCACTGGCGTTCTCAATCCGTTGTGCAACACTGGGGTTTTCAGCTATTCACGCAACGACAATGTCCGCTCCTATTTCCCGACATCACAGTTGTCATTGCGGTCAAACTATTTCCGCAACCTGGACATCACTGCCGCCGGCACGTACAGTTCGGGCAATTCCAAGCTTCTGCACTATAACGATCTCTTCCAGGGCGGAATCGGCCGAGGTGGAACCGCCGCGGCTTACCAGGTCACCGGCCCGGCGAATACGAATCGAGTCTCGGGCAACGCCGATCTTGGGCTGACTTACCATCTCACTAAGAGTTGGAGTGTCTCGGACAGATTTCGCTGGCTCGATTGGCGCGACCCCGGGTTCTTCAACCAATTGACTCTCGATTGTTATAGGACCCCCGCCGGTACCGCGCCCCTTTCTTCTCCGATTGGTGCTCCCTGCAGCATCCCCGGAATTACGACAGTGGGGAACGCAGCAGCGGGCCTGACTGCCGCCTCGGCAGTTGACTACAACACACTTGAGGCCGAGCGCACATACTTCAACACGTTTACCGTGAATTGGGCCCCGATGCGTAAGATCAGCTCTTACGTTGGTTACCGCTACGGACGTCGCGAGCTGAGGACCGCCTACCTTTCAACAACCACCAATTCTTTGACGGGGGCAGGCGGCACCGTTGGGGCTCCCGGCGCTTCTACTCAGGCTGTCCGTCCGCTGTCGACCGACAAGATCAACCAGAACACGGCGCTCATAGGTTTCGTTTTCCGACCCCTCGACCAATGGCGAATCAATGTCGATGCGGAGCTGCTGGGTGCCGACAATACATTCACGCAGATTGGTCCGCGCCACGAGCAGCGAGTGCGGGCCAGTACGGTTTACAAGGTTAATCGTTGGGCCAGCGTGAATGGTGGCTTTCATATCGCCGAGTCAAGAAATGATTGGGCCAAGAGCTTCGGTGGCCCCGGAATCAATCTGTTTCCAGCCGCATATGCCCCTGCCTACGGCACAAAGAGCCATGACCATTACTACACGCTGGGAGCGAGCCTGCAGCTCAACCATCAGGTCCACCTTGATTTTGGTTGGACCTATATGGACCAGTATTTCAGCGTCCCTGCTTGCATGTTGCTGACGGCTGGCATAGTTGCGGGCGGTGCTCCGACTGCTTGTCCTGTCACCACGAATCAGCCTACGGTGCCGGCCCAACTTAATGTAACGGCAAGTGCCACGAGCCCTCCTTTGCCGTTGACCCAGGTCTATCAGGAGAACACACACACAGGATTCGCAGTTCTCACCGTCCGGCCAATAGATCGCGTTACCCTCAACCTTGGTTATGACATCACCAGCACCACTGGTAATGACACCTGGTATCGCGGTGATAACGGAGCACCTCTGATGGTATTGGGCGATGCGTACGGCAATTCGCCGGGCATTCCCGGCAACCCAGGGACAATCGTCACCGGGCCGACTACCAGTGTTGGCACGATTTCTTTCCGGGGTCCCTTTCCGAATCAGCCCCTCGGCTCACAGGACTTTAACTGGCACAGGGTTAATGCCGGCGTCGCATATGAGCTCGCAAAGGGCGTGACGCTTAAAGGAGCTTATGGGTATTACGATTACACAGAGAAAGAAGGAAACATCTCGCCGAATCAGTTGGTGGTGCTCCCACGGAGCTTTCACGCCAACACAGGAACCGTTTCTCTGAAATACGCGTTTTAGAATGGTGGCCCGTTCAAGCTTTCCGCCGGCCCTTCGGCAAGCTCAGGGCAGGCTTTGAGCGGGGCAGCTGACTCTTCGCGTGACCCACATCTGCCAAAAGAGGGCAGATATGGGGCACCCACTGCATACTAAGGCCGCTCCGGCCACTGGTGCCGCGGATAGCGGCGCATCAGCTCACGCCGCACCTGCGGATAGAGGCGCTCCCAGAATCCGGCGAGATCGGACGTAGTCTGCACGGCTCGCTGATTCGGAGCCAGCAGATGTACCACGACCGGAGTGCGCTGGGGACCGATGCGCGGCGTCTCTTTCATCCCGAAAAAATCCTGCAGCCGCGAGGCGATCCACGGTGGCTTGCCGCGCTCGTAGTGCACGCGAGTCTGGCGTCCGCCCTGCAAGCGGAGGCGCGCCGGAGCCAGCTCGTCGAGGCCGCGGCCGCCGAGCTTCTGTTCGACCAGCAATAGCAAGGTCTCTGCCGCTCGGCGAAGCTCGCTGAAGCCGCGCAACCCACGGCAGAGCTCCCGCAACGCCTGCTGGATGCACTCTTTGATCCGCGCCGGATCGCTTCCGGCAAACTCCGCGCGGGCCGTGAGCTCGGCCAGAGCATCGGCGTCGGCGAAGCGCTCGACGCCGACCTCCAACGCTTTCGACGCGAGCAGTTCGGCAGCCAGCTCGGCATCGGGAGCGGCTCCGCGCGACTCCTCGATCACCAGCTCGTCGTAGAGCAGCTCGCTGACGGCATCGACGCGCTCGGCCTTGTCATTCCATCGCACCTCGGAGCGCTCGCGCACATGCGAAGGAAAGAGATCGAGCAGCCACTCGGGCTCGATGCGCGCCGTCATGCGGACCAGCGGCAGCGGGAGTTCGCGGCGATCTTCGGCATCGACGGCGACCATGAACTCATAGCCGGGCGCGCTGCCCGCCGTCTCCGCCGAGCCGCCTGCAGAGAGCAGCAACTGCTTGCCCGCACGGCGGCGCGCCACGCGATCGGGAAAGCCCGCAAGCACGGAGATCAGCAGTGCGTCATCTAATGCCCCATGCGCGGATGGTGCCCCATGTCTGCCCTCTTTTGGCAGACGTGGGATGCGTTCACCTTTCGAAACGATTCTCCTCAACTGCTCGGTGTGCTTTCGCGTGCGCGCATCCAGCTCGCCCTCCATCGCCGTCAGCAGATCGTTTGCCGCCGAGGGCGCGCCTGAGCCGAGCACCGCCGCAGCCACGCAGCCTTGCTCGGCAACGCCGCGCTCGACGGCCTCTACCACGATTCTGCCGAGCCGCGGAGGCAGCGGATAACGCGCCAGCCGCACGGCCTTCGTGCCGCTGGCTCCCAGGCTGTCAAGCAGCGCTTCGGCGTGTTCGAGGGCCGCATCGGGAGGCGCATCGAGCCACTCCAGCTCGCCCGCGCGAAGGCCCATGGCGCGCAGTTCGAGGCAGAGCTGCGAGAGATCGCTGCGCACGATCTCCGGCGCGTCGTACTCGGCGCGGCGAGAAAAATCTTCCTCCGCATAGAGCCGCACAACGCGCCCCGCGCCAGTGCGGCCTGCGCGTCCGGCACGCTGGCGCGCCGAGGCCTTACTGATCTTGCCGATGTGCAGCGAGGGCAGCCCGCTCCATGGCGACCACGAGGCCACGCGCACCAATCCGCTGTCGATCACCGCGCTCGTGCCCTCAACCGTCACCGAGCTCTCGGCCACGTTGGTCGCCATGATCAGCTTCGGCTGCGTGGAGGGCTCCAGCGCACGATCCTGATCGCGGGGCGCAAGCGTGCCGTGCAGCGGAAGCATCAGCCATCCCAGCCTGCGCGCCAGCGGCTCGCACTCGCGCATGGCGCGGCGAATCTCGGCGACGCCGGGAAGAAAGACCAGCGTGTGACCTTGAATCTGCAAATCTGAATCTTTCGAGTCTGAATTTTCTGAAAGACGCTGCGCATTGGCCGCGAGCAGCTCCACGGCGCCGCGCACCTGCGCTTCCAGCGGCAGCGGAGAGTACGGCAGATGCCTGATCTCCAGCTCGAAGCGTCGGCCTTCGGCGCGCAGCACCGGAGCGCCGTCGAGGAACTCCGCCACAGGCAGAGCATCGAGCGTCGCCGACATGACGACGAGCTTCAGCTCGCGCCGAAGGCACTGAAGACGCCTTAGCAAGGCCAGCGCGAGATCGCCTTCAAGATGGCGCTCGTGGAACTCGTCGAGGACGACGGCATCGACGCCCTTCAGCTCGGGATCGCTGAGCAGCCGGCGGGTGAGGATTCCTTCGGTGACAAAGCGCAGCCGCGTGCGCGGCCCTCCGACCTCTTCAAAGCGCACCTGGTAGCCGACCGTCTCGCCAACCGGCTCGCCCATCTCCCACGCCACGCGACGCGCGGCCAAACGAGCGGCGATGCGACGCGGCTCCAGCACCAGCACTTCTCCCGCAACCGCCGCGAGCAGCGCCGCGGGAATGCGCGTAGTCTTGCCCGCGCCCGGCTCGGCCTGCAAGACGACAGACGAATGCCGCGCAACGGTCGCGAGAAGCTCCGGCAGAATGGCATCGACGGGAAGAGCTGTCTTACGATTCAGCACGTCTCATCGGAACATTGGGGGGGCGATGGCGTCAATTCCAGCGTGAGGCGGCGCGTCCTGCGAGATTTGGGGTGCCAAGGCGGGTTCAAGCCCGAGAAGAAGCATGGTATTGTGAACTGCTGTTCCTCATCGGGAAATCTGTTGCCCGCCATCACATGCGAAAGGGAAACATGAACCTATTCGGACTCAATGACGTTTCCGAAAACGAGCGAAGGGAGATCGCTCGGCGCTCGCTTAATAATCTTCTGACTTCCTATGCCGACGAGGCAGACGTCTTTACGGAGATCATCCAGAACGCCTTCGACGCGGTCCTCGCAGCCCGCTACAAGAACCTCTACCGCGGCGGAGAATCCCCTAGGTTGGCTGTCGTGATCGGGCGCAGGACCCAGGGGCACCACTACATGTTTATTTCGGATAACGGGGTCGGAATGTCCCCGGAGGTAATTGGTAAGATCACCGTCCCCGGCTACTCAAATGGCAAGAAGAAGGGCAAGACACTTGGCTACAAGGGGGTCGGGGCATCCTATTTCTTCGCTGCGAGCCAGAAGATAGCGATCAAGTCAATTGACGAGAGTGGAACGGCCACCCAATACACAGTGCGTGGCTCCTACGATTGGATCAAGCACGAAGAAGAGCGCGAGCCA
>Ga0326727_10025225_pt1 | contig 11165 bp, 7 predicted proteins | sample MB2enrmetagenome_FD_207643 | JGI IMG/M metagenome (GOLD analysis project Ga0326727, IMG submission 207643) | Lab enriched peat soil microbial communities from McLean, Ithaca, NY, United States - MB29MY | ecosystem: Environmental > Terrestrial > Soil > Wetlands > Peat | place: USA: New York... | reverse complement strand
CCGCCTTATCGCGTCAAACAGGACCGCAGTCGCGCCGGGGGTGTCAAGGTCGTCCTGCATCTTCTCCACGAACGCGTCTCTCACCTCGGTATCGCTCGTGTTGCCCGTGCCACCCGCCTCGTCGAGGCGCTCGCTCAGGGCGTCCAGCCGGCCGAGCGCCGACACGGCATCGCTCAGCGTCGTGGGCGTCACCTCGATGGGGGCCCGATAGTGCGATTGCAGGACGAGCAACCGGTAGGCGCGGGGGTCACTTTGCGCGACCAGGTCGGAGATCATGAGCACGTTGCCCAGTGATTTCGACATCTTCTCGCCTCCGCGAGCTTCGACCATGCCGTTGTGCATCCATCGGCGGGCAAACGACTTCCCGTCTGCCACCGCTTGCGCTCGCTCGTTCTCGTGATGAGGAAAGACCAGGTCCTGACCACCACCGTGGAGGTCGAACCCCTCACCCAACAGCGCGAGCGACATGACGACGCACTCGGTGTGCCAGCCCGGACGGCCAGGGCCCCAAGGTGAGGCCCACCATGGCTCGGCGGGCTTCGCCTTCTTCCACAAGGCGAAGTCCAAAGGCGACCGCTTCTTCTCGTTCACCTCGACGCGCGCCCCCGAGCGCAGCGAGGCAAGGCTCTGGTGGGCGAGGAGCCCGTAGTCACCGACAGCCGAGACCGCGAAGTACACGCCATCGCTCGTCTCGTAGGCGGACCCGAGCGCGACGAGCTCGGCGATGAGCTCCACCATCTCATCGATAAAGGCCGTTGCGTGTGGGACCTTCGTCGGCCGCAGGCACCCCAGGGTGTCCATGGCGTCCCACCATTCGGCCTCGTACTGCTCGGCGACAAGTTCCGCGGGGCGATGCTCCTCGTTGGCCCGGTTGATGATCTTGTCGTCGATGTCGGTCACGTTCGAGACATGGTCAACCGCGAAACCCGAGTACTCGAGGAAGCGGCGCAGCACGTCATAAACGAGCGAGAAACGGCCGTGTCCGATGTGGGGCGGACCGTAAACGGTAGAACCGCAGATGTAGATGCCTATACGGCCAGCCTCGCGAGTCTCGAGCTCGCGGACTTGGCCCAGGGCCGTGTCATGAAGGCGCAACACAGGAGTACCGTACTAGGCCAATGGCCACTCCCCGCGTGCCCGAACGTCCCTCGCTCGAAGGACTCGAGGATCGCTGGTCCGCGTGCTGGGACCAGGACGGCACATACCGCTTCGACGCGTCCCGCCCGCGCGCGGAGGTGTACTCGATCGACACGCCGCCTCCGACGGTGTCGGGAGCGCTTCACGTGGGCCACGTCTTCTCCTACACCCAGACAGACATCGTCGCCCGCTACCAGAGGATGACGGGCAAGGCGGTCTTCTACCCCATCGGCTGGGACGACAACGGCCTGCCCACAGAGCGGCGCGTCCAGGACTACTTCGGTGTCAGCTGCGACCCGTCGCTGCCTTACGACGCGGACTTCATCGCTCCAGCCCACGAGCAAAAACGCGACAAGAACGCACGGGCGGTACCGATTTCGCGCCCTAACTTCATCGAGCTGTGCAACATCCTCATCACCGAGGACGAAAAGGCCTTCGAGCGGCTGTTCCGGACCCTCGGTGCCTCGGTCGACTGGTCCCAGCACTACACCACGATCGGCGAGGCGTCGCGGAGAGCCTCTCAGCGGGCCTTCCTCCGTCTCTTGGCACGCGGTGAGGCCTACCGGCAAGAGGCACCGACGCTGTGGGACGTCGACTTTCAGACAGCGGTTGCCCAGGCCGAGCTCGTCGACAAGGAAGACGCCGGCTTCTACCACCGACTCCGCTTCCTTCGGGTCGACGGCGGCGGTCCGGTCGAGATCGAGACGACCCGGCCCGAGCTTGTGCCTGCCTGTGTCGCTCTCGTCGCCCATCCGAGCGATGAGCGCTACCAGAACCTTTTCGGTGACGAGGTGTTGACACCGCTGTTCGGCGTGCCGGTGCCGGTTCTCCCCCACGAGCTCGCGGAGCCCGACAAGGGCTCTGGGATCGCGATGATCTGCACCTTCGGCGACCTGACCGACGTGACCTGGTGGCGCGACCTCGCCCTGCCGACGCGCTCTGTGGTCGGGCGCGACGGGCGCCTCGGACCCGCTCCGTTCGGGACCCCCGGCTGGGAATCTGCCGACGCGGAACGGGCCAAGGCCAGCTACGCGGAGATCGAGGGCCTTTCGGTCAAGCGCGCCCAGACGCGCATCGTGGAGCTACTGCGCCATTCAGGCGATCTGCTCGGCGAGCCGCGCGCCATCACCCATGCGGTCAAGTACTACGAGCGCGGCAGACGGCCCCTCGAGATCGTCACGTCCGCTCAGTGGTACGTGCGCACCCTCGAGCGCCGCGATGCGCTCCTAGCTCGAGGACGCGAGCTGCAGTGGCACCCCGAGTACATGCAGGCCCGTTACGAGGCCTGGGTGGAAGGCCTGACCGGAGACTGGAACATCTCGCGGCAGCGTTTCTTCGGCGTTCCGTTCCCCGTTTGGTACAAGCTCGACGACAACGGCGAGGTCGACCCCGACGGCTTGCTGGTCGCCTCGGAGAAACGCCTACCGGTCGACCCGTCCACCGATGTCCCCGACGGCTACGGCGAAGAACAACGCGGCAAGCCCGGTGGGTTCATGGGCGACCCGGACGTGATGGACACATGGGCGACGTCCTCGTTGTCTCCCCAGATCGCCGGGAAGTGGGAAGAGGACCCGGAGTTCTTCGCGAAGGTCTTCCCCATGGACCTGCGGCCCCAAGCCCACGAGATCATCCGGACGTGGCTGTTCTCGACTGTCGTGCGCTCGGAGCTGGAGCACTGCGCGCTCCCGTGGCGCCACGCCGCCATCTCAGGGTGGATTCTCGACCCCGACCACAAAAAGATCGGGAAATCGCTCGGCAACGCCATCACGCCTCTCGAGTACCTCGAGAAGTACAGCACCGATGCCGTGCGCTACTGGGCAGGATCGGCCCGCCTCGGCGCCGACACCGTCTTCAGCGAAGAGCAGATGAAAGTCGGCCGACGACTCGCGATAAAGATCCTCAACGCCAGCCGCTTCGTACTGTCACGCATGGAAGGCTGCGAAAGCCCGGATCAGGTTTGTGCTACCGGGCTCACGGCGGTCGACGCCGCCCTGCTTGCCAGTCTCGCAGCCGTCGTCGGTGAGGCGACGACCGAGTTCGAGACCTATGACCACGCCCGAGCCCTCGAGGTCACCGAGTCCTTCTTCTGGTCGTACTGCGACGACTATCTCGAGCTCGTGAAGGCCCGCTCGTACGGTGACCCGTCCGAGCAAGGTCCGGCCTCGGCACGTCACTGCCTCGCGCTGAGCCTGTCTGTGATGTTGCGCCTGTTCGCCCCGTTCCTCCCCTACTGCACCGAGGAGGCGTGGTCGTGGTGGCAGACGGGCTCGATCCACAACTCGAGGTGGCCTTCCGCCCGGGAGCTCGAGTCGCAAGCCGGCCCCGACGCGCGTCCCGAGCTCGTCGCGGCCGTCGCACGGGTTCTCGTTTGCCTTCGCCGGGCGAAGTCCGAGGCGAAAGGCTCGATGCGCACCAAGGTCGCCCGATGCCTTGTGACCGGCCCCCCGTCGCTCGTGGGGCTGGTCGAACTGGCCTCGGGCGATCTGGCCGACGCCGGTGCCATAACGCAACTCGAGTTCCTGGCCGACCCGGCCGCAACAGATTTGTCGGTCGCCGTCGAGCTTGACGCCGACGACGGGCCGGGCTCGTCTATAAGGAGCTGACGAAGCCCGGGGCACACCGAGTCAGCGCAACCTCGGGAAGACGCGGGCGAAAACGAGCCGCGGCGGGATCCGGTTGAGCACGACTGTGGCCAGCAGAACAAGGTCGCGTTGGCGGACGATGACAATGGCTATCCGGCCGGTGCTCCCGATCGGAGACCAGCCCTGCTTGACGTCCGAGGCGGTGAATCGGCCCGTGAAAGCCACGAGGCAGGTGGCGATCCGGGAGGCGTCCTGCAGGGCATCGGGGACGACGACGCCATGCAGCTCGATGATCAGCGCACGGGGCGGCAGGTAACGTTCGCCCGCGAAGTGGCCATGGCCGTGGACTGCGGCCACCGCCTCCGGGTAGACCCGGAAGCAAGCACTGTCGTGGGTGCCAAGGCCGTTGCGGGCCGCCGTGCAGCCACCGAGCGACCCGATCACCGCCACGAAAGCGACGAATGCGACGAGCTTCGCCCTCATTACTGGTCCTCCTCAAGAGCATGGCTCGCCTGCCTGGATACGGCAAGGCCGCAACGGGCCGGCGAAAGGCGCGTGCTGGTCATCCTTCGAGCTCCGAAGTCCACTCCGGCGGCGGGACCACCGAGGTCCGTGACCCCCCGGCCTCAGCCGCCGCGGCGGCCACTTGATCGGCGCGCCGGTGGCGCCATGTGAGGCCGCCCCAGAAAGCCCAGCCGACAGGCAAGAACCCCCAGAAGCTCACGATCCTGTACAACAAGACGGCCGCGACCGTGCTGATCTGGCCGCCTCCGAAGGCAACGAGCGCAATCACAAGGCTCCCCTCCACCACCCCGAGGCCGCCCGGCGTTATCGGGAGGTTCGCGGCGAGCTGGCCTGCCCCGTAGGCGAGGAGCAACCCGCGCCAAGGCACGCCGGCACCTACGGCCAGGTAGGCGCAGACCAGGCAGGAGCAGTCCAGCGCCCAGTTGGTGAGCGACCACACAAGGGCGTCCACCAGGTCCCTCCTGCCGAGACGGACGTGGCCCATGCTGGCGGCGATGGACGAGACGATCACGTCCGGCGGACGTCGCGGGAACCCAGTGACGCGGTGGGCTGCCTTGAGCAGCACCACAAAGGCTTTGGCGAGGGCCCGTCGCTGGTACACGACGGCAACCCCCGCGATCGTGATCGCGAAGACCGCAACCGTGACCCCGACGAGGTCGAAGGCCGCTCCCTGGTGCTCTGCAAGGACAACACCGGCCATGGCGAGCAGGGCGAGGCCGAGCGCAGAGAACACGAGCGTCGCCACCAGCATCCAGGCGGCCAGTGTCTCCGAAGCCCCGAGGCGGCGGAACTGCCTGTAACCGAAGGCGCTCGCGACAAGCGGCCCCGCCGGTAGCGAGCTCGCTATGGCACCGGCGGCAAACGAGATCCCTGTGAACTGTCCGAGACCTGCATAGACGCCACCACAGCGCATGAGTCGCTGGTCCATGCGGGCGAAGGCAACCAACGAGAGCACTTCTACCCCGATCGCCATCAGCAGCCATCCCACGTCCAGGTGGGACAGCTCGGTGGAGGCGCCCGCCAGCTCCCCACCCTGACCGCTCACCGCCCAGATGGCGATGCCGCCGAGGGCGATGCCCACGACAAAGCGGATGCGTGACCAGGTTCGTTTGCTCCATCTCATCGGTTTCGACACGCGGGCTACGATCCCGCTCACAACGGGGCCTGCCCCTTTGTCGCCGGAGCGCCATCCCTTAGGAGTTGTCGACGGATCCGACCGCGGCCTCGAATCAGAAACGCACTCTGCCTCGGCGGACGACGACCGGGATACAAGGCACTAGAGCTGCAGCGACTTCGTCTCGAGGTACTCCTCGAGCCCGAACCTGCCCAGCTCCCTTCCGTGGCCCGACTGTTTGAAACCGCCGAAGGGCGCGAGCGGGTTGAAGCTCCCGCCGTTTATGTCGACCTGACCCGTCCGAAGTCGACGGGCGACCTCGGTCGCCCGCCCGGTGTCGGCCGACCAGACCGCCCCTGCCAATCCGTAGATCGAGTCGTTCGCGATCTCGACCGCATCTTCCTCGGTGTCGTAGGGCAGGATCGACAGCACGGGCCCGAAGATCTCCTCCTGGGCGATGGTCATGTCACGGGTGACCTCGGAGAACACCGTCGGGCGCACGAAAAAGCCCCTCTCCAGTCCGTCCGGCGGGTCGATCCCTCCTGTCACGAGCTTGGCACCCTCGTCGATCCCCTTGCGGATGTAGGCGAGCACCCGTTGGCGTTGCAGAGCCGAGACGAGCGGGCCGATACGGGTCGTGGCGTCGAAAGGGTCCCCGACTGTGCACGACTCCGCGGCGCCCGCCGCGATCTCCTCGGCCTGCCCCAACAGCTCGCGAGGCACGAGCATCCGTGTCAAGGCGTTACAGGTCTGGCCCGAATTCAAAAAACACATAGTCGTGCCCGCCGAGACGGCACGGCTCAAGTCGGCGTCCCTCAGTATCACCGTGGCAGACTTGCCGCCGAGCTCGAGGGCGACCCTTTTCACAGTGGCGGCGGCAAGCTCACCGATCCGCCTTCCCGAGGGCGTCGAACCGGTGAACGACACCATGTCGACACCTCGATGACAGACGATGGCCTCCCCGACGCCCGAGCCCGTTCCCGAGACCAGGTTGAAGACCCCAGGTGGCAAGCCGACCTCATGCACGACTTCGGCAAGGACGAACGCGTTCAGCGGGGCCACTTGGCTGGGCTTGAGCACGACGGTGCAGCCGGCGGCCAAGGCAGGTGCCACCTTGGCGGCGATCTGGTGGAGAGGGTAGTTCCACGGCGTGATGGCGCCCACGACGCCGACAGGTTCGCGAACGACCGTCGAATTGCCGATTGTCTCGTCCCATGGCAACTGACCGACGAGGTCGGCCTGGGAGGCGAACGTCATTATCGGCAGTCCGACTTGGATGACCGTCGCGACGTTCACGGGCGTGCCCACCTCGTGGGCGATGAGCTCGCTGAGCTCGGTCATGCGACGGCCGAGGGCTTCGGCTATTCGCGACGTGTAGCTCGCCCGTTCGTTCGCTGGCGTCCGTGCCCAGGGACCGAACGCGTCACGTGCCGCCCTTATCGCCCGATCGACATCGTCAGCGCTGCCGCTCGGAATGCTGCCGGTGACCTCCTCGGTCGTCGAGTCGAGCACCTCGATGACGTCGGGGCACGTCGGAACAACCCAGGTGCCGCCGATGTAGAACCTGTCCCTGTCCAAGTTGCCTCCCGTGGGGACCTTTGCGAGCCTACCGCCACCGTCTCAAGGACCGTTGGTGACCCCGTACCAGTCAGAAGCGCAGTAGCCCTTGTTGTTCGCGCCGATCAACGCCGTCAAAGCGGGCACGGGGACGAACACAACTGCGCCATTGGTGCCCACGAGCGCGACGTTCTCGACTCGTCCCCCGAGCGGCCCAAGACCGTTGCGCTCGGTCACCTCCACCGCGGCGAGCACGCCCACGGACGGGTATGCCTTCTCGATGGTGCTCACAGGCACCGACGCCCACCACTTGTGGCACGGATTGCAGGTGTAGAACCTGCTCTTGATGCAGACCGAGTCGCCACGGTCCACCACGCTCGGGAACGGGCCGCCCACGGTATAGCCACCGGTGGAGGCGGAGTACTCGGCCAGCACGGGGGCGCCCGCCGTGGCAGTTGCCCCGTCGCGCACGAGGATCTGACCTGCGGTATCGGCCGCGGCTGCGTCCAGCATGCGGTTCTCGCCCGCCATGCCGGAGTAGGACTGACACGACGAGTCGCACGCGGTCGCATAGGGTGCCCAGCCGCCTGAGACGAGTTCAGACGCGACATAGGACCGAGTCGCCACGGCCTGGGCCTCGAGTGCCTGGAAGCCCCACGCATGATCGGAAGGCGCGCCCGTCCGCCCCCCGAACAGGCCCCACGACCAGGACACCTCACCGGACAAGACACTTCGGACGTACTCCTCGACCGGGAGGATGTTCAGTGTGACGGCACCGGACGGCGCGTCGTAGGCCTCGATCGTCCCTGAGACGGCGAGATCGGCACCGTCGTGCTCACAAAGCGTCAGCACCTGGCTCGATGTCGCCGAAGCCCGCAGCGAGGACGGCACGGCCACGGGATTCACGAGCTGCGACGCAATCTGAGTCCAACTGGTCGACGCACAGCTCGGCGCCTGCGAGAGGGTCCAGGTGCCCTGCGAGAGCGCTGCGCGGACGGCCTGGCCGCCGGGGAACTGCTCACCTCCGAAGGAGAAGGCGGACGGCGAGGTGACCACAACCGGGTCTCCGTCGTTCTCGTTGAGGTCGACCGAGATCGAAGGGTCCGCCGACACCACGTTGGCGCCGGTCGAAAGCGTCGTGCCGCCGTAGTAGTGGGCGAGAATCCACCGGTAGCTCTCGTGGTCGACGGCGGCGTACCCGAAGGCTCCCCACTGACCCATCCCGACACCGAAACCGTTGCCGAATCCGACGAAGTCGACGTTCCGCCCGGGGAAGGGCGTGATCGAGTAACGCACCGTCGCCGCAGACCGGGGTGCGAGCACGACCGGACCGGCGAGGATGCCCAGGGACACGCATGCGAGTGCGGCGGCGCATCGTCCGATGTTGCGGATGGGCCCAATGTTAATGGCGTGCTCTTTGTTGTTCACTCCTTCACGTCCCAATCAGGCTCCTCCTCAAAAGTGGTCCTTGGCGGTCGCGGCGCGGGCGACCTGCCTCGTCGCGGTCTCAGGTGGCCTGTAGCACGTGCTCTATCGCCCGCGTGAAAGCGCGCCGGGCACCCTCGACAGTGAATGAACGAGCGCGCCGTAGCCCGGCATCGACAAGCGAGTCATGGAGAGCGCGATCGGTCAGCACCCGCTGGACGGCAGCCGCGACCAACACCGGTGACTTCGCGGGCAGGACGATACCGGCGTCGAGGAGCGTCTCAGGGACGGCCGTGACTCCGTAGGCGACCACGGGCAGCCTGTGGTGCATCGCCTCCAGCAGGGGAACGCAGAACCCTTCATGGTCCGAGCAGCACACGAGCACGTCGGCGTTCGTGTAGTAGGCGGCGAGCTCACCGGGGCTGACCGAGCCGACGAACTCGACAGCGTCGTCGAGGCCGAGCGCTGAGACAAAGCTGCGCACCGCCGCCGCATACGCCGCGCAGCTCTCCCGGCCCACCAGGTGCAGGCGTGCCTGCGGATCGAAGATCTTGCGGGCGCACGCGAGCGCCTTTACGACATCGTGATGGGCCTTGTGGGGCAGCATCTGTCCCACGAAGAGCCAGTCGTGCCCTCCATGTGCGCGTGCGGTCTCGAGGCGGCGCACAACATGGGGGTCGGGCGCGGAGTAGAAGTTGGCGGTGTCAACCATCAACGGAGCGACCATCGTGTCGCCATAGCCGGCTTGTTCGAGCTCCGCGCGGTTGAACTCCGAGTCGGCGAAACCGAGCTCGACCAGAGGTGCCAGCTCCCCGAGCTGCCTGCGCCCGAGCCGGAGCTCCGCCCCGAGCTGGGGCATCCACCTCTCGACAAGATCGGAAGGGCTGATGTTGTGGTAGTCGACGAGCTTGAGGCCCGGATGCGAGACCACCGCGTCCGCGGCGGGTGAGCCGATCGAGGCCTGGTAGCAAACCCACTGGCGATCGGGCTCGTGACGAGGGAGCTCCGAGAGCGGATGGACCCGACCTGCCAGGCCCGGCCCCATGCTGCAGGCGTAAATCTCCGAGACGAACCCCATCGAGTGCAGGACCCGCTGGGCTTCCAGCGTGTGGTGGCTGACGGCGTCTCGCTCGACGATGGAGGGTATGACCTGGTCGATTCGAACCGGTCGGGCCGTCATGCACTCCCCTCACCGGCCAACAGGGCCGAGGTAGGGCGCTGTGCGGACACGGCGAAGACGTCCGGCTCACTGGCTTCGGGCTCGAAGACCTCCAGCACGGACAACCCGTAGCGGGCGAGCAGGTGGCACCACGTGACCGGGTGGAGCGGTCGGCGGTGGGCTAGGTCCGCAGCCACCGGGTCCAAGGCCACGACGGCTTCGGGCCGGGCGCTCACGAGCACGACGACACCTCCCGGCGCGAGACATCGCGCCGCGAGCTGTGCCAGCACGCGACCCTCGCCGGGGCGCAAGCAGTCCACGACACCTGTCAGGACGAGCCCGTCGAGCGTTCCGCCCTGCGTTGCCCCAAGGAACTCGAGAGCACCGGCGGCGACGATCCTCGTGTCACCGTCTGATCTGACCGGCGCATGGGGATCAACACCTCGCACGTTGAAACCTCGGGCCGCGAGCGCTTCTACGACTCGCCCGTCCCCGCACTCGGCGTGCAGCACGACACGGGCGGGATCGCGAGTGCCCTTGGGCGCGGCGCTGAGGCGCTCGATGACCCAGGCCAGGAGCGGGCCCTCGACCAACGGGTGCAAGGCGCCGGCGACCGAGGCCGCCGAACCACCGGGGCGAGCAGCAGCAAGGACGCGCGAAGCCCTCTGGGAGCTCGTGGCGAGCCGTTCCAGGTGGTCCACGGTGACATGCACGCGGATCGAGGCGACTTCGCCCAGCCTGGCCGCGGCGAGCGACGCCCGTCGCTCGAGGCGGCGCAACGAGGGGCCTAACTGCCGGCGAGCCGCAGCTGTCGCCTGCCGGCGGAGCTGCGCAAAGCTTGGCCGATCTGCGAGGCCCGACGTCGGGTGGCTGGCGTCCGGGCCGAAATCGCCGTCTCGGAGCGACGCCGCGCCGAAAAGGCTCGCCTCTGCGACCTCCTCGAAGCACTTGTCGAGATCGCCCTCGAGCTCGGGCGGGACCTGTCCGTTGGCACGCATCTGTCTCACCTGAGCTTCGATCTCCGCGACGACCTCGGAGGTCATCCAGCAACCGCCGCCGCTGAACCGGAAACGGGAGACGCGGTGAGCCCGATCCTGAGCGGCAGCGCCACCGATCCCGTCGCCCCTCCGGGGTTCACGACCTCGAAGGCGGCTGCGGGCTCGAGACGGGCGTGAACGACACCCCCGCCGGCATCTTGGATCCGGGCGTTGATGGTGAACGAACCGTCGAGCAGGGGAAGCTGGTCGAAATCGAACTCCACGCGGTAACGGCCAGGCGGAAGGTCGTGAACCTGTTTGATTTCGGGCATCGCGCTGTCGCAGTTGAACACCGGAGCGCCGCTCGTGTTGATCACCTCGCAGCCGAACGCCACGTTCGTGAGCGGCTCGTTCACCTGGAACGATAGCTCGAGGCGGAAAGAGTCCCGGGGAACCAGATAACCACGGCCGGGTGGCCCGGAATGGCGGGCGACGGCATCAGTGATCACGACGCGCCTTTCCGGTTGGACGACTTCGACGGCTCCGGTCGGGTCAGGCTCCTCCGGCGGCAAGGCGGCGGGCACCTCCCCGGCGAGCAGGCAGTCGCGGAACGCCCTGATCGCTTCACCCGGCGGAGCCACTGTCACGACCTTGCCGGTCTCGAGCACGACGACACGGTCGCAGACCTG
>Ga0326727_10025224_pt1 | contig 11165 bp, 8 predicted proteins | sample MB2enrmetagenome_FD_207643 | JGI IMG/M metagenome (GOLD analysis project Ga0326727, IMG submission 207643) | Lab enriched peat soil microbial communities from McLean, Ithaca, NY, United States - MB29MY | ecosystem: Environmental > Terrestrial > Soil > Wetlands > Peat | place: USA: New York... | reverse complement strand
GTAGGTTCCAACGGGCCTCCCTTCGCGGGCGGCCCGGCGGTCGGCCGCGTTCCCCCATTCGCCGAGGCGACGCCCCGCCGCGCTCGGCCAGAGTTTCGCCGGGCGTCGCTAAATGATGGAAAAGTCGTTCGAAGCCGCTGACGTCGAGAAGCGCGTGGCCGAGCGCTGGGAGGCGGAAGGCGCCTTCCGCGCCGGCCGACCCGAGCGCAGGGGCGCGAAGCCCTATTGCGTAGTCATTCCGCCGCCCAACGTCACCGGCAACCTGCACATGGGCCACGCGCTCAACAACACGCTGCAGGACATCCTCTGCCGATACCAGCGGATGAAGGGCAGGGACGTGCTGTGGCAGCCCGGCACCGACCACGCCGGCATCGCCACCCAGATGGTGGTCGAGCGCAAGCTGATGGAGCGCCAAGAGCGCCGGCGCGAGATGGGGCGCGAGGCGTTCGTCGCCCGCGTGTGGGAGTGGAAGGCCGAATCGGGCGGCGCGATCGTCACCCAGCTTCGTCGCCTCGGCGCCTCCTGCGACTGGAGCCGCGAGCGCTTCACCCTCGACGAGGGCCTGTCGCGGGCGGTCGCCAAGGTGTTCGTCCAGCTCCACCGCGAGCGGCTCGTCTACAAGGCCAAGCGCCTGGTCAACTGGGACCCGAAGTTCCAGACCGCGATCTCCGACCTCGAGGTGGTCCAGGTCGACTGCAAGGGGTCGTTCAAGTGGTCGCGCCCCGACGGCCAGCCGCTCGATGAGGCCGCGCTGGCGAAGGCGCTCGCGCGCAACCCCAATGGCCTTCTCTATTATTTCGACTATCCGGTGGTCGACGCGAATGGCGGGGAGACGGGCGAGGTCGTCACCGTCGCCACCACCCGGCCCGAGACCATGCTCGGCGACAGCGCGGTGGCGGTCCATCCCGACGACGAGCGCTTCAAGCGGCTGGTCGGCGCCGACGTGCGCCTGCCGCTGGTTGGCCGGCTGATGCGCGTCGTCGCCGACCCCTATTCCGACCCCGAGAAAGGGACGGGCGCGGTGAAGATCACCCCCGCCCACGATTTCAACGACTTCGAGGTCGGCAAGCGCCACGAAGCGGAAGGCGCGCGCGCGATCAATGTCTTGGACGCGGAAGCGCGCGTCTGGCTGAAGGGCAACCTCGACTTCTTCCTCGGCCTCGACGCCAAGGATCACGAACTCGCGCGGCTGATCGCCGCGGTCGACGGAACCGACCGATTCGAGGCGCGCAAGCGCATCGTCGTCCTGATGGCTGCCGAAGGGCGGCTCTCCAAGATCGAGCCGCACGCGCACACGGTGCCGCACGGCGACCGCTCGAACGCGGTGATCGAGCCGTGGCTCACCGACCAATGGTACGTCGACGCCAAGACGCTCGCTCAGGCGGCGCTCGCCGCGGTGCGCGCGGGCAAGACCCAGTTCGTGCCGAAGAACTGGGAGAAGACCTACTTTGACTGGCTGGAGAACATCCAGCCGTGGTGCGTCTCGCGGCAATTGTGGTGGGGCCACCAGATCCCGGTCTGGTATGGACGCAGGGAGATCGGCAAGGGCCATTGGGCCTCGCTTTCGGAGGCTGAGGAGTTTGTCGCTGAAACCGAGTCTGAAGCGATCCAGTTGGCCCGAGCAAAGTATGGCTGCGAAGTGAGGGTTGTTGACCCGCCTCGTGGCGATTTGGACCCGATATTTCAAAAAGTCATAGACGACGAGGTTGAAGGCAAACCACGCTGGGAGCCCATCTGGCGCGACCCCGACGTGCTCGACACTTGGTTCTCCTCCGCCCTGTGGCCGTTCTCGACGCTGGGCTGGCCCGACGACACGCCCGAGCTCAGGCGCTACTACCCGACCGACGCGCTGGTGACCGGCTTCGACATCATCTTCTTCTGGGTGGCGCGGATGATGATGATGGGCCTGCACTTCCGCGGCGAGGTTCCCTTCCGCGACGTCTACATCCACGCCCTCGTGCGCGACGAGAAGGGGGCAAAGATGTCGAAGTCGAAGGGCAACGTCATCGATCCGCTCCACGTCATCGAACGCTACGGCGCCGACGCGCTGCGCTTCACGCTCGCGGCGATGGCGGCTCAAGGGCGCGACATCAAGCTCTCGGAAAGCCGCGTCGAGGGCTACCGCAACTTCGCCACCAAGCTGTGGAACGCGTCGCGCTTCGCCGAGCTGAACGAGTGCGCGCGCGTCGACGGCTTCGACCCGAAGAAGACGCGCGAGCCGCTCAACCGCTGGATCCTCGGCGAGGCGGCGAAGGCGGTCGAGGAGACGAGCGCGGCGATCGAGACCTACCGCTTCAACGACGCCGCCAACGCCGCCTACCGTTTCGTCTGGAGCGTCTTCTGCGACTGGTGCCTGGAGCTCGCCAAGCCGGTGCTGCAGAGCGGCGGGGACGGGCCGGCGCGGGCCGAGACGCGCGCGACGATCGCCTACGTGCTCGACTGCGCCTACGCCCTGCTGCACCCCTTCATGCCCTTCGTCACCGAGGAGCTGTGGGCGATCAAAGGCGAGGCGGGGCCGCCGCGCGCCGGCGCGCTGGCGCTGGGGCCCTGGCCCAGCGCCGATTTTCCCGTCGATCGCCAGGCGGAGGAGGAGATCGGCTGGGTGGTCGACCTCATCTCCGAGATTCGCTCGGTGCGCTCCGAGATGGGCGTGCCGCCGGCGGCGCTGCCGCCGCTCGCGCTCGTCCAGGCGGGCGCGCCGCTGAAAGCGGCCGCGCGCCGCTGGTCGGAGACGATCAAGCGCCTCGCGCGGGTCGCCGACATCCGCTTCGCGGTCGCCGCGCCGGCCGGCGCGCTTCAGATCGTCGTCCGCGGCGCGCTGGTCGCCTTGCCGGTGGCGGGAATCCTCGACGTCGCGGCCGAGCGGACCCGCCTCGCCAAGGAGATCGCCCGCGAGCGGGGCGAGGTCGCCAAGGTCGACGCCAAGCTCGCCAACGCCGACTTCGTCGCCCGCGCGCCGGAGGAGATCGTCGCCGAGAACCACGAGCGGCGGGAAGCCTCGCTCGCGCGCATCGCCAAGATGGAGGCCGCCCGCGAGCGGCTGGAGCGCATCTGACGGGCGCGCCGCCCGCGACGGCGGCGCGGACGTTGCAATGGCGCCACATCCCTTGACCAAGTGGAAACCGCCGGGATTTCAGCCGGATCGTGCCCCGATTGCGCCATAAACCCCGCGCTATTTCGTGGCTCATGTTCAGCTAGAAGAAGAGCTGAAGGCCCCGCGGCGAACGCCGCGGGGGATCGCGGCGCCGGGCGGGGCGGGCGAGGTCGGGATTTTGATGCGCGCGTTGCTATTCGCCAAGAACCAGAGGCCACGCCGAGGATGCGCAGCCGGATCGGCGCGAAGCCTAGCCATCCTCGCGGTCGCGTTCGGCGTCGTCGGCTTTTGTCCGGCGGCGGCCTTCGCCTTCGACGGCGACAAGACCGCCAATCCCGGCAAGATTCCGGTGCAGACCTTCGCCTCCGTGCAGGACGCGTTGCGGGCGGGCGTCCACGATCTCGCGGCGGGCGACACGCAATCTTCGGTGCAGGCGCTCACCTACGCCGCCGACGGCGGCGAGCCGCTCGCGCAATGGAAGCTCGGGCGCATGTACGCGCGCGGCGAGGGCGTGCCGCGCGACGATGTGAAAGCTTATGAATATTTCGAACGACTGGTCGACAGCTATAACGAGGACGGCCCCGACCGGCCCGACATCGCGGCGATCTCCAACGCCTTCGTGTCGGTCGGCGTGTATTGTCTCAGCGGCATTCCCAACAGCGCGATCAAGGCCGATCCGGAGCGCGCGCTGGAGATGTTCCAATACGCCGCGACCAATTTCAGTGACTCGGACGCCCAATACAACCTAGCGCGCATGTATATGGACGGCGCGGCCGGCCTGGCGCGCGACAACATGCGCGCCGCGCGCTGGCTGGCGCTGGCGGCCGACAAGGGCCACCATCCCGCCCAGGCGCTGCTCGGCCACCTGCTGTTCGTCGGCGAAGGGGTGCCGCGCCAGCGCGCGCGCGGCCTGATGTGGCTCGCCATCGCCAAGAACGGCGCGCAGGGCGCGAAGGACGACTGGATCCGCGAGCTGCAGGCCAAGGACTACGCCGCGGCGAGCGACGACGACCGCGAGGTCGCCGAAGCCTACCTGAGCGCCCGCGGCAAGGATCGCCGCGAAGCCGCGGCGGCGCCCGCGGCGGACACGAAGCCGCACGGCGGCTTCATCGCCGGCCTGGCGCAGCCGCCGCCGTTCCCCCGGCTGTTCAGCGGCGCGCCGCCGGTGAACTTCGGCCCGCCGGAGCCCGCGCCGGAACCGTAACGCGCGCGCCGGCCAAGCCGGCGCCGATTTCCGTTCTTCCCCAGCGCATCATCGCGCCGCGCCGCCGCGACCGGGCGGCCTGAACGGAATCTTCTTCATTGGCGCGCAGAATCGCGCCATGACTCTGAAGAAGACCGTCATCGACGCCGGCTTCGCCGCCTTTCGCGCCAGCCGCCTCGACAAGGCGCTGGCGTGGGCGACGCGCGGATGCGGAGTCATTCTCGCCTTCCATCGCGTGCGGCCGTGGGCGCCGCCGACCCCCGGCTACGCGCCGAACCGTCTGCTCGAGATCACCCCCGAGTTCCTCGACCAGGCGGTCGGCGTCGTCCGCCGCGAGGGCTTCGAGATCGTCACGCTCGACGAGGCGCGCCGGCGGCTCGTCGAAGGCGGGCCGCGCTTCGCCGCGCTGACCTTCGACGACGGCTATCGCGACACCCGCGATTTCGCGCTGCCCGCGCTCGAGCGCCACGGCGCGCCGTTCACGGTGTTCTATTGCGTCGGCCTGATCGAACGCACGGCGCGGCCGTGGTGGCTCGAGCTCGAGGAATCGTTGCGCCGGCTTGACGCGGTCTCGCTCGATCGCGCCGGCCTGTCGCTGAGCCTGCCGGCGCGCGCGCCGAAGGAGAAGGCCGCCGCGTTCGAGCGGATCTACTGGGCGCTGCGGGCGCGGCCGGAGGCGGAGCTGATCGCCTCGGTCGCGGCGCTGGCGCGCCAAGCGGGCGTCGACGGCGCGGCGATCGCCGCGGCGACGTTCATGGATTGGGACGAAGCGGCCGCCTTCAGCCGCCACCCGCTGGTCGCGGCGGGCGCGCATTCGCTCGGCCACCGCATGCTGGCGAAATGGCCGGCGGCGGACGCGCTCGCCGAAATGACGCGCTCGAAGGCGCTGCTGGAGGCGCGGCTCGGCGCGAAAGTCGACGCCTTCGCCTATCCGATCGGCGACCGCGCTAGCGCCGGCCGGCGCGAATTTGCGCTCGCGCGCGAAGCGGGCTTCGCCGCGGCAGTGACGACGCGCCCGGGCATGTTGTTTCGCGCGCACGCCGCCCATCTCACCGCGCTGCCGCGCGTCTCGGTCAACGGCGAGTGGCAGAGCGCGGCGGCGCTGGAGACGCTGCTCTCCGGCGCGCCGTTCCTGTTGTGGAACCGCGGCCGGCGGCTCGACGTCGCCTGAGCGCGCGGCGCTCGCGAAGCTCCCCCGTTCACAAGCAGAACAGCGGATTGATCATTAGCCAATACGGGTTGCAGTAGTAGTCGTAGTAACCGCCGTCCCATCCGCCGTAGACGGGATAGCCGCCGTACCACCCGTAGCGATGGCGGCCATACCATCCGTATCGGTAGGGGTGATGGCCATGCCAACCGTATCCGCGGGCGAAACGGCCGATATAGGGATGGCCGCCCAATCTGGGGCCGAACGCGCCGTGGGCGGGGAAGCCGCCGAAGCTATGCCTGAATCCGCCGAAGCCGTGGGCCAAGCCGCCGTGGGCGAAACCGCCGCCGGCGAGGAAATGCGCGGCCGAGGCGGGGGCGGGGGCTGCGAAAGTCGCTATGGCCAACGCCGTCGCGGCGAGGACGCCGGCCGCCTTGCGCTTGATCGAGGCGCCCATGATCATCTCCTTAGATCAGACGGCGCGCGGACGATCCCGCGCTTCGCCGTCGCTATGCAAGCTAATGCTCGGCGCGGGCGCGCGAAAGGCGCCGGAGGGCGACTTGACGCGATTTTGATATTTGGTTTTGCATCGCCTTTCGCCGTCAAGCGCGCGCCGATCGATGGAAGCACCGCGGCGCGCCTGCGAAACCTAAGCTCGAGGCGAGCGCCGCGCGTCGCGCCGCGGCGCGGCGTCCCGCGCGGGGCGCTCCATCCATTTGATCAGCGCCGCCGCGGGCAGGGTCCAGGCGAGGCCGAGGACGAGATAGCCCAGCGTCTTGCCGAACGGCGACGCCTCTTGCAGCGGGCGCGACTGGGCGAGCGCCATCGCCGCCAACGCGTAGACCGCGATGAAGCCGATCAGAACGACGCCGCCGATCAGCTTGCGCATGCGCGCCGTCATGGCCAATCCCTCCTCAGCGCGGCTTTCGCGCGGCGCGCCGCGCCAGCTTCCATTTGCGGGGCGGAGCGCGACCGCTTATGTCTTGCCGGGCGCGCGGGCGCAAGGCGGGCGGGGGAAGCGGCGATGCGCGAGCCGCGAGCGACGACGGCGGCAAGCAACGAGGAAGGCGCTCCCGCCGAGGCGTTTCGCGCCGGAGCGGAGCGGGCCCGGCGGCTCGCGTCCCGGCCCTCATGAGCCTCGCCGCGCCGCGCCTGCTCGCCTTCGCCTCCCGGCTGAGGGCGTTGGCGCGCGCGACCGAGATTTCGCTCGTCGCGGTGGCGATCCTCGTGGGCGCCCTCGCAGGCTGCGGCGTCGCGTTGATGACGGCGCTCGCCGACCTCGCCCATGTCACGTTCTTCGGCATCCCGTTCGACACTAAGCTCAGCGCCACGGCGCGAATTGCGCCGCTCGCGGCGCTGCTGACGCCCGCCGCCGGCGGCCTCGCGTTGGGCTTGATCGAGCGCTGGCGGCGCGCGCGCAAACTGCGGCCCGCCGTCGATCCGGTAGAAGCCAACGCTTTGCGCGGCGGCCGCATGGCGCTCGGCGAAAGCGCGCTGCTCGCCGCGCAGACGGTGCTCTCCAACGGCTCGGGCGCGTCGGTCGGACTCGAGTCGGGCTACGCGCAGGTCGGCGGCGCCATCGCCTCGCGCATCGGCTTGGCCTTGCGGCTGCGCCGCCAGGATCTGCGCCTGCTGGTCGGCTGCGGGGCGGGCGGCGCGATCGCCGGCGCCTTCGGCGCGCCGCTGACCGGCGCCTTTTACGCCGCGGAGCTGATCGTCGGCGCCTATTCGCTCGCCAACGCCGGGCCGATCTTCGCCGCGACCCTCGCCGCCTCCCTGACCACCAAGGCGCTGATCGGCGCTCCTTACGTCATCGTCGCGCCGACGACGGCGCCGCTGACGCCCGCCCATTATTTCGCGCTTGCGGCGCTGGGGCCGGTCGCGGCGGCGATCGGCGTCGGCTGGATGCGCGCCGTCGCCGCGCTCGAGCGCCTGTTCAGGGGGAGCGCGGCACCCGCCTGGGCGCGCCCGGCGATCGGCGGCCTTCTCGTCGGCGCGGCGGCGATCTACACGCCGCAAGTGCTCGGCGCCGGCCACGGCGCTCTCGGCCTCGACTTCGCCGAGACGCTGACGGCGGGAACGCTGGCGACGCTGCTCGCGCTGAAGCTCGCCGCTAGCCTCGTCTCGCTCGCCGCCGGCTTCCGCGGGGGTATGTTCTTCGCCTCGCTGTTCGCCGGCGCGCTGCTCGGCAAGCTCTACGCGCTTGGCCTCGCCGCCGCGCTTCCGGGGTTGGGAATCGATCCCATGGCCTGCGTCATGGCGGGCATGGGCACGCTTGGCGTCGCGGTGGTCGGCGGGCCGCTGACCATGACCTTCCTGGTGCTGGAGAGCACCGGCGACCTCGGCGTGGCGGGCGGCGTGCTCGCCGGCGCGATCGCCGCGAGCCTCGCGGTGCGCGCCACCTTCGGTTACTCGTTCACCACTTGGCGGCTGCACCTGCGCGGCGAATCGATCCGCGGCGCGCAGGACGTCGGCTGGCTGCGCGAGCTGACTGTCGGGCGGCTAATGGTCAGCGCGCCGCCGACGACGCCGGCCGACGCGACCTTGCGCGCCTTTCGCGACGCCCATCCGCTCGGCAGCGCGCATGTGGTGGTCGCCGTCGACGCCAATGGACGCTACCGCGGGTTGGTGCAGGTCGCCGAAGCGCACGCCGCTCACTTGGCGGAGGGCGACGACGGCGGCCCCGTGGCGGCGCTGGCGCGCCTTTCCCAGACCAGCCTCCATCCCGACGTCGACGCGCGCTCGGCGCTGGCGATCTTCGACGCCGCCGAAGCCGACACGCTCGCCGTCACCGAGCGCGACAGCGGCGTGGTGGTCGGGACGTTGAGCGAAGCCTTCGCCGCGCGCCGTTACGCGCAGGAGGCGAACCTCGCCGCGCGCGGCGTCCTAGGCGAGGAGTAGCGCGAAGCCGTCGCCTCACCCCAGCGCCTGCTCCAGATCGGCGATGAGGTCGGCGACGTCCTCGAGGCCGATCGACAGCCGCACCGCGTCAGGGCCGGCGCCGGCGGCGAGTCGCTGCTCGTCGGTCAGCCGGCGATGGGTGGTCGAGGCGGGGTGGATGGCGACCGAGCGCGCGTCGCCGAGATCGGCGACGTCGGAAAAGAGCCTGAGCTTGCGCGGCAGCGCCGCGCCCGCCGCGTAGCCGCCCTTGACGCCGAAGGTGAGGACGCCGCCGGCGCCCTTCGGGCAATAGCGCCGCGCCAGCTCATGGCTCGGGCCGCCGGGCAGGCCGGCGTAGGAGACCCAGCTCGCCGCCGGATGCGCCGCCAGACGCTCGGCGATCGCCAGCGCGCTGTCGCAATGGCGCCGCATGCGCAGCGCCAGCGTCTCGATCCCGGAAAGCGCGAGGAACGCGCTGAACGGCGAGATCGCCGGGCCGAGGTCGCGCAGGCCGAGCGCGCGGCAGGCGACGGCGAAGGCGAAATTGCCGAAGCTTTCGGCGAGCGTCAGGCCGCCGTATTCGGGCCGCGGCGCGGACAGCATGGGATAGCGCGGGTCGCCCGCCCATTCGAAGGCGCCGCCGTCGACGACGATCCCGCCCATCGATTCGCCATGGCCGCCGAGCTGCTTCGTCGCCGAATGGACGACGACGTCGGCCCCATGCTCGATCGGGCGCACCAGATAGGGCGTCGCGAGCGTGTTGTCGACGATCAAGGGAACTCTCGCCCCCCTGGCGATCTCGGCGATCGCCTCGAGGTCGGCGACGCCGCCGCCCGAGCTGGCGATCGACTCGACGAAGATCGCCCGGGTCTTCTCGCCGAGCGCGCCGCGTAGCGCGTCGCGGTCGTCGGGGTCGGCCCATTTCGCCCGCCAGCCGAAGTTTTCGAAGGCGTGGTCGAACGGGCTCGCCAGGCCGCCGCGCGGCTTCAGCGCGACGACGAACTCGTCGCCCGGCTGCAGCAGCGTATGCAGGACGATCGCCTGCGCGGCGTGGCCGGAGGCCACCGCGAGCGCCGCCGGCGCCCCCTCCAGCGCCGCGACGCGCTCCTCGAGCGCCGCGGTGGTCGGATCGGCGAAGCGCAGGCCGACGTCGCCGAAGTTCAGCAGGCGGGCTAGCGACGCCGCGTGGTCGACGTCGTCGCCGGCGACGCGGCCGAACGGGACGACGCGCGCCCCCGTCGTCGGATCGGGCCGTGTCCCGGCGTGGATCGATAGCGTCGAAAAGCCGGGCTCGTCGTTGCTCATGGCTCCCCTCATCGGCGAACGCCCCATGTTCGCAAATCCGGGCGGGAAGGGAAAGCGCGCGCAGGACTCGGAAAGAGCCAAGCAAAACTCCCTCAATCCCATTCCGCAAGCGTCTTGGCGTCTTCTGCGCGCCCCTCTTGGAGTCTGATCAAGTTGTCGGGCTCGGAGGGGAACCAAACGAATGAGGCCCAGGCGAGAACGTCTACGGTCTTCTTGAAAGCTGTGTCGCTGCGGTCGAGAAAAGCCGTAACAAAAGCCACCTGCTTCGAGGGAAAGCCAGCGGCCTCAGCGAGTTCCGCAAGAGCCTGCTTCCGCCGCTCGGTCACGGGGCCGTCGGTCGCAACCACCTCGACGAAAACCAACAACGGGCGCTTCGGCCCGAGGTCGACGAGAACGACGTCGGGAAGATTCCTGTCGGCCTTGATGTTCAAACCAATCGCTCTTGCGAGTTCGTCGTCGCGGCTCACGATTTTGGTCCGGCTCTCGCTCAACAGGATGACGCCGGGAATTCGGAGAAAGCGCGGCGCGAACACCTCGACGACCGCCTTCGTGATCACGGAGCTTACGCCCGGCGCCAGGCGGCGGGTTTCACCGCTCGGAAAGGTGACCAAGACGCCCTCGCCGCCGGCGATAGCTCCCTTACGAACCACCGCAATGCGCACGCGAGCGCTGGTCGACAAGTTTTCGGCCTGCCAGGCGCCGACCGCCTTCGCAAGCGTGTCGGTTGTCAGCGCCGTGTCGAACAGCGCTACGAAACTCTTCTTCAAGGCGTAGCGCGGCGCCGGAGACGTTGTTGCAAGTCCTTTCCGCTCGATGACGACGCCATTCGCTATCAGGCCGGCGCGAATGGTGTCGTCACGGATCGACTCCCGCGTGTTCACGGCGTACCAGCGGCCCGGGATCTCGCTCCTGTCGCTCGCCAGAGACTCCTTCGCCCAAGCGCGGCGATCCGCCTCGCTAACACGAGCACTTTGTGCGTCGGTCATGCGCGTGACCTGATCAGGTCGGAGCCAAGTTTCGCTTCCCTCCACCGCGCCGACATAAAGCATGACGAAGACCGTTCTTGCGGCGATGTCCCACGTGCAGTTGGCTCGGTTGGGGCTTCCCTGAGGGAAAATCAATTGCAGACGGCGGCGAACCTCGGCCACCGAAAGCAAAGCGGACAGGGCCATCACCAAACTCTCTCGCGGTACAGCCGCGACGCCACGCGTTCTGCGGCGCTTGTTTCGGCGCGCGACCGGGTGAGGTCTTCTAATTCGACAAGGGTCTGGGGCGCGGGCAAGGGCAGCGCCTCCAATTCATAAGCCGACACCGCGACGCTGCCGTTGATACAACGAAACAGGTCGTCGACGACCGCGGTGTTGAGCAGCGCCGCCAGCGCTGCTGGAGAAACAAGCGGTGAATCGTTGATCGGATGAATCATGTTGAGATGATTCTCAACCACTACTGCGCCGTGCGTCGCGACGAACGAAGCGGGCATTTCGGCTGCAATCAGTCGGCGGGCTTGCTCTTTGGCGGTGGTCCGCTGCACAAGC
>Ga0326727_10025223_pt1 | contig 11165 bp, 8 predicted proteins | sample MB2enrmetagenome_FD_207643 | JGI IMG/M metagenome (GOLD analysis project Ga0326727, IMG submission 207643) | Lab enriched peat soil microbial communities from McLean, Ithaca, NY, United States - MB29MY | ecosystem: Environmental > Terrestrial > Soil > Wetlands > Peat | place: USA: New York... | reverse complement strand
CAACGGGATACAAGCCCGCCGGACCAAAGACCATGGCTCGAGGCCTCAAGAGGCTCGATGCCATGGTGCAGGGTTGGATGCTGGCAAATCGTTCCGCACTTGTGGGACTCCCGTAGCCCCCCTGGGAGAGGTCGTCGCGCAGCGGCGGGTGAGGTGCGCAGCACACCACTTTGGATTGGCTGCGCGGTTGGTCGACCCGCTGTGAGTTTTCCGCGCCTCGGCGATGAATTTTCTGTACGCGTGCGCGTTTTCCCGAACGGCGGCGCGCACCGGAGGCGGACCGCGAGGGCGGCATGGCAGCTGCGATGTTCTTATTGTTGATGATTTGACTGAGTGAATACCGTCGTAATGCAACAATCGGCATGCACTGAAACCAACAGGTAATACTTGGTGCCGCTGTCGCCGTAGGCGATATTGCTTGCATTCAGCAGCGTTTTAATGGATAAACGACAGACAGGTGCGACTGCTGGATTGGCGCTCTGCCGGATCTCGCACGGGCACCCATCATGTCCCCTCTGCCATGTGTTCGGCCAGTGCCATGCGGGCAGGTGCATCGACGCCGCGCCCGCGACACGCACACAGGTCCGCCACAACACCACACACGTCTGAAACCACGCTAACGCCGCCGGCCACCTCGCACTTCGCACCAACACCCCAACCGACGCGCCCACCAACACCCCGCCAACACCCCCCCGCCAACACCCCCCCGCCAACACCCCCCGCCAACACCCCCCGCCAACACCAACGCAAAGCACCGCGCCATGAAGATCGCTGGCCTCGCCATCACCAACGCCAGCCGAGAGCAGGTGGACGACGTCGCCTATCCCTCCAGCGGCATCTTCCTGCTGGTGCACCTGGCCTGCTTCGCCGTGTTCTGGACCGGCATCAATGTCACCGTGGTCGCGCTGGGTGTCGGGTTGTATCTGCTTCGGATGTTCGCCATCGGCGCGGGTTACCACCGCTATTTCTCGCATCGCACATACCGCATGAACCGCGTGTCGCAGTTCTGCATCGCGTTCCTGGCACAGTCCTCCGCGCAGCGCGGCATCCTGTGGTGGGCCGCCAACCACCGCCGGCACCATAAATATTCCGACACCGAAAACGACGTGCACTCGCCTGTCGTGCGCGGCTTCCTCTACGCTCATCTCGGCTGGATCTTCGTGCCGCGCAACAACGACACCGATTATGACGCGGTGCGCGATCTGGCCCGCTTCTGGGAGCTGCGGTTGCTCGACCGCCACCCCTACGTGCCGGCGATCCTGCTCGGCGTCGCGACCTGGGCCGTCGCCGGCTGGCCCGGCGTGGTGGTCGGCTTCTGCTGGAGCACGGTGGCGCTGTGGCACGCGACGTTCAGCATCAACTCGCTCGCCCACATGGTCGGCAAGCGGCGCTACGTCACCGGTGATCAATCGCGCAACAACTGGGTCCTGGCGCTGCTGACCATGGGCGAGGGCTGGCACAACAACCACCATGCCTATCAGGCATCCGCGCGGCAGGGGTTCCGCTGGTGGGAATACGACGTGACGTATTATGTGTTGTGGGCACTGGCCCGGGTCGGGCTGGTGTGGGACCTGCAGGTGCCACCCAGCGCGGTGATCCGGGGCGAGCAGCGCCTGGGCACGCTGGTGATCGACAAGGTCGCCTGCCAGCTCGCGGAATCCTTTCCGGTCAAATCCATCGCCAGCCAGGCGCTGGAGAGCCTGACCCACACGGCGGGCTGGACCGAGCTGAAGGCGCGGCTGCTGTCGGCCAGCGTGCAGGCGGAAACATTTTGGAACGAGATCGACCTGCCGCAGGTCCCGACGTTGGATGAAGTGCGGCGGTATGCGCGGTCGCGCCTGGCGCAGACGCCGTCGCTAGAGGACATCGCGGTGTCGACCCGGCGGCGGTTGTTGGAGCTGGTGCACTCGCGGCTGATCGAGGCGACAGCGCTGTAACGGCAGGGGGGCGCGTGACCAGTCGTGCCACGAAGTAAACCGCCAAGACATTCAGGCGTCGGGAAACTCCGGGCGTAGCCTGGCGGCTTCCAGGCGTCTTGGCGGTTCGACCGGGCGCCGATCACGAACTGTGCAACGGTCGGGCTGCACCTGGTCAGTGCCAACGCGATCACGTGTCAATGAAATCCAATGCGATGCCCTCCGAGCGGGGCGCCCTTGTATATCCGCGGCCCGGCGCGGCATCATGCCATCGAGGGCAACGGGGGGTTGCTCGTGCCTACCTGGACCTTTGGGCCATATCAGTTGCTCCCCGCGCAGCAAATCCTGCGTGAGGGGGACCAGCCGGTCCGGTTGGGCGGCCGGGCGTTCGACATTCTCGTCGCGCTGGTGGAGCGCGCGGGCGAACTCGTGGAACGCGACGAGCTGATGGCCCGCGTCTGGCCCAATCTGCACGTCGATGACAGCACCCTGCGTGTTCACCTCGCGGCGCTGCGCAAGGTGCTCGGCCACGGCCAGGGCGCCTCACGCTACATCGTCAACGTGGCAGGGCGCGGCTACCGCTTCGTCGCCCCGGTTGAGCGCCAGGACTCGGGCGCGAGCGAGGGGGAAGAGGGGCCGCGCGCCGCGGCCGCACCCGGCACGACGCAGCAGGCTTCCAGCTTCACTCTGCCCCCGTGGCTCAGCCGCATGGTCGGCCGCGGCGAACTGGTCGCCGAACTCGCCGATCGCATGCGACAGCGGAACTTCCTGACCATCGTCGGCCCCGGCGGCATGGGCAAGACCACGGTCGCGCTCGCCCTGGCCGAACAGATTGGCCCCGCCTATCGGGACGGCGCACGCTTCGTCGACCTGGCTGCAATCGCCGACCCATCCCTGGTTGCCGGGGCGGCGGCCGCAAGCCTCGACTTGCAGCTTTTCTCGGGCGACCCGCTCGCAGAGCTGCTGGTTCACCTGCGTGAGCGGCAGGTGTTGCTGGTGCTCGACAGTTGTGAGCACCTCATCGATGCCGTCGCCGTGCTGGCCGAGGCGGTGCGCGGCAATGCCTCCGGGGTGGATATCCTGGCGACCAGCCGCGAGCCGCTGCGCGCCGCGGGCGAATTCATCTGCCGCTTGGCGCCGTTAGGGGTTCCGGAGGTATCGGACGGCTTGTCGGCGGCTGACGCACTGGCTTTTCCGGCGGTTCATCTGTTCGTCGAGCGGGCGATCGCCAGCCTCGAAACCTTCGTCCTGACCAACCCCGACGTGCCGGTTGTCGTCGAGATCTGCCGCCGTCTCGATGGGATTCCGCTGGCGATCGAGCTGGCCGCCGCGCGGGTCGATTTTTTCGGTCTGCGCGGCCTCGCCCAGCGGCTCGACGATGCCTTCATGGTGCTGACCGCAGGCCGGCGCACGGCGCGGGCGCGGCATCAGACGCTGCGTGCCATGCTCGACTGGAGCTATGACACGTTGCCTCAAGTGGAGCAGACGGTCCTGGGGCGCCTGGCGGTGTTCCGCGGCGGATTCAGCCTTGAGTCGGCCGTCGCCGTGGCCGCAGGGGACGTGCCGCCCGTGTCAGCGCCCGTTGGGGACCTGCCGCGCGCGTTCACGCCCTTTGCAAACACGCCCCCCGGGGATACGCCCTTTCGGGACACGCCCGTTGGGGACACGCCCTTTGGGGAGGTGCAATCCGTCGTGATTTCCGCCGCACAGGCCATCAACGGGTTGGCCGACCTTGCGGCGAAATCCCTGGTCACCGTCGATGTGAGCGGGGCAGCGGTGCAATACCGCCTGCTCAGCCTGACCCGTACTTACGCCGCAGAAAAGCTCGCTGCGAGCGGTGAGACCGCCGCCGTCGCACGCCGCCACGCGGTACAATTCTGCAAGCTGGTCGCCGGTGCGGAAGGCGACTGGGCCGTGCAGACCTGGGAGGCATGGCTGGCCACCTACGGGCGGCTGATCGATGACCTGCGCGCCGCCGTCGACTGGGCGTTTTCCGCCGGCGGCGACGCGGCCATTGGTGTTGCGCTGACCGCCGCCTCTGCCCCGATCTGGTTCGCGCTGTCATTGGTGGCCGAATTCCGCGAGCGCGCCGAGCAGGCACTGGACCTGCTGGGCGGATCAGGCCAGCCGGACCAGGAGCGCGAGATGCAGCTCAACGTCGCTCTCGGGGCGGCCATCTACAACACGCTCGGTCCCACTGACCGCATGGTCGAGGCCTCGCATCGTGCGCTGGCGATGGCGCGCGCGCGCGGCGCAACGGTGGTGGAATTGCAGGCCCTGTGGGCGTTGGGGCGCGCGCGCTATGTCTGCGGCGACTATCGTGGCGCATTGGTTTTTTGCAATGAATTCAGCGCGATTGCCGATATCTCGGGTCTCACGGCTGCCTGCCTCGTGCGTGATCTATCATGGCGTTCGGCCTGCATCTCAACGGCGAGCAGGCGAAGGCACGACCCTACGCGGAGCGGGCGCTGCACCATCCCGCCGCGCTTATCCGCAGCGCGCATCAGAGCTTTTACGAATACGACAATGGCGTGGCGGCGCGTGCGACGCTGGCCCGGATCCTCTGGGTGCAGGGCTTTGCCGACCAGGCCGCCGCGGTTGCGGCCGAGGGTGTCGCCTATGCGTGCTCACTGAAATACCCGCCGCAACTTTGTCATATGCTCGTATGGGCGGCGTTTCCGATCGCGTTCTGGCGCGGCGACAGGACGCTCGCCGCAAGCCACGTGCAGCTCCTCGACGAGTGGTCGACCGGCCCCTCATTCGGCTACTGGCGGGCGTGGCGGCAATGCTACGAGCAGACCGTGGCACTGGGCGACAACGATCGGTCGGCGGCTTTTCAGGCGCGGCTGGCCGCAATCCTGAAGACTGCCAGGGAGCCGGTTTTCGGTGACGTCCTCGGAACGTTACGGGAGGAGCTTGCCGGCCCCGAAAGCCTCGCGCGGGCCGAGAGCGGTGCCGCCGGATGGTGCGGTGCCGAACTGCTGCGCGCGCACGGGGAGCGCCTGCTGCAGCAGGGTGACGACGCCAGCGCGGCAGGACCGGAGAAATTGTTTGTTCGCGCGATGGACCTGGCAGGCGCGCAGGGTGCGCTGTCCTGGGAGTTGCGGTCCGCCACAAGTCTCGCGCGGGTGTGGCATTCGCAGGGCCGGGGCGACGACGCACGCGCCGTTTTGACCCGCGTGTGCGATCGTTTCGCGGAAGGCTTTGACACCCAGGATATGCGGCGGGCGGTGACGCTGTTGAAGAGTGTTGGCGGTAACCGGGGGACGACGCGACGCCGTGTCGCGGTGTCCGGAATCGGGTCGTGCTGACGCCATGGCATGGTTGAATGATACCGGTATCAGAATGATTTGACGGTCGGCGCCCGGTCGAGCCGGTGGGTGCCGGTATCCAGGCCTTTGCTTGTTGTGCTCAGGCGAGGCGTGGATGCCCGCATGCGCGGGCATGACGGGGGAGGGGCAAAACAGCGGAGGGGCAGGACCAGCAAGGGGCAGGACCAGCGAAGGGCATGACGGCGAGGGACGTGATGGTGAAGGGACGTGAGGGCAGGCGCCGTTACGTCGTTGCGATCATGAACAGACGCCGGAACGGCAGCAGCGTCGTGCCATCCGGTCGCCGCGGATAATGCGGCCGCAAAGCCTCGGCATATGCGCGCCGAAACGCCACCTGCTCTGCTGCATCCAACGGTTCCAGGAATGGCCGCAGGCTCGACCCGGCAGCCCATTCCACCACCGCATCGTCGCCGCTCAGCGGATGCAGATACACCGTCTCCCAGATATCCAGACTCGCCGCGAGTGGCCGCAACAGATCCCAATAACCGGCCGCATCCAGGATCGGTGGCGCGGACGCATGACCGGCCAGCCGCGCCGCCCACGGCCCGTGCGCCGCGACCTCGTATTGCATCCGGCGCAACGGTGCATCGTGCATCGCCGGCATCTGCACCGCGAGCACCCCGCCCGGTGCCAGCAGCGACATCATCCGCGGGAACAGCGCGGCGTGGCCGCCCACCCATTGCAGTGCCGCATTGGAATAGATCAGGGCTGGCGCCACCGCCGGCTGCCACGTGGCGAAATCACCCTGCTCGAAACGACACGACGGCGCCGCGGCGCGCGCCTTGTCCAGCATCGCGGCGGAGTTGTCGACACCGAGGACCTCGGCCGCTGGAAACCGCTGCCTGAGGATAACTGAGACGTTCCCCGCCCCGCATCCAAGGTCGACGACATGCGCCGGCGCGGACAAAGGCACCTGCCCCAGCAGATCCAGCGCCGGCCGCAGGCGCTGGTCGGAGAACTGCAGATACTGCGCGGGATCCCAGGCCGCCGCGGGACGCTGGTCGGTGCTGGTCGCCGCCATCAGTGCGCCCCCGCGATCAACATCAGCATTCGTCCTTTTCATTGGTGCGAGCACCGCCGGATACATGTGTGGACCCGCATGTCCTCATTCTACCGCAAAAGCAGGTTCACCGCAGAGCGCCCCAGGGTCAAATGCTCGGGGGCATGCGCAGCACGCTGAGGAAGAATATTAGCCTCGCCCGATGGATCGCCGGTACCTCGGCGTGCTCTGCACTGCTAATCGTGCGGATCTTCGCCTCCCGCGGTGAATTTTCCGAGGCGGGGATCCTCGTGCAACGCAGGTTGAAGCCTCCGAACTCACTATCCCGGTGCGCGACGCCGCAAGGATTTTGTCGCCGATGAACGCCGATGAACTCCCATGAACGCGGATAAGAAAGCCGCGCCTATCGTGCAAAACTTCTGATCGGCGTTCATCGGCGGCAAAAATACTCGGCTTCCTTCGCGCTGCCGCATTGCAGGAATTGACGACTTCGCCGGAGTCCCCGCCGCACCAGCAAACCCACTGAATTGCGCCAACGCAGCGTCGTTGGTTGCGGCTGTGAGGCCGCGCCAGGTGCTCTGCGGTTGACCTGACCTGCGGTTCATCCGCCTTGCGGAACGCTGGCCCCGCCTAACCCACGCCGGCCGCCTGCGGTTCGCGTTCCGCCCGTGCCGCCTGCGGCAGCGTCAGCCGGAATACCGTGCCGCCTGGCCCCGTCGAGATCAATCCAATATCCCCGCCATGTGCCAGCATCAGATCGCGCGCGATGGCCAGCCCAAGGCCCGAGCCGCCCGCGCGCCGCGTTCCGGTGAAGGGCCGGAACAGGCTGCTACGCACCACCTGCGGCAGCCCCGGGCCGTCATCCGACAGGTCGATCGCCAGCGTATCACCGTTGTCCCACACCCGCGCCCGCAGCCTGGTTGCGCCCGCCTCGGCGGCATTGCGCAGCAGATTGACCAGCACCCGGAACAAATGGTTGCGATCGGCAACGACCTCCTGCTCGGGTGGAACATGGTTCTCGAGCTGGAACAATGGCAACAGCCCGCGCACGCTGTCGCCGGCCTCCGCCAGCAAGACGCGCAGCCGGATCGAGGACAGCATCGGCGGCGGCGGTCCCTCGCGCGCGAACTCCAATGTGCGGTGCACCAGATCGATCGCCCGCTCAACCCCCTGGACCAGCGCCTCGCCGGCGTGGCGCACCGTCGGGTCGGCGTGCCGCGACAGGCGGTCGGCGTGCAGCAGCATCGGCGTCATCACCCCGCGCACATCGTGGCTCACCTTGGCCACCACGGTGCCGACCGCCGCCAGGCGCGCGTTGCGCCACAGCGCGGCGCGCAGCTCCCGCTGCATCTCGGCCAGCTCCCGCCCGGCCAACGAAATCTCATCGTCGTGCAGCACCGACACCGCACCCGGATCGAGCGGCACCCCATGTTCCGGATCCGCACGGAACGCCGCGATCGAGGTGGTCAGCCGGCGCATCGGCCGCACCAGCAGGACCAGCAGCGCGATGTAGAGGAACAGACCGACGATGCTGGCCACGCCCAGCGTCATCCAGGCGTTCGGCGCGTCAAGTTCGCGCACCGCGAGGGTCAGCGGCATCCGGTGCATGACGAACTCAATCTCGGTGTCAGGCCGGAATGGACTGTTGGCGACGATGCGGACCAGCATGTCCTCATTGGCCAGGATGGCGATGATGCCGCGTTGCAGCGCCTGCAGCGTCGTCTCCTCGCGGAGATCGAAACTCTTGCTCGGCTGCACCGTGGGGTCGCCGGCCAGCACCAGCGTGGTGCCGCGGGCGTCACGCAGCCGGATCGATTCGATCCCGGACGCACGCAGCAGCTCGTCGCGTTGCGCCAGCGCCGTCGCGTTGGCCGGCGCGTCCGACGACAGCGCCGCGATGTAGGCCTCGAGCACCTTCTCGCGCAGGATCACCTGGCGGTCGCGCGCGATCTCCGGGACCAGCACGAGAAGTTCCACCACGACCACCAGCGCTACGGTCAGCAGCAGCAGGCGGAACGACAGACTGCGCAGCAGGCGCACGCGATGCGGTGGGTTCGATGCGGAATCGTCGCAATCATTCGGCGTGCGTTCCAGCGTCTTCGTTGCGGGCTGCGACATCTTCCGCATGTTTATCCCGGACCTCTCCTGGCGCGCACGGCACTGCCTTGGGCAGGCGGCGCGCCGCCGCTGACGCGCATGTCGCCGTGGTAGTCCGATCGCCCGCCTAATGCTGTGAGCGTGCTCACAGTTGTGTGATCATGTTGGCCAGCCAGGCGTCGCATGCCCCATGCGATCGATCCGGGCACCCGGACCCCCGAAGCCCCACGCCGACGCCAACCGGTTGGTCGGGCGAGAGCCGCAGCCCCGATTGACGGTCCCAGCGCAGGACCGCCCCAGCCGACGTGTGCGAGCGCCAACGCGGGCGGCGCGGTGCTGACACCTCCCAAAAAAGGGCACGCTCCAAGTGCGTGGCACGCCCCAGGAAGCCGGTCCGCCCCATTCGGCGGGTCCTCCTCGAATTCACCATAACAATAAAGTGAGCGCTCAGGCCAGCCGGATCAACCCGAATCCTCAGGGCAGGCGGATTAACAATTGGACCAACGATTTCGTCCGCGATGCGAACAGCCGCGGCACGAACAGCCCGGTCAGCGCGCGCTTGGCGGCCTCGGCGCGGGTCGGATAGGGCACGATCAGCCCGGCCAGCGCGGCGGCCGGCACGCGCCGCGCGATCGCCAGCGTCCACACGCCGATCATCTCCCCGGCATGCGGGGCCAGGATGCCGGCGCCGAGCACACGGTTGCCCGCCAGGACCAGCTTGACCAGGCCTGCCGTGTCAGCCTCGGCGACCGCCCGGTCGTTTTCGGCCAGCGCCGACCGCAGCAGGGTGACGCGATGGCCGGCGGCGCGCGCCTCGGCCTCGGTCAGGCCGACCTGGGCGAGCGCCGGCGCGGTGTAGATCACGCGTGGCAGCGCAGCATAATCCAGCCTGGCCGGCAGGCGGAACAGCGCGCGCCGGATCACGATCGCGGCGTGGTAGCTGCCGACATGGGTGAAGGCGCGCGGTCCGATGCCGGCCGGGTCCGCAATGTCGCCGATCGCAAAGACGCGGCGGTTGGAGACGCTGCGCAGGCCGCGATCGGTGGCGATGCCGGACGGGCCGGCGCGCACGTTGCCCGCGTCCAGCGCCAGACGCTCCAGGTTCGGTCGGCGGCCGGTGGCGACCAACAGGTGGCTGCCGGTGATCCGCCGCCCACCGGCCAGGACGAGGGTTGGACCGGGTTCGCGCGGGGTGCCGGGCTCGACCATGGTGACGGCAGCGCCCTCGATCAGCGTCACGCCCTGCGCCCGAACCGCCCGGCGCAGCCCGTCGACCAGTTCCGGGTCCTCGCGCGCGGCGATCTGGCCGGCCTCGACGAGGGTGACGCGGCAGCCCAGCCCGGCGTGCGCCGTCGCCATCTCCAGCCCGACCGGGCCGCCGCCGAGGATCAGCAGATGCGCGGGACGCTGCGCCAGGGCGAACAGGGTTTCATTGGTCAGATGCGGCACCGCTTCCAGCCCCGGGATCGGCGGGACGGCGGCGCGGCTGCCGGCCGCGATGATGATGCGCCGGGCGGTGATCCGCCGGCCGTCGACGCCCAGCGTCGCCGGGTCGAGGAAGCGCGCCTCGCCGCGCAGCACCACGGCCCCCAGCGCGCGGAAACGCGCCTCGCTGTCCATCGGCGCGATGGCGGTGATGGCGCCGGCGACGTGCGCGCGCACCGCATCCCAGTCGATCGCGGGCTCCGGTAGGCGGATGCCGAAGCGGCCGGCGCCGTGGGCCGATTGCGCCGCGTGGGCCGCGGCGAGCAGCGCCTTCGACGGCACGCAGCCGGTGTTCAGGCAGTCGCCGCCCATGCGTGCGCGCTCGATCAACACGACGCGCAGGCCAAGCTGGGCCGCCACCGCGGTAACGGAGAGGCCGGCCGCGCCGGCGCCGATCACCGCGAGATCGAACTCAGGCATCGCCGTCGCCAGCATCGCCACCTCGGGCATCGCCGCCTTGGGCACCGCGACCCTTGGCATCGACCTTCTGCGTTGCGCGGCAAGCGTCCGCGCCTCCGCCGGCACGCCTGCCCTTGAGCGCGCGCCAGCCCACCGGCAGCAGCGTCAGCGCCGCCAGAGCCAGCAGCGGCAGCAGGATGCGCGGCGAGAAGATCGCGGCGAAATTGGGCGTGCCGCCATCCGCCAGCACATTCGCCAGGCCCGCGCCCACCGCGGCGTAGACGAACGTCCCCGGAATGATGCCGAGCACGGTCGCGCAGGCAAATGGCAGCAGCCGCATGCCGCACGCTGCCGCGACCAGGTTCAGCAGCCAGAACGGAAACACCGGCACCAGCCGCAGCGCCAGGAGGTAGAGGAAGCCGTCCCGCTCGATGCCGGGGCGGATGCGCGCCATGAACGGCGCTGCCTTCGCCGCCATCAGGTCGGCGAAGGCGTAGCGGGCGGCGAGGAACAGGATCACCGCACCCGTGCTGGCGCCGATGATCGCCAGCGTCCCGCCGAGCGCCGTGCCGAACAGCAACCCGCCCGCCAGCGTGACCAGTGCCCCCTCCGGCAACGAGCACGCGACCGTCGCGGCATAGAACACGACGTAGCCGACGCTGGTCTCGATCGGCCGCGCGGCGACAATGGCGAGCAGGTCGGCCTGGTGGCGGGACAGATTGGCCCAGGACAGGTCGCGGTTCAGCCCGAAGGCCCACAGGGCAACCAGGCCCGCGATCAACACCGCGAGTGGCAGCAGGTGCTTCAGACGTAGCAGGGACATGCCGCTCGGGAGGAAATTGCGGCCCGCGTGTCGCCGATTGGCCGGCGGCTGTCCAGATGGGAGGGAGCAGTTAAGCCTTGCATGACTTGCTTGGCCGAAGGCTTGGTGATCTA
>Ga0326727_10025222_pt1 | contig 11165 bp, 8 predicted proteins | sample MB2enrmetagenome_FD_207643 | JGI IMG/M metagenome (GOLD analysis project Ga0326727, IMG submission 207643) | Lab enriched peat soil microbial communities from McLean, Ithaca, NY, United States - MB29MY | ecosystem: Environmental > Terrestrial > Soil > Wetlands > Peat | place: USA: New York... | reverse complement strand
CTTGCATTCTGCCGCTCTCCACTGTGTACACCGTGTGCGAGGGCATGGGCTTCGAATCGGGTCTGGACAAGCGCTTCAACGAGGCGAAGGTCTTCTACTGGCTGTACACGGTGCTGCTGGTGGCCGGCGCGGCGGTCATCCTGACCCCGAATTTCTCGCTCATCTGGATGACGCTGTTCTCCCAGGCCATCAACGGCGCGCTGCTGCCTTTCGTGCTGATCTACATGATGCGGCTGGTGAACAACAAGCGCCTGATGAAGGAGTGGACCAATTCGGCGCTCTACAACGCGATCACGTGGCTGTCGGTGGTCCTGATGATCGGCCTCACCGTGGCGCTGATTGCAATTTCGTTCAAGGATATGTGGAGCTGAGCATCGATTGATACTGTGGCAGGTACTTCTCCTTTCGGTCATTCAGGGGCTCGCCGAGCTTCTTCCGATCTCCAGCTCGGCGCACGTTGTGGTTGCAGAAAAGATAATGGGGCTCGACCCCTCATCGCCGGAGCTGACTCTGCTGCTGGTAATGCTGCACACCGGGACGATGATCGCGGTGATCGCGTATTTCTGGCGTCAATGGCGCGCCGGCTACCAGCTGCGGACATGGTCCTTGATCGTTGCTTCGACTGCCGTAACCGGTATTCTCGGCGAGGCGTTGATCAAGGCGATCGAGAGGATCACACGCGCCGAGGCCGAGCAGTTGTTCGGGCGTCTCGATCTGATCGCGCCGGCGCTGGCTGGCGCAGGCGTGTTGATTCTGATCGCGGGCATTTTCGCTCGCCGCGCGGGTGGCGACGTCGGCTGGAGCCAGGCCTTGCTGATCGGCGCCGTCCAGGCTCTGTGCCTGCCGTTCCGGGGGTTCTCGCGCTCGGGCGCGACTATCTCCAGCGGAATCCTGGCCGGAGTCTCGCGCAGGCGAGCGGAAGAATTCAGCTTTGCCCTCGCCGTATTGCTGACACCAGCGGCGATCGCCCGCGAAGCGCTGAGACTCCTTAAGTCGCATTCCGGAGCGCTGGCGCCGGCACTCCTGCCGTCTCTTTTCGGCGCCGCCTTCGCGTTCCTGGCCGGTCTGGTGGCTCTTCGCTGGCTCAGCCGCTGGCTGGAGACCGGCCGATGGTACCTGTTCGGCATTTACTGCCTGATCGCCGCGGCGGCCGTGGCAACTCTTTATCGCTACGGCTATTGAGCCAGCGATTTCGGCCCCGTTTAGCCACTAACACTGGGTGAAGGACCCGCTGATCCCACCGCTGCTGTCCGTTGCTACCAACATCACATGATCTGCTTCGATGTTCGCTGGATAGACTGCTGTGGAGAGGTACGCTTGGGGGAGAGGCGACTATGGCGCGGGAGGTACTTCACCAGTTAGTTGACCGCATCCCCGAAGCGAAGATCTCCGCCGCTCAGCGCTTTCCGGAAAATCTGGCGGCCGGCGCCGCGTTGCGGGCCGCACTTGCCGCGTCACCCGATGACGAGCTGGTAGCTGATGGCGACGCGGACGCGATTGCCCGTGCGCGCGCCGATCTCGACGCTGGCAAAGTCGTTCCGCACGAAGAGATCCTCCGCGAATTCGGGATCTGATGAGATTTGTGTGGCCGGAGTCCGCCCGCTCCGAGTTGCGCGCAATCGACCGCGATGACGCAACGCGAATTCTCGTTGCGCTGACCAGGTACGGGTGTCCGGTGAGGGCGATGTAAAGGCTCTCGGCAGTGGCGCGGATTCACACGCCTCCGCGTTGGCGACTATCGTGTGATTCTCCTGGTGAGTCGAGAGGAGATCACCGTCGTGCGCGTGCGCCACAGATCCGATGTCTACAGATAAGCCGAATTCGGACGGCTATTCCTGCGATTCCCGACTGCCCTCATCCACTAACACTGGGTGAAGGACCCGCTGATCCCGCCGCTGCTGGCTGTGGCCGCGGGGGTCGGCTTGTCCCACCTCATCTGGTTCGACCTGCGCCAGACCCTGCTGGCCGGGGCGCTCATCGCCCTGCTGTCTGCCCTCGCCTTCCGCCGATCCCGCCGGCTGGCCCTTATAGCGTGTCTGCTCGCCATGGTCTTCGCCGGCATCGCCACCGATGTATGGCGCCGGCCTGGACCGCCGCCCGTCATCGACGCGGGCCCCGATGAAACAGTGATTCTCGACGGCTGCGTAGTCGAGCCATCGGTCTTCTATCAGGATCGCGATCAGTTCACGCTCGAACTGGCGCCCAACTCCGCTGCCCGCGTGAGCCTGACCCTGCGCGACGGCGAAACGGCGCCCGAGGTCGGCTACGGCCAGCGCGTGGAGATCGAGGCTCGCGTGCACAGGATTCGCGGTTTCCACAATCCCGGGTCATTCGATTTCGCCATCTGGTCGGCTCGGCGAAACCTCTACTGGAACGCGATCATGCACGCCGGCGCGCGGCCGCGCCTGCTGCCGGGACATTGCGGCTCGCCCTTCTTCGCCGCCGTTTACTACCTGCGCACCGCGGCGCTTGGCCGAATCGAGCGGCTCTATCCGGGCGACGAGAAGGACCGCGGAATGATGCAGGGCATTCTGATCGGCGATTACACGAAGATCGAAAAGATGTGGACGGACGACTTCCGCCGCACCGGCACCTATCACACGCTGGTGATCTCCGGCCTGCACGTCACCGTTCTGGCCGCCGTTATTCTCTTCCTGCTGCGCCTTTGCTTTCTGCCGAAGATTCCGGCGCTCCTCATCACCTCCGCGGCAACCTGGCTGTACGTATTCGTGTCGGGTTTCGGAGCGCCGGCGGTGCGCGCAGCCAGCGGCCTGACGCTGTTCCTGATTGCCCGCTACGTCCACCGGCGAGGCCGCGTTCTGAATCTGCTGGCGGCCATCGCGCTCCTCTGGCTGCTGGCCGATCCGGGCGAGATGTTCGAGGCGAGCTTTGAACTCACCTTCCTCGCGGTAGCCGCCATCGCCATACTGGCGACGCCGCTGCTGGATCGCACCTTCACCCCGTACGCGCGCGGACTGCGCGGCATCAACGACACGGCGCGCGATCTGCACATGCCGCCTCGCGTGGCCCAGCTTCGCGTGGAGCTGCGTCTGTTGGCGGAAACGCTCTCGTACTACACGCACCTCGCGCAACAGCACATTCAATTGGCGCTGGCATGGCTCCTCCGTTTGGCCTGCTTTGCTTTCCAGATGGCGGTGATCTCCACGGTCGTCCAGGTCGGCGTGGCCTTGCCCATGGCGGTCTGCTTTCATCGCATCTCTTTCTCCGGATTCTCGGCGAACATTCTGCTCGTCCCGCTGCTTGCCGCGGTAGTGCCCATCGGTTTTCTCGCCGTTTTCACCGGATGGCATTTCCCCGCCACCGTTGCGGGATGGCTTTTGTCGTGGGCCCGAGCGGCAGCCGCCTGGCATGCGCGATGGGAGCCGAACTGGCGTGTGCCCGATCCACCGGTCTGGCTCGACATTGCATTCGTCATCGCGCTGTTGGCGTTCTCCCTGGCGCTTCGGCGCGGCTGGATATGGCGATGCGTCTCGTCCGCCGCCCTCGCGATTCTCTTCGCGCTCATCGTCGCTCATCCCTTCCCGCCGCGGCTCGCCCCGGGCCAACTGGAGCTCAGCGCCATCGACGTCGGACAGGGCGACAGCCTTTTCGTCGCTTTCCCCGACGGTCACACCATGTTGGTGGATGGCGGCGGCTTCCCGGCCATGGGCCGCAAACATCGGCCAAAGACAGACACGGGCGAAGACGTGGTCTCGCCCTGGCTGTGGAGCCGGTCCATCCGTCATCTGGATGTGATCGTCGCAACGCACGGGCACGAGGATCATATTCAGGGCTTGCCCGCGATCATCGATAACTTTCATCCGCGCGAGCTATGGACCGGGGCCACTCCGCCCTCGCCGGCGGAGGACGCTTTGCTCGACCACGCGCGACGTGCGGGAGTGCTGGTGCGGCCGATGCAGGAGGGCGATCGGTTCCAATTCGGCGAAACGCGCGGCGTCGTGCTCGCGCCCGTAATCGGCTACACGCCCGCGGATACGCCCGGCAACAACGACTCGCTGGTAATGCGCCTGCAGTATCGTCGCCGTTCTTTTTTCCTCACCGGCGATATGGAAAGCCCCATTGAAGATCGTCTGGTCATGGAGGGCGCACTCCAGCGGACAGACGTCCTGAAGGTGGGCCACCACGGCAGCAGGACATCCAGCACCGAGCCTTTTCTCGACGCCCTCCGCCCCGATTTCGCGCTCATTTCCGACGGCGTTGACAATCTTTTTCATCATCCCCACCAACAGGTTCTCGACCGGCTCGCCGCCCACCATGCGGAAATCTTCCGCACCGATAAACAGGGGCTTATCTCAGTGCGTACCGACGGACAACACATTCTTGTTGAAACCTGGGACGACGATATGAAGCCCCGGCTCATCGGTGCGCCTGGCGCTGGCGAGTGGTGAGCGTGGGGCATTCACGGGAAAAGCCGGCCGGGGACTGGCAGTACTAAAACTCTCAGAATTCTGATATTGTTCTGATGAATGGACAAATGCCGGAGACCCATGGGCCGGAAACAACCGCGCGCCGTTTCAAAAGCGAGCGGTACCGCCGGCGCTAACCGACCATCGCCGTTACGGCGCAAACCATGGCAAGGGATTCCGGGCGATGCCCGCGACATGGGATCGACGAATGTGGCAATCCCTTTCCCGATTGTGGACCGATGAAAGCAATCGATTCCGTATTGAGAAGAAACGCCGGCGGCCCGGGCGACCAGGGCTCGGCCGGAAGCGGCGCGCCTGACAGAGCTGCTTTGGACATCTCAGCGGCTCTGGATCGCGTCGGCGGCGATGCGGACCTCCTGAAGGAGCTGGCGTCCATTTTCATCGACGACTACCCGCGGCAACTCAAGCTCATCGAGGAAGCGATTGCCGCGGCCGACTGGAAGACCGCGGAGCGCGAAGCTCATGGTCTGAAGGGCGCGGTGGCCAACTTCGGGGCTGCCGACGCCATGGAGGCGGCGAGAAAGCTGGAATTTGCCGCGCGCGAGGGCCGTCATGGCGAACTGCCGCTGTACCTTCGTCAGGTCGCCGATCAGCTTGCCAGAGTTCGTCGTGAGCTTGACCGGTTTGCCGAATCGTAGCCGCGCGGGCGAGTGGCTGGCGCGAAGACCCGCGGAAAAGTCTGTCTGATATATTTGGGGATGCCCATCCAATGACTCCCACCACGGCGACCGAAATCGTTTGTGCGCACAGCCCCGATTCCGATGACGCGTTCATGTTTTACGCGCTGGCGACGATGAAGATTCGCTCGCGCCTGGTGAGCTTCCGGCACGTGCTTTCCGACATCGAGACGCTCAACCAGAAGGCCCGGGAAGGCGCCTACGAGCTCACCGCCATCTCTTACCACGCGTGGCCTTACGTTGCCGACAAGTACGTGCTGATGGCCAGCGGTTCCAGTGTGGGCGACGGCTACGGCCCGCTGGTGATTAGTACCCGATCCATGGACCCCGGTGAATTGAAGGGCAAGAGAATTGCCGTTCCCGGAAAGATGACCACGGCGTGGCTGGCGCTGAAGATTTTCGAACCGGATTTTGAGGCCGTGCTGACCCCCTTCGATCAGATCATGGCCGCCGTCGCCGATCATGCGGTGGACGCCGGACTGGTCATTCACGAGGGCCAGCTCACTTATGGCACTGGCGGATTTCAGCCCGTGGTGGATCTGGGACGCTGGTGGAAGAAGACGTACGATCTCCCGCTGCCGCTCGGCGCCAACGCGCTGCTGCGCCGTCTGCCCGATGACATCAAGTCGGAATGCTGCCGCATGATGCGCGAGAGCATCCAGCATGCGCTCGACAACCGGGAAGAGTCGCTGAATTACGCGCTGCAGTTCGCGCGCGACATGGAACCGTCGCTGGCCGAGAAGTTCATCGGTATGTACGTGAACCACTACACCGTGGACGCGGGCGAACTCATCCCGCGCGCGGCGCAGAAGCTGCTGGACGTTGGATATGACCGCGGACTCATTCCCCACAAGGTGCAGGTGGAGTTTATTGGCTAGGAGTTGGTTGAAAAGCGCCCGGAACCGCTTGCTGGCGCGCGCGGCTCAGTTTTGTCGGCTCGTCATTGCAGGCAGTTACAGAGCCACGACCGCCAGAGAGTGGTCCGGAAATGGCGCTTTTCAACAAACTCCCGGGCGAGAGGGACACGCGGCCCGGGCCGCGTCGCTTCGGTACCGGACGGGAACCCGGCTGGCGCCGCTGGTCGTGCTGGCGGCAGTGATCCCGATGCTGCCGTGCCTCGCGCAGGAATCTCCCGCCGATGCCCACGCGCGTGCGAAAGCGGTGCGTGAATACGGCAAGCAGGGCGGCTCCGATCTTATCCCCAAGCTGGCCACTTATCTCGCCGATCCCGATCTCGACGTGCGCATCGAAGCGGTGAAGGCCATTGTCAACGTCGGCACGCAGTACAGCATCGACCCGCTGATCCGCGCCCTGGGCGATATCGACCCGGAGATTCAGATTCGCGCCACCGACGGTCTGGTGAACTTCTATCTTCCCGGTTACCTGACCACGGGAGGCGGCCTCACGTCGTCGCTTCGCCGGGCGGGGAATGCGATCAGGAGCCATTTCACCGACACGAATGACCGGGTGATCGACCCGTGGATACTGGTGCGGCCGGACGTGATCTCCGCTTTGGGCAAAGTCGCGCGGGGTGGCGCCAGCGTGGATGCCCGGGCGAATGCGGCTCGCGCAATCGGAGTCCTGCGCGGCCGGGCGGCGATTCCCGATCTGGTGGAGGCGCTGCACAGCAAGGACAGCCCGGTGATCTACGAAGCCCTGATCGCGCTGCAGAAGATTCACGATCCCTCCGTGGCGCCTTCCATCACTTTTCTGCTGCGCGACCTCGACGATAAAATCCAGGCCGCCGCGCTGGAAACCGCCGGGCTGCTTCAGAATCGCGATGCTCTTCCACAGGTGCGGGACGCGTTCGAGCATGCCCGCAGCCAGAAGGTCAGGCGGTCCGCACTGGAGGCCATTGCGCTCATGCCCGACGCCGGCGTTCACGAAGTCCTGCGCAATTCCCTCGGCGGCAAAGACGATGCGTTGCGCGGATCTGCCGCCGAAGGGCTGGGTCGGCTGAAGGATCCGTCCGATCTGCCGGCCCTGCAGCAGATGCTCGACAACGAAACGAAAAGCGGACCGCGCCTCGGCGCCGCGTTTGCGCTGGCCAGCATGGGCAAGCTGGACATGACCACCTTCGGCCCGCTGCGCTTTCTGGTGAACAATCTGAATCTCGCAGCCTGGCGCGGCGCAGCCAGGCCCTATCTGATTGAACTGGCGCGCGACCCTGCTGTCCGCCAGGCGCTCTATTCCGGCCTGACCGGCGCCACGAAGGACGAGAAAACGGGACTGGCCGAGGTGTTCGCCGCAAGTGGCGGCGCGGATTCGATCCCCGTGCTGGAGACTCTCTCGCACGACCCCGATGCCGACGTCGCGCAGGCCGGGCTCCGCGCATTGCAGGCAGTGAAGGCGCGAACGGCGCACTGAGCGGCGTCAAAAAACAACAACGGCCGGGCGCGAACCCGGCCGCATGGAAAACGGGAAATCGCGGCTTACTTGGCCTTCTTCTGCTTCTGCTGGCCGACGCGAATCTTGAAGTGCGCCTGCTTGGATTCCTGATATGCCTTGTGGTCGTGACGGGCGACAACCTCGCTCAGGTACGCGTCAACGTCGGTATCTTTCGGGAGCACGGACATGACCGTGAAACTCTCGTTGCAGGTTGGGCAAAACGGCCGGAAGCGCTTCACGTTGGGGATCGCCATACTTTTTCAGATTAACACAGAGCCATCCGTTAACTGTGCCGAAGGGACCAGCGCAAGGGCCTGCCGGCAGTGTTATTGCCCGTGAGAACGATGGTGCCGTTGGCGGCCGGCGCCGTTTGCATGCGTTTCCCATTCACCTGAGCGCGCGACAAACGTCTGGCATCGGGTGCAGGCAGCGCGAGATGGATTTCCCATGTCCCCGCCACGGATGGCGCATACCAGCCGTCGTAGCCGTTCCGCGTTTTCACGAGACCGACAAGAGGTGTTTCGAAGCGGTATGATTCCAGCGGCAGAACCGGCGCGATGCGCATGCCCTTCGCGGTGAACTCCAGCCCCAGCAGCTTGGTCAGCGCGTAGAGCGCACAGGCGTGCGAGTGCAGGTTCATCACCGGCCAATCCGTATAGTGCAGGAAGCCGGCGTTCACGGTCTCGCCGGGGCGTTTGCTGCCCGCGGCGTTCCAGGTGTCGGACCCGCTCAGCACGCCGTACCAGATGTCCGAATAGACTTCGGCGTGCCGGGCAGCCGCGTTCTTCAGCCACTCGTCCCAGGCCATCCTGCCATCCACGAGCGCCAGGGCCCAGATCAACGTGGCGTTCAGGGACGGCCACACGCCGCCGTTGATGGACGTCCCAGGCTCGGCCATGGTGGAGTTATCGGGACTCCTGTTCATCTGCGTCGCTCCAATCGGCGATGGCCGCCGGAGCAGTTCGTCGATCGTCGCAACGAGCTGACGGCTCTGCTCGGGAGTGGTGATTCTCCCGATGATGGCCCACGGCTGCGGCTCGAGCCACAGGCCCTTCTCGCCCAACCATCCCAGTGTCGGCCCCAGCCAGGCGCGGCGCAGCCAGCGGCCAGTCCACTGGCTGGCGGCGGCCTTCCGGTTCTCTTCGGCTTTCGCACGCGCTCGCGACGCGGTATCGGGCTTGTCGCTCGCCGAGGCGAGCATCGTCGCATAGTAGTCGAAGACCCAGGCGGCCATGGCCGAGTTCAGGACACTCTCACCTTTTTCGACGCACTCTTTGGGAGCTCGCAGCGCCCAGAAGGTCACCAGCGCGTCATTCCAGTCGTCGTTCAGCATGCGCATGATGCCGTGTTCGCCAACGCCGACCTCTGAGACAAGGTGGTGAAAACAGCGCGCGAGCAGATTGCGCACCGTTTCCTTGCCCGTGGTGGGGCCGTACAGCGGCCACGTGGGAATCTGCTCGTCGAGAAAGGCGGCATCGCGGGTGGCGAGGATGTACTCGCTGGCAGTCCACAGCAGCCACAACGGGATGTCGCTGGAGTTATCGCTCGTCGTCGGCATCACCGCGCCGTGGCCGACGATCCCGTACGGAATCGATCCGTCGGGCCGGACTTCCTTCAGCGTGTAACGAAGAATGTCCTTCACGATATCCGGGTCGCTGAAGATGAATGGCAGGACGTGTTGAAGTGGATCGCGGGCCGCGCCCTGAAATCCCATCACATACTGATAAATGCCACCCTGAGAAAGGATGTGTTGGTGGAAAAAACTGTCGTAGGTTAGGCTGCTGCGCAGGTAATAGTGGTTCCAGACAGTCTCGCGACTTATCCATGGGTCCGCGGTCGTGTCGAAATGCGGAGTTTTCAATTTCCACTTACTGCCCGTCTCCTTCCACACGCTCGCCGGGTTAGTCGAATACCTACTCAGGATGAAGCCGAGTTTGGCCCCCTCGGGGAGATATCCATAGAGAAAGTAAAGCGTGCGCTCTTTGCCGGGCTCGAGCGTGAACGCACGCTCCAGAAGCAGCCCTTTCTCCGGTCCGCCGGCGTCGATGTTGTTATCGAGCGCGGAAGCGAGGCCGTCTGGATTGTTCGCGCCGCCCACGCCGAAGAACTTCTGCGCGTTTGTCGTGACCGCGGTGGCCGAGGCGTCGAGTGAAATGAGAAAAGTCGCCGGCGGGTTGAGATCGTCGAATTGCGCTTCCGGAACGGTCTCGCGGGCCGCCGTCAGAAACGGGTTCGGGTGCGCCGTGAGGTTGGCGTTCAATCTATGCCATGCGTCGTCGTCCCCGTCGGCCCGGCCCATGAAGCGTTTCCTCTCCAGCAGGGCGCCCCCTTCGAGGTCCTCGAATTCGTGCTGGAACCGATCTCCCAGGTGGCGCCGGTTTTCCACCGTGGAGATTCCGCTCCCCATCGATTGCATGAACGATCGGAAGGAAAACTGGTAGACCTGGCAGCCCCAGTATTCGATCCAGCGCAGCTTAGCCGGCGACTTCCCATTGTTACGAATGGTTACCTGAGACAACAGCACGGGATCGTCGCCGAAGGGCGTGGTAATGATCTGATCCACTGAATAAGTGGCGCCGGCGACTTTTTTCCGGAAGTAACCGACACCGAAGATACGTTCGAAGGTTGGCCCGCCGCCTGAATAGTAAGTGCCGATAGTCTCCTTGCCGTCGGTGAGATAGCCGATTCCGCCGCCATAATGCCCGCGCTGCGGATTGTGCTCGTTGAGGAACTTCGGCGCGCCCTCGTCCTGGCGTACCGTCACATAGCCATAGTTAGAAACGATGGCCACGAAACGATCATTGCCGACTTGATGAATGTGATCCGTAGGGGACAAAATGCCCGGTGTCACCGACGTGACGGCCTTCGGATCTTTCGTCTGATCGCAGGTGTAACGAAAGGCCGGCAGTCCGAGCTCGTCCACGATCCACTCGCCGAAGTGGCCCGATCCGTACGGCTTGCCGGTTACCGGGCGATTCTCCTGGGCAGCGGCGGCGAGCGCCGTTCCCAGCGTGGCCATAAACTGTCTGCGATCCATCAATCCCATTGGAGGATAGTGGGACCCACGGATGCAACCATCCGCCTGTGACAAACTGTTTGACAAATGCAGAAGATGCTGGGCGGGATCGAGGCGGGCGGCACCAAGTTCGTCTGCGCCGTCGGAACCGGTGCGCACGACCTGACCATCGCGCGCTTCCCGACAACGACTCCCGATGAAACGCTGGCGGCGGTCATTGGATTCTTCAAACAAGCGGATCTCGAAGCTGTCGGCATCGGGTCTTTCGGTCCCGTGGATCTCCACCACGATTCGCCCACCTTCGGATACATCACGTCCACGCCGAAAACCGGCTGGACGAATTGCGATCTTGCCGGCCGCGTGCGCGCCGCGCTCGGCGTTCCGGTTGGCTTTGAAACCGACGTGAATGCCGCCGCCCTCGGTGAAGCGCGCTGGGGCGCGGGCGTGGGCTTATCGGACCTTCTCTACCTCACCGTGGGTACCGGCATCGGCGGCGGAGCCATCGCCGGCGGGCGTGTTGTCCATGGCCTGGTGCATCCGGAAATGGGGCACATTCGCATTCCTCACGACCTTGCCCGCGACCCATTCCCGGGCGCCTGCCCCTTCCATGGCGATTGTCTGGAAGGCCTCGCTTCC
>Ga0326727_10025221_pt1 | contig 11166 bp, 11 predicted proteins | sample MB2enrmetagenome_FD_207643 | JGI IMG/M metagenome (GOLD analysis project Ga0326727, IMG submission 207643) | Lab enriched peat soil microbial communities from McLean, Ithaca, NY, United States - MB29MY | ecosystem: Environmental > Terrestrial > Soil > Wetlands > Peat | place: USA: New York... | reverse complement strand
CAACCGCGCCTTTGCCGCCATTCGCGACCTGGATGCCGGCATCACCTACATCAACGCTCCCACTATCGGAGCCGAGGTGCATCTGCCCTTCGGCGGCGTGAAGCAGACGGGCAACGGACACCGCGAGGGCGGCGTCGGGGCCCTGGACTTCTACACCGAGTGGAAGGCTGTCTACGTCGATTACTCCGATCGCCTGCAGCGGGCGCAGATCGACAATCGCGCGGAATAGCGCAATCGCTCACGGGCGCGGCTTCAGCCGCGCCCATTCAACCGGCACTGTACCAAAGTCACTCACCCGCGAGATTTCTGTATTCAGTTCCTGCCAAACTGGCTTACACTCTGGGGGTTCACAGTATATTCATCTTGTTGTGATAGCGGCAGGCCGCACGAAGCCGCTGCTTCGGGGCTCGATAGACCAATGGGTGTACGGAATGTTCTTCTCTCGCTGACTACGAACGACAACGATTATCAACTGGCTCAGGCGGAGGCTGCGAACGTCGCAGCCCGCTCTCACGGATTCCATCTGGAGGTTCAGTTCTCCGAGAACGACGCGGTGCTGCAGGTGCAGCGAATTCTCGGCGCGCTGCAGTCGAAGAACCAGCTCTACGATGCCATCATCAGTGAACCGGTGGGGACAGCCATGGAGCAGGCGGCACGGCTGGCCGTCAAGAATGGCGTGGTCTGGGGAATTCTCAATCACGCCACCAGTTACGTCCATACCCTGCGCCAAACGGAGAGCAAGACGGCTGTCTTTGAAGTCACCAGCGATCACTTCGAGATCGGCCGCATCCAGGGCTATCAGGCAGCGGCCGTGCTGCCAGAGGGCGGCCTGGCCCTTTACCTTGAGGGTCCAGCCACCGGCGGCGCAGCTCGCCTGCGCACCGAAGGAATCATGTCCACCAAGCCGCGCAACATCGAGCTCAAGATGATGAAAGGCGACTGGACGCAGAGCAGCATGCGCCGCAGCTTTTCCGCCTGGCTCTCGCTGAGCACCTCGCGCAAGCTGGGAGTAGCCGCCATCATCAGCCAGAACGATGCCATGGCGCTGGGCGCGCGCGAGGCCATCGAGAACACGCTAAGCGGTTTCGAGCGCCAGCACTGGCTCTCCTTGCCGGTCACCGGCTGCGACGGATTGCCGAACGGCGGCCAGAGCCTGGTACAGCGCGGCATCCTGACGGCGACCATCGCCGTCTCGCCCAACTCGGGTCCCGCCATCGAACTGCTGGCGAAGGCCTTCCGCGGCGAGCAGATTCCGGAGCGCAGCCTCGGCACGGCCGCATCGTTTCCTCCCTTGGAAAAGCTGAGTAGAGCTCTGGCAGCTTATTAGCGCATCCCTTTGGGATAGGCGGCAGTGCCGCCTATCCCGCCTCTATTCGCATCGCAAAAAGCAGACTTGCGAAACCTCCCGCATCATAGTTCAATAGAAGGTTCTCGTTTGGCTGGAGCGCCCTTATGTTGCCTCGTCTCGCATCTCGCATTGCCCCTTCCACTCGCGTGGCCAATGTCAGCTACGCCATTCGCGATCTTGGTGTCGCCGCCGCGGAGATTGCGCGCCAGGGGCATCGCATTCTGTATCTCAACATCGGAGATCCCTGCAAATACGACTTTTTCACGCCTCCGCACCTGATCGAGGCGGTGGAGCGCGCCATGCGCGCCGGCTTCAACGGCTACGGCGAATCGCTCGGCGAGCAGGAGACCGTCGATGCCATCCGCGCCCGCGCCGAGGAGCGCGGCTTCCGCAACATTCGAGGAGTGATGGTCGGACTCGGCTCCGGCGAGCTGATCGACAGTTGCCTTACGGCGCTGGTGAATCCCGGCGACAACGTGCTTACGCCCTCGCCCAACTATCCGCTTTATCCGGCGGTGCTGGCAAAGCTTGGGGCCGAGCCGCGGTCGTACTACCTCGACGAGGAGAACGGTTGGCAGCCCGATGTGAAGGATATGGAGGCACGCATCGATGCGCGCACCCGGGCAATTCTGCTGATTAATCCCAACAATCCCACGGGCGCGGTGTACTCGCGCCAGACGCTGGAGGCGATCGCCGACGTTGCGCGCCGCCACGACCTGCTCATCTTCGCCGACGAGATCTACGATCAACTGATCCTCGACGACAGCTGCCAGCATCACTCCATCGCCACCATCGCGCCCGATCTTCCGGTGATCACCTTCAACGGACTTTCCAAGGCTTACTTCGCTCCCGGCTGGCGCATCGGATGGGCGGTGGCGACCGGCCCGGCCGAGGCACTTGGCGAATACCTCGAAGCGGTCTACAAGTTGCTGCGGGCGCGGCTCAGCGCACCGCTGCCCTTCATGCACGCCGTCGCCCCGGCGCTCAACGGCTCGCACGATCACCTGATCGAGGCACGAGCCAAGCTTCGCCGCCGCCGCGATCTCACCACGGCGTGGGCCGCGCGCACACCGCGAGTTTCGCTCACGGAGCCGCTCGGAGCCTTCTACGCCTTCCCGAAGCTGGAGATTCCGGACGACGATCTCGATTTCGTCAAGGCGCTGCTGAAGGAAAAGCACGTGCTCTGCGTCCATGGCTCAGGCTTCGGAGAGCGGCCGGGAACGCGCCACATGCGCATCGTCTTTCTTGCCCAGGATGATGTGCTGGCCCAGGCCTATGAAGGCATCAGCGACTTCATCGCCCGCCGCTACGGAGAATAGAAAATCCCGCGGCGCTTCGCTCTTATCAGAGGACGATTATCGGAGAAGGATTATCGGCGAACGACGCGCCGCAGCTCGTTGTTGAGAGAGCTCACGCTCAGTGCGTTGGAGAGATTCAGCGCCGGCAACTGCTTCCGCTCATCGTCGCTGAGCGGGCCGACCACGACCTTCGGCATCCCGGGCCTGATGGCTTCCATCCTGCGGGCGCTTTGCACATAGCTCTCAATCAGGCCGCCTTCTTCTGAGATGACCACCACGGCGATCCTCGGAATCGCCTTCAGCGCCACAAGCGCGCTCAGCATGTTGGTGGCGGCCACCACCTCAAACGAACCGGAATTGAGCTCCATGCAGGCGGCAAAGCGCGTCCCTCTCCCCTCGACGCACAATACGGTAGCAAAGGTCATTCCGTCCTTTCCGGTTATCTGTACGGCATTAGGGGATTAAAGATACAGCTCTTCAATTGCGAAAATGTGATATTTCGGTCACTATCTCTCGTGATTCCGGTCACAGAAGCGCGCAGCGAATGGAGATATAAAGCGCCGGAACCGCCGACCAAATCCCCATCATCGGCGGCCTCCTGGGGGCTTTATGCGGCCATTCGCAAAGGCCTTGCCGATCATCCTCCGCAACCACTTCACCATCGCCGCCACCGTCACGTTCGCTACCGTTTTCTTCGGACTTTTCGAGTTCGCCGTCTTTCGATGGTCGATCGACGTACGTCTCGACCCCGATCTGCACGCGGCGCTGAATGCCGCCATCGTAGGCTTGGGCACGGGACTCTCCCTGCTGGTCATCCTGCTGGGCATTCTGGAACGCAGGGATATGGCGGCCGACCAGCTTCGCCGCGTCGAGCAGTTAAACCACAACATCCGTAACGCCCTTGAGCTGATCGTTCTAGCCAACGAGAGCCAGTTGAACGATGAGATGAGGATGGTAGTTCTGGAATCCACCAAGCGCATCGACCAGACCCTGCGGCAGCTCTTTCCCTTCCGCATGTAGGCGGAGACGGCGGCCGTGCGAAATCCGTCACATCCATTCGCTGTATAATGTTGTAAATTGGAGACACGAAGAGAGATCGAAAGACATTTCGAGACATCCTGCAACTTATAGAAAGTGCATGAGTTTCTTTCCCTATCAACCGATACCATAGCCTCCATTCACGATTTCAATCGCCGTTTGACCCCGAATTAACCATCCAGCTCCCTCCGGTGCCTATCATATGAGGTACCGATCATATAAATGGAATGGGGTGTACTCATGATCAAACACTACTTATTCGCCAGCGACTTCGACCAGACCCTCAGCTTTAACGACTCCGGCCTTGTGCTGACCGAGTTGCTCGGAATCCCGACCGAGGAGTTCAATCGCAAGGCGGCCGGGATGGCGCAGTTGAATCTGGTGCAGCAGGGCGCCGAGCTGGCTTACCTGCTGCTGCATGACCCGGCGTTCAATTCGCGGGTGCGCCGCCATCACCTGATTGAGACCGGCAAGCGCATTCCGCTGAAGCAGAATATCGACCTGCTCTACCGGACTCTGCGCGAGGGCATTGCCGGCTACGCCTTTGAGCTCTACGTCCTTTCGGCGGCGCCGGTTGAGATTGTGCAGTCGGCGCTGGAGGGCATTGTGCCCGCCGATCACATCTACGGCACCGAGTTCGAATGGCGAGCCGACGGCTCCATCGTGCGCCCGATTCGCTGCACCGCCGGTTACGGCAAGGTGGCGCGGATCATGGAGCTGCAGGCCAAGCTCTCCATCGGACGCGATCACGTCGTCTACGCCGGCGACGGCAGCTCGGATATCAACGCCATGCTGCACGTCAACGACGGCGACGGGCTGACCATCGCCGTCTCTGAGTCGCGCTCGGTAACGCAGATCGCCAAGCGCACCGTGCTCAGCGACAACGCCCTCAGCGTGCTGGTGCCGATTCTGGAAGAGGTGGCCGAGTGGAGCCAACCGCAGATCCGCAGCTTCTTCGAGTCACAGGGCTTCCTGATGCAGGAGTGGGCGCGCATGCGCACCGACTTCGTCACCCTGCGTCCCACGGCGGAGGCCGACAATCTTGCCGCCAGCGCGGAGGCCGAGTAATGCTGAACTGGATCGGCTGGATCGCAACGGCCTGCTTCGGCCTCTCCTACTTCTTCAAGCGGCCGGCGACGCTGCGCCTGATTCAGGCCGGCGCCGCGCTGCTGTGGATCACCTACGGGCTGCTGATCCATGCCTTGCCGGTCGTCGTCGCCAACGTGATCGTCGCGCTGGCCGCCGTATATTCCATCTTCACCGGCTCACGCAAGCAGGAGAGCGCGGCCTAGCCTATCCATAGTTGGGAATCCCGGCCGCGCCTTCACGAGGGGCGCGGCTTGTGCCATGCTTTCAACATGAACATTCCTTGTTCCACGCCATCGTTGACTCTGGCGGCAATGCTGCTGGCCGCCGCTCTGCCTGCATCCGCGCAGCAGAATGCGCCTGACGCGCCCGCGACGCCTCCTCCGGCGAGTTCGCAAGGGCCGGTGCTGCATCGAGCGCCGGAGGCAAAGCCGGCGACTCCGGTCGCAGTGAAGCCGATCAGCCTGCTCGCCGTGGTGCGAGACAAGAAAGGCCAGCCGGTAACGACGCTGACTAAGGACGACCTCGTCCTCGAACAGGATGGGCGGCCGCAGGCGATCACGCAATTTGCGCCGCAGAGCGATCAGCCGGTGATCTTCGGCATCGTGGCCGATACCCAACCCGGGCAGCGCAAGGAGCTGGCCGACGAGCGCAAGGCCGGAGCCGACTTCGTCAATCACCTGCGCGAACAGGATAAAGGCTTCGTGCTGCACTTCGACCGCGAGGTGGAGCTGCTGCAGGACATCACCGGCGCGCGCGACAGGCTGGCCCGGGGCGTCGACGAGATCTCCGTTGGCGACACGGCGTCGAACGCCCGCGGACGCCGTCGCGACGATCCCGGCAGCGACCAGCCGCATTACTTCTTCGGCGGAGGGCTGCTCTACGACGCCGTCTACCTGACTGCCACCGAGGTGCTGAAGGACCAGCACGGACGCAAGGCGGTGGTCGTCTTCTCCGATGGCGTCGACCACCAGAGCAAGGTCAACCTTGATCGTGCAATTGAGGCGGCGCAGCGGGCCGATATGGTGATCTACACGGTTTACGTGGCCTCCGAGCGCGACGAGACGCAGCAGGAGCAGCAGGGCGGGTACGGACGGCGCGGCGGCGGATATCCCGGCGGAGGAGGACCGTTCCCCGGCGGAGGCTATCCGGGGGGAGGCCGCCGTCAGCCGCCACAGCCCGAGCCCAAGGAGAACAAGGACGCTGCCAAGAAAACCCTGAAGCGGCTGGCCGACGAGACCGGCGGAAGATCATTCGAGATCGCCAAGAAAGAGACTGCGGCGCAGATCTACGCCCAGATCGCAGACGAGCTCAGCCATCAGTACGGCTTGGTCTACACGCCCGACCATCTCGACGCCGGATACCACCGCATCAAACTGAGCACGAAGAAGAGCGATATGACGGTGCAGACGCGCGACGGGTTTTACGGGGATTGAAGAGCTGAAGGAAGAAGCTGCGCCGCATCTCCGATCTCCGAGTTGAGGGTGTCCCATATCTGCCTGCATTTGGCAGATGTGGGTGCTCGCGCTGCATGACCCTCGGGTGACTAGTTGGAGCCGGGGGGAGTGTTTCTCTCGTCGAACTGGCTGGGAATGGCGATGGCGGCGCTCTCGGGATTGAGCAGGTTCTGCTGGCTGGGGCCGAGGCCGAGCTTGATCAATGCGCGGGAGTCGGGGACGATCTTGTTCTGCCAGTGGTTGTCGTTCTGGAAGCGGACGAGGGCGTCGCGAGTCGCCTGATCCCATACGCCGGTGGCTTCGCCGTCCAGATAATGCTCGCGGATCAGCGCCTGCTGGATCTCGGTGGCGCGGGCGAAGTCGATCCCCTGCTGTCCGCGCGGCTTACGCACAGCGGCGGCCGTCCGGAGTTGCCCCCTCTGCGAGCTGGAGGCGACGGACTTATGCGTGCCTGCGACTCTCTTGCTGTGTGTGCTGGAGTGAGCTGAGCGGTGCATCGATGAGGCCGGGTGAGCGGTCTTCCGCTGGGGGGTAGGATTGCTTCGGGTGGCTGCCGCCATCGGGATGGTGCAGGTCAGGACAAAAATTGCGAAGCAGATCCTTTGGTTAATCATCCATAGCCCTCAGGTTTGATCCGAATACCGCTCTGCGCGTTCAGAGCATGATACTTCATCCACCAAACACCGTCCGGACATCCAAGTCGGATGCCCGGACGGTGTAAATGGATGACTCTATATCCTAACAAAGTACTACGGCAGGGTGCCTCCTAGGAAGCTGTTTTGCGCCTCCCTGCCCTGTCCTGCCTGACGTACAACGAAAACCACGTCCTGGCCGGACTTCAGGCCTGACTCGATCTTGGCCAACTGGGCGGGGTCGCTCACCGGCTGACGGTTCACCTCAAGGATTACATCGCCACGGCCGAGCTGGACCGAATCGGCGAAGCTGCCGGGCTTGACGTCCAGCACCAGCAATCCCTGGTTTGGCTGCAGATTCAACCGCTTGGCGGTAGAGGACGGAACCGGCTTGACGGTGATTCCGAGCTTGCCTTCCTTCGGCGCCTGCTCTTCGGTCTCGTCCTCGGCGGTGCCGAGCTGGGTTCCGAAGACCTTGTTGCGGTCGGCGACGACGACGGTGGTCTCCTGCTGCTTGCCGTCGCGGATGTAGCCGACGGAGAGCTTGTCTCCGGGATGATGCGAGCTGACCTCGTTGACCAGCTCATCGCCGTTGTTCACCGTCTTGCCGCCGACGGAGACGATGGCGTCGCCGGGCTTCAGTCCGGCCTGCGCCGCCGGAGCGCCCGGAGTGACGTCCTGGACGACCACGCCGTGTCCACCGCCGTACATGCGAGAGACGGCCGGGCTGGTCTCAGGACTGAAGCTGATGCCGATGGAGCCGCGCTCCACCTTGTGTGCCGGCGAGACGAGCTGGTTGAAGACCTGCGCGCAGGTGTTCGAGGGCATTGCAAAACCAACGCCCTGGTAGCCGGAGCTCTCGGTGTAAATCGCCGTGTTGATGCCGATCACCTCGCCATCCATGTTGACCAGCGGTCCGCCGGAGTTGCCGGGGTTGATGGCCGCATCGGTCTGGATGAACGACTGGAACTGGCGTATGGGAACGATGTTGCGTCCCTTGGCGCTGACGATGCCGGCGGTGACGGTGGACTTCAGTCCGAAGGGGCTGCCGATGGCAAGCACCCAGTCGCCCACCTGCATGCTGTCTGAGTTGCCAAGTTTGGCGTAGGGCAGCGGGTGGTTGACCTCGATCTTGATGACGGCCAGATCGGTTTCGCGGTCGGTGCCGATCACCCTGGCCGGGTAGCTGACGGTGGCGGGATCGCCCATCAAGTTGACGCGGATGCGATCGGCTTTATCAACCACGTGGAAATTGGTGAGGATGTATCCAGTCGTGCTGACAATGACGCCGGAGCCGAGCGACTGCGTGGTCATCTCTCCGCCGCCGGGGCCCTGATCGCCAAAAGGATTCTGACCGAAGAAGCGGTCAAACCAATCCTGCAATCCGCCCGGGGGGTTCTGTCCGCTGTTGTCGTCCTGATCCTCGTCGGGATTGGGCTGCGGCGGCATGCGGCGGAAGTGACGGTGCGGGTTCTTGATGGTCGATTCGGTGTTGATATTGACCACGGCCGGCTCGACTTCCTTGGCGACGCGGGAGAACTCGTTGCTGTGCTCTTTGAGAGCGGGCACCGATAGATGAGGCGCATCGGTGCTGTCCACGCCCTTGGCGCGCACCGTATAGGTGAGCACGGTGCCGATCAACAGCACCAGGGCCATCGTCACCGATCCGACAAAGATCGGGGCAAAACGGTTTTTTCTGGGTTTTGTTGTCTGATTCTGCGGCAGTCCGCTTGCATCATTCAGCGGTTCCATGTGCCCTCCGGCAAAGTCATTCTGCAATCTCCATCTTATCGCTGGAAAGAGAAGGATTGCACTCGTCCGGGCGCAGATAGTGCCACGCCCGTAACCGGCTGGTTAGACGCGGGGTTAAGGGGTTTCGTCAACAGAAGTTGTGGGCGAGAGGGGTTATCGGAAATCGGGAAAAGCTGTCGGATGCGAGCACGTCCCGGGTCATTGCGGGTCATCCGTGGCAGTGACAGCCGCAGGATTCGCCTCGCATGACGCGGCGGGCCTCGATGATGAGGATGGGAATCGCGGCGAGTGCGGCCAGCGAGTCGGCCCAGCCAAGCCGGGCCACGGCGTTGAGAGCGACTCCGGCCAGCGTGATCAGCGCGAGATAGGCGCAGGTGGCCGACTGGACGGCATCGGCGGCAAGCGCAACGCTGCCCGTGCTGCGCGCCAGCCTCCGCTTCTGCCACGCAAGCAGCGGCATGGCAACGAGCGCCGCGGCGGCGACTGCGGCTCCGAGCAGGCTGCCCTCGGGATGCAGCTTGCCAGCAAACGAGAGCACCGAGAGAAGCGCAACCACCGCGGCAAGCAGATAGAGCAGCGCTCCGGCGGCGCGGTCTGCAGATCTGCGCGCCTGCGGACGCAGCGAGAGGAGAACCAGCGCGGCCGAGAGCAGTTCGACAAAGCTATCCGCGCCAAAGGCGGCGAGCGCCGGGCTGTGCGCCCGCACGGCCGCAAGCAGCGAAAGAGCGCATTCGGCGAGCATCCACGCGAGGGTGATGGATTGCAAAAGAAAAATGCGGCGGCGAAGGACGAGCGCGTCGGGCGCTGCAAGTGTCGCCGCAGATGTGCCAGAGGGCTGCATACAGGTTGGATGCTGCAAATGATCTTGTCGTTTCGGCATCGGCTCTATTCTCTTTCCCTCCGGTTTTCTTTTGACACGTGTATCTCGTAACGATACACTTTACAACGTGATCAAGAGCTTCAGGCACGCGGGAATCGAGAAGTTCTTCCTCACCGGGTCAAAGGCGGGAATTCAGCCAGCGCACGCGAAAGCTACATAAGCTGAAGCACGAGTTGGAGAATCATTGGGCCATCACGGTGAATGGAAACTGGCGGCTGACCTTCGCTTTTGAAGGCGAGGACGCGATTCTGGTCGATTATCAGGATTATCACTAGGAGTCGGAATATGCAAATGTACAATCCCCCGCATCCGGGAGAGGTTTTGAGAGAACAGCTCGGCAAGCTGCCGGTCTCTGTGGCGGCGGCGCACCTTGGGGTTTCGCGGGTTGCGCTCTCGCGAATCCTGAACGGCAAGGCCGGAATCTCAGCCGAAATGTCGTTGCGCCTCTCCGAGGCGCTGGGAACCTCGCCCGATCTGTGGCTTAAGATGCAGGTGCAATACGACCTCTGGATCGTCTCGCGAAAGAGACGGAAGAAGGTCAAGCCGCTGAAGTTAGACACGGCGTAGGAATCCCGTCCTGCACCAGCCGTGCAATCAGTCGGAAGATCTCTACTCGATCTGATCCTTCTGCATGTACTTTGCGACGTCCACCTTCCATTTGAGCTGTTCCGTGATGCTCTGGCAGAGCGCCCCGGCGGAAGCCGGCTCGCCATGGACGATGTGCGTACTCAGTGGCTGCTTGCGGAAGGTGTGCAGCCATTCGAGAAGCTCATCGACATCGGCGTGGTCGCTGAACTGCTCCAGCGCGGCGATCTGCGCGCGCACGGGGACGATCTCTCCGTAGATTTTGACCTCCTTCGCGCCGTCCTTAAGCTGGCGTCCCCGCGTGCCGGCGGCCTGAAATCCGATCATCAGAACCAGGTTGCGCGGATCGGGGAGGCGCTGGGCGAGGTGATGCTGGATGCGCCCACCCATGCACATGCCGTTGGAACTGACGATGATCGAGGGATAGCGGTTCTCGTTGATCTGCTTGGACTCGGCGACGGTGGAGGCGAAGTGAAAGCCCGGCCACTCCAGGGGCGAGCCGAAGCGGGCGATCAGCTCTTTGGTCTGATCGCTGAACTCCTCGGTGTGCTTGAGGAAGATTTGCACGGCATGGATCGCCATCGGCGAGTCGGCAAAGACGGGAAGCTTGGGAATCCTGCCGCTCTCCATCAGTTCCTTGAGTATGAAGAGAAACTTCTGCGTGCGCTCGACGGCGAAGGATGGCACGACAATGCTGCCTCCGCGCTTGACCGTGGCGTTGATGAGCTCGGCCATCTGCGGCAGCACGTCTTCATGCGGATGATGGCGGTTGCCGTAGGTTGATTCCATCACCAGCACGTCGGGCGATTCGCCCTCGGTGGGACCGGAGTGAATGACCTTGCCGGGAGCGATGGTGCTGTTGCGCACGCGCCCGATGTCTCCGGTGAAGAGCAGGCTGCGGCGAGCGCCATCGGCGGCCAGAGAGAGCTCCGCCATCGCCGAGCCTAGAATGTGCGCGGCGCGAACGAAGCGGAAGCTGATGCCTTCCGCCAGTTGCACCGTCTCTCCGAAGGCGACGGGCCGGAAGCGCGAGAGGCACTGCTTCGCCTCCTCCATCGTGTACAGCGGCAGGGCGGGCGTGTGCTTCGAG
>Ga0326727_10025217_pt1 | contig 11168 bp, 12 predicted proteins | sample MB2enrmetagenome_FD_207643 | JGI IMG/M metagenome (GOLD analysis project Ga0326727, IMG submission 207643) | Lab enriched peat soil microbial communities from McLean, Ithaca, NY, United States - MB29MY | ecosystem: Environmental > Terrestrial > Soil > Wetlands > Peat | place: USA: New York... | reverse complement strand
GTCCCGGCGAAGTCAGTTTCGCCCACAACGGCGTGCTGTTTCTCGACGAGCTACCGGAGTTTCCCCGTAATGTGCTGGAAATTCTGCGCCAGCCGATCGAAGACGCCTACGTCACCATCGCCAGGTCGGGTATGACGCTGCGCTTCCCGGCAAGCTTCATGCTGGTGGCGGCGATGAACCCGTGCGCCTGCGGATTCTATGGCGATCCCACGCGAGAATGCCGCTGCACGCCCGCCTTGATCCAGCGCTATCTGGGGAAGATCAGCGGCCCGCTGCTTGATCGCATCGATATCCAGATTGAAGTTCCGGCCGTGCCTTACAGAGAGCTGCGCGCCGGCGAGGTCGCGGAGTCCTCGGCCGACATGCTGGGGCGCGTGGAGCGGGCGCGGGAGATTCAGAATGCGCGCGGGCATGTCAATTCGAGAATGCCTACGCGGCTGATCCGCAAGCAGTGCGCGCTCGACGAGACCGGCGAACGAACGCTCGAAATGGCCATGCGCAGGATGAGCCTTTCGGCGCGCGCGCACGATCGCATCCTCAAGGTGGCGCGGACCGTGGCGGATCTGGACGATTCGGAGTCCGTCGCCGCCAAGCATATTGCCGAGGCCATTCAGTATCGAAGCCTCGACCGGAATTACTGGAATTAACGGGTTTCGCCGATGGGTTGCCGGAAGCGGCTGCGCTGTTCGATGGAAGCTCCAGAGACAACGCGGACCCGGAATGTATCAAGCATTCCGGGCCCATGCCTCCAATCCAGCTTTATATAAATCAGGAGCGGAAAGGAGGTGGATTCAATGCGAATCTACTTCTCTCTGCGATTCAGATCGATACTCGGTCTGGCGTTTCTTGATACAAGACAGCGAAGCTGCGGCTCCAAAAGGGCCGAGCTTCACAGCCCCGGGCGGTAGCCGCCGTCCGGGGTTGTTCCTATCTTCGCACACTTGATAAACTACCATCGGACTCATGAAACGCATCCGTGTTTTCATCCTGTTGCTCTCGCTCGCGGCAATCTCCGTGGCAGCTGCGTCCCGGTCCGTCTGGGACGGCGTTTATTCCAAAGCGCAGGCCACCCGCGGACAAACGGTTTACGGTGAGGAATGCGCACGGTGCCACGGGCCAAGCCTGGGCGGCGGCGAAGCCTCTCCCGCCCTGGTCGGCGAAGATTTTATCGGTAAGTGGCGGGGCCGCACAGCCGGCGATCTGTTCGAAGAGATCCGCACCACCATGCCTACCGACGATCCCGGCCACTTAAGCCGCCGCCAGTATGCGGATGCCTTGGCATACATCCTGAGCGCCAACAATTTCCCGGCCGGTGACAAGGATCTCTCCAGCACGCTTGCCGATTTGAACGATATCAGGATCGAAGCGAAGAAATAGGCCCTACACCCGTGCGCCGGCGCCGGTAATCCCAAAAAAGCGCCGGATACGGGACAGAATCTGCGCCTGGTCTTCAGTCTCCCGCAGACGCGCGGTTTCCCGATCCAGGCTCTCCCGAACCGTTTCAAGCTCTACCTGGCGGTGCGCCATCACCACCGACATATCCTCGGCAAGATCCGGCAGGCGGCTGACCATGCCCTGCAGACCGGACTTATCGAGGCGGTAGCACTCCACGCGGGATTCCGCGATAGCGCTGGCAGTGCGCGCCTCACCGGTCAACAGCGAAGCCTCGCCGAAGAATTCGCCATGCTCCATACGAGACACCACCTGCTCCACCCCGTCGGGTGAGCGGAACAGGATGTTTACCTGCCCGGAAACGATGAAATACATGGAATCGCCCGGATCGCCCTGGCGGATGATGTGCTCCCCCGGAGCAAACGCCAGATGGTGCAAATGCGAGGCGAGTTCGAACAAATGGGGATCCTCCAGCAGCCGGAGGATCGGCGTACGCCGCAGCACTTCCACTGGATTGGGGGTTCCGAGCTTCGAACCGCCCACGGCCTTCATCTCGAGCAGATGCGTGATCTCCTCTGCCGGCAGGCCTGCCCGCTGCAAAGCGAAGTAGAGCCGCACCAGCACCGAAGAGATTGCAACCTCGTCGCGGCCGGGCCGTGCCAGCCAAACGACCGCGGCATATTGGATGTGGTTCGGTGTCATTTCAAGGATGATGCACTGCGGCGGAAGGTCTGTGGAGATCTCCGGGAGCGGCGAATGGCGCAGCGCGAATTCCACCGCATCGATCAGCTCCTGCGGATTCACCCCGTAGGGCATGGAGAAAGGAATGAATTTGCGGTGATTAGCAGGGACGATGGTGACGGGCGAACGGGTGAGCTGGCTGTTGGGCAGAATTACGATATCGCCGTCGGCGGTGTTGACCGCGGTATGACGCAGGCGGACGTGCTCCACCCAGCCGGAAATCTCTCCGCATTTGATGAAATCCCCGGCGCGTATGCCGCCCTCCAGTTCGAGCGCGATCCCACCCGCGATATTCCCCAGCATGTCCTGCAGGGCGAGGCCCACCACGGCAGTCGCCACGGCGGAGGTAGCGAAGATTCCGGTCACGTTTACGCCGAGGTGGTACAGCAGGCTGAAAATGATCGCGATGTATCCGGCCACGACAATAATCTCGCTGGCAAACTTTGGCATGCGCACTTTGCGTAGGAGCAGATCGAAGAGAAGTACCGACACAATCTGCACCGCCGCCAATTCCACCAGGGCAAGGGAGACCTGGGACAGGACAAGCGAACGGGGCAGCCATGCCGATGGCAGCAACGCGATGAGCTGGTTGACGGCCCAAAGCCCGAGGAAGCTGAGCGCCGCACGCAGACGCGAACGGTCGTGCGCCATGCGCTTCCACAGCGCCAGCGAACACGCGAAGAGAGTCAGGCAGATCCAGGTTTGCGTCGCGTTCAAGGAGAAAGCCCATTCTAGCGGCAGGCACACGGCCTTCCTCGGGGAACCGCATCCCTGCGACTCCGCGCCGCATCCTTAGAATGAGATGAAGTACTTCATCCGGCTGCTGCTGCATTATGGCTACGCGCTGCTGTTTCTGGCGGTGCTGGGGCAGCAGTGTGGAGTTCCCATCCCGGCCGATCCTTTCATGATCGGTATGGGTTCTCTCGCGGGCGATGGACACTTCTATATGGCCACCGCAATCGCCATCGCCTGGACGGGGGCCATGGCGGGCGATCTGCTTTGGTTCGGCGTCGGGCGGGTCTGGGGAAGCAGGGCGCTGGGATTCCTGTGCCGCATCTCCATCGAGCCAGATTCCTGCGTGGCGAGCACACACAGCCGTTTCGCGCGCAATGGGCCGCGCAGCCTGCTGGCCTCCAAATTCGTTCCGGGCCTCAGCGCGGTGGCCACCCCGGTGGCCGGAATGATCCGCATGCCGCTGCTCCAGTTCCTGCTCTGGGACGGATTGGGTGCGCTGCTGTGGGTGTCGTTCTATCTGACGCTTGGCTTCATCTTTCGCCGCCGGTTGGAAGAGCTCGCTGACTACTTCGAAGGCGCCAGCCGGACGTTCGTCGTAGTGCTGGTAAGCGCACTCGTGACGTATATCGGCTTCAAGGTATATCGCAGGCGAAGATTTCTGCGCAGCGTGGCGGCGGCCACCGTGGAACCGCAGGAGATTCGCGATCAACTGGAAGGCGGACGGGAACTGTTTATTGTAGATCTGCGCAGCCCCTATGAAATCGAAGGCCACCCGGTAGCGCTGCCCGGCGCGGTAATGCGCCCTCCCGACGAACTGATTCCCCGCCACGCCGAGCTGCCGCTGGATCGCGATATTATTCTCTACTGCAGCTGCCCCAACGAGGGCGCCAGCGGCAAAGCGACACTGCAATTGCGCAAGCTCGGATATCTCAATGCGAAGACGCTCTCCGGCGGATTGCCCGCGTGGGTGAAACTGGGCTTTCCCACGGAAGCGGTGTCATGACGCCGCTGCTGCAGTTTTCCCTGGTGGCCTTTACATCGATCTTCGTGCTGGTGGATCCCATCGCGGCCGTTCCCACCTTCCTCGCCATGACAGATGGATCCGATCGACTGCGCCGGCGGCATATGGCGGTGCGTGCGGCGTGGACATGCTTCGTGGTGCTGTTGACGTTTTCCATGGCGGGAACGCTGATCTTCAAGCTTTTCGGCATCACCCTCGCGGCATTCCGAATCGCCGGCGGCCTGATCCTGGGATCAATCGGACTCGAGATGCTGAGGGCCCGAAGGTCAGCTACCAAGGAAACACCGGGCGAGACCGAAGAAGGCGCCGAGAAAGAAGACGTCGGCATCATCCCCATGGGCGTGCCCATGCTGGCTGGCCCGGGCGCCATATCGTCGGTGATGGTTCTGATGACGCAGAATCAGGATTGGCCGCACGCTCTGATCATCCTGGCCGCTATTGGGGCAAGCTCGGCGATTTCCTATGTGGTGCTGGCCGCGGCGGATCGGGTCAGTTCGTACCTCCACCAGACCGGCATCCGCATTCTCACCCGCATGATGGGCCTTTTGCTCACCGCCATTGCGGTTCAGTTCATCCTCAACGGACTGAAAGACGCCGGGGTAGTGCGCTGACGCACACGATGGATTAGAATGATAGCCCGAAAGGGTTTTCGCCAATGAAGCTCGAAAGTCTGCTAATGCTCGGGAGCGCCACCATGGCCGGTCTCCTGCTCCTGTCTGGTTGTTCGTCCGATACACCTCCTCCGGCGGAAACCAAAGTCGAGAAGAAAAAACCGGCGGTGCCGACCGGGCCGATTACCGGCTTGACGGCCTATTACGAGATGTACAAAGTGGCCCGTACGCTGGCTCCGGACCTGCAGACGGCGAGCCTCACCGGCAACGATGTCGAAGGCGTGAAGAGCGAAGAAGGCAAGTACGCCATGTGGACCGCGGTATTCGTTTCCGCGAGCATGAGGCAGGCCACCACGTTCACCTACTCGACGGTGGAGCAAGGGACCACGTTGAAGGGCGTCAATAACGCCGGTTCGGCGCCCTGGGGCGGTCCTACGCAAGCCGCAACTCCATTCGCCAACTCCGATTTCTCGGTCGATTCCGACGCCGCTTACAAGACCGCCGCTGCCAAGGCCGGCGACTGGCTGACGAAGAACGCCGACAAGCCGATCACCATTTTCGCGCTCGGCAACGCCTCGACCTTCCCGGCCCCGATGTGGTACATCCGCTGGGGCACCAAAACCGGGGGCTTCGCGGTCTACGTGAACGCGTCCACCGGTACCGTCTTCGGCAAGTAGATTTTGGGCGCACACTCCTGCGGCGCTCGGAGTGCGTATGACACCGTGCAACCGTAGCCGCTGACAGAGATGAAGGAGCTTCGGCGGTTTACCATTGCGCGGGTGGGTTTGGGACGGGCTGGGAACAGCGTTCCTGTGAAGGAGATGCTCGATTTTCAGTTGGCCCATGCTCGCGCCCGGGACGCGGTTCATTTGCCTTTCGATGCGCATTCCCTCGCCTCGGAGTTAGATGCCATCGTAGTCAAAACCTCTGTGCGGGATCGTGCCGAGTATTTGCGGCGGCCGGATCTGGGGCGTTGCCTGAGCTCCGCATCGCGCTTGCATCTGGAGAAGCTGCACGGGGAATTTGATTGCGCTCTCATCGTCGCCGATGGCCTGTCGCCGCTCGCGGTTCACAAGCACGCCGCCCATCTGGTGCGCGCTCTGTTGCCTCGGCTGCAGGCATGGAGACTAGCTCCCACCGTAATCGTTGAGCAGGGCAGAGTGGCCATTGGCGACGAGATCGGTTCGGTCCTCGGCGCCGCACTGTCGGTAGTGATGATCGGCGAACGGCCTGGCCTCAGCTCCCCCGACAGCCTCGGCGTCTATGTCACCTGGGCTCCCCGGCCCGGCCGCACCGATGCGGAGCGCAACTGCATTTCGAATATACATGGAGCGGGTCTGAGCGTAGGCGCGGCCGCGGAGCTTCTTCTGCTTCTGATGAATGAAGCGCGAGCGCGGCGTATCTCCGGCGTGAACCTCACATATAATGGCAGCGGCCATGCTCAAGTCGAACCTCACGCGCCGTGAAGTTATCGGAGGCCTGCTGGCGGCGGTTCCGGCTCTGGCCGCCGGGCGTCCCCGCGGACCCATTGTCGATAGCCACGTGCATCTGTTCTCGGCCGATCTGAAGCGCTTTCCGCTCGCTCCCAATGCCACCTACAAGCCGACTCCTCTGCCGGTTGAGGATTATGTCCGATTCGCCGTGTCGGTGGGAATCGATCACGCGGTCATCGTCCATCCGGAGCCTTATCAGGACGATTACCGGTATCTGGAATATTGCTTCGCGCATGAGCCGTCGCCGGAATTTTTTAAAGGCGTATGCCTCTTCGACCCCACATCGAGCGAGACGCCGGACCGCATTGCGACCCTGGTGGGGATGAATCCCAAGCGCATAGTGGCGCTGCGTATTCATGAGGTGCATAAGCCCGGAACGCCGTCGCTGACCGAGGGCCCGATTAAGGATCGCGATATGCATTCGCCCGCAATGAAGGCGACGTGGCGGAGGGTGCAGCAATTGGGGCTGGGAATTCAGATGCATTTTCTGCCCTATTACGCACCGCAGATCGGTGAGTTGTCAGTGCAGTTTCCCGATGTGCCGGTGATTCTGGATCATCTGGCGCGCGCGAGCGAAGGCACTCCGGAAGATTTTGCCGGCGTGCTGAAACTGGCGAAGCTGCCCAAAGTCGTGATGAAGTATTCCAATGCGAATAAGGATATGAAGCCCATCGTGCGTAAGTGCTATGACGCATTCGGTCCCGATCGCATGATCTGGGGATACTTCGGGCACGATCGGGCTGGCTTCGACAAGGAAGTGGAGTTGTTCGATCTGATGTTCGATTTTGCCAGTGAGGAAGACAAAGAAAAGATACGCGGCAGGAACGCGCTGAAATTATTCAAATGGGTTTAATGCTACAGCGCCAGGGGACCCGGAACGCGCTCCTCGGCGATCTCCACGTTCAGGGTGATTTCCTTATGGTTTCGCATCACCGTGAACGTCACCGTCTTATGCCCGGCGCGAACTAATCCCGAGATCTCGCGGGGACTCGTAACCGGCATGCCTCCGACTTTGGTAACCACGTCGCCGGCTTTCAATCCCGCCTTCTCCGCCGGCGTGTTGGGCGTAACGGTGCGCACCAGCACTCCTTCGTGGACGCCGAAATATGCGGCTAACTGCGGCGTCAGCGTCTCACCTTCGAATCCGACCAGCGGCGCCTGGCCCGGCATAACGGAGAAGGGCGTATCGGGGGGCAGCGGGGGCATGGGCGGCATCGGCACTGCAAACGGGCCGTCGGGACCCAGAACGAAATACTGGGCAGGCCGGGCGTCAACGGTCGCCGCAACGGTCTGCGTCGCTCCATTACGCCAGACGGTCAGGTTCACCTTCGTTCCCGGCGCCGTTTCGCCGATGGTGCGGGCGAACTGCGGCCCGTCTTCAACCTTTTGGCCATTCACTTCCAGGATGACATCGTTCTCTTTGAGGCCGGCCTTCGAGGCGGGGCTGTTGTCTTCGATGTGGGTCACTTCCACGCCCGATTCATCTTTGAGCTTGAGGGCTTTGGCGCGCTCCGGCGTCACTTCGCCCAGGCCTACGCCGAGCCAGCCGCGCCGGGAGATCGCACGGGCCGTTACCGAATGTCCACGGGGCGAAGGAGTCGGATTCTGCGCCATCAGCGGCAGGGTCGAGAGGAGCGCTATAGCTATTTTCCGCATCATTACGTTTTATTGGACGGGTTAATGTCTAATATGTGCCGACCGAAGCTTTCATTTCTTCCAGAAGCTGAGTCGTCCGCGTGCGCACATAGCTGTTGTCTTCCTTCTGCACCACGTCCTGCAGGACGCCTACAATCGAATCGTCATGATGGGCGGTGAGCAGATCGATGGCCTGAACACGCACGCCGGGATCGTCGTCCTTCAAAAGAACGTCGGCGAGGGTCTTGCGCACGGACGGATCGCCCGCATAGGACTTCAGGCCTTCGAGCGCCTTCAGCCGGACTGCAGCGCTCGGATCGTGCGTCAGGGCGTCGGTCAGAGCTTTGCGGACCTCGGCGGAGTCGCCGCCGTTCTGCAGGACGCCGATCGATTCCTCGCGCACCCCCGGATTCGATTCTTCGCGTACCGCGGTGAGCAGCAGGCCCTGAATGGCGGGATCCTGCAAGGTGCCGGTAACGACATGCCGGCGCACTTCATCAACGGCGATCTGCACCTTCCCGGAGGCTTCGGGCTCCACCGAACGCACGCTCGAAAACATGGGCTCCGCCAGACCGGCTTGCGCGCCGCCGAACCTGGCAGGAGTGAAGCGGGCGCCGAAAAATCCCAAAGCAATCAGGGCCATCGCGCCCACCGGAATGCGGAACGGAATATCGAGGTGGGCGAAGCTGCGCAGGGATTCGAGCCAGCGTTGGTGTGCGGGCTTCGCGTCCTCATGCATGGCGTTGCGGAGGCCCACCCGGCAGGCGCTCAGCAGAGAAGCGTCGGTCACATCCTCACGCTGGTCGATCAATTCCAGAAATGCCCGGTGGCGCGCCAATTCATGGCGGCAATCGGAGCACTCGGCCAGATGCGCTTCGACGCGTTCTTCCACTTCGGAAGAAACTTCGCCATAACAATAAAGAGAAATTTCGCGGCCGATCTCGTGACAACTCATATAAACGCTTCCAGACTGGATCTCATTTTCTGCGTGGCGCGGAAGAGACAATTCTTCGCCGCCTCCTCAGTGGTGCCGATGATTTCGCCGATAGCGCGCAGGCGCAGGCCTTCGTAGTGGCGCAATTCAAAAACGGTCCGCTCACGCGGGGTCAGAGCGCTCAACGCGCCGTCGATTTTCCCGGCCAGTTCGCGATTCCACATCTGGCGTTCGGGGTTGGAATGCGCTCCTTCTTCCTCAAGCTGCGCCGCGCGGTCCACCACGCCCTCGGAAGTGTCCAGCAATGTCGATTCTTCCTTGCGCACCTTGCGGCGCCGCAGGTGGTCGAGACAGATGTTGGTCACGATGCGGTAGAGCCACGTGTGGAACGAGCAATCGAAGCGGAATGTGTGGAGGTTGCGGTAAACCTTCAGAAAGGCTTCCTGATAGACGTCGCGCGCCTCTTCGGGAGAACGGAGCAGGTTCATAGCGACGCGGAGCACACTTTGGTCGTAAGTGCGCACAAGACGCTCGAAAGCGTCCTGGTCGCCCCGCTGGGCTGCCCGGATCAGGCCGGCTTCATCTAAAGGCGCAGCCAATCTGGCACTCACCGTTTCCGCGGCATCGTGCATCGGTTCCTGGTTGAGTAGACGCGGGGCTCGCAAAAACGTCACCTCAATAAGTTGCGAAGAGCCTTTGGTGCGAACGGGGAGGGTCGAACTCCCATGCCCTTGCGGGCGCTGGAACCTAAATCCAGAGCGTCTGCCAATTCCGCCACGTTCGCACGGGTGGGAACGTCCGAATTATAGCAACGCCCGGAATTACCGGCGCGCGAAGGGAAGGGGTGGCTATGTTAACCTGACTAAGCAGGCCCTCCCCCGGGCATCTTGTCCAGCACATCCTTCGAGGAGCCGGTAGCTCAGTTGGTAGAGCATCGCACTTTTAATGCGGTGGTCGCGGGTTCGAGCCCCGCCCGGCTCACCATTAAATTCAATAACTTACAGTCGGGAAGAGCTGCTGGAAACCAGTTTTCGGGGGCGATTGTGCCCGTTTTGTGCCCATTGTTAGTACGCTGTTCGCCGAGATAACCTTCCAGTTTGGTGGCGGCTTGCTTCAAATCCCGGTCAGAAACGATGTCGTACCGGAGATACACGGACTCCGTGCGGTGCCCGGTGATCCCCATAGCGATGTTGCGCGGAATTCCGGCGCGCTCCATGTTGCGGACGGCAGAGCGGCGCAGGTCGTGGAACTTCAAGCCGGGTAGCTCGGCCCGGTCACATGCTTCCTTCCAGCCCTTCAGGTGAGCCCCCAGTGGCTTCTTGAGCCAGTGAAACACGTACGGGCAGTCGGGCCAGTTGTGCTCGTGGTCGGAAAGCTGCATATCAAGCCACGCACGCATGTCTCCGTAGATGGGCACGGTATGTGCCCGTTTCTGTTTCACCTGTTTCTTGAGAAGCCGGATTTCCCCGGCGTTCAGGTCCACCTGCTCCCATTCGAGCTTGCGGAGGGTACCGACGCGGACGCCGATGTGGTAACCCACCACGAAGATGGCTTGGAGGTGCTTCGGAAGTTCCTTCAGAAGTGCCCGGTACTGTGCGTCTTCCAGGAAACCTTCACGGGCGTTATCTTCTTCCAGACGGCGCAACCACGGCTTGCGGGCCACCAGCGGGGGATCAGCGCGCATGCCGAGCGAAAAAGCCCGCCGAACGATGGCCAATTCACGGTTGATTGTGGCGTCCGTCGCCTTCTCTTCGCGGCGAGCTTGAATGTACCTGTCCCCGTGGGTTGTGCTGAATGCCCCTGCGCGGACAGTACCCAGCTTCGGGCGGATGTTCTTCTCGATCCGCCACGTCAGATCGGCGATACTGCGCTTCTTTGCGATTTGGTAATCAGCGATCACCAAATCCAACAGATCGGACACCAGCGCGCGCGCCGGGGCCGGTCCGCGATACTCCCCGGCTTCAACCTGGCCCATTCGAATTTTGAGCAGTCGCTTGGCGTCGGCTTCATTGGTTGAATAGGAACTTTCGCGGACGGGCTGCCCGTCCCGGTAAAATTTGATCCACCACATCTTGCCCCGAAGGAATGGCTTCGGCATGTTCCGGCCCATGCTGCGGATTGTACCGCTGCTCTTCATCACGCTCTGTGCCTTTCAATCGCTTCATCCAGATCGCGCCGCCGAAACTGAACCTTGCGATCAAAGCGAACCGGCACTAGGATACCTTTTCTTTCCAGGTCCCGCACGCCTTTCACCGTGCGGCCCAGGTACTTAGCCGTCTGCTCGATATTAAGCAGCGCGGGCTGCACGTCGCGAAGGCCCTTTTGGTCTGCTTGGTGCGTCTCTGGTTCAGTCCACCTTACCAGCCGCGCCAGTTCGTGCGCTATCTCTTTAGCGAGAACGGACGTACCGCTCCCACCTGCGTTCTTTAAATCTGCTGGTGACATGCCCAGCCTTTCGAAATTTACTGCTAGGCAATCGGCCGGGGCCGATCACCACTCGTGATTATTGCTTCAATTGACGCCCGCCACCTCAGGAGTGATACACACCGCCGGGAGGTGCGTGCCCCCTGTCTAGGCTGGAGTGGGCAAATTCAATCCCCGGCAGA
>Ga0326727_10025216_pt1 | contig 11169 bp, 10 predicted proteins | sample MB2enrmetagenome_FD_207643 | JGI IMG/M metagenome (GOLD analysis project Ga0326727, IMG submission 207643) | Lab enriched peat soil microbial communities from McLean, Ithaca, NY, United States - MB29MY | ecosystem: Environmental > Terrestrial > Soil > Wetlands > Peat | place: USA: New York... | reverse complement strand
GAGTGGGCCGAGCAACTGCCCGACGGCCGCATCCGCGTGCTCGTGGGCGTGGCCGACGTGGATGCGCGCGTCCACCTGGGCACGGCGATCGACTCCCACGCCCGCAGCGAGACGACCTCGGTCTATACCGGCGTCAAGGTCTTCCCCATGCTCCCCGCAGAGCTCTCCGAGGGCATTACCTCGCTCAACGAGAACGAAGACCGCGTGGCCCACGTCATCGAGTTCTCCGTGGACCCGGCCGGCGCTGCTTCCGACGGCCAGGTCTACGCCGCTCTGGTCCGCAACCGCGCGCAGTTGGCTTACAACGGCGTGGGCGCATGGCTGGAGGGAACCGGCCCCGCACCGGCCAAGGTTGCCGCCAGCGCCGACCTGGCCGCCCAGCTCAAACTCCAGGACTCCGCCGCCCAGCGCATGGTGGGCGGACGCTTCCAGCACGGCGCGCTCGATCTGGAGACCATCGAGACCCGCCCCCTGATGCTCGCCGAGGAGGCGGTTGAGATCGTTCGCCTGCAGAAGAACCGCGCCACCTCGCTCATCGAGGAGTTCATGGTGGCGGCCAACGGCGTCGTCGCCCGCACCTTCGAGGACGCCGGCGTGGCCTCCATCCGCCGCATCGTCCGCACCCCCAAGCGCTGGGACCGCATCGTCGAGGTGGCCGATGGCCTGGGCACAACGCTGCCCGCCGAGCCCGACTCGAAGGCCCTCAACGACTTCCTGCTGGCCCAGAAGCAGAAGGACCCCGACCACTTTCCCGACCTGTCGCTGACGGTCATCAAGCTGATGGGCCCCGGCGAGTACGTGCTGGTCAAGCCCAACGAACCCTCGCCCGGCCACTTCGGCCTGGCCGTCCAGGACTACACCCACTCCACCGCCCCCAACCGCCGCTTCCCCGATATGGTGACGCAGCGGCTCATGAAGGCCTGGCTCGCCAAAGCGCCGCAGCCTTACTCCGAAGGCGATCTCAACGACATCGCCGTCCATTGCACGCTGATGGAAGACGGCGCCCGCAAGGTGGAGCGCGAGATGCAGAAGCGCATCGCCGCCGTGGTGCTGCGCCCGCGCATCGGCCAGAGCTTCCCGGCCATCGTCACCGGCGTCAACAAGTACGGCACCTTCGTCCGCACCCTCGATCCGCACGTGGATGGAATGGTGGTCAGCGGCGGCAAGGGTCTGGACGTGGGCGACAAGGTAACTGCGAAGCTGGTCTCGACCGACCCGCAGCGGGGGTTTATCGACTTTGCGGTGTGAGGGCCTGCATTGCCCGCCAATGCCCCGCGAAAGCTAAAATGGGCTGCTATGACCTTCGAGGAAGCCGACAAGGCGATCAAGAAAGGGGAACTATCCCGCTTGCGCAAAGAACTCGAAGGCGGGATGAGCCCGGACCTCGCCAATTCTTATTCGTGGACAATTCTGATGGCCGCAGCAATGTACGGCAATACACAGATCGGTAGGTTACTGATTCAAAAGGGCGCTGATCTCAATAGGCGAAACATGCTTGGAGATACTGCTCTCTCACTTGCGGTGCAGACCGGCCATTCGTCGTTCGTTAGGCTGCTCCTGAAAAACGGAGCGTCCTTGGATTGTCATCCGCACGGGAAGTCATTGGACATCTTTCTGGATTGGGCCGCGGAGTACTGCCGTGTCACCAAGAAGCAAATGGAACACATTAGGGAATTGTTCGAAAACGAACGCAAGTTGAGGGATCAATCTCCCCTGGACTGATCCCTGCCCAGGCACCCCAGGTCTCGCATTTGAGACCTGGGGCTCCGTCATCTGGTGTTTACGTTGTACGCACATCGGCGTAGGTCGATTGTAGATACAGACGGAGGTCAAAAGAGGGATGAATACCAAGGTCGCCGAATCGAGCCGGTTGCGCGCGGAGAACATCAATCTGCGCGTCAGCCGCAGCCAGGAGGCGCTGATCGATCATTGTCGATGCAACTCATTCCAACCGCGCAAGTATCCTTGACGCCTCCGTCACAGTGATCATAAGAGTCTGCGGGTTGGCGGGCGATGAGATAAAACCAAATTTCTCATAGAACGTTTTCGCGTTCGCCGAGATCGCGCTCACCAGAATGGCTCTTATTCCAGCTATTTCAGCCGCCCGCAAGGTTCGCAAAACGGCATCGCGGAGCAGATCCGCCCCGACTCCGCGGCCCTGAAAGCGGGAATCGATGGCAAGCCGTCCAATCAGGATCACGGGCACGGGGTCGGGCATGTTACGCCTTGCCCGCGAAGTAGCTTCCGTATGGGCCACGGCGCCTGCCGCGAGCGCATAGTAGCCCACGACGCAACTGCCGGCACACACAACATAGGTTCGGGAAGCGCCGGTCTTTTCATTTTGCAACGCGCGGTTTCTTAGCCAGCTGTCGAGAGAAGGCTCACCGCAAATGAACTGAGTCAGGTCGTGATCCGCGTTGAGCCGCTCCGGTGGCGAGAGGCGGCCATTGAAGTCTTCTATAGCTCCCACGAAGGCTTCCTCTTGAGCAACCGGGTCAGCTTGGGATTGGCCGCGGGAGGATTGTCCAGCATGGCAGTGAATCGCTGGAACTCCTCTTCCCCGAGATTGAAGTAGCACTGGTCGAGCAATATCGATTCAGCCTCTCGACACACCACGTCCAACATAAAATCGGAGCGGTTCCTGCCAAGCGCGTCGGCCGCGCTGTCAATCAGCGTCTTCTGGCGGCGGCTGACACGAAGGTTGATGTTCTCGGCACGCAGTTTGCTCGGTTCGGCAACAGCAGCTTTCATATTCCACCCCTGTACGCACAATCAGCATACCACGACGTGCGCACAATGTGAATCCGCACTCGAAAAGGGGACTGGATCAGCAGCCATTCCACCAAAGCCTCGGAATCGCCCGCACCATCCCGATGGGCCCCGTTGATTCCGTCGAGCTTGGTCATTCCATCCTTGCGCGTCTGTTAAATCATGGGGGTGTACCCCTCACCCATCGATCACCGCTGCCGAAGCGGCCAAAGCGCTCTGAGGGCTCACTTCTTCGCGTCCGCCGCCAGCATGCCCTTTTGCGCGCCCGGCGGGTTGACCTGCGCGTTGAGATAGTTGGCGAGGTCGTCCACGTCCTGCTTGGTTCCCACCATGGGGGGCATGAAGCGGCGGTAGGGCGAGTCGGGCTTGTAGTCGTGAAGCATGGCGATGAAGCTGCCGATGTTGGCGCGGTCGCGGCCGGCAAGCAGGCTCTTGAGCGGGCGATAGCCGGAGAGCGTATGGCAGGAACCGCACTCGCCGCGGAAGATGGCCTCGCCGCGGGAGTAGCTTGATGTGCAGGTCGGCACACTGGTGTCTCCCGGCGATTGCAGGTAAGCGAAGACGCAATTGTGATCGCTCCAGACCCAGTTCGAGTGCGCCAGATAACCTTCCTGATTGATGCGGCTGACGTACGGGACGCGGACGCCGTTCGAGTACATCCAGCGGCCGATGACGTAGGGCTTGCGCAGCATCTCGCGCGAGTATTCGCCCGCGGCGGTGACGGTGAGCGCCAGCAGCAGCACGGCAACCGCGTGGGAGAGATTGAACTCCACCGGGTTGCGATAGGCCAGAAAGTAGGCGACGCCGACGATGGTAGCCGAGGTGACGACGATGATGAGGGCGATGCGGGTGATGATGGAGAAGGTACCGGCGCCGATGGTATCGATGCCCAACCTGAGCAGCGCGCGCTGCGATGCGGGAACCATGTAGAGATACCAGATCATGAGGAAAGGCGTGGCCACAAAGGAGGGCACCAGCCACTTGACGCTCCACTTGACGAGCGATGCCTTGAGGGCGGGCTGCTTGTCGCCGTCGATGCGGCTCGCGGTGATGAGCGCCCAGACGCCGGCCAGCGAGATGCAAACGCCGGCGCGCAGAAGCAGGCTGGGCCAGTAAGTGGGATTGAAGAAGGCGTTCCAGAACTTGCCGGCCTCCTGGCCGGTTCCGGCGACTGAGAGCCAGGCGTCGCCGGGCGTGAGCATGAAGGAGAGAATACCGTTGATGATGATGAGCGTGGCGGCCGAGGCTCCGGCATAGACCCAGCCCACGGTCAGGTGCAGCTTGTCGTCGATCTTGTTCCAGGTGTAGTAATAGACGGCGGCCGTGGATAACTCGACGAGGAAGAAGACCCACTCCATGGCCCAGCCGAAGACAAAGTTATGAATCAGCGTGCTGGTGGCCTCGGGGTGAGTTAGGCCGATGGCGAACCAGATGCCGACGCCGGAGATGGTGCCGAAGACGCCGGTGAGGATGAGAAAGAACCGGGAGTGGCTGACGAGCTGGGCGAGCCACGCCGAACGCATCGCCGGGTCGGTCATGCGTTGGGCCTTGCGCTCGGCCATGGGCAGATAGAAGCCGCCGCCCACGGCAAACTGCGAAATCATTACGTGGAAGATGGCGATGATGCCAATTACCCAGCCCGAGCCGAGATAAGGAATGTCCCAGAATGGATAGTTCATTTTCTAGCTCCCAGCTTCTAGCTGCCTTACCGGATGGTCCAGTAGCCGATGACGGTGGTGGCCAGCAGAGCGAAAACCGCCAGCAGGCCGAAGTAGTGCGCGGCGCGGGCGCGCTGGCCGGATTCCCTCCGGATGTCGTAGAAGGGAATTAGAATCCAAAGCACGATGCCTACAGTGAACAGCAGTATCCCGGCAATCTCTCCCATCTCCGCATACTTGCTGGAAAACACCATGCCAATCAGCTTGAGCATCTCGAAGGGACTCATGAAGTACCACTCGGGATGAATGCCGACGGGCGCGGGCGCAAGCGGATCGAATTGCCTGCCCAGCGACCAGGGAAAGACCGAAGCCAGGAGCGCCAGAATGTTGAGCGAGATAAGCCACATGGCCAGATCCTTGCGCAGGAAGTTGGGCATGAATGGCATACTCTTGCGCTCGGCGGGCGGCAGAGCTTCGATGCTGGGCGGCGCGGCGTTGCCGTGGCGCTGCACCAGCCAAAGATGAAAGCCGAGCAGCGGCACGAACAAGGCCGGCAGCACCACGACGTGGAGGGCGAAGAAGCGCTGCACGGTAAACTCGCCCACCTCCGGGCCGCCGCGCAGCATGTTGGCGATAGCGGGGCCGATCCATGGAATGGCCGCGGGAATCTCCAGGCCGACCTTGGTGGCAAAGTAGCTGAGTTCATCCATGGGCAGCAAGTAGCCTGAGAATCCAAAGACCGCGGCCAGGCCCAGCAGAGCCATGCCGCTCAGCCAGCCGAACTCGCGCGGCTTGCGGTAGGCCTTCATGAAGTACACCGAGAACATGTGCACAAGGATGGAGAAGATCATCAGGTTGGCGGACCACGCGTGCGCCGAGCGGATCAGCCAGCCGAAGTTCATTACAAAGGTGATCTGGCGGACCGATTCGAATGCCTCCGCTCCCGGCCGGTAGTAGACCAGTAGCAGCACGCCGGTGAAGCACTGGACCATGAAGAGAAAGAGCGTGATGCCGCCCCAGTAATACCAGAAGGATTGGGAGTGGACGGGGACGGTTTTGTGGCGCGCGTAGGCAATTAGCTCGGAGAGGCCCAGGCGCTCATCGACCCAGTTATAAATGGTCTTTGCAGTCATGTTACTATCCTTCGTTCTCGCCTCGTGCTATCCCACCCTTGCTATCCGGCGCGGCGGATAGCAAGGATGGGGCGCCCATGTCCTACGCTATTTGCTAGCGGCAGAGCCATCCGCCGTCCACAACCAGAATGTGGCCGTTTACATAGCTGCTTGCGTCCGAGGCCAGAAAGACCGCCGCGCCGGCCAAATCCGATGGCAGGCCCCAACGTCCCATGGGAATCCGGCTAAGAATTGCGGCGGAGCGCGCGGCGTCGGCCCGCAAGGCAGCGGTATTGTCGGTGGCCATGTAGCCGGGAGCGATGGCGTTGACGTTCACACCCTTGTCGGCCCATTCGTTGGCCAGCGCCTTGGTCAGTTGCGCCACCGCGCCCTTGGCGGCGGCATAACCGGGAACCAGAATGCCGCCCTGAAAGGCCAGCAGCGAGGCGGTATTGATGATCTTGCCGTGGCCTTGCGCCAGCATCAATCGGCCCGCGTACTGGCTGAGGAACCACACGGCGTTGAGGTTGGTGTTGATGACCGTGTTCCAGAACTCCTCGGAGTGCTCGGCGGCGGGAGCGCGGCGGATGGTGCCGGCGTTGTTGACAAGAATATCGATGGAGCCGAAGGTCGCGACCGTATCGTCGACCAACATGCGGGCGATCGCCTTGTCGCAGACATCGCCCGAACGGCAGATGTATTTGACACCGGTCTTCTCGACCTCCTCGATCGTGGAGTCCAGTACCTTGTCGTAGTTATGCAGAGTTACATTGGCGCCCGCCTGCGCAAATGCGATAGCCATGCCGGCGCCCAGACCCTGACCGGATCCGGTGACCAGCGCGTTCTTGCCCTTGAGGCTGAATAGATCGAGGATTCCCATTGAATTGCTCCTTTGCTTGAGAGAACTTATGCGTTCTGTGTTGTTGGATGGCTAGACTAAGTCCGTGAAACTTCAACGCCGGCGTCGCCCGGAGTTACCTTGAAGACCTTGAGCGGCTTGGGCGGCGGGCCGCTGATGTTGGCGCCGGTGTAGGCGTTGTAGACGCCGCCGTGGCAGGCGCAATGGATGCGGTCGGCCTGGGGCTCATACTCCACGGTGCAGCCCAGGTGCGTGCAGACGGCGGACATCGCGCTCCAACTGCCATCTTCATGGTGAATCAGAAGCGACGGAGGAGAAGAAGGACTGAACTTGAAAAGCAGCCTCGAACCCAAAGGCAGCTTTTGCGCGTCCTTGAGCGTAACTTCCTTAACATCCGGCTGACTCATCGCCATCTCTTCCGGCGAGGCCAGGTAGCGGTAAACGGGATAGGCAAGCGCGGCGGCGTAACACAGCCCAGCAGCGCCGGCAGCGGCCAGAAAGGCGCGGCGCGTAGCTTGCTCGCCGGGTTCTTCGACGATATTTGCTGGGAGATTCGTCTCTTCGCTCATGGCAATCTCATCGCGGGGAGTCAGGCCGCGGCCTCCATTGTTTTCTTTGCGCGCGCCACCACCGACACCAGCCATCCAACCACGCCCAGGCCCGCGACAAACAGGACCAGAAAGAGTCCGACGACCGACCAGTTAGTGACCACGGCCCGGTTCCACACGTCGTAACCTTTGCTTAACAAGGTCAGGTCGCGCACGCCGTCGCGGCAGACTGTGAATGCGATCTCGATCAGCAGGGCAAGCAGAACGCCGGCCCAGCCGATCCAGGCGGCTGTGACCTTGCCAAACCCGGCATAAGCGCCCAGCAGAACGGCCATCGCCACCAGGGCCAGCCAGCCGTATCCGGCATAACCGGCAAATCTGTAGAACGAATAGCCTGTGTGTCCCACGAGCCCGGCTTTGACGACCTCAGGCTGCACCCTGATGGCCCACAACCCGGCCGCCAGATAGACAAGGCCGAAGCCGGCGGCCAGCTTGCCGCCCAGGCCGGCCACAAATCGCTTCTCATCCGCCGTGAAGGTCGAGCGGCCCGCCAGATAGAGCAGCCATAGCCCGCCGATGAACAGGCCCCCGGCCATCATCAGCAGCCAGCGCGGCTCGAGGGTGGGGTCGCCGGTGGGCAGATAGGCGCCCATGGCCGAGGCGGAGTACATCTTGCGCCAGGCCTCCGGTCGCAGCATGAGCGTCATATTGGTGGAGAGCAGGCGGGCGATAAAGCCGGCCAGCAGCCACGCGCTCAGCCCCACCCACCATGCCGATTTGCCCGCCGCAAGCCGTGCAGAGAACCGGTAGAGCAGCCAGTAGGCAAGCATGAGCAGGCCGATAATCGAGATCCAGTAGAGGCCGATCAGCACGCTGCTGGTATAAAGCGCCCGGCCGTAGAGCACCTGGGAAAAGAGCAGCGGCGGCACGGCCAGGTTGATGACAAACGTCATAACAACGGTAAGCCGGCGGGCCAGCGCTCGCGCCGTGGCCATTGCGGCCGGCGAGTTGCGGAAGAGACTGAGCAGCACTGCCAGCAGCAATCCGCCCAGGAGCATTTCCACGGCCACAAAGTGCAGCGCCAGCGTAACGATATGCAGCAGCTTCAGCAACCATATCGGTGCCGGCAGAGGGATGGGGTCTACAGCGGGAAAGAAATGCATGGCGCTCCTGGAAGCCGTTCGGAGTGACTGCGAGTATAGCCACTGCCCAGTGTAGCGGATGTGACACGCCTCACTTTTGTCGGAGGGCCGGGACAAAGCCGAAGTCTAACAGAGACAACACTATAAAGACTCGGAAGAAGACCGCGGCAGCTCACTCGTGTCCACAGCAGCGCGTTCCGCCGGCTGGCGCCGCGGATTGGCGGGAGTGAAGATCGGTTCATTCCCGGAAACCGCCGTTGACAAACAGGCCGGATGGAGCGATTATAGAGCGAAGAAAAGGCGAATCTTGCCATGCCCTCCGCCTCCGCCCTTCGCATTCAGATCGAGCACGCACTCGAACGCCGCTTTCCCGCCGCGCTCACGCCCGCGCCGCACGCCATCCGCGAAACTGCGCCGACCGGCATTGCCGAGGTGGATCTTCTGCTCGGCGGCGGATTGCCTATCGGCGCCATCAGCGAAGTGGCAGGACCGGAATCCTCCGGGCGCACCAGTCTGGCGCTCTCGTTCCTGGCCGGGCGGACGCGCAAAGGCCTGGTCTGTGCCTGGGTCGATGCCGGCGACGCCCTGGATGCGGAGTCGGCGGCAGCCAGCGGGGTGAATCTGAAGCAGTTGCTTTGGGTGCGCTGCCGGAGCGAGAGTACAATCGCCCGCGGTCAAGATCGGGCCAAGCCCTGGCCGCGCCTCGATCAGGCTCTGCGCGCAACTGATCTATTGCTGCAGGCGGGCGGCTTTGCGGCCCTGGTGCTCGACCTTGGCGGCACGGCCCCGGAGCACGGCGCAAGGATTCCGCTGGCAACCTGGTTCCGCTTCCGCCAGGCGGCCGGCCGCTCACGGTGTTCGCTGCTGGTGCTCGCGCGGGAGCCGCTGGCGCAATCCAGCGCGGCGGTGGTTCTGGAATGTGCGCCGGTGCGAGGGTTGGCAAGCGGCGAGACCGTGCTGAGCGGCTTGAAGTATGAGGTACGGCCCGGTCGCGTCGCCGCCGCGGCGGCTTTCACCCCGTCGATCGCCGGCCTGCGCAAGCCGCCCGCATCAACCTGGTCGGCTGCCGGCGCATGGGAACGGGAGATACGGGGTTCCCAGCGACACGGGGCCCCCAACGAGCGATTTTTGCTCGATGGGGTGAGGGAACAGGCCTTCGTCGCTGGGGTGGAGGTACGTGCATGAAAGAGGAACTCTACGCCTGCGCGTACGCAGCGGAGTTTCCCGCGCAGGCTTTGCTGCGCCTGCGCAAGGAGCTCGAATCGGAGCCGGTGGCCGTGTTGGAGGGCTGCGCGCCTCAGGAAACGGTCTGCTCCCTCAACCGGCCGGCGCATCTGAGAGGCGTATCTCTGGGGATGACGCGCCTCGAAGCCGAAAGCATTCCGGGATTGCGCCTCCTCGCGCGCTCCCTGGAGACCGAAGCCGCGGCCCGCGCTGTCTTCCTGGAGTGCGCCGCGCATTTCTCTCCACGGATCGAAGCCGCGAGCCAGGGAACGGCCTGCGCCTTCGTCCTCGACATTGCGGGCACGGAACGCCTCTTCGGTCCGCCGGAGGCGTTAGCCCAGAGGCTGCGCGCTCGCCTGGCCTCAGCCGGCTTTCGCGCCTCTGTCGCCGTAAGCGCCAACTTCCACGCCGCCCGCCTCAGGGCAGCCAGCGCACGTGGAATCGCCGTCATTCCCGCTGAGCAGGAAGCCGGATTTTTGGCAATGCTTCCCATCTCGCTGCTCAACCTCGATGAAGAACACGCCGAAACCTTCGCCATTTGGGGCATTCGTACTCTGGGTGAACTGGCCGCGCTTCCAGAGAGCGATCTGGTCGCGCGCCTCGGATCGCAGGCCGCCGCGTGGCGCGATCTGGCCCGCGGCGCATTGCGCCACACATTTCAACCCATCGAGGCCAAGTTCTCTCTCAAGGAGTTCTGCGGCTTCGATACGCCTGTCGAGCAGATTGACTCACTGCTTTTTATGGGCGCGCGCATGATCGATTGCCTGATCGAGCGCGCGGCCGCGCGGGCGCTTTCGCTGGCGTCGCTTACCGTGCAGATGGAACTGGAGGGCGGGCTCGCATACCGGCGCGCGATTCGGCCTGCGCTCGCCACCGCCGACCGCAAGTTCCTGCTCAAGCTGTTGCAACTGGAGCTCGCCGCGCACCCTCCGCAGGCCGCCGTGCTCTCGCTCACCCTCGCCGCGGAGGCCGGCCAGTCCAGCCAGGTGCAACTCGGGCTCTTCGCGCCGCAAACCCCAGAGCCATCGCGCCTGGACGTAACCATCGCGCGTCTCAGGGCCATCGACGGCGACGATCGCGTCGGCTCGCCCGTGCTTGAAGATACGCATCGACCGGGCAGCTTCCGCATGGAGAGCTTCGCGGTCCCCAGCGGATCGACTTCGCCCAAATCTTCGGAAGCAAGCCGCCCGCGGCTGGCGCTGCGGCGCATGAGGCCGCCGGCGCCCGTTCGCGTTCAACTGCGCGCGCTCCAGCCGGTTGCGTTTCGCGATCGCGAGCGCAGCTTCAAGGTCGCGGCAGCCTACGGGCCGTGGAGAACCAGCGGTTGCTGGTGGTCTACAGACGCTTGGAGCGTCGAGGAGTGGGACGTGCTGGCCGAAACCGGCAGCGGCGCTTCCGTCGCCTGCCTGCTGGTCCGCGATTGCGCGCGGAACGAGTGGTGGCTGGAGGCCTTCTATGACTGACAACCACCCCAGCGACCAGGACCTGTCGCTGGGGACCCCGGTGAGCCACGAATACATCGAGCTGCACGCCTCCAGCGCCTTCAGCTTTCTTGCCGCGGCCTCGCAGCCTGAGGCGTTGATCGAGCGCGCGGCGCAGCTCGCGATGCCGGCACTCGCCCTTGCCGACCGCAACGGTCTCTATGGCGTGGCGCGCTTTCATACCATGGCGAAGGAATGCGGCGTCAGAGCGCACATCGGCGCGGAGATTGCGGTCAGTTCATTTGGCAATCGGCTCGCGCCGCCGTCGTGGCTGCCCCACCAATATGCAGACGAGCCCCCGCGCATCGTCCTGCTCTGCGCATCGCAAACCGGCTATCGAAATCTCTGCCAGCTCATCACGCGCTTCAAGATGCGC
>Ga0326727_10025215_pt1 | contig 11169 bp, 14 predicted proteins | sample MB2enrmetagenome_FD_207643 | JGI IMG/M metagenome (GOLD analysis project Ga0326727, IMG submission 207643) | Lab enriched peat soil microbial communities from McLean, Ithaca, NY, United States - MB29MY | ecosystem: Environmental > Terrestrial > Soil > Wetlands > Peat | place: USA: New York... | reverse complement strand
ATCAGACCCTTTTCGCCCCCGTGCTGGCCAACGAGCCGGATTTGCAGGGGAGCGGCGGAGGACATTTCGATATCGAGGCACTGCTCAAAGCACGCCCTGACGTCATACTCGCCATGGACCGGCTGACAACCGACTCGCTCGAGAGAAGGGGTTTCGCAGTGGTCTTTCTCTTGTGGCGGCAGCCCGAGGATGTAAAGGCGCTCATGCGGCTGGTCGGAGAAGTCCTCAACCGGGAGGATGCCGCCGCTCAATACACCAGGTACTTTGACGACACCGTGAAGCGGGTCGGGGAAGTGGTATCCCGAATTCCGCGAAAAGAGCGGCCGAAGGTCCTGTTCTGCAACGTGAGAAGCCTCACTCAGCCGCATTTGATCGCCGAATGGTGGATCGAGACGGCCGGAGGGATTAGTGTGACGAATAACGGCCGAAGCATCGAAGACTTTGCCTTTTCGCCGGAGCAGATGCTTGCCTGGAATCCTGACATCCTGCTCCTCTCGAGCCCGGAGGACTTGACAGAAGTATACGAGGACCAGCGTTTCAGCGTAATAAAGGCAGTAAAGTCGCGCAGGGTCTATGTCGCCCCCCTTGCCGCCCACCTGTGGGCGAACAGGACGGTCGAACAGCCTCTCACCGTGCTGTGGGCGGCCAAGCTATTTTACCCGGAACGGTTCAAGAACCTGGACCTCGTGAAGGAGATGGAGTATTTCTACGGCCGGTTCTTCCATTACCGGATGTCCGATAGAGAAGCGAGAGAAATCCTGAACAGGCAATTCTAAACGAGCTCACGGTTCATGCCAAGGAGGGACCCGTCATGTTTGAGCAATTGCTGGAGGTGGCCCGCGCGGGTGATCTGAAACCCGAATTAGCCCTGAGGATCCTTGAAGATTCGCGCAGCCCGGAAAACGCCCTCAAGCTCTTCGCCGTCGCCTCAAAGCTCCGGGATGAGCACATCGGCCGGGAGCTCTGGTGGACGGCCGCCATCGAAGGCATAATGCCGTGCAGGCTCGATCCCCCGTGCTCCTATTGTACCTACTCGAATCATGAGATCATCGACACGGAATCGCTGCTCTCGGCGCTGAAGGCTTTGGAGAAGATGGGATTCAGGCACCTCCACCTGAGCGGGGGGACGAAGCTGGACGGCTACGATAGAGAGATCCTCGCCATGGTAGAGGCGATGCGGGCCGTCTCCGACGTCGACATCGAGGTGAATCTTGGCCCGTCCATCACGCGCGAGACCGTGAGGAAACTGAAACACCTTGGCGTGTGCAGCGTCACCAGCTCGCTGGAGACCCTCAACGAAGAGCTGTTCAGGGCAGCGAAACCGGGAGACAGCCTGGAGAAACGAAAGGAACTTTTGGAAATGTGCGAGGCCGAGGGTATGCCCACGCGAAGCATGATGCTCGTGGGACTCGGCGAAAGCGATGCGGACCGGATCCGCCAGCTCTTCTATCTGAGGCGCTTCAAGGGTTTTCAAACCTTACGGTTTTCACGTTTCTTCCCGTTTCCCTCGACAAGTTTCCGGAACCTCCCACGCTGCTCGCCATGGGAGCTTGCCCGCACGGTTGCCGTAGCCCGGCTCATCATGCCGGACGTGCAGCTCGGCCTCGCCGCAGGCAACACCCATGACGACATTCCGCTCTGGTTCCTGGCTGGAGGAGGCAATCAGCTTCTCGGCGCCGCGGCTGTGAGAAAAAAGGTGGTTGAGCAACCGGCAACAAGAGTCACCCACGTGATTGACGGCATAGCGGTTGTTGACCGCGGGGAGATTCAGGAACGCTACATCCGGGAAATGGGCCTCACTATCACCACCAAGACACCCGGCCACGCAAAGCGATGAACGAGGTTTGTGCAGCCTATCAGCCCGGCGACATTCTCAAAGATACCGCCCACGAGATTCGGGATATTCTCGGGGACACCCTTGAAACCCTGACGCTCGAAAGGATTGTCCTAGGGCTCTTCTTCACGGGGGTCAAATTAAGCGGCGGCACAGGAGGGTTGTGCTTTACCCCCATAAAGGCCCTACCGGACGCGGTATGCTGTCCGAGCTCCGCACGGGCCATGCCTGCTTCCGGCAAGCTAAAGGGGAGAAAGGCTATGGAGTTTGTGGATGAGATGCTGAGCGGCAATCCATTGAAAAAGAGCATGGGCATCGCGGTACTGAACGCGCTCTCCGTGATGTGCTGGAAAGAGAGACCTCCGGTCGCCTATTCGATCAAGACGGGTGTGGACGCAACAGACGAAGTGGCAATTCCGGCCGATGAGTACGTCGTCGTGGTCGGCGCTCTCGTCCCCGTTTTAAGAGCTCTGAAACAGCGCAATAAACCGTTCGGTATCCTGGAGCTGGACCCTTTGACTTTAAAGGCTGATGAGATGAAATATTATATACCTCCCGTGCTCGCCCCTGAAAAGACCCCACGGGCAGGCGTGCTCATTATCACGGGGACGACGCTTATCAACGATACCCTCGAAGAGCTCCTCAGGATGAGAAAACCTGATGCCCGGGTGATCGTCATGGGTCCCACGGCAAGTATGCTCCCCGGAGCCTTCTTCAGGCACGGGGTCGGCCTTCTGGGGGGTGTCATCGTGACCGAGCCGGACCGGGTCCTCGACGTTATCGCCGAAGGGGGTTCGGGTTACCATTTTTTTGAAAGAGGGGCGGAAAGAGTCGTTATACGACCTGCCTATTGAGGACGGATCGGTCAACAGAGGCAGGACGGTAGAAGGGGAAACGGTCGAGGAAAGGCGTGTTGAAGCGGGTCCGGAAGGTAAAGCAACGCAAGGAGAGCGACAGGCGTCTGCGGTATCTCTCGAATGAAGAGTGCCGGTCGCTCGTTGAAGCCGCGGCATCGGAAGGGGAACATGAGACCTTGACCGTGAGCCGCCCTTACACGAAACCGGCCGGCGTATCCTTGCTTGTCCATGCCGGTCTTCTCTGCCTCGCAGCGTTCGTGGCGGGACAGGCTGCATCGATCCCTGCCGCCGTTGCCCCGCCCCCCATCGAAATCGAGATCGAGCCCTCCCGGCTCATCGATATGGGGAGCGGCAGACTGCATTTTACGTCTGGGTCTCCGCCCCCGGGGCCCAGGACCACGGCGAAACCCAGGATGCGGACAGCCGCGGCAGGGCCTGCCCTCCCCAAACCGGCGCCCCCGGGACCCTCAGGACCGGCGCCTGCCTCCGCCCCCACGAGCCCCGATCAGCTCTCTCCCCCTCTGCCGGGAGAGGCGAGTGAGACCTCGGTGGCCCTCCCGCAGCCGGGAGATAAGGAGGCCGCGGGCGGCTCCGGGTCGGGCGCCGGGGGTGGATCGGGCGGCGGGAGAGGGACAGGCAGCGGAACAGGCGCGTCCGCCGGAGCCGGAGAGGGCGGCGGAGGGGACTCCTCAGGCAACGGCCTCCTTTCCGGCGCGCTTCCCGGATATCCTCAAGCTGCCAGGCGAGCGGGCCGGGAAGGGATCGTGACGGTCCGGGTCCTCGTGGGCACGGACGGCATACCCGCGTCGGTGACGGTGCGCCTGTCGAGCGGTCATGAGGATTTCGACAGTGCCGCGGTCCAGGCGGTGAAGAAGTGGCGCTTCTCACCCGCGCGAAGGGCAGGAGTGCCCGTGGCGAGCTTCCACGACATAAGGGTGAGGTTCCGGCTGGAAGATGCGCGCTAAAGGGAAGAGGCCATGTTTCATGGACTTTTGAAAGAAGGGTGGAGGGCCGTTTTGCAGCGCCACAGGGAGGAACGATGAGGGTCGGCAAGCTCTTTCTTCCCATTCTCTTTGCGTGTCTTGTGTGCGTCTCTGCCGTTTCCCTTGCCCTGGGCAAGTACCCTGTCCCACTCCGGGACGTGCTCTTCTTTTTTCTTCACAAAACCTTCGATGTCGGTCATCTCGACCCCGACCAGGCCGGGCTTTTGAATAATCTGCTTATCCATATCCGACTGCCGCGCATTATTGCGGCCCTCTTGATCGGAGCCTCCCTCTCGGTATCGGGGGCATCATTTCAGGCCATGTTCATCAATCCCCTCGTCTCTCCCAGTCTCCTCGGCGTGCTTGCCGGCGCCTCTTTCGGCGCGGCTATGGCCATGGTCTTTTTCAAGAGCTGGCTTGCCGTCCAGATGAGCACCTTCATATTCGGTCTTTTTGCGGTGCTCATCGCGGTGGGCATCGCAAAAATGTATAAGGGCAACACGGTCCTTCTCCTGGTGCTGGGCGGGGTCATCAGCGGCTCCCTCTTCACCTCCCTCCTGTCGATCATCAAGTATGTCGCCGACCCCTTCAATCAGCTTCCCGCCATTACTCTATGGCTGATGGGCGGACTATCACGCGTCGATATGGGCACCCTGACCTTTGTCGCCACGCCCCAGGTGGGGAGCATCATCCTCACGGCCCTCTTCTCGGGATACCTGAACGCCCTGAGCATGGGCGATGAAGAGGCCAAGGCCCTCGGCATCCCGGTTGAGTGGGTCCGTATGCTCCTGATCTTCCTCGCCACCCTCATGAGCGCCCTCACGGTCGTCATGGCAGGCATGATCGGCTGGGTCGGCCTCATCATCCCCCACATAGCCCGCATGCTCGTCGGACCTGACAATAAAATCCTGATCCCGGCGAGCGCCCTCGTGGGCGCGCTCTACCTCCTTGTTATGGATGATCTATCCAGGCTTCTCTTGAACGTGGAGATACCCATAGGGATCACCACATCCCTCGTGGGTATCCCTTTCTTCGCGATTATCTTGAGAAGGGCGAGAAGGGGATGGGCATGACGCCGCTTATCAAGGTCGAAGAAGTCTACTTCCGCTATTCTCGAAAACCCGTTCTCACCGGCATCAATCTCGCCATTCAGAGGGGCGAGATAGTGACCCTCCTCGGGCCGAACGGCTGCGGCAAGAGCACACTCATCAAGCTGATGGTCGGCGTTCTCTCCCCTTTGGCGGGACGCATTCTCTACGACGGAACGGAGATCAGCCGTGTCGGGTCAAAAAACCTTGCCCGCGAGATCGCCTATGTACCCCAAATCCACAAGAGCGCCTTTCCCTATTCGGTCATGGACATAGCACTCATGGGGAGGATCCCTCACAAAACCTTTTTTTTCAGGTATTCCAAAGAAGACCTCGAAATAGCTTACGACGCCCTTCGGAGGCTTTCCATACTTCATCTCGCCGACAGACCCTATACGGAAATAAGCGGGGGAGAGCGGCAGCTCACCATCATCGCCCGGGCCCTTACCCAGGGCGCCGGCACCTTCGTCATGGACGAGCCTGCCACAGGCCTCGACTACGGGAACCAGCTGAGGCTCCTCGAGCAGATCGACAAGCTCTCTCACGAGGGATACACGTTCATCAAGTCAACCCATTCGCCCGAGCACGCCCTCTGGATCGCTGACCGGGCCATCATGATCAAAGACGGGAATATCATGGCCGATGGCCCCTGCGAGGACGTGGTCAATGACGCAAATCTCTTTCAGCTCTATAATGCCCGGGTCAATGTGATTCGGGTCGACGGCTCCTTACAGTTCTGCGTGCCCCAGGCAATCAGTGGTGGAATATGATGGGTATTCACATAGAACCGGTCGACGAGCGGCAGAGGAAATTGAGGAATAGAGCCGTAAGGAGGTAGCAAAATGTTTTATGCCCTTATCAGAGGAGGATGGATGATGCTCCCCCTCCTCGTCTGCTCGTGTGTGTCGCTCACCATCATCATCGAAAGGTTTCTCTTCTTCCGTCGTATCAGGCAGCAGCACCGCGCTGAAGAGGTGCTTGCCCTCGTCCGCGAGCAGCGGCCCGATGAGGCCCTTGCCATCGCCGAGGAGGCTCCACTGCCGGTCATGCGCGTATTGCGCGCGGGCCTCACCCACGCCCCCGAGCCCTCGGGGGCCATGGAGTCCGCGGGGGTCGCCGAGCTTTCCCTCATGCGGCGGGGCCTTCCTGCCCTCGACACCATCATCACCCTCGCTCCACTCCTGGGCCTCCTCGGCACCATCATCGGCATGATGAGCTCCTTCAACCTCATGGCCATGTCCGGTCTCGGCCAGCCCCACGCGGTGACCGGCGGAGTGGCGGAGGCTCTGGTCTGCACTGCCGCCGGTATCACCGTGGCGGTCATCTCCCTCATCCCCTACAACTACTTCCTGGCGCGCGTCGAGCGGGAGGCGGAGGCCATCGAGGCCTATGCGACCCGCCTCGAGATCGCCCTGGCCCGGTCGAGAGGCTAGCCCATGCGACTTCCCCGCACCACAAGGAAGAAGCCCCGCATCGAGATCATCCCCATGATCGACACCATGTTCTTCCTCCTCGTCTTCTTCATGGTGGCGACCCTGTCCATGACGGTCCAGCGGGGACTCCCCGTCAACCTCCCCCATGCGGCGAGCGCCCGCGACGAGATAAAGCAGGTGATTACGCTCACCCTCACCAAAGAGGGCAAGCTCTATTTCGACAAAGAAGAGCTTGCCTCCCCCGCCGAGGCAGCCCTGCGCCTCGCCTCCCAAATAAAGCCCGATACACAGGTCTCGGTGGTGATCAACGCCGACCGGGCCGTGGAGCACGGCAGGGTGATCGACCTCATGGACGCGGTGAGGCAGGTAGGGGTCACGAGGATCGCGGTAGCGGTGCGGCCCTTTGCCCCGTAGGGCCGATTCGCGGCTTCGGGCTTTGCGCGAGAAGAAAAAATAGCTCTTGACTCATAGTTATATACAATGATATGTAACGACGATGTTACTCTCGAGTGATGCAAAAAGGAGCAGAACATGAGATGGATTCCGACCGCAGCCCGCGCATTGATGGTTCTCGCCGTCCTGTCTCTTCTATCCGGCTGCACCTACGTGTCAGTCCAAACAAGACCCTATCTTGCCGTCCCGGTCTATCCTCCGACGGATCCGGCTTTTGTTCAGATCCTCCACACTGAGCCGACGCAGCCGCACGAGCGGCTCGGCGAGATAGCCCTCCAACCTCAGGGGAATCCCCCGGTGTCGGAAATGGAAGCCAAGCTCAGGGAGGCTGCGGCGAGAATGGGTGCCGATGCAGCGGTGATCGTGGCCGACACGACGATGCTCATGGGAAGCTATGTGACGGGCACCTGGTGGGGACGCCAGATGTCGGCCCAGTACACCAATATCTATGGCAGAATCATCATAGCGGTCGCAATCAAGTACATCAAATGAGAGAAACCATCTTTTTCCCTACCCTTCAGCGAAACGCCGTGCTACCGGCAGCATAATTTCTCGGCATCTTGCCTTGATAACCTAAGGTAATTGGTCCGGCGCCGCCTTACCATATACCTACATCGATCGAAAGGAGAGCTGCCATGTCAAAAGTTACCGTCTATCGTTTTATGGGCTACGATATAGCCTCCGGTGAGATGGTCCGCTCCAAGGCAATGGCAACGCTTGAGTGGATAAACAAACGGGGGTACGTGGCACTCATCGAAACCGCAAAAGGAGTGGAAACCGCCGCCCTTGACGCTATCGGTCTTTATCGGGAGTCCCCACCGAGATAGTCGGGCCGTGCTCTCCGAGAGTCTCCAGGTGCTCCGGGGGTACGATACGAATCATTCCTCCCGGTGCCCTAAACACGTGACAACCTCGACTATCCGCTATGGCTGCTTTAATCTCCGCGTCATAGAGAACACAGGGCATGAGGACGTTGCTTTTTTCTCTTGCGGCAAGATCTATCGCTTCCTGGATGCTCTCTACCTTGATTTCCATAGCCGATCTCCGCCCCATAGATTTGATGCGTCATGCGATGCGAGGAGATGGTAACAGTATAAACACCTCATATGACCGGAGCAACCCCAGAGCGAAAAGCCCGGGCTATGTTTTTTTAGATATTTTTACGGCTTCTCTTGACATTTGGTCTTCTAATGTATAACATATAGTAAAATGGGGTGACATGGCCGGAGCATCCGTGAGGATGGGAAGGGAAGCCCACGGGTCTCAAGTCAATAGCCTGTCACCGGTGGTGGATAGGGCAATGAGAGCGCAGGAGAGACCAAAGAAGCATGGGGCGGCAGGAACTCATTCGAGCCGGGGCTTGAACGCGCATGGTCCGGCCGCACGAGGACCAAGGGGGACCGGCGCGGTGCTCGGTCGGGGGAATTCAGGTTCCGCGGAGCTTGCCCTGCCCCCATATAAGACCTATACTACGGCAATGCACAAAAAGAGGATTCTCTTCATTGACGACGAAGATCTCCTTCGGGAGATGATGTACGACATGCTCTCGGATATGGACTATGAGGTGAAGGTGGAGGAGAGCGGCGAGGAGGGGGTCAGGACCTTCACCGAGCACCCGCAGGAATTCGATCTCGTCCTTACCGATCTCATGATGCTCAATATGATGGGAGACGAGGTAGCCAGAAGAATCCGTTCCGTCCGTGCCGACATACCCGTTGTCGTAATGACCGGCACGCCGGACAACCTCCCCCGCGGCAAAGCGGAGGCTGCCGGGGTCTGCAGAGTGCTCCCTAAACCACTCACGAAAGCGGAGCTGCGTGAAGGGCTCCGGGGAATTCTCTAACCCACGATCGCCACTGAGCGATCGGTGCTCCGACCCTCCCTCACCTTTGATAAACCTTCTTACCCTACCCGATAACCGAGCTCGACCAGGCTCTTACGGACTTCCTGAACGGACAGGGCATTGTTGTACCCCGCGTCTTTGAGCTCTTTTCCGATCTCCAGCATTGATATGCTTTTGGATCCCCGTTCGTCAGCTATGGCTACCAGCTCCTCGATCACTTCCCAGATATCGAACATTCCGTAACCCTCGCCCGTTTTTGATAAGAGTGTAGATCGGTCCCCTTGTCCTTCGGCCCCGTTCCCTGCGGCGCCTCGCGGGTGACCCGCTGACCCACGGGTGGCAGCCGGGAGACTGCCGCGATGCTCCGCTCGGACCATGGTCGCGCCTCTTGAATCGATGCCTAATTGTGCAAAATGCTCTAAGAGTATGATCGTTCGGTCACCGCTCTCTCTTAAGGGGCTCCGGGAACATTTACCGATCGGAGATGCCCCTGCCGTCCCCCCAAGAACAGTCCCCTCAAAAACTGTTGTGGCTTTCTGTCCAGGCTGTTAGAATGGCAGAACAAAGGGGGTACCATATGTCCGGTCTCATCGGCTCTCACCATGGGGACTATCGCTTTTTTTGCCCTGTCGCCGTAGCGATCCTGTCTCTCTTGTTCCTGCCTGTTGTCTGCCCGGACGTCAACCACCCCACAAGCAACCCTTACGAAATACGGCCCTCGCCTGACGGCCTTCTTCCGTACCTCATCCTGCCGACGCCTCCCGGCATGGTGATCGAAAAAGATGTGAGGATTGCCATGCCCGACGGGGTAAAACTGGCGTGCAACGTCTACCGACCGGATAAGCCGGGCAAATTCCCGGTAATACTCTCGGTCACACCGTACGGCAAGGACTTGACCCCGCCCGTCTACAAGCCCGACGGCACGCCCCTTCCCGGCGCCTATATCCCCTATATGTCCCGGACCTATGCGTACGGAGCGGATATGGGCCACATGAGCATATCGCGCCTCGCCTCGTGGGAGGCACCTGATCCTGCCTTCTGGGTGGCCAAGAACTATGTGGTCCTCATCGTCGACCAAAGGGGCGGTTTTAAATCGGAAGGAAGGACGCCGACTGCCGCCGAAGGCGCCGACGACCTGTATACGATCGTGGAATGGGCCGCCGCCCGGGAATGGAGCACCGGCAACATCGGCATGCTCGGTGTTTCAGCGCTGGCAATGAACCAGTACGACGTGGCGAGCAGAGATCCTGCCCCGCCTCATCTGAAGGCCATCATTCCATGGGAAGGGGCCTCAAACATGTACAGGGACCTATTCTTCTGGGGCGGCATTCCCGAAACAAACTTTTCACGGAGCCTCGGTCCCTTCAAGGCAGACCTGGCGAAGATGCCGCCCGATCAGGCGGCAAAGGCGTGGGCGATTGCCATGGATCCCGTGGCGAACCAGAGGACGATGCAGGCAGCGCCGCGCCTCGAGCGGATCACGGTTCCCACGCTGCTCTGCGCGTCCTGGTCCGATAAGGGGCTTCATACCCAAGGTGCCTTTCAGGCGTGGAGGAGGATCGCGTCCAGGGACAGGTGGCTCTACACGCACGGCGGAAGGAAATGGGAGCGCTTTTACAGCGAAGACGCCACGAATTACCAAAAGAAGTTCTTCGATTATTTTCTGAAGGGCCTTCAGAACGGCTGGGAGGATACACCGCGGGTGCGGCTCGAAATCAGGGAGACCCGCGATGAGTATACGGTACGTCCGGAAAAAGAGTTCCCCCTAGCGCGGACGCAGTATAGAAAGCTCTACCTCAATGCGGTCGACAGGTCAATGACGCTCGCCGGCGCATGAGGGCAAGACTGTCTACCAGTCGACGCAGGGTGGTAGCGCGTCTTTTGGCATTACCTTCGACGAGGACACCGAGCTCACGGGCTACATGAAGGTCAAGCTGTGGGTTGCCGCGGAAGACGCCGACGACATGGACCTTTTTGTCATCGCGAAAAAGTTCGCCGGCCCCTGCGACGCAGTGAACGCCGCCTGCAATGCACTCGAAGCGGTAGGGGGAAAGGGGTCCGCGGCACGGGGGAACGAGATCCAGTTCCGGGGCATGAACGGCTTTTATGGGGATGCAGCGGCGAGAGGCCAGATGAGGGTCTCTCAAAGGGAGTTGGACGAGAAGCTGTCGACACCATGGCTGCCAATACAGAAGTTTCAGGGCGAGAAAAAGCTGAAGCCCGGCGAGGTTGTCCCCGTCGAGATCGCCCTGCTGCCCTCGAGCACCTTTTTCCGGAAGGGCGAGAGCCTCGTGGTCTCTATCCAGGGGCATGCACCCGTCGACCAGCCCCTGCTCTTCTACGACTGGCTCGTGAACAAGGGCAGGCACGCGGTCTACACCGGAGGCGCGTACGACTCGTACGTGCAGATACCGGTAGTTCCGCGCTGACTGGGGGATGGGGGATACCGAGCCCCGCCGGCCGGTCTTGATCTGGGGTCTTCACGCCATGGTGATTACCATAACACTTACGTAAGTAGTTGGAATAAAATAAGTATGCAACAGTACTTGACACATAACTCCTATTGCGGTAATAATATCCTCAGACACCCTGCCTTTGCCCGGGTGTTCGAAGAGCGCGGGGAGGCTCTCACCGAGCGCAGGGCCAAAACAGGGTTGCAGGAGGGAATGATGACGAGG
>Ga0326727_10025214_pt1 | contig 11169 bp, 6 predicted proteins | sample MB2enrmetagenome_FD_207643 | JGI IMG/M metagenome (GOLD analysis project Ga0326727, IMG submission 207643) | Lab enriched peat soil microbial communities from McLean, Ithaca, NY, United States - MB29MY | ecosystem: Environmental > Terrestrial > Soil > Wetlands > Peat | place: USA: New York... | reverse complement strand
TGATCAAGATAAGTTGCAGGATGGCCGACACCGCCGGTTTCGCCGCTTTTCCGGGCTGCGAGGCGACCCCATATCCCGAACTGCTTGACGAGGTGCCAGCCAGGGAACGAAGGCTCTTCTGTCCCGATCTTGAAACTCTGGTCACCGAAGTTACCAACAGCATCCACGCGATCGAATCGGTTTGACGCATCGGCCTTATCGCCCCAGCGCCAGCGAAGGGTCGGCGGAGAGGCTGGATGGGGCAAATTCTCCGGCCTGGAGGCGGGGCCAGGCCGCAGCAGCAATCATGGCGGCATTGTCAGTGGAGAGAGCCAGCGTAGGGAACGCTAAGCGGAGGTTGCGTCGCGCAGCCTCGGCTGTGAAGCGGGCCCGAAGTTCGCGGTTCGCGGCCACTCCTCCGGTCACCAGAATCCGTATCGCTCCCAGAGATTCCTGGGCGGCGAAGGTCTTCTTCATCAGGTCCCCGATCACGGCGCGCTGGAAGCTGGCGATCAGGTCGAGAGTTTGAGGGTCGCAGGTTGCGAGCGCGGCCTCGACGGTGGGGTTAGCCGGCGCATCGGGTCCGGTAAAGAGCGCATCCCGGCGAGCTTCAGCTTCAGGCCGGAGATTGTGCAGCTCAACGTAGCGCAGAACGGCAGTTTTTATTCCCGAAAATGAAAAGAGAAATCGTGGGTCGAGGTGGGCGATAGGCGCGGTTTTAGCGGCCTTGGTCCGCGGTGGCTTGCCGCCCAGGTGGAGTTTGGTCTTGATCTGCGCAAATGAAAACGGCACGGCGTGCGGGTTGCCGTATTGCGCGAGAGCATCGATCCAGGGCCCTCCAGGGTAGCCGAGACCAAGCAGCTTCGCGACCTTGTCGTAGGCTTCGCCGGCTGCGTCATCGACGGTGCGGCCGACCAGAGAGTAGGTCCAGGAATCGTGGGCAGGTCGGGCGAGATAGAGGTGAGTATGTCCGCCGGATACAACCAGGGCTAAAGCCGGCTCTTCATCCGGAGACGACCGCTCGCCCGGCGATTCGCGTTCATTCAATAAAACCGCGTGGATGTGCCCTTCGAGGTGGTTAACGGCGATGACAGGGATATTCTGCGCGTACGCCATGGCCTTGGCGTAGGTAATGCCCACCAGCAGCGCTCCGGCGAGTCCCGGGCCGGAGGTCACTGCGATGGCGTCCAGATCGCCAAGCGCAATGCCGGCCTGGGCGAGCGCGGCGCGGACGACCGGCACGATGGCGCGAAGATGCTCGCGGCTGGCCAGCTCCGGGACAACCCCGCCGTAGCGCGCGTGGGTCGAGATCTGGGAGGCGACGACCGAGGAGAGCGTGCGGGCTCCGCGCTCCACCACCGCGGCAGCGGTCTCGTCGCAGGAGGACTCGATGCCGAGGATAAGGCCGTTGCTCATTCGTCTAGTTTATCGGGCTCGAATGTTGCCGGCGAGGAGGATTACTCTCTAACCAGATATGTTGCCGGTCACGCGCCAACTCGAAGCGGCTTTGCGGATCGTGGAAAAGCTGCGCGCGGCGGGCTATGACGCTTATCTCGCCGGCGGCTGCGTGCGGGATCTGCTGCTGGGCCGCGAGCCCAACGACTACGACGTCGCAACCAGCGCAACTCCGGATGTGGTTCTGGGGCTATTCGAGCGCACCTTTGCGGTGGGAGCGCACTTTGGCGTGGTCCTGGTGGCCGATGGCGATGGCGACGGCTACGTCGTAACCGAAGTGGCGACCTTCCGATCGGATGGAGCTTATTCTGACGGCCGTCATCCGGATGTGGTTCGGTATACGCTGAGCGCTCAGGAGGATGTCCGGCGGCGCGACTTCACCATCAATGGCTTGCTGCTTGATCCACTCCGTGCGGTCGGCCAGGAATTACGTGCTGCCGTGATCGATCATGTAGGTGGCCTGGCCGATCTGGATGCGGGCGTGGTGCGGGCAATCGGCCGCGCCCAACTGCGCTTTGAGGAAGATCGCTTGCGTATGCTGCGCGGGGTGCGGTTCGCGGCGCGCTTCGGCTTCCAGCTTGAAGAAGCCACTAAGCTAGCCACTCGCTCGCTCGCTCGCCAAATCCGTGCGGTGAGCCGGGAGCGCGTGCGCGACGAGTTGACAAAGATGCTCACCGAAGGGCGGGCGCGGCGGGCCTTCGAGCTGCTTGATGAAACAGGATTGCTGGCAGAGGTGTTGCCTTGCGTGGCGCGGATGAAAGGCGTCGAGCAACCCCCGCAGTTTCATCCCGAGGGGGACGTGTGGGTGCACACGCTCATGTTGCTTGAGCAGTTGCAGCCGGGCTGCTCGCTCACCCTGGCCTGGGGAGCGCTGCTCCACGATGTGGGCAAGCCGCCAACCTTCCGGCGCGCGCCAGACCGCATCCGATTCGACGGCCACGGGGAAATGGGTGTTGCCATGGCTGCGGCAATCTGCCGGGGGTTCCGCTTTTCCAACGACGAGACGCGGCAGATTCTGGCGCTGGTCGAGAATCACATGCGCTTCATGGATGCCGGGCGCATGAAAGCTTCCACTCTCAAGCGCTTCTTCCGCCTCCCGGGGTTTGAGGAGCACCTGGCGCTGCACCGCATGGATTGTCTCGCGGGGAGCGGCAACCTGGACCACTGGGAGTTTGTGCGTGAGCGGTGGCTGGCTATGCCGGAGGAGACTGTGAGGCCCAAGCCGCTGATCACCGGGCGGGAGCTGATCGCTGCGGGCTATCGGCCGGGACCGGGCTTCAAGCAGATGCTGCGGGCCGTCGAGGATGCGCAGTTGGAGGGGACGATCGCCACGCCGGATGAGGCGTTAAAGCTGGTGCGGGAAAGGTTTGGGCGAGCTTCCAGCTTCTAGCGTCCTGAGTCACAAGTTCGCTTCACAAATCGAATCAGCAAGACTTGCGGCGCCGCGCCGCCAAAGAAGTGAACGGAGGCTCAGGCCTCACCCCACCGCACTATTCCGTTGACTTGCTGACTCGCTATCCCCGCGAAGCGGGGGCTATTGAGGACTGCATAAGCAATGTCCGGACAAACGCGCCGGAGGCGCAGAGTTGGTTAGCCACGCGTTTCAGCGTGGGGAAAAGGGATTCCACAAGTTCGTTACGCAGTCCCGTAGGGACGGCGCAAGGACATTATTTATGCAGGAACCAATAACTTGCTGCCGTTATCCAAAGACTTCAACGAATTTATGTGATGAACTTCAGATCCACCACACTAGGGTGTGTCGGCCCCAATCAGGCGGCCCTGATGAACCTTCGATCCTGTACCTCAATCCTCTTGCCGCATGCATGACAGTCAAAGCCGGGTGCGTTCACGATATTGCTCACCGCGGCCCCGCACCAGGGACATTTGCCTTTGAGTTCGCCGATTCCAATCATCGGACCCAGAAGCGGCGCAAGCACGCCCCCAATAATCATCGGAACTCCCAGAAATGCGCCCAGCCCGGTCAGGCAAAGCATGGTCCCGACAATAATGCACATCGGCGCCACGATCATCCCGAACAGCAACCCGCTGAACGCGGCTTTCACGGGCGCCTTTTCTCGCTCGGCCGGGGATGCCGGCTGCTCGGTTTCAGGTGAGATTGCGGCCCCGCAATTCGGGCAGAAGTGCCACGGCGATGAGAGCTGCGCTCCGCACTTCGAACATATCTCGCTCATGGGTCAGGCCCTCCTTGAGGCTCACAAAGTACCACCCCAAAAATGCGGAAAATAGGACGGGCGTCACAGTACCCGGCCTTCGTTGGCTGGATGAAAAACCAATTCCGGGAGCCCAAAATGCGCAGGTTTCCCCTCTCTCGCCGGCATGGCCGGTCCGGGGATGAAACCTGAGCCGGTCACCGGCGTCGCTAACCCGCTAACTTGCTGCCCCCGCCAGAGCGGGGGCTATTGATCTCTGCAAGAGTAATGTCCGTATCGATACTCCGGGCCCGCCCGGCAGGGCTCATGAATCTGTCGCTGGCTTGAAGGGTACGGGCTGGCAGGCCGGGGGTTTAACCCCGACACATAATCCGGCTTTAGGTGAAGGGTACGGGCTTTAGCCCGTACGTCAAATCGAGCAATAAAACCGCGGGCTTTAGCCCCTGAGGTCCGCTCTTCGGGATCGCACTTCGAACACCCGCCCCCGCCTCAAAAGAATCAAGCGCCGCTCACCGGCGATTCCCCGTCGACCCAATCGGCCAGGTGCCCCATCCTTGCCATTCTTTCTATCGCATGGGTGGGAAGCAGGGCCTGTTTCTACTGTCATCTTGAGCGAAGCATAGCGCAGCCGAAAGATCTGCGGTTGCTTTTCGCCCATCCAGCCCCCGCCTCTCGAAAGAGGCAACCGCCCAACCCGCCGCCCGTCGTCAAAGCAATAAAACCCAAAGGCCCTGTGTCAGGGCATGACCGCGGTACCGGGGAGCCGGGGAGCCCCTTGGGCCGGGCCGGGCCGGGTCGCGTGCCGCAAATGCCGCAAAAATAATCGCGGGCTTTAGCCCCTGAGGCACGCCCCTCCCGGCTTATTAAACCGGCACAGGGAATAGAAAGCCGGTGCCGCGTTGCCGCGGGAATGAATGGAGACTGAGGCCCCTTCCCATCGCACAATTCCGCTAACCTGCTGACTTGCTATCCCCGCCAAGCGGGGGCTAACTTGCCGCCGGTATCAAAAGACTTAAACAAAGTCATGCAATGAACTTCAGATTCACCACGCCAGGCTGGGAAACCACAACCGCAACCAGCCCACGCCCCGGCAAAACCGGCTCCGGCAGCCCTGAGTTTCAACCCCCGCAAATCCCATCGACCCGTCTTTAGAAATCAACCATCGCGGCGAAGCGGCGAGTCAATCCCCACCTATAACGAATACCTGTCTTCCACCTGCCGCGTCTGTCCCAGCGCTGCTAGGGTCTCCAGGATTTCCGCCACCCGCGTTCGGCTGGCCGGTTTGAACCCCGCCGCGACCTCTTGTGGAGCTTGCATCGGCGCGGCCCGGTTTCGGTCAGCCGTGAATGGACGCCCCTCTACAGCGAGCAGCTCCAGCTCGATCTGAAAGGTCGTGTTTCGGTCAGCCGTGAATGGACGCCCCTCCACAGCATCAATTCTCTCCTACCTAGACTTTCGAGCGTTTCGGTCAGCCGCGAATGGACGCCCCTCTACAGCGGCGCGGCGGTCCTAGAAGGGGCGTTGCAAGTTTCGGTCAGCCGTGAATGGACGCCCCTCTACAGCACGCTCGCTCCTGACTCAGTAAGCGATGAGGTTTCGGTCAGCCGTGAATGGACGCCCCTCTACAGCTCTTGTAGATCTTCCCGTTTGCCTCGACGAGTTTCGGTCAGCCGTGAATGGACGCCCCTCTACAGCAGTCGTCCAACCATCGGCAATGTTGCCTAAGTTTCGGTCAGCCGTGAATGGACGCCCCTCTACAGCGCCCGATCTGCGGTTGGTGCGGCGAGCAGTGTTTCGGTCAGCCGTGAATGGACGCCCCTCTACAGCGAGGAATCGGATGAGTCTTCTAACGGATTTGTTTCGGTCAGCCGTGAATGGACGCCCCTCTACAGCCGTTCAACAAGATGATGGGCGCGGGCTCGCGTTTCGGTCAGCCGTGAATGGACGCCCCTCTACAGCTGGAACATGGGCGGGGTAGGGTATCCGGCAGTTTCGGTCAGCCGTGAATGGACGCCCCTCTACAGCTGACGGGCCCTAACCCGCTGACCGGAAACAGAATCGCTGCATTGGAGGCTTTAGAAAACACAACACGCGAGCCCTGAAAACCCCCTTCTTCGTCCATTCTGTGAATACGGTGCAAGGGCGAAGCCCAACCGGTGGGACTGACCCTCCGGTGACGCACCTCGGCTGTTCGGACCAGGGGATGGTCGGTTACGCGGCAACCTTGCGGCTGCCGTCATTCGCCTATCCGCCCAGAACCTCGGCCGCGAAACTACTGGCTCGGTTGCCCGGAGGCAACTGAGCCGTCCCGGCCGATAGCTTCTTTCAACCACTGCTGAAAGAGATCGAACTTCTTGAATTTACCACCACTCTCCAGCTGATGGAGACCGCGCAAGGCGATAATCCTGCTGGCGTTGGAGTCGGCGTTCGCGGCGTGGCCGCAGGCCACGCACTTGAACACATCCTGTACGGCCCTTCCCGCCTCATCCTTCTTGGGGCGGTTGGCAGCGTCTTTGTGGCCGCAGAGTGGGCAGGTCTGCGACGTGTAGGCAGCCGGAACCTCGATAGGAGCAGGGAGGCCCAGGCGCTCCGCTTTGTAAGTGAGCATCTGCTGGAGTTTGGCGAACTGACTTTGCCTGAGGAAGCGGCCCATCACCGTTCCGCGGATAGCCTCGATAACGATCTGCGAACGGTGCTGCTCGGCAATGGCAACGATACGGTTGGCATACTCGCCCAGGATGGCGTCGGCTCGTCTGCCTCGCAGCGAGAACCTGCGCGAGCGCTGAATCCCGCGTTGCTGGAGCCGCCTCGTCTGAGCCTCAAAGCGACGCATCTCCACCGCAAACGCGGAACCGTCCAGATCGAAGCCCGATTCGATAAGCCCTCCCTGCCGGTCAATGAGTGACGCAGCCCCTATCCGGGCTGCACCGCGGTCAATCCCCAGGAAGGTCTCGGTCTCGACCGGCGGCGGTTGAAACTCGAATGCCGCATGAACATAGAAATCGAACTCAGCCGCGTTGGAGCTCTTCTTCTCCAGGCGCTCCGGCAATCGGCCGGAATCCCCCTGCGCCAACTCGGCGTGCTTGACTACAAGCTTGGCGCTTTGAATCGATCCATGCGTCAGGTACTCCCGCTCGTGAAAGTCGCGGCCCAACTCAAGGGGCAGGATCAGGCCCGGGTATGTCTTGCCACCAATCGGCCGTTCGCCCTTGCAGTCGATGAATCCGTCCTTGAGAACCCTCTTGTCGCAGTACCGGTGCCCATTCGCGAATAGGCGAACGAGCAGGTAATACTTCCCGTCGCAGTAGGCGAGCAGACACCCGCGCCCGAGCTCGTTGCGCGTGAATTCGATGGGCCTGGGAAGAGCACCTTCCAGCTTGCGCAGCACTTGTCCGGCGGCACGGGAGACGGCCCAGTTGGAATAGATCTTGGTCAATCGCTTGGCGACGCGGGTCTCTCCCCTCGCCTTCGCCTTGTCGATCTTTTCCTGGTGCTGCGGCTTGACGGCAAGTTCCGCTTGAGGGTCTGCAAACTCGCTGTATGCTTGGCGGAACTCCTCCTCCGTCATTGCATCCAGGCTGGGCATTGCCGGCGGGTTGGACTCGTTCTCTCCCTTGTATACCTTGCTCAGGTGGCTCATGATCATCGCTGCGGCATCGCCGATCAGGTAGTCACGCAGCGGGGCGAGCTCCCAGTTCTGAGGCGCGATGGTGTAGAGCAGCTTGCTGAGCCGGAACTTGTTTGGCCTGAGCTTTCCCTTCTTGTCGGGTTGGGATACCCGCTCCAGAAGGTCGGGAAGAGCAAGGGCTTCTTCGAGTACTGCCTTTAGGGTCTGGTGGTAGCGAGTCATGGCATACCAGAGCATGACGCTCTTGTGTCGCGACGGGTTGTGCACCTTGAAGCGCGCAGTCTTGAACATGGCCTGAAGCCACCAGCATTGTAACTCCTACCCGCTGCCTCCGCCCCGGCCAACGCACGTCTCTGATCGCCGACCTCTCCTATCCAGCCCAACCTGCTGTTATTCAACACGTACTCAGGCACTGACCACTGTTCCCTGACCCCTGATCTCTGACCCCTGACGACAATGCACCGTCCCCTGTGCACTTTTCCCTCGTCCACTGTCGCGAAAACCTCCCGAAAACCTCCGTAAACCTACCGAAAACCCCCAATTAACCTCAATAAACCCCCCTTTTCGAGGTTTTCAGGTGAGTTCTCAGCAACCCTTTCCTCCGGAATGGAAAATTCTCGGCAGCCAAACGGCGTATTTCGCAACCCTGTAGAGTTAAGTCCTCAAAAAAGCACAACCACCTGGGCGAACCTTTGGCCCTGTTTCGCAACCCTATAAGCAATCCGTTAACGTTTACGTCGCCGCTCAAAAGCGGCCATTTCACCCCATTGCAGCACACACTGATCTCTGATCTCTGACCCCTGATCTCTGTCTTCAAAACAGGTCCGGAATGCTGTGGAACGCAATCCGCGTAGGCGCGGCCTTGTACGCGGTCAGCATGGTGGCCGGAGCCAGCGTGCTCATCCCGTACTTGTTGTTCAGCTCGTCCATGGCCTTCAGCAGCCGCGTCCGGCTCTGCTCGCCGTCCAACGTGTCGAACAGGTTCAGCGAGTGCAGCCGGTCGGGCACCAGCCCGTTCAGTTGCACGCCGATGAAGTAAGGCTGGTCGTACTCCGCTCCCGCGGGCCGGCTCGCCCACAATCGGCTCAGCGCCGCAATCAGAGTCGGATTGTCGCGGCACTCGCTCAGCCGCACCTCGTCGTGCCATCCGCGCGTCGGAACTCCAAACCTGCTCACCGGCGCCTTCTCCCCGCGCGGTACCGCGAAGCCCACCACCAGCCCGATGCTGCTCGCCCACAGGCCTCCCGCGCGCAGCCGCATGGCCGCCTTGTGCAGCAGCTTGTGAGCCACCGCCCAGGCTTTTTCCGCGCTCCGCATCTCCGGCGCCAGCACGTGCGAGTGGCTGATGGACTTCAGGTGTTCGGTCTCCGCCATGTCGAAGTCCTCGCCTTTTAGCCAATGCCAGAGCCGCTCTCCCCACACTGAGCCCCAAAGCTCGCCGGCCTGCTCGCAACTCAGCGCCAGTAATTCGCTCATCGTGTGAATGCCCTTTTCGTTCAGCCGCTTCTCTGTCTTCGCGCCGATGCCGGGCAGGTCGCGCAGCGTCAGTTGACCCAGCGCCTCGGGCAAAATATCCAGCGGCAGCGCCACCAGTCCGTTGGGCTTTTCCATGTCGCTGGCCACCTTGGCCAGATAGCGGTTCGTAGCCAGCCCCACCGAACTGCGCAGCATCGGACCAACCCGTTCCAGAATGCGCGCCTTAACTTTGCGCCCCAGTTCCATCGCCGCAAGCAGCGGCCGCTCGCGGCCCATCAGCCGGCACGCCATCTCATCGATCGAAAGCACCGCCGTCACCGGCAGGCAGCTCTCCACGGCCTCCACGATGCGGTGATGGTACTCGGTATAAAGCTCGTGCCGGCCCTCCACCAGCACCAGCTCCGGGCACATCCGTTTGGCATCCGCAACAAGGGTTCCCGTCCTCACACCAAATGCCTTGGCCTCATAGCTGGCCGCAATGCAGCAGGTCGTATCGGCCATCATGGGAACCACGCCCACCGGCCGCCCCCGCAGCTCCGGTCGGACCTCCTGTTCCACCGAAGCAAAATATGAATTCAAATCAACAAAAAGCCAGTTCACGAACGGCCCCCTGACCGGTTCCTGAAAAACCGGCGCGGGCTCCAGGTTCTGGAACTCCTCCGGCCACTCCTCCGCTGGGAGGGCCGTCTCCGGGTTTTGACCGGTGACCATAGTGTACCTATTTTCGCCTTTTCTTCTCCAAAACACAATCGGAAACTCGGGGAAATGAGCGATAATCAACCCATTGCTCCTGATTTACGTCAAACCAATAGCTCGGAATCGGTGCTGCAATGTTCAGGTCAATACACAAATCCGGGCATTGTTTCGATATGGGGCAATCGGTATGAATAGTCTGGTGCACTGGTTTGAGATCAACGCGAGCGTCCTTGCCGTCCTGGTCACGGTGGGAGTTGCCGTGCTTCTCATCTGCTGCCTGGAGTGTTCCCACTGCTCCAGCCGTGAGAAAGACGACCTCTTCCGCCGCAACGAACTGTAAGGATCCAGCGCTCAAAGCGCCGAGAGTATCCATGGTGGATGGTCCATCCCTCTTTATGCTTTTCCTGCTCCAATCACTGGATTGGGAGTCCCATCCCCGACAATGTGTCTTGAAGGCGCTTCATGCGGCACGCGCGGATTCACAACCGCCCGCTCACTGCCCCACCGGCGGTTTCAGATACTGCTCAAACTGATCATGGATGCGGTTGTACAGATGTGTCCGCACATCGGGTCCCGCAATGGAATGTGTCTTGCCCGGATAAATCTGAAGGTCATATGGAATGCCGGCTTCGATTAGTTCCTGCACCAATTGGACCGTGTTTTCGATGTGCACGTTGTCGTCGCCGGTTCCAATCGCCAGCAGCAGGCGTCCCTTCAGATTGGCCGCCGAGTTCACCACGGAAAAGTCCTTGTAACCCAAGGGAAAGCCGGCAGGCTCGCTCATATAGCGCTCGGTGTAGATCGAGTCGTAGTTGTGCCAGTCGGTAACCGGCGCCACCGAAACCCCGGCGCGGAATCGGTCGGAGTGGGTCATTGCATAGAGCGTGAAGGTGCCGCCCCAGCTCCAGCCCCACCAGCCCAGGCGCTTGGGGTCCAGTTGCGGATACTTCTCGAGTGCCGCATCCAACACGGACAACTGGTCTTCAAGCTGCACGGGGCCAAAGTTGTGATAAGCGGCCTGCTCAAAAGCGCGTCCACGGCCCGCCATGCCGCGATTGTCGGCATGGAGCACGGCAAAGCCATGCTGCGCCAGCAGTTCGTCGAAGAGCATTGCATCTCCCCAGCGGTTGGCGACGGTCTGCAAGCCGGGCCCTCCGTAGGGGTTCACGATCAGCGGCACGCTGGCCGGATTCGTGGCGCCCTCCGGCAGCAGCAGTGTTGCGTAAAGAGTCGTCCCGTCGTGAGCCTTCACCTCAAGCTGCTCCGGTGCGCGCAGATGGTAGGCTTCCAGCGCTCTGGTCTGCCAGAAGACATTGCACTTGCCCGTAGCCTGGCAAAGGCGAAGAGTGGGCGGATGGAGACGCGTCGATTGGCGGTCGACATACGCGCCGCCGGTGGGAGCGAAGTTGCCGGTATGAAACCCTGCGTCGGAGCTCAACTGCTTGCGCTCGCCATCGAATCCGGCGCGCCACAGTTGCTGCTCCAGCGGGTTGCCCTCGTTCGAGGCGTATTCAATGTGCTTGCCTTGAAAATCGACGTGATAAACCTCGCCCACGTCAAAATCGCCGCTCGTCAATTGCCGCACCAGCTTGGTCGTAGTGGCGCTGGGATGAGCCTGGTCATAGCTGTAGAGATAGAGATGGTTGTGGCCGTCGCTCCAGTTGGTCAGCACGATCGTGCCGTCGGCCACCCAGACGTCGTAATTGTCGTCGACGAACTTGTCGTCGCTCAATTGCAACACCGGATGCGACTGGCCGGTTTCAG